>Ga0307507_10000886_pt1 | contig 66511 bp, 8 predicted proteins | sample 7_EM_MG_FD_207223 | JGI IMG/M metagenome (GOLD analysis project Ga0307507, IMG submission 207223) | Populus trichocarpa ectomycorrhiza microbial communities from riparian zone in the Pacific Northwest, United States - 7_EM | ecosystem: Host-associated > Plants > Roots > Unclassified | place... | reverse complement strand
TTTAAATTATTAAAATTTATTATTAAGTGGTTGTTAAGATATTAAAGTGTGATTTTTCCATTTTTTGGTGTGTTTTTGAAGTGATCAGCTCACCCGTTTGACCAGCTCACCCGTGAAATACGTTATCATTATTACTAGTTACATAGTTTATATATAATACAACACCATAGGAAGGGATAGGCATATTACCTTTTAAGGCGAATTACGGGTATAAACCAAGAACATCATTATCGCCACAATAAGTAAAAAAAAATGAGTAGTATAGCTAAAGAAAGAATAGAGAACTTAATAAATCTTTACATATACCTTAAGGAAATAGCTAAACTAGTACAGATAAGGATAAAAAAGTACTATAATACTAAGAGATCTAAGGGACCAGATCTTAAGGAGGGAGATAAAGTATAGCTACTATACAAAATTTTTAAGAGTTGACAACTAAGCAAAAAGTTGAACCATATTAAACTAGGACTATTTATAGTTAAGATAAAGATCTTAGAAGTTACATATAGACTTAACTTATTAGAGAAAATAAAGATCTACCTAGTACAGCATATTATAATACTAGAACCAGTATATAGGAATGTTAAGCTACTAGTCTATAAGGCAGACACGTATAGAGGACAAGAAAAAGACAAATAGGAAGTTTTAAAGATTATTGGTTATAAGGATATTAATAACAAAACATAATATAAAGTTAAGTGGACAGGCTATAATAAGACTACCTAGGAGCTACTAGACAATTTAAAAAATGCTATAAGAAAGGTATAGGAGTATTAAAAGAAAATAGGTTAGGCAGTATTAATAAAAAAGGATCACTAAAGAACGAACTACCTAAGGGGGACTTAAGAGGAGCACCTACCAACGTATTTAGAGTTATTTCCCTCTCTATTAGAAGAGAATCCGTTCTTTTATTACTAAGTTCCTAAAGGCCTTATTCCACAAGTTTCCACTTCTTAGAACAAACCTTTTTATACACGTTCTTAAGGCGAAGCAGTCAAGCGGACGCCGCAATGCGAGCCTTTAGGGCCCTTTGCTCCATGTTATAAGAACGCTCCAAATCTATAAGAGCTTAAGTTAGTTCACTATTAAGCTTTACAGTAGCAGATTAAACCTAGGACCCTAGTAGCAATTAATAAGGGTACTTAAAGACTATTAAGAATAATAGGACGCGTATACTTAGCGTTAGAAACCAAGCAAACGTCATAGGACAACCAAACGTTTGCTTTAGTGCACTCTAAGCAGAAAGAAGGTTGCTAAGACAAAGAACTTGCTAGCGCAACATAAATTAACCCCTCTTTCGCATAACAAGAACACGAAAATAGCATTATCTTACTAAGAGACAGTATTGCAGCAACAGTACGGGCACGACGTTGTGCTTATAAAGAAGAAGGAGCTTTAGGTATAATAAGTAATAATATTAACCAAATTAATTAGACGGATATTACACCTCTAGTAAACAACTTAGAGATATTAGGAATCTTTAAGGACGAAGATAAAGAGAAAGGAGATGGTATTATAGACGCTTTAAGTACAATGCTATAACTACTTAGAGAGGAGTTAAAGAAAGCTAGTTAGTTAATAAGGGCACGGTCTAGGATGGATTAGGTGGAACTATATAATAAGAAATGGTAACTAAGGTTACATAATGTTGTATACAGTGTATGCAGTATACAAACGGAACGTACGTATAATACGTATAGTACGTACTTCACGTACAAGGAGGATTTCTTAGGAGTACGGTTGTGTATTTAAGGACCACAGTCCCTACCTAGATAGTTCCTTTCCTTATATTGAATCTCAGAATACAATTAGAGTTAATCTGTTAGGCAACCACTCCACCAGTTGTTATTTGTTACTATTATATTATTAACTTCCTATTTACCTACACACTAAGCCCATTAATAAGTCCACTGTGGTATTTCCCACAAGGCTTTGTTATACCAGCTAAGTAAGTTAGCAAGTACCTATTAAACGACTTAAAAAGCAGATCCTAAACTAGAGAAACTTACTAATTAGCTCTAGAAGCCTAATTTTAGGATAGTTAAATTAGCGGGCGTTATATCTTTAATACTATTCTTAGATAGGATTTGCTAAGATCTAATATAGTATACACAGCTCCTAAATAGGGCGTTAGTATATTAAGAATAAATAGGCCTAAGACTAGCGCTAAACAATAGACTACAGCCGCCCTATAAGGAAGTACTATAAGAACAATATAAGCTAGGTTTAGGAAGGTATAAAGGGCTAGGAAACTTTAGCATATACCTAATATAAGCTTAAATATGTTATAGGTTTAGGGGTTCCCACTATTTTATTAATTAATGTCTACAGCTCTAGGAATTGGTTTATTATAGTTTTGTATATATAAATAAGAATAACTAAATCTGCTCTGGAATATATAAAACGTTTAGGAAATATAATTCCGTATTTGCCAAGTAATAATTAGATTTAGTTCCTTAAAGGCTAGCTAAGGTAGAATATAAATATTAACCCTAATACTCTAGGGATAGGTGTCTAACTAAAGGTAGCTTTAGTAGAGTTTATAAATAGAAGCAACGCTAAAAGTAAAGAGGAACTTGGCAAGTCCTAGGAGGATATATACTAAGTAGAGTTAATATATATTAATTTGGTAGGAGCTATAACCCAGTTATAGCCTATACTATAGTTATATAATCTTAAGAGACCGTAAGGGAAAGTAAGAGTAATAAAGCTACCTCCAAAACTATCTGGTTAGTAACTAGTAGTAGTTTAAAATATATAACTAAAAGGATATATCTAAATTACCCTATAGCCTTAATAGCCGGCTCCTTAACCACTATTAAGCAATAATAAGATTAATAAAATGGACTATACTAAACAGCTAAGACAGATAGAGTAGATAGTAGGTGTAATAACAATAGCTAAAGCACCACAATTAAAGCTAGTTAGGATAATAGATATACTAAAAGGAAATGGTTTAAGTCTAATAGTAATAGCGGATAAGATCTTATTAAAAACTATTAAAGTTACTGTTAGTGACTGCCTTATATATATACCTAAGGTTATAAGGCTATTCTTTAAGCCTCTTTTACTACCTCTTATAAAGCCTTATTAACAGAAGCAAGAGGACATTAAAGCATCTATATTATTAGCATACCTAATATTCCATATTAATTAAGCCGGCTTAATAACTGCTAAAGTAGATTAGATTAAATAAGAAGTAGGATTTATTTAGTTTTAAAGATAATGCCTAAAGGTAGAAGCGTAGATAGGAGACTAAAGGGCTAAATACTTAATTAACTCTAAAGCGGAGCTTAACCTTATTAAAGAAAGCGTGGCTCTATAATATAGTTTACTAATATTAAGTCTATCCCTATAACTATAAGGTGTATATCTAATATCTACTAATAGTGTGGAAGGGTGCGGTGTCTCTCTAATAGGAAGTCACTGTGTAGTTAGTTAGTTAGTCAGTCTATCTATCGGTCGGTCGGTTATAATTAGTTAGTAAAACAGTCAGTAAGAAAGAAAGAAAAGAATGTATTTCCGGTAACTGGTAGGTTAGTAATTTATATAAGGAGGGAGAAAAGCCAAAGGCTCTATAAATATAGGAAAACGCCAAGACAGTAGGCGACGTCCAATTTACACCACCACATACCTCCCCCACTAAGAACGTTGTTCCCTAACGTTCTATACCATAGAAGAATAGCTAAACAAAAGTAAAGCAAAAACAGAATAAAAAAAGGAAAGCACAAAATAGAACGCAGGAAACCTCTTTCTTCTAGTAAGATACCTATTAGATACGCACTGAAATAAATACACCCATTAGCCGTACTAGTTGCCTATACACTATACCCACTAGCGTCACTAATCGAAAGCATAAATACACACACTAGCCGCCCTAATCGCCTATGTACTACACCTACTAGCGGTACTAGTCAAAAGCGTAATTCTGCAGCCGTCTTTACAGCCTTGCAAAACTATTCCATAATATCCTTCCGTTATCCATAGCTAAGATCTAATCTTCCTACTAGTAACTAGAACAGTAAACTAGAAATAATGACGGCAGCAGTAACAGTAATAGTAGTAATAGCAGTAACAGCAGTAATAGCAGCAACAGTAACGGTAGTAGAAACAGTAATAAAAGCAGACATTTAGCGTAGTAAAATAAAACAGAACAGTCAGCGGTAGAACACTCGGTAGAAGAACTTAGTAAGTAGTAGGACATCCGGTAGCAGAACTTTTAGTAGCAGAAATCTCGGTAGCAACAGATAGTTAATAGCAGTTAGTTAGTAGCAGTGGTAGAATAAGTAAAACAGCGGAATGGAACGGTTGGAGCAGCAGTTAGAATAGAACAGTTAGTCTAAATAGCAGTCGGTAGAAACAGTAGAACAGAATAGGTTGGTCGGAACGACAGTCAGAATTGAACAGTTAAAGCAGCATTAGGTCCAGAATAGATTAGTCAGAATAGCTAAACGGCTAAATAGATCCAGCAGATCCAGCAGTAAAATAGACCCAGCAACAGTACAGATCTATAACAATAGAGACAGAGCAGTTAGTTAAGATAGTAGGGACAAAATAGCTAGACGGGATAGTAGCAGTAGCAGCGGTGGCGGTAGGGTAGTCAACCAAGGTAGCAGGGGCTCTGGCTTGGTTTGATCGTTCAGCTGGTTGCTTAATATCAAAACTCTGCATCTAGCTTTGCACCGGTCTACATTGTACACAGCTTCTTAGTAAAGGCTCTATCCATGGCTTTACATTAGGCTCTATATCTGTAGCTCTGCGCTATATACTTTGCACCTATGGCTTTACATTATATAAGGTCGCATCTGTGGGCGTTAAGCAATTGACTAATTAAACAGGGGCGGCTCCAAAACGTTAACTGGCGATACTTCCGATAATCTACCGGCCGTATACTGATTTCCTATATAGGCCTAGTACCTACGTGCGTGCCTATATGCCTACTTTGACTACCAGACAAAGACTATCTAACTAATCGGCGACGACGTGCTGCAACTAATCGTTTAGTCGTTTAATTAAGGTAGAAAGTCAGCCCGGTTAAAAGCTCTAATTGTCCTAACTTAAATACAAAGACGGCGTTTAACCAATTAAGATTTAATAAGGCCCTGGCTTAACTTAAGGTGTCTTCTACCGCATATATAACTAAGGCTTTACATCTGTAAACAATTAATTAATACTTCCGTGTAGATATGTAATCGGTCAAGGCTCCGCATCTACCGTTTAATTAAGGCTTTGCATATATAGGCGTCTAGTTAAGCTGCCGTACTATAGTCCAATTAAAACTCTGCACCCATATATTCCATATCCATAGACTCCATATACGACTCCGTGTAAGACTCCGTGTAAAGCTCCGTATCTATATCTATAGAAAAGATCGTTCTAGTTAACCAATCCATAGGCACTAAGACAGGCGGCAATCAATTAATAACAGAGGGGGTCAGTTAAGGGAAGAGGCTCTTATAGAGGCTCCAAGACGTTAACTGGCCGTGTTTCTGACGTTCTAACGGCCGTATACTAATTTCCTGGTTAGGCCTAGTACCTATCTGTCTACCATTATAGGATCCTTAACTGCTAATTAAAGACGTCTAACGGCAACGGTAACTAATTCAATTTAACTATAACAACGTACAATTAACTAACATTTAAATAGGGCATTAGGTCAGCCTGGTCAAAAGCTATAGCTAATCTAACTTAACTATAGAGGCGGCACCTAATTAATTAAGGTTTAACTAAGGCTTTGGCTTGACTTAAGGCGTCTTCTACTATATGTACGATCTAGGTTCTACATTGTTGTATACTTAACCAAGGCTTTAAATCCATCAACATTCAATTAAGGCTCTGTATCCGTAGGCTCTGTATCTACGGACAGTTAATTAAGACTCTGGCTATGCAGTTATTTAGTTAAAGCTTTATATCCATACGGTTAATTAAGGCCCTTAGTGTTTACTAGACGTCTAATCCAGAGACCTATCTTAAGACTTCCTTTATAAGCATAAATGGCGGTTTCTAGTAGACCATTTTCGCAGGCTAGGTGCTTTTCTAGGACGTCTTTTACGGCTGCTTCTCTGCCCCCGCTAGTGGCAGTACACTCACATATCCTTAATCTTCTTCCAGCTTAAGAGCCTTCTTGGGATTGTCTTCTACTTTTAGTCTTTATCATTATCCTACTGGTTCTACACTTCACCTAAGTTATCCTTAATACCTTTAAAACCAGTAGGTTGTTGTAACTACCTCTATCGTATATCCCTTGGCCTTATCTCCATAATACAGTCCTTTCATCAAGACAATCTCTAAGAAGTGCTGGCTTCTATATATCTAATTCCTGTTCCCCTTATAATCCTTAACAAGGTCCTTTACTAGCTTAGCCAGATATGGCTTAGTCCTGTCTTTAGTTATACAAGGATGACTTAGGCTTAACGTAGTTAGCTGTGCCCTACGCGTGGTCTTTTAAACATAAGGGTACTAGGCTCGTCTACTACGGCTCCTATCTTTTCTATTACGTACCTGTAGTATTTAATAGGGAGTCCTTATATAAACCACCACCCCTTCTCTTACTTAGTAAGGTTTCCTACGGCTACCGCTCTTGCTAAAATACTAGTAAAATCTTATATATAGTAACGCAGATTTCCTGGCCGCTCCGCCAACTTCCTAATAAATGCCTCAATAAAGTCCCTTAACTCTATATATCGGTAGTAGTCGTCTACCTAATACTTAGTCCTAAGCTTTCTAACAAGCTCCGTCCAGTTACTAATTGCAAACTTAGGCAGGCTTCGGATCCATATTTCTACCTAGTAATTGCAGTACTCCAGAAGGCCCTGGTGCTTCTCCTTACTCATTATACAATATCGGGTGCATAGCCGTTCATACTATTTAATAAACTGCGACACGTTCTGCACTGTAAAGTAGGGAGTTCCAATAGTTCCTAGAGCTAGTGTAGGCTAAACCATAACGCAGATCTTGTCTTAAGCCGTTAACTACTAGTTATAAGGTAATGCATCCTTGGGGGCTTATAGGTAATCCTTATAGCTCTTACCCGTTATCTGCTAGGGGTTATCGGTCCTAGGTGTTATAGGTAAACGCTATGGTAGGTCTGCTTGCATGGCTGTGGTCTTAATAGAGGGTGTTCTAGATAACTGTCCTGGCGGGACCTTAATAGGTACATACTTCGGCTGATCTACTTATATAGCTATATCCCTAACGGAAGGCACCTGCTTCTTAACGACTAAGAGGGGGTCTCCCTAAGAGAGCACGGAATCTCCATCTTCTACCACTGCCGGGTCTCAATACGTCCGTCTATTTTGGCCTACTATCATTCCGTACGGTAGGTCCTTACGGAGTGCCTTTAGAGCCACTGCTGATATAATCCAGATGACTTAAAAGAGGATAAAGCTAAGCCAGAATAGGAAGCTTTTAAAGGCAGATCCAATCTCATATGCTCGCGGCCTTGCTCGGTATTGTCTCTATTCTTAAAGGGCAGCGCTAACTTCCTTTAACGCCAGATGTCTTAGATCTCATTTCTATCTAACTAATTAGCCCTTAGCTTATCGTCTCTACATCTTTAATAACGTTCTAGCTATGCTCGTGCGCGCGGGTGGCAAGATATTAGGTAACTCCGACCGCTGGTCAGCGTCGTCTAATAGGCTTACTGGTTCGCTTAACGCTAAACTTCTAAGTACGGGCACCAAACCCAACTCCCGAGACCTCACCCTTTTACTTCTCGTTGCCACTCTTTAGCCTATACATTAAGTCTAGCTGTCCTATCTTTTTCCGGGACTGCCTAGTTCCCCTTCCTGTCCAATACTACCTAGTTCTCTTTTACCGTCTCTTCTGTCTAGCTAGTAGTTCTTTTACAGCTAGTCGTTCTTCTATAGTCGTAATATATTTCTATGCGTCTCCTATGTATATAGCACTAGACTTCTAATCCAAAGAGCTTGCCATCGTCCCCACGTAAAATGCCAAATAATATATGGAAGGGTACGGTGTCTCTCCAATAGGAAGTCACTGTGTAGTCAGTCAGTTAGTCAGTCTGTCTATTAGTCGGTCGGTCGGTCGGTCGGTCGGTTATAATTAGTCAGTAAAACAGTCAGTAAGAAAAAAAGAAAAGAATATATTTCCGGTAACTGGTAGGTTTGTAATTTATATAAGGAGGGAGGAAAGCCAAAGGCTCTATAAATATAGGAAAACGCTAAGATAGTAGGCGACATCTAATCTACACCACCACAATAGGACTTAGTCTAAGTTTATTGGATTAGTATATATAGTACCTATAGTAATAAGAGACGTCTTAATATTTATAATGTTTATTACTATAGGAAAAAATGTTATATAAGGTAATACTTAATAAGTTATAGTTGGTAAGGGCTAGACTGGTAACAAAACAAACTATAATAGGTTAGGTATCTTATATTATTTAATTAGAAGATGGCGGAGTTAAAATAAGGTTCTTAATATTCTATAAGGATACTATATTCTTTAAACTAGATAAAGGCATTAATATAGATAATGGTTTAAGAAATATATAACTAGGGTAATTACTAGGATTATATTCAGGGTTATTTATAACCCAGTATATTAGGACAAGAAGGATATTAAGATTAAAGAGGAGGGAAATAAAGTATGGCTCTAACATAGATACTTACTGTTTTAGATATCTGCTAGGTAGAGCTATTAGTAGAAAGAAGAATAAAATATTAGATAGAGAGAGCTTAACAGTAAAACGTTAAGGGAAGTCCTAAAGAAATACTTAAGAAAGAATTGGAAGCTAGTATTTAAGGTAAAGGCTAGGTCCCTTATATATTAAATATTAAAGATAATAGATCTGTTTATAATATAAACGGAAAGCTACCAGAGTAAGGCCTAATAAAACGCTATAAATATAATAACTGCATATAAATAAAAGGCAGATAAAGTCTACCTAGTTAATTTATTATTACCTAATAGAATAGTTATAGGAGGTACATTCTAGAATATATTATATGGCTAGATAGAGTGCTTACAGATTTAGAACAAGCTAGGTATACAATCTTAGGCGCAAAGTCTTACTTCTATAAAGATAAGATTATAGTGGGTGGTTACCACTATAATAAAAAGGGATAATATCCAGAAGAGTTAAAAGTTATAAAAATTATTTACTAAAGAGACTGTAAAGATATTATATCCACCCAAGCATTCTTAGGAGTGGTTATATATTACTAAATATAGGTAAAAGACTTTATAATTAAGGTAGAGCCAATCTTCTAACTATTATAAGTAAATATTCTATTTATATAGAGCATAGAGCAAGTTGCCGCTATAAAGACTCTAAAGTATGCAATTACTACCATGCCCGTATTAGTTTAACTAGATTATAGTAAGGGGGTAGGGCTAATTATTTTTGCTATTAAGAGATATAAAAATAGATAGGGATGCGGCCTTATATAACTGGACGCGTAAGGTTATTATTATCTATATTAATATAAAAGCGGTATCTAGTCTTAAGCAGAATAAAAATATAACTTAGGAAAGCTTAAATATTGGGCGTTACTATATGCTTTAAAGAAGTGTTGCGTATATCTATATGGCGTTCACTTTATAGCTAAGATAGATATAAATACCTTAGTTGTATAACTAAATTATACTACTACTAATTTACCTAGAGCCTTAATAATAAGACGGCTAGCATAGATCTAGCTATAGGACTTTAATATTAGATATATACTAGGAAAGAAAAATAGCCTAGCTAATAGACTTTTATAATAGCTGCCTAATAGTAAATAACCTAATAAGCCAACTAAGGATATTAAAGAGTTTATTAACTGTAAGCTAAGTGCCTTAGAATATATAGCTAGCCCTCTTAAAATGGACGTGGGTCTGCTATTAGAAGACTTATATTTAAAGGAATCTTAGAAGATTATAAAATAGCTAATAACCTTATAACGTCTAAAAGAAATAAATACTAAGAAATTTAAAAAGTTTAAATGGCATACGCTAAAGTTCCTAGTATTTAATTAACAGCTCTTCCGCTAATAGTCTAAAAATATCCTAATATAGAGGGTAGTTAATAACAAGACTACTTAGTAAGAGATTATTAAGAGCCTTTATAATTAAAGTAGATATTATAGACAGGAGGGAACATACTAGAGAGTCTTAAATTAATATTGGTGGCCAGGACTATGGGATTAGATATTATAGTATATTAAATTATGCCTATAATGCTAGGAATAACAGCTAGGATAGAAAGAAGAAATAATACACCCTATATAAGAGTCTACCTTATAGTAATAAGTAATAGTTAATATTATATTTATACTGCCAAACCGTCTTAGGTTCCAGTACCTGGCTATTACTTAAAAATATATATCTAGATAGGTGGAAGCTTAGGCTCTTTAAAAGAAAGATATAAAAAGTATAGCAAAGTTCCTCTATAAAGATATTATCTACTAATAGGGAGTATTTGGACAGCTCTCTATAGATAGTAGAGGAGAGAATGCTAATATTACCGCTGCGCTTATAGAGCTCTATAATATAAAAAGGGTTATAGCTTCTATATATTACCTATAAGGGCAAGGCTTAATAAAGTAGGGCCATAAACCTATAATAGACGCTTTGGTAAAGATAGACAGCTTATAGCTAGATAATCTTTATACTGTCTTATAGGCAGATAGGATAACTATTAAGCAGTCTACGGGAATAATACTAGTAAGAGTTATATGCAGATATAAGTATGTCCTTCCTATTAAACTCTACATACCTACCTAGCAGATATTGCCTTAGGAAATGGTCCGGACCACTATAGAGCTATTAGCGCTTTATATAAAGTAGTTTAACTAAAGAGATATAGATATGTAAGAGGCTATTGCGTATATAAGACGGCTAAGAACAGTAAATAAAGAGTATTTTAATAATACCTATTATATTCACTAGGACAGATTTAAGGTTGGAGATATAGTTATGCTTTATAACATATAGCTTAAGCAAGATTATTTTAGTAGTTATAAGTTAGATCTAAAATGGCTAGGACCGTTCTGTATATATAAGAGTTACCTATATAAGGGATAGTACTTGATTAAAAATCTTAACGGTATGCTATTCCGTAACTAAACTCTAGGGAATAGATTAAAGAAGTTCTATTAATAATAGATATCTAAAGTCCGCTAGAAGGACTGGCTTAACTAGTTAGGCAGAACTATACTATAAGAAATAATAGCAGAGCTAGAGCTTAAGGAAGATGTTAAATAAAATCCACCAGTATTATAACACCGTATAGTTTAAGAAGTGCGTATTTTAAAAGGATTATTTAATAGAACTAAGTATAAAATATTTAACTAGGGGATAGTTAAGTTCTAAGGTAGGGGAGGAGATATAGATAACAACTATGCAATCTATTTATTTACTATATTTCCTAAAGCTCTTTCTATTATGCTTTCTTAGTTTCTTTTTTTAGTTATAGAAATCTATTATGTGTTAATAGTAAGGTAAGGGCAGAAGGATATTTACGTATAACTATTTAGGTTTGTTTACTATAAAGATATTAGTTCTACTTACTACCTTTACTAAGCTAATAGCAATTTTCTATCCTAGGGATAGAAAATTATAATTAGTTTATTTAGTAATTAGAGCCGGCAGAATCCCATATTACTACTAGATTTAGTAGACCATTTAGATTAAAAACCCCTATTAAGAACTTTACCTTTTTACCCTTAATAGACCTTAAAGATAGTTATAATTAACTAAAGAATAAACCAAGTAGAATTAATAATAGTATACTTGTTATGTCTTTATTAAGTAGACCGCTAGTACTATATAAAGGAGCTAAGCGATAGATTAGCAACGTCCTTATAGAAGTTAGAGGTTTTATAGTTAATTAGTATTAGGCTATACTTATCTAAACCTATAATAAGATTCTGCTCTTAAGAGAGAACTATATAGATACTGCTAGTACAGTAGTTAATTTTATTAACCAGGATAATAGACTATAAGTATCTCTAAAAAGGGATACGTTCTTATTAATCTTTAAAGATATCTTTAATATTAGTAAGATAGTAAAGGATTAAAGAAATCAGTATAATAAGGCCAGAGAAACTATCTAAAAAATCTAGGAATAAGGTGTTTTTAATAGACCGCTTAAATATATAGTCTCCTACTACTTCCTTTCTACTATCTAAAAGCTTACCGTCTACTTACTTTATAAAGTAATGGCGCAAGTTAATAAGGCCCTAGTTAAGAGGCCTAATTATCTAAGACGCGGCATTAAAAATACTACTTAATTGCAGCTAACCGATTTCGCGCTCGCGCCTAAGATATTAAGACAGGTAATATTAGATAAGGTAGTAAATAAGTATAGTTTAGGAAGACACTTAACTAGCTTTTTTGTTCTAAATAAGGACCTGTCGCTAAAAAGTAGAAGACTAACTACTGTGGGACTAGAGGTTACTAATATTAGAATTAGGTAAGTAGGAAAGAGCTTAGCTCTTATACTGTAAATATATTCTCAATATGCTTCTAATATAATAAATCTATTAGCCTTTTAGCTATTAACACCTGTTTAAAGAGGAGGCGTTAGTATTATACTAAGCCTGTCTTAACAAGGATCACCTATATTAGTTAACTTGCCTTTATTTTCTATAAATAAAAGTATTCTTATAGCTGGAATGCCTACTAGCTTACCTCTACGGCTACCAGTATCCTCTTTAAGAAGGAATCCAAAAAAAGGGCTAATAGTTGCTTACTTAGAAGTAGGAGGGCTAGGAGTAGAATTAATATTTAATAAAAACGTTATTAAGCCTAGAGATAATAAGAAGTATACTAAGGAGACCGTAGATATTATGGCGATACTCTATTTAAAATAAGGGTATAACTACAAAGATAATATACCAGCTTATCTTAAAGTGTCCCTAAACTAAGCTACTAAAATTAAACTAACTAAGGTTATAAAGCTCTTGCGCAGTTAGTATAGGGCAGCTGGTTTTAACCTAGAGATATATAAGGTCTGCTAAATGCATACGCAAGCTATAGAAGGACGTATGGGTTTGGCGATAAAGGGTTTAAACTATGCCGCACTATACTATAGACTCTATTTAATATACCACACTTATAATTACCTTGGTACTATAAAAATAGATCCTACTATATACTCCTAGTTTAGAAAAGCTTATAGACCTCTAGTTTTATCCAACTCCTTAGGACCGTATAAGTTTATTTATAGTTTAGCACTAAGGTTTTCCTATAATAGAGAGGCTTTGCTTAATTAGATGCTGTTACTAAATAACTAAGATATAGAGTAGTAAGACAGATCTATAGTTTTAAATGTATTTGGATAGTAGTGGGATTCTAGTATTTTAGTAATAATTAATAAAGAAATATGTATATACCGTTATTACCAGCGTCTAATTAATAAACAGCTAAATTATAGCTAGTTAAGAATAATAGTTTATAGTCTCTATTAGCAGCCAATAAAATAAGATCCTTAATACTACCGTCTCTATTACGCTCTTAGGCCTAATAGCTAGTGGCGACTTATCTCCTACCCTTATTATACAAAATTCGCAGTTAAGGGAGACTCCACAGCTTTCTACTATATTAATGTTAATATTCCCTCTCTCCTAAAGAGCGGATATAGCGCTAATATAATTTAAAGGAACGTTTCTTTAGATAATAAAACTAAGGATAACTACATAATTATTTTACCTAGCATGCATTATTACTTAGAATTATAGTAGGCAGATCTTAAAGCATAAGAATTAACTAAGGGTAATAGATTTATATATAAGATCTCTAATTAAGACTAGACCACTAAGGACGTAAAAAAGTATATAACCAACTAGGTGGCTTAGCCGTGTAAAAAAGGAGATATATATATAACTATGCCTCACCTTCCTTATAGAGTAAAAGGGCCTTTAACTAGGACCTAGCGGATAATACTACTATAGTTTATTAGTATTTAAGACGATTATAATAACCTTAAGGTTATAGAAGGAGGAACTTGGGTAGAGCTAGCAGATGCTTACTAAGACTTAAAAGCGCCGCCTCGCACACTATCTGGATATGCTAATCTTTACAGCGCAATCCTATACCGCTTTCCTACTATAGTTAAGCTTACTACTGCCAGCGCCTTATTTAACGCCCTTCTTAGTAGACAATAATAGGATTCTCTAGTAGTAATTTAAGATTATAACCTTCTTTTTGCTGGCAATGGGAACGAAGTTAAAAAGTGGATGCATTCTTACCGTTTTAGGGCTGTTAAGAACTACAAGGATGCGTTTTAGCTTATATATGCAACTAAAATAAAGCGTTTTAGTGGCCGCTTATACTTCTACTACGTTAACTATAGAATTGATCCTTTAACTATTACGTTGGATTTAAGTATTATGCCTTCTGTTATTATAGAAGGATAAAGTTATATAGAGTTGCCTAAGGAATTACAGGACAAAACTGAGCAAATAGAAGGATGTAAGAGAGCTATATCCTCTAAGAGCCGTTAGTTTAATGCCTCTTATACTGCCTAGCCAGGTAGATAAGAGTGGTCTTATTTAACCAGAACAGAGTCTCCTTATTTACTATCTTAGGTTTATAGTAAGGGTAAGAAGCGTATATAGTTACCTACTACACTTTTATTTTAAAGATAGGTAGGAATATAAGGTTTTAGAAGTCATTAGGGGACAATAACTTAGGTAGGGGAAGGTATATAGTGGTGTGATTTAGCCCCCTAGATTTAACATCTAGATTAGGCATAGCTTTAGGAGAGCTTAGACCTTCTATATATTTTATATAGATTGGTCTAGGGCCCTAGAGTCTTAAACAACTTAGACAGGACTAAGAGAAAGACACTTTTCCTTTAATACACTCTTTTTTTCTCTTCTTACTGACCGCTTTTATACTAGCTAATTATAACTAACTAACTAACTAACCATACTGTGACTTTATGTCTAAGAGAGGTCGAACCCTCCCACACTAATACTAGCTATACTATTAGTCAGCTAGCTAGGTTTATAGTAGTATTAGGAGAATTATATTACCGCTTAAGCAAGTAGCTACTATAATATCTAAACAGCACTCTCAAAACTGGAATCACCTACCTAAATTAAGTAGTTTATCTCCCTTTATATAAGCTTACGTTAACTAACCTACCTACTAGCTATAGTATTTTTACTAACGCTATATAGAGAACAGAATATAATTAGATATTATTTTAAGGTATAGCAGTTATATACTATGGGGGAATGGTAATCTAGATAGCTTAAAGGCAGAAGTTAACAGTATTAAGCTTAATAGAAGTAGAGATTATAGCGGCATTAAAAGGAGTAAGGTTAGTAGTATGGCTTAAAAAGCTAATAAAAGATCTAGGGGAGAGAGATAACAATAACCCTTTTATCCCTACGCTCTACTGTAATAATAAAGGTATAGTTAACCTTTTATATAATATAAAATACTACTAAAAAGCCAAGCATATTAAGACTTAATACCTCTTTATATAAAACGACATGGTTTAGTAAGATTAATTTAAAGTAGTATATATACCAGGTAAAGATTAACCTAGAGATATACTTATAAAATAGCTACCGATTAACTAATTTACAAAGCACTATATAACACTAGGAATTAGTAACTAATGGAGCAAGTAACAGAGGTTTTTTACTTACTAGGTTTTCCCTCTATATATAGGCCGAATGGCGCTTGCAAGGTAATTTGGGAATAGCTTATAATTGCCTATTTAGGACCAGAAAAGGAGAGCGTTGTTAGCATAGGGGAGTGTCAGAATTAGTAATAAGGTGCTAATTAAGCTCTAGACACATTGCGGAGGTCGAAGTCCGCATGCAATCTATATAGATATTAACCGCATCTACTACATCACGAATCAATCAATATTCATCGTCTATGTCATCTCTATCATCAATTAGACCCTTAAGAGAGCTCCGCTGTGACCTTATGACCTTGTAATTCCAACACCGTATACAGAGCTTCGCGCAGAGCCTCGTGCTGTTAGATAATCTGTATTCTCTAAGGCGTGGGACACGTGCACGAGTCACGTGCACGGGGCACGTGCATTGTAAATCTCTTCAGAGCCCCAGGGGCCCTAGGTCAAGACATCGACATCAATCAACAATCAAGTCAAGATCATTAATTAATTAACCCATTTTATCAATAAACTGCTCTATCTGAATTATCTGACAGTTATAAGCCCGGTCCGCCAACTTAAGAAGCTATTCAGCTATTACTCAATCGTTTAAAGAAATTCTACCTTATTGTCAGACTCTGACACCTTATTGTCAAGACGCAGACTCTGATAGAAATCCTACCTTAATTATTATAAGACAAGTCTTTAACAAGATTCCACGAGATTCTATAAGATTCCACCTTAATCTAACAATAAGGACGATCCTAATAACAGGACAATCCTAATAATAAAATACTATCTTAATCCCTCCTTTGCCTATTAGTTAAATGACTCCACTAATATCAAGCTCGTCGACAATGATTATCCTCAATAAGTCAGAAGACTGGGAGTAATGGCTATAGCAACTCCAAGCCCTTATAGATCAGCGAATTTGGGCCTACGTTAACCCAGATAGTACAGCACCTTAATAAGGTCTACTACAAGAACCAGCCTATCTAGAAGTCACAGATTTTAATAAGAATGTAACCTTGTATACGTAGCTCTTAACAAATCAACAGAAAGCGTATAAGAATAGTAGACGATACTACAACTAGGACATAAAGTATTTCCTAAGACAGGAAGATTATCTTTAATAGATCCACACCTAGATCACATCTATAGTATTAATTTAGAAGAAGTTACTGCTTAACCCTTCCTTAATAGTTAAAGAATAGCTATCTTAGCTAAAGAAGAACGCAGAACCTACCTCGTCGTTTATTAGGAAGAAGGTATAATACTAGTATACAAAAGCCCTTAAGGGGTTTAAACAGTTGTTAAAATTAAACCAATAGCTAGATTAATGGGAACACGCAATATCCCTAGAAGAGAAGTATAAGATCCCTTAAATGTCCAATAGTATCTAGCTTTAAGATTTGGCAGAAGTTATTTAACCTTTTAGCAACGCCTACTGTATAAAGTATACTACTGAGTTGAATAACCCTTAGAAGTCGAGATCTTCCAAATACCGTAAAGTAGTAAAGGAGCTGCAAGAAGGACTTAGAACACCCTTAAAGAAAGCCAATGCTACTATAAGAGGTAGTACCTTTAATGCAGACTTTGCAGAGCAAGCCACTGAGGATCACTCTAATACTACTAAAGGTTTATAAAGAGGAAAGGCCTTAGCATGTAATAGACGCTTAAAGAGAGCTGGGATACTAGTAGATAAGGAGATATTCTACAAGAAGCTAACGCCTAAGTGCTTAGTATATGGAATACAAGGACACTCCCTACGGGACTGTTGGTGTTTATTTAAAGACAAGAAACCTGTAGGAGTCATAATAGAAGATGCGCGCATTAATAGGGCACTAAAGAAGGTAGAAAAGAATAAGAATCTTACTAACCAAGTTATAAAGATCAGACTTAAAGAACAAGAAGATAAGGCCTAATAACGACAGGACAAGAGCTAGGAAGTTAAGATTAAGGGAGAAGCTAATACAATATTCCTAGAATTATATTACACCAGTTAAACCCATCCACTAAAGCTATTAACTATTCTTAACTTAGGAACCACTCTCCATATCTTTAATAACCTCTCTTGTTTTTATAATTTTAGGAAAGCTCTAAGACACAAATATATCACCGCCAGCAGCTCAGAAGTGCCTATACTAGGCTATGGCGATGTCACTGTCCAAATTATAAAACTAGACAAGAGCAAGGGAACCCTACGTCTTAAGGACGTTACCTTTTATACGGACTTTAATACGAATCTAGTGTTGTTCCGTCTGCTTCAAAAACAAGGGTTCTACTAGGATAATAAAGGAAACGACAATCTTCTAGTTTGGAAGGATGACACGATCCTATATTAAATAGAAAAACGTCACGGACAATAGACTATTAAATATGTCCAACCAGGAAGTCGATTAGCGTTTAATATAAGCCAACTACTACGCCGCCAACGGAAGCGCAGAGCATCGTTAAGAGACGCTTGTCTAGATTTAAAAGGTAATGCGCATCTATAGCATCTACGTCTAGGTTATCCAGGACCTATAAGCCTTTATTATTTAGGTCTTAACACCCTAGGAGTTAAGCTTTAAGGCCTAAAGACAACGGAATATTAATATTGCAGTCTCACCAAAATTAAGCGTTAGGTCTTAAGAAGGTTCTTAAAACGGAATATTAATAAACCTTATCTTAACCTCTATATTGACTGGACTGACCTCAAGGAAGCGCATACTGGATTTATATGAATTATATTTATCCACAATACCTTCTTAGGAAGAACCTTCCCGTATTTTATAACAACACATGGCAAAGAGAAGGAGACACTATAAGTACTTAAAGATTTCATCTAATGGATTCGTCTAAGGCATAACCTTAAGGTTAACACTATTAGATTAAACAACGAGCTAGGGAGAAGGAGAACCCTTAAATAGCTACGGACCCAAGGGATTATATTTAAGCCTTTGGCGCCTTATACCTAAGCTTAAAATAGTACCGCCGAACGCTTAGGGGGTGTGATTATTAAGAGAGCATATATAATAAGAATTGCTGCCAATCTACCACATGATCTATGGAAAGAGATAGTTAACTATACAGTCTACCTTCGAGATCGAACGCCACGGAAAAGCAATAGTTAGAAATCGCCCTATAAGAGGTTCTATACCTTCCTAGCCAATGGGTTAAGAAAGCCGCAACTAGCGCACCTAAAAGCCTACAGCTATAGGGCGTACGCGATATCGTTAGACGCCCAGCTAAAGAAGAAAAGGCTAAGCAAGCTAGATCCGCGAGCCCATATCAGCTACCTCGTTGGCTATAACTCTACTAATATCTACAGAATCTGGATCCCACATAAAGGTATAGTTATCTCTACTAGGGACGTTATCTTTAACAAGAAGACGTTCTTTAACGGCAAGCAAATGGATATCTTAAAGGACCTACACACTAAGTTACACACGCTAATTAAGAAGATTTAACTCCCTAATACCCTAATTAAGAATAAGGTCCTTCTAGAAGACAATAAAGAAGTATTTAAACCGTCAATTCAAGAGGAAGACAATAACGTTAATAAGCCAGTTTAAAGCTTTAATAAGTTAGCAGATCTTGAGCTTATAAGAGCTCTTAAATATACGTATTATACGCCACCTCTAATAGAAGAAGACAAAGAATCTCTATATGCCTTTTACGTTAAGTATCCTACAAAGTTAGATATACAAGGTACTAATTAGGACATCATCAGCCGAGTAGGAGACAGGTTTTACACTTAGGGGGTATTTAATGACTCTATTAAGGACTTATTTAAGGAAGCCTATAATAACAGGTTTAAAGACTTTATTACTAAAAGAATCACGTTAGCCTATTACGGCGCCTTCTTAGCAGGAAGGAAGTTTAACCTTAACAGTTAACTTAACAACAGTAAGCTAAAATCAGGCAGAACACGCGATATTAGATTACATAGGAAGAACTTACCTCTGCCACCTTAGTCAATCCGCAACCTTAATATATATCCTCTTCAAGATCAGTTCTAAGAAGCTCAACGAGCTTACCTCCAATCCTATTATCAAATAAGGTCGTTTCAAGAAACAGATAAAAAGCACGCAAAGAGACAGCAGGTCCTTAGCTTAATGTGGGTGTTCATCTATAAGACGGACAAGCATGGATTTCTCTAGAAATGCAAGGCATAATTAGTAGTCTGCGGAAATTAATAGGCCCTAGGAGACCTACCTATAAAAGCTACTACATTAGCTAGTACGACCTTCCGAACACTTATAGCGATCACCGCAAAATTCAACCTAGAGATGACACAGATAGATACAGTCAATACGTTTATCTATTACAATCTCAACAAGGTTGTCTATATAAAGCTACCGCCAGGGTTCAATAAAGGAAAGACAGACAAAGTACTGCGCTTAAGAAAAGCCCTATACAAACTACGACAATTACCACTATTATAGCAGAAGAATCTCACGAGCTCGTTAAACGAATTGGGTTTTAAAGAGGTACCTTAGGAGCCATATATTATACTAAAAGGTGGAATAGTTATCTTCTTCTATGTCGACGATATTGTCTTCTACTACCAAAAGACAGATAAGAAGAAAGCTTAAGAAGCAATTAAGGAGCTAAGCAAGGAATACCAAATAAGTACCCTTGGCGAGCTAAAATAGTTCCTAGAAATCTACGTGCTACACAATTATAGCTAGAGGCTCCTATAGCTATCCTAGAAAGCCTATATTGAGAAAATAGCTAACTAGTATAAGATAGATCTCAAAGGGCGTCTTCCAGACACTCCTATAGCAGAATTGGAACTCCTCCCTACTAATTACCAATTAATCCGTCTAACGCGTCCGTCCCCTAATATAGACCTATTAGTCCGCCCTATATCCCTACCAGCCTCTACAATGCTATATCAGAGAAAATTGGGTTTAGTACTCTATACAGCCACTATAACGCGTCCGGATATTGCGTTTGCAGTATTAAGGCTGGTAAGGTTCAATCAGGACCTAAGCTAAAAGCATTATTAAGCGGTAGACAGAGTCATCCAATACCTATATAGCACAAGAAGCAGAGCAATCTGCTATAGAGGAGATAAGGAAGAAATAAACGGTAGAGGGAAAAACAAAGGAATACGCAATAAAGGATAAGACGACAGAAGAGACGGTAGAGGTAAAGCGCAATTATTTATCTATACCAGCGATGCATTATTTGCGGACAACTCCGTTAACAGAAAGAGCTCGCAAGGATATATTATAAAGCTATTTAGGGGGCCGATCGCCTAGAGAGCAAACAAGTAGGGTATAGTTATAACGTCGAGCACAGAAGCTAAGTTATTAGCCCTATTATAAACAGCAAAGGAAGCTATCTTTACCAATAGGCTATTTAAAGCAATAATATTACGCCTAAATAAGCCCTTAATTATTAAATGCGATAACACCTAGACGCTTTAACTAATCACAGAAGACATGGTAAAGCTAATTATAAAGCTCTAATATATTGATATCTATTAACACTGGCTACGTTAGAAATACGCAATAAGACGAGTACGATTTCAATAGATAGTAATAAAGAAGATAATTGCTAATGGACTTATAAAGGCCCTACCCAAGCAGAGGTTTTAAAGTTTTATTAATATAATCGGGATGGTAGATATTAAGAAGCAGCTAGATAAGGAGAAGCAACTAGAGGACCTAAGGGACGGTATTAGAGCAAGATAAAAGGATTTAGATACAATTACGGTTCAATTAACTTATTAACGGACATAAGAAGGTGGCTAGCTTTAACCTCAAAGAGCTTAAAGCTAAGGGGGTGTGTTAGATAATCTATATTCTCTAAGGCGTGGGACATGTGCACGAGTCACGTACATGGGGTATGTGCATTGTAAATCTCTTCAGAGCCCCAGGGGCCTTAGGTCAAGACATTGACATTAATTAACAATCAAGTCAAGATTATCAATCAATCAACCCATTTTATCAATGAACTGCTCTATCTGAATTATCTGACACGTGTAGAGCCTCTGTACGTAGAGCTTTGTGTAGAGCTTCGTGCAGAGCTTCGTGTAGAGCTTCGTGTAGGGCTTTGTGTAGAGCCTTGTGCAGAGCCTCTGAGTAATAAGACTATATAAAACTATATAAGATTATATAAAATTGTTTTGATCCTAATATACATTATATGCTAGTATACTATAGTCTAAGAAAATAGTAAAAATTAATTTATGCAATTGGCATATAACTTTACCTTAATTACATGTCAAGAAATATATAGTTAGCTTTTAAAGTTGTTAATTTGGCCAATTGCATATTAAGAAATATACAGTTAGCTTTAAAAGTTATTAAGTTGGCCAATTACGTGTTAAGAAATATATAGTTAGCTTTAAAAGTTGTCAAGTTGGTTAACTGCGTGTTATTTAACTTCTAAATGTGTTAAGTTGGTTAATTGCATATCAATTACGCGAAACGCGCTTAACAAAGTCGACTTAAAACCTAGCCTGCGAATATTTTCCCAATATAATGGCAATAATTAGTTAGTTAGTTATAATTATGTTATATTATATAGGAACGTAGCTAACCTAATTATAATCGCACCTGCTAATTGCATTAACTAACTGCGGAAATAGCGGAAATAAAAAGAGAGAGAGATAGAACTTTAGGGAGGGGCTTTAGGTAAGCTTTAGGGCAAATATATTATTTATACATAATAACTTACGTGTAGATAACATTACGTAAAGGCCCGTGCCTAAAAGACGTAATTAATATAACTATATAACCAAATTAGAATTACTTTCTTTAATTATATAATAATCGAAATTATGGCGCTGATTATGGTTATATAGTTATTGCCATTACTGTCTATAGTATTTTTTTATAGCTTCTAATAGACGTAATAAGCTAGTTAAGCCACTAACATAGATATAGAGAATAATAATAAGAGAGGGAAGAGGTAGAAAACGATAATATAAAAGAGCTAGAGCTGACACTACTGTTATTACTGGTAGTGTATTTTATAAGTATATAGAAGGTATTTAATAGGAAGGAGGAAAGGAATATTGGTAAGGATAAAAGGTAAGATATCTGCCTTTAAGCTGTTAAGACAGTAGATAAATTTAAACTATATATTCTATATTTCTATAATGTGCCTCTATATAAGCTCCTATTAATTAACTAACGGTGAAGTATAAAAACGCCTTAAAGCTCTTAAATATCTCTATTAGTTAATAGTTCCTTTTAACCTATGCCTTAAGGTTCTTAGATATTACCTTAATTGGCTTATAATCTAGTAAATATAGTAGTAAAAATATAAGTAGTACGCTGTGCTCCTTATATAGATTATAGAGTTATACTAACTTATAAATTAACACGTTATTTAAAATAAGAATAAATCGCTGCCTAGAATATAATATATAATAAGGAAGCACTTACTGCTGTGGAAATAACTTAAAAATCTCTACTATAATTAAGCCTTAGTAGATAAGATAGCTTAGGTATCTGTTAACTAATAGTACTAGTAAAACACTCTACCTCTCTAACTATAGGAATACCAATTCACTCCGGCCACGCGGTCGCGTAGCCTAGGCCACGTGACCAACCATTATGTATATTAGCACGCGTATCCTGTAGCTTAGAACCTTAACCACCACCAAATAGACTTACTACTTGTATCCAAGAATACACGTATTGTGTCTATTAAAGTAATACCAATACTAATTAGTGAGCGTGCATAGATTAGGAAATATGTATTAGTTTAGAAGATGTCTAACGCTCCACCTTATAATGGCCTTATTTCAGTTAAAGAGAGTACTAGGGACAATCTGGAAGCTTAATAGCTCGCCATTGCCTATAGACCCCTATTACTGCTAAGAATTAAACAATAACACTCTAGATTTGGAAGGATATTGCTTCCCACCTTATTAAAAGTTAAGTTTTTAACAACTTATATTAACTACCCTCTCTCCCTCCTTATAAACACCGACACTCCTTCTCTCTCTCTCTACAAACACCAATACCCTCTATTAATACCCTCTTTACAACCAGATAAGATGGCTTCTACCCCTAAGAATTGGAGTGAAGAAGTAAAACAATAAAAGAATAGAATTAATGTACAAACTGTAACTAATAATGACGTTATAGACTATATTCAGTTTAAGATATAGGAATACAATAATGATAACTCTATTAATAGTGCTTTATGGGATTTCTTTTAAGAAGACTTTAAAAAGTTTATTATGGATACATTCTCTTAAGCCAGCACTAAAACCCTTAAGAACCTTTTCCTCCTCCTTTACAAGGGAGGAGTGTATGTATGCAAGAATAATAAACATACTAAGCTTGCACAAGTCTTAGCTGACGTACTACTTAAAGAAACTCAACACAAATGGAGCTAAGAAGAATTTAATGAAGCCTATAAAGAGTAATCTAATGGCACCTTTAAGTCTAATATACTCACTAATGTATTTATACGCGGCTTGAAGCACAAGACTTTATAAAACCTTATACCTTAATCAATACCCAAAAGTACAGCTATAACGACTTTACTAATATCTCAACCAACTCTGCTTTTAAGTCTACCATTCCTACCTCTACAGGCCATAACACCCGCTACTACTATACCTGTTACCACAGCACCTACTTCTATACTAGGATACAGAAAGGAACTAGTAAATGCGGCTAAGTTGTACACGGACAACTAGAAATATAGTAGTATTAGCGGAAACTTTAACTTTAAGTTAACAATCTTCTACAATATCTGTAATAGAGCAGACGTTCTACCCAGTGCCTACCTTAAGGCCCTCCCTCTTATGCTAACAGGTCTAGCTCTAAACCACTATTATAACGGTAGACTAGCTATCCTAACATTTAATAAAGCTTGTTGGCAACTTCGCGGTTTCTTTAAAGGTCCCAGATTAGAACACTAAACCCTTAGTAAATAGAATAAAGTCTTATTAACGGAGATCATAAGTAAGAACGTAGGAAAGTTAACCAGCAATTATCTTTAGATACTAGTTAACAAGCTCTCCCAGCTACAACATGGACTTACTACTAAACTACAGACAGTACCGTTCCTTCTTAATAAACTTGTTATAGCTTGCCAGGGAGTTCCAGCCTATAGATACGCTATATTAGACCTACCAGATAAACTCAGTCCTCTTATTAACAAGCTTTAGTTATCTATTATGGCGTATAAAAAGGAAAACGCTGTATAGACAGAGCAGACTTAGGCCTATTTTATAGACCGCAAATACTTTAACCGCAACTAATATAACCGCAATAACCGTTCTGGCCTACCACCAAGAGGCAAACTACGCTGCTTTGTGTGTAATAAAGAAGGTTACCATTTATAGAAACACACTAAAGAGGAACGTAACAAGTCTAAGGCTAGATTTAAGACTTAACACAAGGATACGTTCCGCAAGTTTAATTGCCGCTTTAATAAACGTTTAAAGCAGTACATTGTTAATTATAAAGGAGAGAATAGTTTAGAAGACAAACTTAAAAAAGCCTTTTAAGCAGTTACTATTAATATTAGCTCCAATAGCAATATAACCAACCAGAATATTAAATAGGATATCTGCCAGTACTTTACCTCCTTTAGCCAGACCACCTAGAATAAAGCAGCCTCTATAACCGCTGAACTAGCTAATAAAGCCTTTATATATTTAATTACAGTAGTAAACAATACAACCAATCCATCCTCTTTTAACTAAGACCCCTTTGCCTACAACATAACTACTTAGTATATATTAAACAAGTTTTTAGGTATAATAATTAACACAGGAGCCTTAAAACGCTCCATGGCTAGATACAGCCAATTTCTAGCATTCTAGAAGTTCACTAGTATACACCTAAACACCTTTATATAAGGCAAAGTCAATATACAGTTTAGAATAGGTTCAACCTCCTTAATTGGCTCAATTAAGATAATCACACCTATCGGCACAGTTGAGTTCTATATTGTTCAAGTTAATACCCCATTTTTACTATATTTAGCAAACATGGACCAACTACAGGTATACTTTAACAACCTTAAGAACCTACTAGTTGCCCCTAGTGGGGATATACCAACTATAAGATATTTTAGGCATCCTTTCCTACTTTGGAACACTTTATTAGAAAACTACCTAACAGAGTCTTTTAACTAAAACCCATGTTACCTAACTCACACAGAACTACACCAACTTCACCGTCGTTTTAGCCATCCCTCTATTAAACACCTTAAACGCGTACTTAAGTGTTTAGGCCACAATATTGACAACCAAGCCCTTAAATATCTCACCCACTATTACTTATTTTGCCAGAAACACGGCAAGTCACTAGGTAGATTTAAGTTTACCCTATAAGACAACGTTAACTTTAACTATTGCATTATAGTTAACGTGATGTATATTAACTTAATGCCACTTCTATATATTGTTAATAAAGCTACCCACTTTTAGGCTAGTAGATGGCTATAGAATATTAGCGTAAAATACACATAGGATACACTGCGAGTATGCTAGATTAATACTTACTTAGGCCCCCCAGACTTTATCACCATAGATACCAAAAAGAACTTTATCAGTAAAGAATTTAAACAATATACCGCAAATATGGGAATAACCGTAAAAGGCGTACTAGTTAAAGCCTATAACTTAGTTAGCATAGTTAAACACTACCATAGACCCTTACAGCGTGTCTACTAGATTGTTACAGCCGAAATCCCTGGAATTAATAAAGATATAGCCCTACAAATGGCATTCAAAGCCCTTAACAACTCCGCTGGCCCTAATGGCCTTATTCCTACTCTCCTAGTTTTTAAAGCCTACCTATAACTTGTTAACACTAACGCACCTTTACCTACGGTTAGTTAGAGAGCCAACGCCTTAAAGAAGGCAATGGAAGAAATTAAGAAAATATAAGCTAAATGTTAAGTTGCGGACGCTCTAAGCACTTATAATAGCCCCAATACGACCGCAATCTATAACCTACCCCTTAATTTACCTATATTAGTATAGAGAGAAGGCAATACAGGTTAAGCTGGATTCTGGTCAGGCCTATATCCCCTCCTTAACGTCAACAGTGAAACCTATATAGTAAAGCTACCTTACAGACCCACCAACTTCCGCAGCACTGTAGTTAAACCATACCTTATAGATTTAGAGGATAAGCTAACGAACCTGGAACCAGAGCCCAAAAAATAGCCTAAGCTATCCTCTGAAAGACTGCCTCTAAATAGCCCTTAACCTAAACCTGTTAAACACAGCTAGGGTAGACCACATAAATACCCCACTTAGGTTAATACCGCCAATATTTCAATATCCATTTAAGAAGATAATAACTATAATAGCCAATTCACAGCTTTACGTCAGAAGGAGATTACTAAACTACTTAAGAAAGGCGTCTTTAAGATCATTAACCTCCAGGAAGTGCCTCAAGGAGACCAAATCTTTAACTCACGGTTTATTAATAAAGTTAAGAATATAGGCACTAGTAAAGCTTTTAAAAAGTCAAGATTAGTTATATAAGCCTATAACAACCTTAACAAGGATCTTATACTAACTCAGTCACCTACTATTTAACGAGTTAGTCAACGCCTTATTCTTAGCATTACAGCTATACTTTAGAATGACTAAACATACTTATATTTACAGGATATCACCTAAGCCTACATTTAATTAAAATCAAAACTAAACCGTAATTTCTATATTCGGCCCCCTCCTAAGCTTAGTATAGAACTTAGCATAGCAAAGGGCGGTATATTAAAGGTAGTTAAGCCCCTATATGGAGTTCCAGAAGCAGGCAATCACTAGTTTACTACATACCATACCTATTACACTAAAGAACTAAGTATAGATTAATTAACCTATAACCCTTACCTGTTATACAGCAATAACTACTCCCCCTTTAGTATTGTTGGCCTTTAGACCGATAACACATTAATCCTAGCCAATGCTGAATTCGCAGCTATAGAGTAGGATAAGCTTAAAAAGGCGCAGTTCGCGCTAAAGGAACGTGAACCACTTAAAGTTAAACAACCAATCAAGTTCAACGGAGGCCTAATTACGCTCCTACTAAATAGAGATATTACCTTAACTTAAGAGAACTAATGTAAGAGCTTAGCCACAGTTTAAATTAAGGAGCTAGCCTTAACCATAAGCTCTAAAGGTGTTATCCGCCAGACACTAACACCTAAAGAGCAATACGTCGCTTAACAAGCCAAAGGAGCGTACATTGCATCTATATGCTAACTAGAAGCCGCTTTTAACCTATTATTTACAGCCCAGACAATAAAACCTAACGAGAATAGCATTAAGGCCCTTAATAAACGCCTACAATAGCAAATAGATAATTAATTAAGAGGCCTTAAGTTTATTAAACTTAACAAAGATACCTTGCAACTCTTAGTGTTTATAGACTCCTTATTCGCCAATAACAAAGACCTATTATCCTAAATAGGCTTTGTTATAGTACTAGCCAACTTAATAAATAAGGCTAATATTATACACTGGTCCTTAATTAAGTGTAAGAGAGTCACTAGAAGCGTACTAGCCTTAGAACTATACGCTATAGCTTACAGGTTTAATATTGGGGCTGCACTTAAGTCTATAATTAAAAAGTTGCTCCAGATAACCCTACCACTTATTATCTACACTAATTCAAAATCACTATATAATTGCCTTGTCAAACTAGGCACAATACAAGAGAAACGCCTTATGATAGATGTTATATGCTTCCGTTAGTTGTATAAATGAAGAAAGATTACAGAAGTCAAATGGATTAACGGTAATAGCAACCCCACTAACGCTATGACTAAGAGCAAGGCGTCTACAGCCCTAAGGCAGTTAATTAATACAAATTATATTTATTTACAGACCATTAAATAGGTTAAACAAGCAAAGGAAGGATAGGAGGGTAGGATACAATGGGAGGGAAGCTAAGGTACTAAGTTATAGGGAGTATTTAACTGATTTACGGCACCTTAGAGTGCCCCTAGTATAGAAATACCAATTCACTCCGGCCATGCGGTCGCGTAGCTTAGGCCACATAACCAACCATTATGTATATTAGCATGCGTATCCTATAGCTTAGAACCTTAACCACCACCAAATAGACTCACCACTTGTATCCAAGAATACACGTATTACGTCTATCAAAGTAATACCAACACTAACCTTTTAAACGGGTAAGAGACCTTATACTTTCTTCTAATTAGCACCTAGCTAAACTTCCTATTACTCATTCTCTTATTGGAAGCTAACTTATTAAAGAAAACTAGCTAATCTACTATCTATATAGCCTATCTGCTAATCTATAATATATAATACTTCTAACTTCTCTCTACCGCACAAGTCTTATCGGCCTTCCTTAATTAGTAAGCTCTTAATAAGGTGCGGCTAATAGTATTTATAGGGGCTTAAAGATTAAACTTATTAAATAGGAAGTTCTATATGTTATTAAGGTAGGTAGTAGGTTAGTCTTTAAAAAAGTTAAGCTGCCTTTATTACTAGCGACACGTTAGTAAAAACCTAATGCTAAGCAATGTTAGACTTATAAGCTCTTAATAGGCTAAAAGTAGCCTTAGTTAACCTTATATAAGACTAGCTAGCGCGTACGGCTTATTATAGAGGTTAAGGTTTAATTATATTTTATAAACAGTCGTATAAAATACGCTAATAGCCTTTGTAATAGCTAGCACCTCTTTACTAGCTCTAATTCTAACCCTAATTTAATATATAACCTTAGACGCGAGCCTTATGCCTATTTTAGGCAATAAGTAGTAAATTAAATACGTTATATTGCATTTTATATAAATTTTGGTAGAGTGCAATGCCGGCTATTTATGGGCTTAAGCAAGTCCACAATTTTTGCGAATAACTATAACCTTGTATTAACCCGGGTCGTAACCGCGGTAAATAACCCCCCCTAATATGTAATAGATATTATTTCTATGCGTCCTTATCTATATTACGGCCTTCCTTTAAAATAAGTACGGATTATTAGATATCTCTAACTTAGGTAACGGCCTAATATAATTACTAAGGAGCTTAATATTGGGCTACGGAATATATATAATATAGAGAGTAATATAGTAGGGTGTAGAAGTGTTTTAAAGCCTTTATATATACAACTTAGGCGAATAAAGAGGCTATACTAGAGTTACTACTATAGAAAGGCTAGAGGTAGTAGGTCAAAATTATATACTAGCTTAAATATAAGCATAGAGTTTATATTTATTAGTTAGCGGTATTATATATATTAAATAGTAGAAGATAGACTAAGAAGAAGTTATACTATCTATTTCTTATACGTAGAAATTCGCTCTATAAAGACTAGTAATAAAATATATTGTAGTTTACTATAGGTGACTTAATCCCTCTAAACAAATTAATCTTTAATAGAGAACTAGCTATTGTGGCTATGGATAGGCTCTAATTAGCGAGGACGCTTAATATTACGGTAATATAAAAAGAGGATATATAGAGTATCTATCCCGCGATAAGCTTTAAAGGATATCTACCTTATATAGGAGTTTAATAAGAATACCTTTATAGTTAGGACTTTCTTAACTAGTTATTTAATATACTATTACTAAAGGTAATAGTAATATACAGCGGTTATCTAATAGTTATTATCCTAAATAATAACTCTATATATATTAATTAGTAGATTATAACGCTATTTAGGGAGTATATTACCTTATTCGCTTTCTACCGCTATACTTACCCGACTTTAACCCTATTAAGTTAACCTTCTTAGTTCTAAAGTCTTAGATAAAATATTACTATTACTTTCTAAAGCTAACTTACTTAGACTTTAGCGAATTCCTATAAGTGGTAATTAGGTATAAAAACGATAATTAATTTATAAGGGCGTTGTTTTCTTATATGTACTGAGTTTGGGTTAAACTTAAGTGTTTAATTGGTTGGAATTTGGCTCTGGTTACCTAATAGTGCACATACTACCCCATTAAATTCTTTTTCCCCCAACCTCTTTTCTACCCCTTACTCTTTAAAATATCTTTTACGCCTACTGCCCTAGTTACTACTCCCTACTATCTACCGCCTAAATGCCTTCTAATCGTATATTTTGTACTGCCTATAACTAATATTGTTTTTCCACTAACTTCCTAATAAACCATTGTAAAACTCTATATAAGACCTGTAACTCTTATAGGATTAGTTCTTTTTATTCTTTTTTTACTTACTGCCTTTTTAACCTTATATATAGGAGAAAGGAAAGAGACGTATACAATCTAGACGATCTTTTAGAGTCCTATAGTACTTTTACTAGGCAGTTTAAGAAGCGGCTTCGCTTATGTAATATAGTATTGGCTTTTACGTCCGTAAACTATACTGTTACTAACTGTAGTATACCCTAGGGCGGCCTAAATTACTTCTAGATATATAGTTATAAGGGGACTTTATAGACAGGGGGCTATAAGGACACGATTGTGGAATAGGATAGATTGGTGAGAGAGACAAATCCTTAAGGAGGTAAGGCCTTAGGGATCATGGAGACTATATACTACGGGTATGTGCCTCTGGCACGTAACCGACGGACGTCTAGGGGGTGTCTGGGGGTTGTCCTAAAGGCAACCTAAGGTAACCGCAATAATATCCCTTATATTGCCCCTCCCCTTTTTACAGTCAGCCCCTAATTGCCATTACCTTACGGTAGAGGAAGATTATAAGGGCTTATCCCAGAAGGGGTTTAGAGAGATATTAGCATGCCGTTATATATTATCTATCTATTTAACCCCTGCTTTGAACTCCTAAAAACCTTAATAAGGAAAAAATATGACTAGAGAAAAGATGTAAGGATTGCTAGGAGACTTATTGGAAGCCTATTGGAAGTATGCTAGTAACTACCTAGGCTAACCTAAGGATTTTTATGCAACTCTACTTTTAAGCCTTTATGCCGGTCTGCAATTAATTGCAAGTGTTATAGGCAATTTGGTGTTCCTAATATGGTTCCATAGAACCTTTTAATATGGAATTTAATATACAGGGCCTTGGCTTACTATTGTCTTTAACTGTTAGGATATAATCTATAATCTTATAATTCTTTCTTATAATTCCCTATATTACTAACATATTGCTCCTATATTTGCCCTTAGGCTATTATATACGGTTAGGTAATTAATTAGTTAATTAAAGAGACTTGTCTTGTTTAGGTATAATTTAACCTATATACATCTGTAATTAACGTCTTAATTGCCTTCCCTGGCCGTGTAATTAGTTTTTGTAAGGAAGTAATGGCTAAATAGCACATACGCGTGTTTCCTTCCTTCTAAATTGCGCTATTATAACGGAGTTATATTGGCAAGGTTGCGGCTATTTACTGGAAGGGTATTAGAAGGTGAAGTATAGAGACATCTTGCTTATTAAGCTGCTCCTTTTCCTTAACACCTTACTTCCTATTATTAACCTTCATCCAATTTTGGACGTATCTTTAATATATTATTAAGATTTTCTTTTTTTTCATTATTAATTCAATATGCCTCTTTGTTCTCCTGCTAACTGCTCTTTTAAGCTAATTTCTTAGCGTATTCTAGCCCTGCCGCTGTATATAGAACCCTAACCTCCACTGACCTGCAACTGGTACTGGTCCTACCTAAATGACTTTGCCTACATATCCTTAAAAGACCAGAAGTCTAATAAGAAGATTCTAGACGCTTGCAATAAGACCCACTATATAAGGTCTAACACCTTCAGTCTTTATAATTAATGTATGCGTACTAAAAGCAGCAGTTGCGTTAAGGTAAGCTTTCCTGTCCTTAATAGGTTTCCATTACTAACTTTAGGCTTTAATAACCTGGGCCTAAGTGGCGATAATCCTTTAATGTCCTTAACTACTACATCACCTAGGCTCTCTCTTATTCTAGCGCCAATGCTAAACATCTAGGTTAAATTTAAGACTATACCATAGCCATTTACACCGCCTACAATTCCTAGCAAGCTAGCCAGCAACGCCTAATAAAGGAGCAAGGTTGGTATACTAAGGATAGGGTAAAGGATGGGGGTGATAAGAAGAAGGTTGCCGTTTACCATAAGAAGGAGTTCGCGTATATATGTTAAGTTTTAAAAGAGCACAATATGATGCGGTATTAGGTAGGTTACCCTTCGGGTACCTAGCGGATGGGTTACTGACGGTTGCCGTAGCAAGGTCTTGGTGGTTCTGGACTTTGCCAGCCAGCTAACGTCTCCGTTTATTCTAGGCTTAAGTGTATCTTTATTGACTACAAGCTTACGCCTTAGGAACTTCGTTGGTACTAGTTTGGACCTAATATTAGTACTAAGCGTTTAAGAGTCTCTGCACCTTCTACACCTTATTGGCCTGCCCCTATTTTTATGCCTACCTACACCCCTATAAAGGGATCTAGATCTCATTCTTATTAGCCATTACTTGGTAGGCCGATGGATACTGATCCTACACCTAAGGATAAGGTATAGTGGCTTTTAATTTAGGCATTTGGGATTATTCTTATATATAGTAGCAATTAAGGATCTTAACTGGTGCTTAGAAAGGCCTTATAAGGCATTTAGGAAGGCATAGAAACACTATTCCTAATATAAACTAATGAATAGGAATGCAATTCTAGCAAAATGCCCTATCAATTCTATGCTATATATGTGAAAAGGCTGAGGACCTATCTTGCCTTAGGCCGTAGCCCTAATCAATCCTTATGGTTTCCGGAGCCTGTCCATTCCATATCTAATTTGACCTATTTCTTGCTCTTTACGCAAGTCTTCTTTATAGGCTGCGATAACACCGTAGTATTAGAGCGCTTTTTATAATTTGCAGATTGCGGACCTTAGTCCCAATATTCTTTTAGAATATCTTTGCAATAATTAAGGTAATCCTCTAGTTCCTATAGAGTCCTCAGCGGGCCAGCCTAGCCATTTAACTTTATATTGAAGCTTGTTCTTAACAGACTTATAGCGTAGTATAGCTTTAACCTTATACTACTTACCTACCACTTTAGGGTGTTTAATTGGGCCTAGACGGAAGTTCTTTTCTAGCGGTGGTTTGTGCCATAGCTCTAATAGATTTATGTGAAATACTAGATGCATATGGGCTATAGATAGGGGTAGCTAGAGACAGTAGGCTAGCTTGCCAATTTGTTCCTTAATTTGGAAGGGACCTAGGTATCTTATATTAAGCTTCTTTAATAGTTAACAGGTCTTAATATTTGTTAAACGTAATAGAACCTCATCGCCTACGCTGAAATGCTTGTCCTAGTGTTTGCGGTTATACCAAAGTCTCTGCTACTCTTGTGTATCTTATAGGCTCTACTTTACATGCTTCTATTACTTCTCCCATTCCTTAAGGCATCCTTATACTCTTTGGTGGATGTCCTTAGACTTTCTAGTAGGATCCTATAATTAATCCTGCGGCCTTAGCCAGTGATTATTAGGTATACCATTAAATCCTAATAGTTGGATGCTATAGGCAATCTGGATTGGTGCAAACTAATGTAATAAATATTGCTTTAAGTTATAAGCGTACTCCGCATACAGAAGTAGCTCACACTAATTATCTTGCTGGTAGTTTAAATATATTTGCAAATAAGACTCCAGTTCCTAGTTCTAGTGTTCTATTTGCCTATCTATCTACGGATGGAAAGCTATACTATAGCGGTAGTCTATCTTTAAATAAAAGCATAGATCTAACCAGTACTGGCTTGTAAAGACGCTGCCCCTATTAGTAATAATAGAGTGTGGCTAATCTACTTTAAGAAAGCATTTCTCCTTAATTAGGCTGGTAAGCGCTTATATATTAATTGTTTTATTAACGGGAAGGTATTGGACGTACTTTAAAAACCTATTAATAAGTATTAGGACCGAATTGTATGTTTGTCCTTGCCCATCTTTTAAGGGCAGGAGATCCGTAATAAAGTCTATAGCTTAATGTTGCCATAGCTCACTGGCAGGGGGAACTGATTTAAGTAAACCCCATAGCTTGTGCCTTTGGATTTTATATACTTAATACTTCTCATAGTGGCTAATGTACTCCTTTGCTTCCTGCTTAAGCTTTAGCTAATAGTATTTATATTAAAGTAATTCTACTGTTTTAGCTTAACCATAGTGGCCGCCTAGAGGATTATTATAATTCTTTATAAGAATCTTCTGTTGTAGATTTGCTTCTTGTGGCACCTAAACCTTGCTATTTCTACGCAATAGGCCTATTGGGTCCAGTTCCCAATTTTAGCACCTTTTAGCTTCCTTTCTGTTACATTTCCGGTCTACTTCCGCATTAAAGATAGTATAGAAGGCGTCCCTCTATTGTACCTTATGGATAAGATCTATTAACCTTTTAGATGGTTCCTGGGTGAAAGCTATTTTGTCTTATACTGCTCTAAGTACGCGACTAGATAGTACTATGGATCTTGTAACTCTTTAGTGCACATACGTTAGGAAGGTCACTATGAGGTTAAAGTCTTTTAGTTGTTATAGGGCTCTAAGTTCCAATTGCTCTATAGCTTCGCCTTTAGTTTAAGGGAATAGCTTAGTAATTAGGGGTGGTGTATTACTAGGTTCCAAACTTGTGTTAGGGACATCCTATTTAGGTATCTTTGGACCCTTATTGGCCACGGACTGGGTACCAGCTAGGACATTAGTGGAAGCTAATAGGGTTTGCACCACCTAAGACTTAGTGCATGGAGCTATAGGTGCTTAAGCATCCTATACCTGGAGCTTGTTCTGCAATATAGGGAGTAAAATGTCTATTATCTATTTTCCTTCTCCCGTTTTAAAGCCTTTGGTATAGTCTGGCCATCGTGACAGTCTATTAGCAGGGTTATTTTCCCCTAGCTTATATTTAATCTTAAAGTTAAATTACATAAGCTTTTCTACCTATCTAGCTTATTAAGGTGTAAGCTCTTTTATAGTTATAAAGTAGCGTAGATTATAATAATCTAAAAGTATATAAGTGGTATAGCTTGCGTACTTAAGGTAGTGTCGCTACTGTTTAAAGCAGTTAACTATAGCCAGCAGTTCCTTATTGTGGGTATAATACCTAACTTTAGGTCCCTGGAATTTTCTATTGTAGAATACTACCGGTCTCTAGTGGAGCTGGGTAGCGTCCAGATGCCTATTAAGTTATAGTAGGATACCAGCAAGGGCAAAATTTAATATATTAGTGACTATTATCAGTGGCTAATTTAGGTTAAAATGCCGTAATAGTGGAGCTTCTATAAACTTTGCGCGTAGTTCCTAAAAGGCTTTCTATACCTTTCCAGGCCATATCTATGGTTTGTACTATTTAGTTAGTCCCTTTCTAGTTTTCTTCCTTTCTACCTTTAAGCTTTTTGCTTCCTAGGCTGGGTCTTAGGAAGCTTTAGCAATATAGTTAAATAGGTATTAGGTGACGTCTAAGTAGTTATAGATAAAGCGCCTATAAAAATTGGCAAAGCCTAGAAACACTTAAACATCCTAGTAGCTCTCTAGCTCTGGCCACTCTTAAATTATCTACACCTATACTAGGTCTATAACTACACCTATAGGCATTATAATATACCCTAGGAACTTAACCTACTTAGTATTAAAGATATACTTTAACACTTTGGTGTAGAGGCCCTAATTATCTAAGCATTCTAGTACTTAGTGGACGTATTGCTTATACTAATCCTTATCTTCTAAGTAGATTAGAATGTTATCTAGATAGATAATATATATACAGTTAACTAGTCCCCCTAAGGCTCTATAAATATACAATTAGAATATTATAGGCGCATTAGCTAGCCTAAAAGGTATTACTATATACTTAAAATGGCTGTATTAGGTCTTAAAAGCGGTCTTCTACTTATCCCCTTCTTTAATATAGAGCCTATAATAGGCGTCTTATAGATCTAGCTTTATAAAGATCTTCGCCCTAGATAGTTAATCCAGCATTTTACTAACTAGTAGTAGTGGGTAACGGTTCTTAATTATAATCTTATTAAGGCCGTGGTAGTCTATATATAGCCTTATAGCTCTATCTGGTTTTGGGATAAAGAGGATTAGCGCGCCTGCTGGTGACTTACTGGGCCATATCTATCCCTTTTCCAGTAAGCCGTTAAGGTACTCCTATAGGATCTTAAGCTCTTTATAAAAGAGGTTATAAATAGGAAGGTTTAGCAGTTATTTGCCTTCTTCTAGATTAATTACATAATTGTATTCTAAGTTCTACTAAAGGACTTTAGCTTATCTGCCTAAAAATACCCTAAGTAAGTCCCTTAGGCCTGATGGAATTTTTAATAGGTTAGAGTTATGCTTGTCCTCTATATCATTATTGGGTAGGTTCTAGAGGTCCCTTAGGACGCTTATAGGCAGCGTTACATACTATAGTAGCTGTTTGTATATAGTTGCTACTGTATGTTAAATAGCTTTATACGGTAGCCAGTAGAGGGTAGGGAACTCTTTAATATAGCGTTTAAGGTATTATAGTATACTCTCTATATATTGCTTAAGCCAGAGTAGCCTATAGCGGTAGAAGGATCTTATAAGATTTTTAAAATTGCCGCCTCCCTATAATATCTCTATGACCTATCTAGCAGTTCCCCATAGGGTATCCATTATAAAAGGGTTATCGCCTATACTAGGCTTTATATCTATCTTGCTATAAAATAGGGGTTGGATCTAATACTCCTTTAGGTGTAGAGCATATACTATTTCTCCTAGAGCTATATCTTCTAGGATATCTTTTAAGCTTGTTAGTAAAATATGCCCTTTTAATTCTTTATTGTTCCACTATTTAAAGGCTCCTATTTTAAAGTATATTTTAGAATCTGCTTCCATAAGCTAAGGATATCTAAGAATAAGGTTATAGCCTATAAAGTTAGCCACCTAGAAAGGTTGCGGGCTGACCACCTTAGTGCAGTTATATATGTCGGCCACTAACACTGTAAGCTTATAGGCATTATATAGTTTAATCTAATGCTTATCTAGAAACCCTATAATAGGCTTCCGCTATCTTAGCAACGGGATAAGCTTATGCTCTTTTACCAAATTATATTATATAAGATTGATTTTAGCGCTGCTGTTATATAGTACTTAGAACTAATATACTTTACCTATAGGGAGTACCATTTCTAGCTTAATAGCAATATAGAGAGTCTCTCCTTCTATATTTTACCCTAGTTGCAGCTGGGAAAGGTCTGTAACTAGGGCTTTTTTTTGGATTATTAGTGCGGTTATCGCCCTGCTTATTTTTCTAATTAGGTTTACCTCTAGAGAAGTTTTCTCTTAACTTTTTAGGGTATTCCCATAAGGGTGCTAGATAGGTGTTAGGTTGGCCCTAGGAGTCTTTCCTATTGCTTAAGGTCCCTAACTTTAACTATTCCAGATTTCTCTTTAAGAACGGCTTCTTTAGAGCTTAGGTCTGCCCTATATTGCTACTAGAGTGCCTATACTTCTGGTTACCCCCCAGCTTTTTACTAAAAGAAATCTAGTTCCTTACCGTATCCTTAGTGTTTAAAACCGCTCGTTTAAAATCCATATAGGTAGTAATCCGCAATAGGGCTCCTATATGCTTTATTTTATTATAAATTACTAGCTTAATTTTAGCCCAGATAAATCTAATCTTCTCCTTTTTATAGATACTACTGTCCTTGTTTTTAAAGGGTTCTGGATCTATTAATTAAGTATAAGTTTCTATAAAGTTTATAAACTGGCGGAAATTGTGGCGGTTAAGCTATGTCCCATTCCAGAATAGCTCTGCATTATTATATTATATAATATGCAGATCTTAAGTCCATTTCTTTAAGAAGGTTTATAGCTGCGGCCATATAGTAATTTACTCTTTATTAAGCTAATTTAGTGCGATCTAGTTTAGGGATTAATCTTTAATCTTGCTAATAATCCATTAAGTACGCTCTTTGGTATTATCTTATATTATTAGCATCTTAAAGAAGTTATCCATTTTACAAACCTAATTATCTAACTGTTGGGCGTTAGGTCTATAGCGGAGTTCTAGGCTACTAGAGGCCTTAGCTAGTTAGTCTATATCCTTTTTCCATTTACTGCGTAAATACCTCTCTAAGTCTTCCATACCTTCTTAGGTAGATACTAGGTAGCCCCTAGGAGGCCCTTAGCCTTAGCTAGGTTATAAAAGATTTTATCTAGCCTAGATTAAGCTCTACCAGATCTAGACCTACCCCTAGAGATTTCTAATATATTTATTAGTGGCTTTTTCCCACATGGCTTCTAAGAGCCTTACAGCAGCTTCCCAATATCCACCTTAGAGAAAATTGGTATAGGGCTCTTAACTTTCTAACCTTAGGCCTAGGGAAGCTCTGGCTATAAAGGTAGTGTTAGTATCAATAGCTAATACGGGTTTCCCTGCAAGGCTTAAGTCTTAAGTTAGTAGTTGGGTTAGATTACCTAAAGGGGTAGGCCCACTTAGCTTATAAGCAGTCTATACGCCGCCACTATGCCAATTATAGGCTGGTGGTCTTCCGGGAGGGTTCCGGTTAGGTCCCTAATTAGGCATATTAGTGTATTCCTCTACTAGCATTTCTAATTTAGGGAAAGATCTTAAATTTGCCTCTGGCGCTTAATCTTCTAATTAGCCTAAGTAGGGCCAGAGGGGTTCTAGCTGCTTTCTAGTAGTATTGCAACCATTATAGAGGGTGTCTATGTTTTCCTTAGCGTTGCTAGTAACCATAGGTATATAAGAGTCTTTAAGCTCTTAGTATATCTAGGTGTTAGGGCTTATTCAGCTATCTTGCCCAGAGGTTTGTATTATTGCAATCTCTTACTATTAGAGGGACCTTCCTGCCTTAGCGCGACGGCTTTCTATAAGGTATTTATGGAGTTTCTGTTTAGGTTGTTACAAGATTTTAAGGGAGGATAGTGGATATAAACAAAAAATATAAACAAATAATCTGGTCCTTAAAGCCAGCTGCCCTTCTAAATAGAGTAGGAAGGATTTAAATGTAAGGGGACTTTATAGACAGGGGGCTATAAGAATACAATTGTGGAATAGAATAGATTGGTAAGAGAGACAAATCCTTAAGGAGGTAAGGCCTTAGGGATTGTGGAGACTATATACTATAGGCACGTGCCTCCAGCATGTAACTGACGGACGTCCAAGGGGTGTCCGGGGGTTGTCCTAAAGGCAACCCAAGGTAACCGCAATAATATCCCTTATAATAGTAAGCTTTACTATCTATAGGGTCCGCTAGAGCCTCCTACCAATATTACTCTGCAGTATACCTAGCTATACTTTTATAACCCTAGTTATACCATAGATATCTAGCTATGGGCCTGTCCTAATACCTAGCTAGATATAACTATTCTACAGTGCCTTATTGCTATACTATTTAAGATACAGAACCCTTTTATTACCCCCTATTAAACTATAAAGGAACAGCTTTAGGCTTAGCCTATAACAACCCTATTACGGATTATCTTAAACCTATAGATGCGGCTTATTTTGGAGGCTGGCGCTAATTGGCGCTATAAGAACCTTTTAATAAGTAATAAGGTCGCTATTATTATACTAGATAAGTACAGTAATGCTAGCTTTTGCGACATTATACTTATAGAATATTATACGCCTAATAAGCAGCCGCGATACTGCTGTATTAACTTAACGTATACCGTATATATACCGCTCTACTACACACTACTCTTCCCCTATGGTAATACTAGCTAGTACTAGGGTCTCTAGCTACGCAACTCTAATTAAGCCCACTAGCAAAACTGTTTAATATAGTAGGCGTACTTTTAGTTTTACCTATATATCTATATTAACTCTAAGTTAGTCCCTTTTGCTTACTACTAGCTATTTTAGTAGTATATTATAGATATATAGGCGCTATATAATTAGAATAAGCTTAGCTAGATCCGCTTTAATTAAACAACCCTCCGCGTGGAGCTATATAATAGTGTTATAGATACTTTTATCTATAATAATCTGGACTCTACCTTATTAGGCCGCCGTATAGTTCTTTTATTAAGTTTCTTCGCCAGAGCTTGCTTTATTAGGCAGTGCTATTAGGATTTAATATCTATTGTCCGTAAATATAGCTATTTAAGCCTATTTATTATATTTATTGCTAGCCCTAAATAGGACAAGATTACCTATAAGCTATTACTTAGGTAGACTGCTATAGATAGGCCTAATCTAGTTATATGCGTCTTCTATATAAAACTTATCCACCTCTTTTATAACCTAAAACAGAAGTAGATCTTTGGCTAATACCGCGGCTCTATTTAAACTATTAAGTACTAGAAACGGGGCCTGCCCTATCTATACCTACTACTCTTCCTATATCTATATAACCGCAATAGGCTGCTAAACCTAGCTGTTATTAACCGTTTTATATCTATAAAGCTTCCGTAGCTAGAGGATAATCCTACTAGTTATTTTACTAAGATTATAAAGTTAATAATAGTTTATAGCCCTTGCGGCTCCTAAAAGCCGTAAGCTCCTTATATAGTTTTACTAGGGCTAGGCCTTCCGCTAACCTACTTAAAGCAGTACCCTAAGCCTTTTAACCCTGCTACTATTATATATAAGAATAGGTATCTAGAATACCGCTATTATAATAATAGGCGGTTATAGTCTGTTTACTTATTAGGGTCTACTAAAGCTATATTTAAAATAGATCACCGCTAGATTATTTTATACTGCCTATATCTAATCACAGAGTATTATACCTATATAAATATTAAGGTCTACGCCTCTGTAAAGTCTATTAAGTATATCTATAAGTATATATATAAGAGGAATAACCGTATTACTTTATAGCTTACGGACGGCGATAAGGTAAGCTAGTATTTATAGGGCCGTTATATTAGCCCTTCTAAGGCTATTTGGCGGCTATTTAAGTTTCCTATTTATAAGGAGTTCTCTTCTGTAATCTAGCTTACAGTGCACCTTCTAGGCGAGCAGCCTATATACTTTTAGCTAGACTAATCCATAGAGGAGATTTAGTAACACCTTAAGCTCTTCTACTTTATATTAATGGCCTTCTTTAAGTATAACGCGGAGTATAAGGATAGCTATAACCGCCTATATTAAGACTTCCCTAAGTAGTATATCTTTTATATAAAGCGGCAGAAGTGGCGTCCTCGCTAATAAGGCACTATAATAGGCCGTACATATTACTATAGCTCTATTATAGGTAAAAGGTTCTACTTACGGTTACTACTAATATCTATTCCTGGCCCTACCTTCTTTAAAAACCTCTATACTATTACTAGTATAGTTTATATAACCTTTTAGGCCGCCTATATAGCTCTAGGGCTACTAGAGGATAATTATAAGTAGATTGATTGCTTTATAGAGGCCTTAATTTTTACCACTAGCGCCTAGCTACGCTCTTTATTTATAACCGCTTTACTTTATAGCCCTATTATAGAGCTAGTTGCTTTATAGAACCTATCACGAAGTAAATACTAGCGACGATAATATATAGCAAAGTAGATATTATTAAGCTATGTATATAAACTGTATAATAAAGTCAAGACGTTACGTAAGGATAAAAGGTAAGGAAATGGGGAGAAAGGGTATATATCGTGAATTTGGTTACTTAGTCAATATATACACAGAGTAAAATAGGATTTAAGTAGCGGTCCTGGCAGGACTTAGCAGAATTTAGTAGATTTGGCAAAATATAGCAGAATGCAGTAGATTACCGTCAGATTGCCGTTAAATTGCCGTAGATTGTAATTAGATTGCCATTTCGCGGTCGGTCTCTTCTTACTGCGTTAGTAAAAATAGGTAGATATATATAAGGTATTACAGAGGTGTCCTATAACAGTACCCCCCCTTTAAACTTAAGCTTCTATAAGATAGGGCTATAGTAGTTTTAGGTGGAGTTTATAAAAGTCTTCTATAGCTTATATAAGTCCTATAGAGTTAACAGGTTCCTATATAAGCTTAATAAAGCCTCTCCATTTTATAAGGTATATATATTTACGTTTTCGTTTATTATACTTAATATTATTAACTCTTTTAATAAAGTACTTATCCTTACTATCCACTTTAACTAGTAGGGGAGGGTTCTAAATTTATTTAGGCAGGGTATCTAATATAGGGGTAGTAGGGTAGAGGACTAATATATAGAATATAGGGTGGATTTTAACCATATTAGGGAGCTTTAGTTAGTAGGTATAGAAAGAGACAACCTTTTTAACCTTATAAGGGCCAGCATTCTTCTAATTAAGTTTCTTAGTAGGTTATTTTATATTTAGATTTCTTATATCTAGCCAGACAAAGTTATTAATTTAGTAGGCTAGTACTAGGGTTTAGTTCTTATTTGCTGCGGCTTTATAGACAAATTGGGCATATATTATTTTATTAGTAAGGAACTCTTATAGTTCTTCTATCTTCTTTACAAACTTATTTACTTTTATAACTTATAAAGCATAACAAGTTAAATAAAGAACATTACTAAAGGGTTTAAAACCTGTCACGGCACTAACCTGACGCGTTGTTATGGCTACGCGTATGCATGAGCACGGACCTGACCCCTAAGTAATACGTATATATACCTGCCTCGTCTCCTATACATAGATCCTCACACAACATCGTTTGTTAATGTTATACAGTTACCTCATACCTTAACCATCCGCACGTACTATGACAGTATATCGTGTCATCACCTACGCCCCTAGTAGGGCTTCATTTCCACCGTTCTAAAGCTACGTTCTAAAGCTACGACCCTACCCCAGGCGGGATTCTTACCCTCGTTCCACGTCAACACCAACCCAGTAAAATCTCTATTAAATCCATTCAAGTTCCTAAGCCAATATCCTCCTCCCTATATCTACACGTCCCAAGTTTCTAAGCCGGCTGCAGGGAGACACCCTACGGGCTATATTTCTTATATTTTAACTATAGTGTCCTCCAAGTCTGTTTCTAGCCATGCTACTACTTTACGTCCTAAGTTTCTAAGCCGGCTGTAGGGAGACACCCTACGGGCTATATTCTTTGTGCCTTAATTATAGTGTAAGACTATAGGTTACCAATCTCTTCTCTATCTCTAAGTCTATTCCTAGCTATTACTTCACATCCAAGTTTCCTAGGCCAGCTGTAGGGAGTACACCCTGCGGGCTATGTTCCTCATGTCTTAATTATAGTGTAAGACTATAGGTTACCAATCTCGTCCCTGTCTCCATCTCTCCGTCTTCATCTTCAACAATAATATACTTTAAGTTTACCGCGACAAGAATCTACGCCTTAACCTTAATCTCCGTACTCCAAGCCTTTCAAATCTATACCTTAACCTCAATCTCTATACTCCGAGCCTTTTAAGTGTTAATATCCGCCCTACGCCCTGCAGTTAAACCTATAACAAAAAATTCTCCGTCGTTTTCTATATTGGTTTTGCTCCTTCACCTTAGCTTTACATTACGTTTAGCACTTAAGACAAGTGCTAGCGGAGAGGGATATAGTAGATATATAGGAGGTCTGAGGACTAAAAGGACAAAGACCCTTAAGGACTAAAAGGACAAAGACCCTTAAGGACTAAAAGGACAAGGATATATGTGTCTGTTTTTTTTTACTTCTATATTTTTACTGCCGTTACTTAGCTCACAGGAGCTCGCCTTAAGAAGGGGGATATACTATCACGGCACTAACCTAACGCGTTGTTATGGCTACGCGTATGCATAAGCACGGACCTAACCCCTAAGCAACACGTATATATACCTACCTCGTCTCCTATTTATAGATCCTCACACGACATCGTTTATCAATGTTACACAGTCACCTCGTACCTTGACCATCTGTACGTACTGTGACAAAACCCATTTATAGATGCTGGCTATAGTTAGCCAAGAATAGGAAAACCTTTATAGTTTCTAAGATAGAGTTATTTATAGTAAACTTGGCGAATATAAGCTAGTCTATCCAGTTGTCCTATAAATACAATATATATATCCGAATATATTATTCTATTATAGCATTTACACATTCTATTTAACTATCTATTTCTAGCTAGTATGCTATAGATAATAGTGCTTTAATATAAAGTTGGGTAGTTAATTCTTTCCAGAATATAAAAATAAACTGGCTGCCTTTATTAGAGATAATTATTTTAGGGAGTCTATAGAGTTTCTATATGTAATCTAGAAATAGTTAGGTAATAGTAGGCGCTAATATATTAGGATAGGCAATTAAGTGTTTTATCTTAGATAGTTAGTCTATAACTACTATAATATTTATACGGCCTTTACTTATAGGGAGCTTAATAATAAAATTAATTAAGATATCCTTCTATCTTCGGTCCGGAACAGGCAGTGGCTTTAAAAAGCCGTTATATGTCTTATATAAAGCTTTAGCTTATTATATTATTCATTGCTTAATGTCCGATTTGGATCCCTATTAGGCCCACGCGGACTACTCCTTATATACATATAGAGAGAAAACTCTTTTAAGAAAACCCCGTGATCCGTCTCCCTGCCTTTTGGGACTCGCCTATAAGGCGCCTATAAGTCACCTATAGTGCTCTACTACCTTACTTTTTGACCTCCTTAGGAACCACTGCTGCCGTAATAAGCCTATGGATGCGCTAGTATTGCAAACTTTGCTTTACTACTGTAGAGTTATTAAGGGGCGCCTATTGCTCGCCCCTTTGCCTTCTATTACCATTTCCTTTGCAACCCAAAACTGGTCTAGCACATTTTGGCTAATAAGCCACTAGGTAACCGCCTTAAGACCTTTTTATATTAAGAGTAGTATGTTATAGTTCTCTGTGCCAGCTACTAAGAGTATAGCTTCTTAGTTGGTGCGTAGGGGGCATAATAGTATTATATGTTTTAGTGTCTATCTTAGCCAGCCATATTTGCATCTTAGGCTGCCTACTAGGACACCTACCTAGTAGAGCCAATCTTTTAGTCCTATTATCCCTGTTCTTAAAAGTATTGCTATTATATTTTCTGCCTTTGTTAGGCCTTCTTAGAGCTCTTAAGTGTTTACCCCCCATGGCGTTAACTATGCCACGGCTTAGGTTTCTCTTGCCTAAGTCAGCCTCTGTACCTTTAACTCCCATGCGCCTCTCCAGTGTTGGTCTAACCAGTATTATATTACAGAAGATGGTTTCCTAGCGTTCTTTTATACTCTACTTTAGCTCCTTTCTCTTTCTTGCTATTGTCTTTGCTGGCCTCTTGCGCGTCTCCCTTCCTCCTCTATATAGGCCTGGGCCCTAACGCAGCACTATTCTTCTTCTGCTTTCTTTACCTGTTTCTCTAATATCTCTTCCCTACTTTAGGGTTGTTGGTTTGTTCTCCTATGAGGCGCCCTAGGGTCCCTCTATTTAGCTTATTAGTAGGTATAGTAGCTAGAGATATACCTTTATATTATATTATATATATTTAGCTAGTAATACTTTTATTAGAGTAGTTTTAGGGTTTTTCTTAGCCTAAGTAACTAGCTACTAGTAGGTTATATATATATTTAAGAAGCTTAAGCTTAAGTTTATTGTGATTAGGTATAACTAGGCGGTTCCTATAGTATAAGCGGTCTCTATAAGCCTTATATTTACTTAAAGAAATCCTTTTAAAGCGTCTAATACCACCTTAGATTAGCTTAAGCATCTCTTAAATAAACTTATTATTTAAGTATTTATTAACTATTATCTATTTAATTAATTAATCGGTTATTTTAAGGACATATATTATAACGTCTTTAATAGGATAATTAAATAGCTTAGGGTAAAATAGGGTTTAGTTATAGTAGGTACGCGCTTTTTCCTATACTAGTATATTTTATAAATGTTAGGTTAGGGCATTAGGTTTTTAACCTTAAACGCCTAGGTAGTATATAATTAAAAATTGGAAATAAGATAGATATTCTAACTAGCGGGCTTAACAATAACTTAGCTATTTTATGGTTATAAAGTACTATAGATTCTTATAGTCGCTAAAGACCTTAATTAGAAATCCGGCGCCTTTTAGTTTAGGTTGCTATTATTTAGAATATCTAATAATAGCTAATAATTCCTTATTATAATCTTATAGTTATATTTAACTAGACTTAGTTATTTTAAGAAGTATACTATAAGGTATAGTACTCTTTCTTTATTATACTAAAACAGAATGCCTTTAGTAACGTAGTTGGATAAATTAGCTTCTATAACACTCTTTTAGTTTAGGTTAAAGTATTAGAGTATAGGTGCGGTGGTAAATATAACTTTTAGATAGGTAAAGACCTTTCTATATTCCTTATTAAAGACAAAGGCTTTATTCTTTTAGGTTAAAGCTATAAGAGGCGAAACTAAAGCGGAGAAGTTATTAATAAACTATTAGTAGAAGTTAGCAAATCCTATAAAGGCTCTTACGTCTTTAACATTTTTAGGTTTTTAGCAGTTTATAATTACCTTAATCTTCTTTAGGTCCATTTATATACCATTTATAAAAATAATAAATTCAAGATATAGGACTTCCATTTTATAAAATTTGCATTTATCTATATATAATTATAGGCTAGCTCTATATAGGGCTTCTAAGATAAGGTTAACGTGTTTCTTATATTTAGTTAGGTTATTACTATATACTAAAATGTTATTAATATAAGCAGTACAAAAAACATCTAGGTAAAGTCGTAGGGTATTATTTATAAAGTATTAAAATAAACTTAGGGCATTTATAAGGTTAAACGGCGTTACTAAGTATTTAAATAGTCTATATTTAGTACGGAATATAGTAAGCTATTTGTCTCCTTTTATAATATAGAGGCGGTTAAATACGTAGATAAGGTTAAGTTTTATATAATAGCAAGCCTTACTTAATTAGTTTAATATCTTTTAAATTAATAGGAGTGGGTATTAATTCTTAATAGTAATAGCGTTAAGAGCTTAGTAGTCTATATAAAAGCGCAAACCGCCGCTAGGTTTCTTAATAAAGATTATAGGTATAGCTACGGGCAAAGAGCTTGCTCTAATAAATCCTTTACTAAGGTGTTTGTCTAAATACTTCTACAGCACTTAGAGTTTATTTTAGGACATTCTATATAGGGGTCTAAATCCTAGCTGTTTTCCTTCTTTAAGTATAATTTTATAGTTATATAGTTAGTACTTTACTAACCTATTAGCTTCCTTTGATAAAAATACTTCTAGATATTTATAGTAATATACTAGTACTTTTATAGTAGGGTTGGTATGCTTCTTTAGTACTAGGGCCTTTTTAATATTAGCTATTATAATAGCAAAGATTATATATTCAGATTTCCTAGCAAGTTATACTAATAGGGTAGCTCTAATTATATAAGTATCTAAGGTGTTAAGCAAGCTTAAATTATCCTTAGTTTTTTATATAGTTTCTTATTTAGCTTTAGGTTTAATATTAAATACAAAGTTAGTATTAAATTTAGGTTTGGGTTCTTTAAGTATCCCTTTTATAGTAGAATACCAGTTCTTCTGGTACTTTTATATATTAAGCTTAAGTTTCTACTTAGTTTAGGGTATAGCAATTAAAGTCAGTTTATATAGTCTAGTATAATTTTTAGGTTCTTAGTAGACGTTAGCAAAAATCTCCTATTAACGGAATTTAGTGAAATTCTTAGGTTAGTAAAATTAGGTGGACTTTTTAGGTATAGGGTAGACATTAATAGAAATTTTAGATTAATGGATCTTGGTGGATTTTTTTGATTTTAGTTTAGGGTCTAAGTAGTAAGTTATAAGGCACTTCTACTTATAATAGGAGGCGGTAAATAAAAGCTTAAGGTTGTTTTAATTAATAATTACCTTATATAACTTTATCTAGGGTTATTTAAGGATTATTAGGTAACCTAGGGTAGTTATAAAAAGCTTAATTAATTCTTTGTGGTTTAAGTATTAGAGTCTTAGGGCCGCTATATAAGTAATACAGCCCGAGATAGTACGTTTGCCATTAAATCTAAATATATTAATATGCCGGTTAAGGGATATTAGGGTAAACCTATTATCTTATATAAAGATCTTATTAATAAATCCTATACTGCTAGCTTCTGTGTTAATTAAAACTTAAGTATTAGCCTATTAACCTTTCTAACAAAGACGGTAGTTAATAGTTATACTATACTCCTAAGAGTTAGAGTTTATAATATCTAATGTATTTAATAAGATCCTATAATATAACTGTCCTAAAGAGCAACTTAACTCTAAAATACGCCTTTTAGTAGCAAGTGGGAAAGGGTTCCTATAGAACATTAGTTGTAATTTCGTCCTTATAAGTGGTACTTACTAGATATAGGGCTAGAACTAGGTAAGAATTAGGAATAGTAACTGGAGGATTAGTATAGTAAACGGCTACTAGTATTGGCCGTTTATAAATTCTTTTAGAAAAGGATGGAGTAGTAGCTAGAGATATAAGCGTCGCTTCTATACTTAAAATAGAGGCTATATTTAATGCGTTACTCTTATTTAGCAGATCCTTTTAGGGCGTAAGAAAGGGTCCTAGTGTTAATATCTATAGCGTCTAAGTCCTTACGGGTCTTAGGCGGTTAGGGGGCAAAGTATTAAGGTATATATTTTAGGGTAAGGCGTAGTAAGTTATTATATAAGCCATTAATAATGTTAGTGCAGGCAGTAACGGTACCTAGCAGTTTAACTCCTATAAGAGATGCTTTTAGTTTAGGGTTTAGGGATTCTACTAAGCAATTAATTAAGGCGGGTTCGTTCTATTTAGTCTCCTTAGTATAGTAGTGGAATTTAGTAAAGTATAATGGGAAGTTTTTGGAACCCTATATTTATCTTATTTAGTTTTCTTTATAATATAGCAACTTAGTTAGGGTCGCTATAAAATGCTTCTAATATAGTAACTAGTTTCTTTACTATACTTAGTCAGAATAGGTATATAATGTCCATGGTATCTCCTTTTAGGCGGCTTATAGTATAATAAAGTTAACTATTAGGGGTAGGATAGCGATTAATATTGCCGCTTAGCTTATTCTAAAGTTAGTAAAAAAAAAAGTATAGCTTACTTTTCTTACTAGAATAGACGGGAGAATTAGGGAGGCGTTTAGATAACTTTTTTTAGGGGCATTAACTGGCGAATTTGGGGTTAAGAAGTTAGTTTTAGATACATTTTTCCTATCTGGTGTTTATAGGTTAATACTAGTAGGGATAGGTAGGGGCGACAGTATAGTAAACGGTAGGTTATAATAAATCTCTTTAACTTCCTTTCTTAGGAATTGGATTATCTTATAATATTAAGCTTCTTATTAGGTAAGAGCGTCTATAAAAGCTTTTTAGAGACCTTTTATTTGTTTAGTAAATAGGGTATATAAGTTATTTATGGATAAGGGGGTTTTCAGGTTATTCTATATATTGGTTAGAGTAGGATAAAGTATATAGTTTAAGGCAACGTAGTGTTATGGAGTAAGTACTAGCAATAATAATATATAGCAAAGTAGATATTATTAAGCTGTGTATATAAACTATATAATAAAGTTAAGACGTTATATAAGAAGAAAAGGTAAAAAAAAAATGGGGAGAAAGGGTATATATTATAAATTTAGTTGCTTAGTTAATATATACACGGAGCAGAATAGGATTTAAGTAGTGGTTCTAGCAGAACTTAGCAGAATTTGGTGGATTTGGCAGAATATAGCAGAATACGGCAGATTACCATCAAATTGCCGTTAGATTGCCGTTTTGTGGTCAGTCTCTTCTTACTACGTCGGTGGAAACAGGTAGACGTATATAAGGTGTTACGGAGGTGTCCCGTGACAGAACCGCTTTAAATAGTCTATCCATAATAATCTGCCTTGCTTTCTAGCCCGCCAACCTAATACTCCTCCTATAATTAGCAAGGATAATAACGTCTATCTTAATTACGGCTTATACCTTATTTATTAAATACTTATAAATTACTAGAAGACACTTATAAACTATAGCCTATCCTAGTTTTAGCACTAGTGGGCCATTATTATAGAGAGAAGCAACCTACTTCTTATAGCGGAGCTACTATAATACAACCCTATAGAGGAAGGTCGCTAGTTTACTAAGCTACGCTAGTAGCTAAATGCCAATTAGGCAGCGTGCTTTAATACTATTATTGCCGCTATAGATATAGATCTATAGATAGCCCGCTTCTTTCTCTATGGCCCTATAGGCACTAGTAAAACGTTTCTCTATTACTGCCTTTACTACTACTACAGCTTATATAGTAAGATTATTCTTTATATAGCTTCTTTTAGTATTACCGCCCTCTTATTACCTAGTAGCTGTACTACCTACTCCCGTTTTTAAATACCTATTAATCTATAAAGAGTCTACTTATAAGATCTCTAAAAGCTTAAATCTAGCTAAGCTTCTATGCTATACTTCTCTACTTATTTGGGATAAGGTACTAATATAGCACCGCTACTGCTTTAAAGCTGTATACTGTATACTTATAGATGTCCGTTTTAACGACTCTACCTTTAGCGGACTCCCTACTATTTTAGGTGGTAACTTTACTTAGATACTGCCTGTTGTCCTATAGGGGAACCATATAGCTATTATAGGTGCCTACCCATAGCGGTTATTCCTCTGGCCTATCTTCTATATACTATCTCTATGGTTAAATATATATATCCACCGGGGCAAGATAAATTAGCGGTTTGCAGCTTAGGTATAAAGCTTATCCTATAATCCAGCCCTGGCTAGTAGTATTAGTATCCTACTTAGTATAGCCCTGTTGCGGTTTTAGGAACCCTTTTACGGCCATATATACCCTCCGTAACTGCCTGCTTGGGTATATATTACCCCTAATACCTTCCGCGATCACACTATCCTGACTATTTATAACAATACTGCGGCTAAGATTAACGACGCTATCCTTACGCGGCTCCACAGCTCCCTAAGCACCTTTTATTCTATAGACTCTATAAAGCAAAAGATAATTATGTAGAACTGCCGCCAGTAGAGCTCCCATAGATATTTAACCCTATTAGCCTACCTCCATTAAAGCTTTCCCTAAAGGTGGGCGCGCCCGTAATCCTTTTATAGAACCTCTACCCTAATAAAGGGCTCTGTAACGGCACCTATATAGTTATTACACACGTAGGCCGCCGCTATATTAAAACTCAGATACTTGGCAGTAGCTTTTATAACTAGCTACAGCTAATCCTTTATATTAAGCTTACCTCTACAAAAGGAGAACTGCTATTCGTTATTAGTAGAAGGCAGTTCCTAATCCGGCTATACTTTACTATAATCGTAAATAAGTCGTAGGGGCAGTCTTTTAACTTTATTGGCATTAACTTATATATACCAGTCTTTACCTATAGGCAGCTATATATTATACTATTAAGAGTAACGGATATAGGCGGGCTTTTGCTATTACTGCCACAGGATAGGGATGCTATAACTACTAATGTTATATATCCGGAGGTATTGCTATAGTCTTAGTATATTACTAGCTGTTATAGACTAAGATATAGGGGGGCGGTATAGTAGTAGGGTAGTAGCAGGGCAGCAATAGGGCGGTAGTAGGGTAGTAGGGTAGTAGGGCAGTAGGGTAGTAGGGCAGCTGCTTAGTTCCTAAAAGGACTTTGTCCCTAAAGGATAAAAGCCCACCATAGGCACGAGAAATCTATTAAATTTCTCGTTAGTATATAGTTACTATATTACAAAGGCGGAGCTAGATTATATACGTAAATAGCTAGCTATCTTTAAGAAGGATGAACTCAATATTATAGAAATAGAAGAACCTAATAATAAGGGACTTCATAAAGGACTTAGTAAGGAGTTTAGTAATTAGGAGCTCTAATTAGGGGGGGTTGGTATAGAAACTATTAGTATAGCTATATAGATATTTTAAATCTATATTTTAAACGTAAAAATATAATAAAGCTTTATAGTAGATACTACCGTAGACTTATTAATAGGCTAGGTATATAGATAGAAATACCAATAAAATCTAAATGTAGAGTAAGTGCCTAAGAGATTAACTTTAATTATATTCTAAGATTTACTATAAAGAAAGAACTCTCTAAGGTAGGGACTATAGTCCTTTAAATATATAACCTAACTGTAAGGTAATAGGCTCCGTACTACCTAGCCACGGCATAAATCTTAAAAGGTAAGCGAGTGACTAGCAAGATGCTAGGTATAGCTGTGCGGAACAATATATATAGGCGAGGTAACTTTGTCACCTAATACTAACTCCTAAGAAATATACTGAGTACGTTGGTATATTAATATATTGGTATATCGCGTTTTTATATTTCTATATTCTAACGTTCTAAACTTATTCCGTAACTTCTATATAACCTTATTTACTTATTATCTTATAGTTTAACCGGTTCTAGTATCTCCCGCGCTATTATAACTAGTTCGTCTATCTCCTCTTTAAGTAGCTGTACTACTACTAATATAAGGTCTATAATACTATTTTCTCGAGCCTCCTCTCTATCTTCGTCCTTAAAGATATCCTATATCTATAAGTCGTTAATTAGAAATATAGTATTTCCATTTTTAATTTAGTAACCTTCCTAACTTATAATACCTAAAGTATTGTTATCGCTATATTCTGTTTATTAAAATTAGCTTATTATTATAATTCTCTTCCTTAGTAAGGTTATACTATCCTATTCTCGCTAGATAGAGAAAGGGTTAGTTTGCGTTATAATCGCGGCTCTCTTTAGTTACTAACCTACCTCCTATACTAAGTATATAAAATTAAATATACGATCGTTCTATAATGTTCGATTTATATTTAATACTAAGTATGCGTTTCTTAATACTCTTTATAGGTGCCTAGTATTTAGTCTAATCTATTATAGGGTCTTATATTTAATTTAAGGCTAAGCGTCTTAATAGCGAACTAACTTAGGCTCTTAAAGAGCTTAAGCGTTCCTATATTGCTAAGTAAAGGGCCCTTAAATCCTAAATAGCTATATCTATTTAGTTAACCCGTTTTAAGAAGGTTTATAAGAAGGTTTATTTAAAGAAGTAGCGTCTTATTAAATAAGGGCTTTGCGAACTAAAAGAGTATAAAAAAGATTTATCTTAAGTAGGGATAGAAATAACTCCGAGTAGCTTAGTAGCTATTCCTCTTAAATCCCCTTTAAATAAATAATTTTTTTTAGCAATTCTCCTTTATTAATATTACCTAACTTAATTTCTTTTAATACTCTTGTGCTATTATAGAGGAAGTATAAGCAATAATAATATATAGCAAAGTAGATATTATTAAGCTATATATATAAACTGTGCAATAAAGTTAAAACGTTATATAAGAAAAGAAGGTAAGAAAATGGGAGGAAATGGTATATATTATTAATATAGTTGCTTAGTTAATACGCGCATAGAGTAAAATATAATTTGGGTAGTAGTTCTAGCAGAACTTAGTAAGATTTAGTAAACTTAGTAAAATATAGCATAATGCCATAGATTGCCATTTTATAGTTAGTCTCTAATTACTAAGTTAGTAGAAATAGGTAGATATATATAAGGTATTATGGAGTGTCCTATAACAGTACCCCCTCTTTAAACTTAAGCTTCTGTAAAATAGGGCTATAGTAGTTCTAAGTAAAGTTTATAAAAGCCTTTTACGGCTTATATAAGTTCTATATAGTTAATGGGTTCCTATAAAGGTTTAATAAAGCCTTTTTATTTTATAAGATATATATATTAGCATTTCTGTTTATTATACTTAATATTATTAATTCTTTTAACAAAGTACTTATTTTTACTATCTACTTTAACTAATAGAGGAGGGTCCTAAATTTATTTAGGCAGGGCGTCTAATATAGGGTGGATTTTAACCGTATTAGGGAGCTTTAGTTAATAGGCATAAAAAAAGATAACCTTTTTAATCCTATAAGGGCTAGCGTTTTTCTAATTAAGTTTTTTAATAGGTTATTATATATTTATATTTCTTATATTTCGCTAAATAAAGTTACTAATTTTCCAAGCCGGTACTAGGGTTTAGTTTTTATTCGCTACGGCTTTATAGATAGATTAGGCCTATATTATTTTATTAATAAAGAACTCTTATAGTTTTTTTTTATCTTCTTTATAAATTTATTTACTTTTATAACTTATTAGGTATAATAAGCGGGGCGAATATTACTAAAGGGTTTAAATCCCATTTATAGATATTAGCTATAGTTAAGCTAGAAATAGAGAGACCTTTATAATTTCTAAGACGGAGTTATTTATAGTAAACTTAGTAAATATAAGCTAGTTTATTTAGCTGTTTTATAAATATAACGTATATATCCAAATATACTATTCTATTATAGTATTTATACGTTTTATTTAACTATCTATTTTTAGGTAGTATACTATAGATAACAGTGCTTTAATACGGAGTTAGGTTGTTAGTTTTTCTTAAAATATAAAGATAAACTACCTATCTTTATTAGAGATAATTGTTTTAGGGAGTCTATAAAGTTTTTATATATAACCTAGGAATAGTTAGGCAATAATAGGTGTTAATATATTAGGGTAGGCGATTAAGTGTCTTATCTTAGATAGTTGGTCTATAGCTACTATAATATTTATATACCCTTTACTTACGGAGGGATTAACAATAAAGTTAATTAAGATATCCTTCTATCTTTAGTTTGGAATAGGTAGTAGCTTTAAAAAGCCGTTATATGTCTTATATGAAGCTTTAGCTTATTAGTAGGTATAGTAGCTAAATACGTATCTTTATGTTATATTATGTATATTTAGCCAGTAATACTTCTATTAGAGTAGCCTTAGGGTTTTTCCTTAGTCTAGGTGGCCGGCTACTAGTAAGTTATATACGTGTTTAAGGAGCTTAAGCTTAAGCTTATTATAATTAGGGATAACTAGGCGGTTTCCGCGGGCCTTATATTTACTTAAAGAAATCGTTTTAAAGCCTCTAATATTATCTTATATTAGCTTAAGCGTCTTTTAAATAAACCTATTATTTGGGTATTTGTTAATTATAATCAATTAGTTATTTTAAGGATGCATATAGTAAGATCTTTAGTAGGAGGGTTAATAGTTTAGGGTAAAGTAGGGTTTAATTTTAGTAAGAGCGCAATTTTTCTAGTACTGGCACGTCTTATAAGCGTTAGGTTAGGGTATTAAGCTTTTAACCTTAAACGCCTATGTGGTATATAATTAAGAATTGGAAATAAAATAGATATTCTAACTAGCGGGGCCTAGTAATAACTTGGCTATTTTATAGTTATAAAGCACTATAGATTCTTATAGTTGCTAAAGACCTTAATTGGAATCCAGCGCCTTCTAGTTTAGGTTGCTATTGCTTAAAGTATTTAATAATAGCCAGTAGTTCCTTATTATAGATCTTATAATTATATTTAGCTGGTCTTAGTTATTTAAGAAGTATGCTATAAAATGTAATACTTCCTCTTTATTATATTAAGATAAAATACCTCTAGTGGTGTAGTCAGATAAGTCAGCTTCTATAATACTTATTTAATCTAGGTTAAAGTATTAGAGTATAAATGCGGTAGTAAATATAACCTTTAGATATATAAAGGCTTTATTCTTTTAGGTTAAAGTAATAAGGGGTAAAGCTAGGGCGGAGAAATTATTAATAAACTATTAGTAGAAGTTAGCAAATCCTATAAAAGCCCTTATATCCTAAACGTTCTTAGGTTCTTACTAGATTATAATTACTTTAATCTTCTTTAGGTCCATTTATATACCGTTTATAAAAACAATAAATCTAAGGTATAATACTTTCGTTTTATAGAATTTGTACTTATCTATATTTAATTATAGGCTAGCTCTATATAACGGGATTGTCCCGTTACAGTAAGGACGTCTTAGTAAAACACTTGACGACAGTGGAATTCTGTCAAAGCCTCTTAAAGCACGTACCACGGCTACTCCTATATCTTAACCACGTTAACCTAAATCTATTCTGTTCCTTGGCCAAACGTCTTATTACTTATAAAGTCTATATAATTTAGCTCTTAATAGAATCTTATTTCCTTAAAGCTGCCTCGAAGCACCTTGCCCCCTTATACTCTACGTAGGGCTTTTAAAATAAGATTAATGTATTTCTTATATTTAGCTAGGTTATTACTATATATTAATATATCGTTAATATAAGTAGTATAAAATATGTCTAAATAAGGGCGTAAGGTATTATTTATAAAGTATTAGAATAAACTTAGGGTATTTATAAAACTAAACAGCGTTGCTAAGTATTTAAATAGTTTATATCTAGCACGGAATATAGTAAGCTATTTATCTCCTTTTATAATATAAAGACAGTTAAATATATAAATAAAATTAAGTTTTGTATAGTAGCAAGCCTTACTTAATTAGTTTAGTATCTCTTAAATTAATGGAAGTGGGTACTAATTCTTAATAGTAATAGCGTTAAAATCTTAGTAGTCTATATAGAAGCGTAAACCGCTACTAGGTTTCTTAATAAAGATTATAGCTATAGCTATAGGCGAAGAGCTTATTCTAATAAATCCTTTACTTAGGTATTTATCTAAGTACTTCCGCAGTACTTAGAGTTTATTTTAGGATATTCTATATAGGGGTCTAAATCTTAGCTGTTTTCCTTCTTTAAGTACGATCTTATAATTATATAGTTAGTGCTCTACTAACTTATTAGCTTCCTTTTATAAGAATATAATTAGGTTTTTATAGTGGCATACTAATACTTTTATAGCGGGGTTAGTGTACTTCTTTAGTGCTAAGGCCTTTTTAATATCGGCCATTATAATATTAAAGATCGTATATTTAGGTTTTCTGGCAAGTTATACTAATAGAGTAGCTCTAATTATATAAATATTTAAGGTGTTAAGCGAGCTTAAATCGTCTATAGTTTTTTATATGGTTTCTTATTTAGGTTTAGGTTTAGTATTAGATATAAAGTTAGTATTAAATTTAGGTATAGGTTCTTTAAGTGTCTTTTTTATAGTAGAATACCAGTTCTTTTAGTACTTTTATATATTAAGCTTAAGCTTCTATTTAGTTTAGGGTAGTATAGTAGTTAGAATCAGTTTATGTAGTTTAGTATAATTTTTAGGTTTTTAGTAGACATTAGCAGAAGTCTTATATTCGTAGAATTCGGTAGAATTCTTAGGTTACTAGAATTAGGTAAACTTCTTAGGTATATAGTAGACGTCAGTAGAAATTTTAGACTAGTAGATTTTAGTAGATTTTTTAGGTTCTAGTTTTAAGTTTAAGTAGCAAGTTATAAGGCACTTCTATTTATAACAGGAGGTTGTAAATAGAAGCTTAAGGTTGTTGTAATTAATGGTTATCTTATATAGCTTTATTTAGGGTTGTTTAAGAATTATTAAGTAATCTAGGGTAGTAACGAAAGCCTAATTAGTTCTTTATGGTTTTAGGTATTAGAGTTTAGGAATACTATATAGGTAATACGGCCTAAGATAGTACGTTTACCATTAAATCTAAATATATTAATATGCCGGTTAAGGGAGGTTATGGTAAAACTATTATCTTCTGTAAAGATCCTATTAATAAATCCTATACTACTAGCTCCTAAATTAATTAGGACTTAAGTATTAACCTATTAATTATTCTGCTAAAGATAATAGTTAATAGTTATACTATAATCCTAGAAGTTAGAGTTTATAATATCTAGAGTATTTAACAAGATCTTAAGGTAGAGCCACTTTGGAAAATAGTACTTACTAAATAAAGAACTAGAGACGGATGGAGAGGATTAGGAGTAATAGCTAGAGAATTAAGGCGGTGAATAACTAGTAGCGTTAACTGTTTGTAGATCGTTTTGGAAAAGGGTAAAGTAGTAGTTAAAAAGATAAGAACTACTTCCATATTTAAAGCAGAGGCCTAGCTTAGTACGTTATTCTTATTTAAAGGATCCCAGTAGGACGTATCCTAGGGTCTCAGGGTTAATAGCTATGGCGTTATGGTGCTTAAGCTAAGATAATAACTTAATAGACGTTCGTGGGGCTATTATATTATATTAAGAAGTAGGCTTTAGTGTTAGGCGTAGTATATTATTATACTGTTTATTAATAACGTTTATATAGGTATTAAAGGCTCCTAGTAGGTCTACGCTAATTAGGGAGGTTTTTAGTTTAGGGCTTAAGGATTTAATAAGGCTATTAATTAGTGCGGAGTCGTTTTAGCCTATTTCCTTTATATAACGGTTAAATTTAAAGAAGTATACTAAAAAGCTTTTTATTTCTTAAGCTATATAATTTATCTTCTTTTAAGTAGTAGCTTAGCGGTTTAGGTTACTATATATAGCTTTAAGAAGTATAACTAGACTTTATACTAAGTTTGGTTATAGAGGTTTAATAAGGTTAGCTATATCTTCTTTTAGTTAACTTAAGGCGTAACAGAGTCGGTTAGCTTTAGTTAGGTAGCAGTTAGTATTACTAATTAGTTTATTTCTAAGCTAGCTTAGAAATAATATAGTAGTTGGTTTAGGGCAAATAACTACTATAGGTTTGGGACTTTTGTTCCGCGTATTTATCTCTAAAGATAGCGTTTGGTTTTAGGGCTCTAGTATAGACATCTTAAGGATACGGACTTCTTCTTAAAGGTCCTTAATTAATTACTAGTATTATGTTTCTTATTCAGCTTATTATTAAGTTAAAGTAGCTTAGTTCTATATAAGGGCGTCTATAAAGATCTTCTCTATCTCTACTAATTATTCTTAAAATATGGATATAATACCGGCAGCTATTATAGGGGCTTTAAGGTTATTTTATATTTTAGTAAGTGGTATATAAAGTTAACGCAATATAGTATTATAGACTAAGTATAAGATATAATAATATATAGCGAAGTAGATATTATTAAGCTGTTACGGAACTTACCCATTCTTATATCCCTGCGCGTTTTAACGTTCTTAACCCGTGCTTACGTTTGTCCCGTAACACCTACGCACATTCCCTTACAACCCCTCTTTATACCTTATACCTAGCATATAAAGATTCTTCTTTTTTATCTAATGTCTTCGTATTAACTACGCATAGTTACGTGTATATAGCCATCTTAATTACTGCCTTGTTTAGTATATTATATTCCAGTTTGTGCCTACTCCGTAATATAAGCTATGTATATATAAGGGATCTTTTGGCCCCTTACTTGGGTGCATACCTAGGGGCTCTTAGGAGCTGCCAAGGCTAGCCTTCGACTAGCCCTTAGCACCTCCTTATAAGCTCCTTGGGCCTACAGCCCTTCCCTTCTTATTGGTTCGTCTCTCTCTATATTTAGGGTATTGCCGTACCTACTCTTTACCATATCGTCCTCTTCTATCAACTCTCCTTGTGACTTATACTTGGCTTGCCTACTCTCTACTATATACCTAAGTAATAGCCTTATAGTATATAAACTGTGTAATAAAGTTAAGATATTACGTAAAGAAAGAAGATAAGATATTAATAATAGAGTTAGTGTAAAGGGTAAGACTATTAACTATCTAGATAGTAGTATAGTAGACTTAGTCTGCACTACCTAGGAAGGTAATAAGATAAATAATAGTGGGTACCTAGGGGTTCTAGTTAACGGTTTTAAGGCTTATAACTGCGATATAGAACTAGACTGTAAAATACTTAAGAACGCTATTAAACTAATACCTCGCGGAGATTTTGTATAATAGTTGGTCGTTTACTAAGAGCTATATACTAAGCTAGACATTTATATTATAGTTCTTCTACTAGCGACCTAAAGGGTTATTAACGCTCTACTATTATAGGCTTGCGTTTAGGCTCGCGATATAACTACTAAGCTATTTAGTACCTAGCGTAAAGAAGTAGATAACGACTATAGGACTATTTAATAGCATATTCTAAGCTTTATAGATTTATAGCGTAAATAGGCCAAAGTTCCCGTTAATGAAGAAGTACTTACTAAGTAATATACGTGTGCCTAGTATAAGTTTATTAGAGGCGATAACAAATCTAATATAGTAAAATTATAGGGTTATGGTATCTTATAGGAGAATGTAAGTAAGATACTTAGGCGTAATTAGATATAATAGTTATTAAGTAACTAAAGATGTAGTATTACTAGTACTAACCTTGACGTTACCAGCAATATTAGCATCTGTAAATTATATATAGTAATGTTTACGACCAGCTTCTACCCCCCCCTATGGTAAGCATGGCAAGAAATCCAAATTCGCTACGTATATCCAATCTCGCTTAGTTGCCACTAACTATATATAGTAGTTGTAGCGAATGCCTTTAGTCGTTCTCCTAGGCAACTAGGACGCTGTTCGCTACGGCTGCTATATATAGTTGGTGGCAATCGAAGCGAAATTAGATATATATAGCGAATTTAGATTTCTTGCTATGCTTATTATGTAACCGACTACGGCACCCTGCCAAACCATCACTGTTTTGCCTGCGTATTGCCTACGTATTGTCTGCGTATCGGCTATGTATCACTTACGTATCACGCTGTTTTAGTTACGTATTAGTTTCCCCTTTCATTTATTTCCATACCTTCCTCGTGTATATAGAGAGGCTCTAGAGCTACATTTTACAATAAAAAAAAAAGTCGCTCACTCAATTCTCCTACACTGCACTGTTACATATTATAAGGGGGGTAGAAGCTGGTTATAAACATTACTATAGACGCCATCTTATATAAATAATAAGTAAGTATTTTACTAGTTTTATAAAATACCTAGAATGTAATACTATATGCTATAATATGCTCTTTAATAATTTGCGTAATAAACTAAACTATAAGGTGGTTGTTATTTAGAAGCTAGAGTATATTTAAAGGTTTGGCTATTATAGAATTGCTATTCTCTATATTAGTGTCTAGATTATCTACTAGGCTATCCGCTACTAGATAGAAGCCGGCTATATTAAGAGGTTTAGGCAATAAAGAGGTGGCAGCTATACTTAAAGTGGTAGCACTTAGTATAGTAAAATCTTTTTAATACGATACCATTTATTCAACCGAGCGTATCGTAATACCAATGGTATTGTTATATTAAGAGTCACGTATTAGGTAAATAAGTAGGAAAAAAATAATTTTAATACCTAAAAAGGTTTAGGATATTTACCTTACGGGCTAAATAAGGCCCTCTCCTATATAAATTCTCTACTAGTTATACTGATATTGGTGGTGGGAGATTAATAATATTGCTAAAAGTTAGATTATCGTAATATTATACCAGAAAAGGCTTAATTAAGGGGTGTAGATCGTAATGTAGAAGTTATCGTTATATACCCCATATCGTATTAAGGGAATTTTACTATATATCTATCCTACCCAGATTACTTACGGCGTCTATTACCCAAATTAAAGTAGGTCTACTTATATAATTATTAATATTATGCCCTATAACTCTATAGTTCTTATATACCTAACTATAGAAGATAGTTTAATAGTTTAGGGAGTTACAGTTCAGGTAAGTCCATTTCTTCTTATCTAATAGCTAGGGATAGTCTTGCTTTCTATAGCCTATAGCACTATATTAGTTACACGTTATATAAAAATAGTTGCTCTTAAAATAACCGGCTCTCCTATAATTATTATATATAGGGTTAAGGTAGTTAGCTTTAAGGTAATTAGTCTACCGCAGCTGCGATAAGGTTAAAACGCCTTTTTAAGAGGATAATTGGCGCGCATATAGCCAGTAGATAGATAGAGATAGTATTTTAAAGTGTTATTAGCCGAGAGGTATAGACTACTAAGCTCTAGAAGAAAATACTTATTAAGCGTAGGGCCCTACTATTACCTAATAAGACACTAGAGCCTATAGCGGCTATAGTTAAGGTTGTCTTAAAAACCATAACGCCCTTAATAAACTTTTTATGGTTATAGATATAATTAACGTTGCAAGTTATAAAATAATTAGTAGGTAAGTCCATTTTGGTAGCAAGCTATATTAAGTGGTAGTCTATATAAATATATTAGTAAATATGGATTCTCTATTATATAGCTAAGGTTAAAAATAAAGTAGCTAACTTACTATATTATAAAGCTCTATAGCTTACATAGATCTATAAATATACTAGTTATAAAGGTAGATACTAGTAGGGTAAAAGTAAGGGAGGGTAGTTAATAGAGTTAGGTTAACTAGTAAAGATAAAAAGATAAGGCGCGCCCTAATAAAATTATATAAATAAGGCCTTGGCGGCAAAGTATATAGTTATATACTTTATAAGTTAAACGCGTATAAGGGCAAATCTATAGTAACAAGACTAACTTATAGAGGAAGACGCGGTATAGGATAGGTTACAGGGACTACCCTATCTAGCCTATCTCTTAATATAGGCCAAGCGATAGTCCAGTACTATTAAGCTCTTATAGTTTATAATATAAACATATAGATATATAGAAGGGTAAGGGAAAAGAGAAGTAAGTAGTAAAGTAAAAGCACTTTACTATAGGTAGACTAATTACATTATAGGTAAACGGAAACTTAAATACTATAATCTATTAAAAATATTACTAATAAGCATAGCCTACTATTGCTAAAAAGTATAAGTCTTTTCCTCCCTTAATTAGTAAGAGAAAAGGTATTATTAGCTAAATAATCTCTTACTAGAGTACTAGGTAAAAAGTGGAATGTTATAAAACCGTATATAATTCTAGATAAATTTAAAATAAAATATTAAATATAAGAGACTCTAATATAATAAATGCTATAGTAGAATACTAACCTCTTATATAATACTAAATAGATAAATAGTAAGATAAGTTAACATTGCTAAGTGGCTGGATACTAGGTACATATAATATATCTACTATCCTAAAATACTATACAATGCTATTAATTATATAGACTTATAATATAAGATACAAAACCTTCTACTACCTTTTGCGGTAGATATACGTTTAAATAGGCACTAGATGTTTAGGTATAGACGTAAAAGTATCCTGTATACTAGATAATTATTATTTTAAATAGACTTACCTAGTAGGCTCTTAAGTACTACGTAGTGGTATAATAATAATACTAGCGATTATAAAGTAAGTATAATACGTCACTATCTACTAGAAGTACTACCTATTATATACTAAGTACTTTATAGTAATAGAGTCCGTATATATAGATATAGGCTAGCCCTTTAACTCTAGTGGCGTATATATCCACCAACTTTATACAATAATAAGAAATATAGTAACACCTATAATAAGTACAATATATCGCCGTCTACTAGAAATACTACCTATTATATAGTAAATACTTCGCAGTGATAGAGCCCGTATATATAGATATAGGCCAGCTCTTTAACTCTAGCGATGCGTATATATACTAACTTTATATAATAATAAGAAATATAATAACGCCTGCAACCTTCTATATTCTATTATATTATAATAACTAGTTATCCCTCCGTAGGCACTTAATAAATTACTTATATTAAAAACCATAAGAGTTTAGTAATACTAAACCGCTACCTAGCCCTAAATAGGCTAGGTAGGGTAGTCCCTATAAGTTATACAATTATACCCTTATATAATTGTGCCCTTATTTAATTATATAGCACTAAGTCTAACCGTATTTACCCTAACTAGTAGTAGTAAATAATAGCCAATTTTACCTCTATGCGAGTATATATAGACAATTATAAGATCTACCGCTTTACCTCTCCTTTATTTACCTTATTTATCTTACCTTTTATCTCTTTAATAACTAACCTTTAACTACATCTGATACTAGAGTTATGCTAGTATAGCGTTAGCTAGCTACTATATAAAGCCCTTTTACTTTAATAGCTACCTTCTACTTAATATACACCGTAATATTATATATACCTAACTAAATAGGCGACTTAATAATAACGTAATTATAGGCAAAGCTAGACGCGTAGTATAAGGTAAACCTAAAGCCGACTAAAGATGCGGATATTACCTAAGGCTTTAGAATAAGTATTAAAAACTATAATAGACTAAAAGAGAGGGTTAAAAATGTTATAATTAAAGTTAAGCCTAAGCATATAATATATTACAGTAGCTCTGCGATAATAATAAAAAGAACACGTTAAGGAGTTTTATAAGCAACTTTTGTAATTTGCCAATACTTTACAGAATTAGAAACTATAGGTAATTCTAAGAATTATAGGAAGTGCTTATTCTAATCGCGTAAGAAGGGTACTAAATACTTTTAAAAGTGGGCATATACAAAAATTAAAAAATCCACCTCTATATAAATATACGTTACCTCTAAAAACCGAAGTACAAGATAAGATAACGCTACTTTAGCTACTGTATATAATATAGCCTATAAATGTTACTGTAAACCCACTATATAGTATTCCTTCGCCTTAGCTAGTAACCCTAGTAGTAAGTAACGCAATTAATATAGGAGATATTAAGATTAAAATCTAATCTATAGGCTTAATGGGTAAGTTAATAGTTAGGGTATCTAAGTCTTATATTTAATAAGCGGAAACCTATATATAGCTCTAGGTAAGCTATAAAAGGAACTGCAAGCCTATGTAGAGCTTAATATTAATAGTCCGCCTAAAAAGAACATCTATATATCGCTGTAGAGATACAAAAACCTTATAATACGGTTAGAGGGTATACTTATTGCAGCTTTTAGTAAAATAGCGAAAAATAGCATAAAGGAGGCCGTATTTATAGTATTATTCTTGCCTCCTAGCTTAAACTCCTAAGTCGCTACCACTAATAATATACCGCTAGCCATTAAATCTAAGGGGCCTAGATATAATATATATAGCGTAAAAGATAGCTAGTAAGTCCTAATGCCGTATAAGGCTAGCGGTAAAAGTAAACTAAGAGAAGGTAAGAAGTAAAGTTATTTAAGATTAGCAGTATATAGCTCTAAGGAAGATAGCAAGGGCGAGCCTATTAGATATAAGAAATTAGATAATAGTAAGACTAAATTAGGTAGATATAATAAGTGGCATTAACTAAGATTAGTAATAAGTGCCCTAGTAAAGAATAATAAAAGCGAGCTAGCTGTACCTAGAAAGTTAAATAGTTATAAGGCCAACCTAAATAGATATAGGAAGCGTCCTTAACTAGAATTAGCGGTAAGTACCCTTATAGAAAATAGTAATAACGAGCCGGTTATACGTAGAAGGTAATTAGTAAAGGGAAGACATAACCTATCTACCTATAAGCCTATATTAGTAAGTAATAGCGGTATTAGAGAAATCGCTATAGATAACGGTAAATCGCCATAACCTATTACTAAACCTAAAGGTATATACTAGCCTAATAATATAATAGACGATCCTACTACTATATTACTATAGAGAGTAGTAAATTACCCCAACGTGCTGGTAGACATAATAATTAGTTCCTATATTACACTAACTTTAAGAATATAGAGAGTAGAGATAAAGATAAGGATTTAGTTAATAATAATAACTAAGACGTAGATATAGCGGAAGAACTTAACTAGTAAAATTTCTTAGCCTAGCTTTATAAGGCTGAGAGGGACAACTTAGATAGCATACTAGCGTATATAGCAGAGACGGATCTTCTGCATACTCTAAAGTATTTCCTACTCGTTTTATTAAAAGCACTTTCTAAAACTGCCCTAATTAAACTCCCTAATTAGGGCCTTATATTAGGCTTTAAATTTAGCCTATACTAAGTAGTATATATAGCTTAGGTATTTAAGCAAGAGAGGATAATTAAAGGAGGCGGTATCTATATAGACGAACCTAGCATGGGTAAGAATATATAAATAATTACTTAATAGTTAATAAGCTTTTATTATTAGAACGTAATAGATATTTAAAAGGCCTAAGCCGCTAAGGATATAACCTACTATCTACCTAAGATATATTTGCTGGATATAAAATACCTATAAGTAGTAAAGCAGCTAATTATATACTACTACGAAGATAACTTTAAAAAGCTATACCCTATAAACCTATAGCAAGGCTACTTAGTTATATTTATGCCGACCTTAGGCCTACTAAAATTCTTAAAAAATATAAGTATAATATTATAAGACGGCGCGATTATAAAGCGTCCTAACCCGCCCCAGATTATAATTCTCGCCCTTAGCTATAATAAAGTTAAGATATTTAGTAAACTTGTTCGTACTAACTTAATAGCACGAGTGAGTCGTATCCACGGGCACGAAATACATGTAGTATCGTATGCTTGTTTGGATGGTGACTGTCGATTATATGAAGCAGACTACGTGGTCTATATACTAAT
>Ga0307507_10000885_pt1 | contig 66541 bp, 53 predicted proteins | sample 7_EM_MG_FD_207223 | JGI IMG/M metagenome (GOLD analysis project Ga0307507, IMG submission 207223) | Populus trichocarpa ectomycorrhiza microbial communities from riparian zone in the Pacific Northwest, United States - 7_EM | ecosystem: Host-associated > Plants > Roots > Unclassified | place... | reverse complement strand
TAATAAGCTTTATAACAGCCTACGCGTCTAAATAGAAGTTAAGGTGGTAGATAAAGACTGTAGCTTCTAGGCCTATTATAAGACTGCCTAATAGTACGCCTAAGGTCTAAAGTAGATAGGCAAGGAATAAAGTGACCACAGAGCAGCCTAGGCTAGTAAGAGAGCTTCTATTAGGGGCGCTGAAGAGACTAAAGGTCCCCCCTCTTCCCAGCAGCCTCTAACTCTAGCACCAGCCGCAAAAGCGCCAGTTACCTGCTTTAACTATGGCAAGCAAGGGCACTACTTTAATAACTGTATAGCGCTAAAGAAGACGGAAGCTAAAGTAATTAACTAAAGCAAAGAATACGAGATAGTTACTAACTTAGTAGAGTTGGAAAATAAGCAGCTCTAGGAGAAGTCTCCTACCTAGAGTAGATTGGAGTAATTAATACAGCGCCCATATAGCTAAAGGAGATCTTAGGAGGCGTAGCCCTTATAATGCTATATAGGATCGCGCTAGGTGGCGTAGCTCTTAATATAGTAAGCCTACTCGACTCTAGCGCGGGCGGAGAAGCCTTTATACACTATAAGCTACGGCTAATTATTAAGTAATGACTGTAACTAAAGTTCTACAGGATTAAGGGACGAGGAGTTGCCGTATCTGGCCATAACAATTAGCAGATAGATATAATTAGATAGCTCTTTAGGGCTAACCTAGTTATAGATGGCTGATAAGTCCCCACGTAGTTTCTATTCTATAATATAGGCCGCCATGATCTTCTTATTAGTTGTAGGTGGTTTAAGAAGACTAGGGCCCTTATTAATTGCAAGTGCTGGGCCTTAGTATAGCGAACCGAGAGGAACTACTATAGCAGGCAGGACGTAATTATACTAAGAAAGGAGCTTCTACCCCTATTAATCAATGAGGATTACCGGAGAGACGCAGATTAAAGAGATGTACTGCTAGATTAAGAGTCTAAGTCTACCCCCTAACGCATCCTTAAACGTATAGTCGCGATTAGTGAACTTTAAGAGAAGAAGTCCTCTACTAAAATTAAGCTGGAGGGATAGGCTAAGCTAAAGCAAGCCAAGCGGACTTTGTACGACTATAGGTATACTTAAAAGATCGATACCTAAAATGCGATTAGGAAAATGGAAGACTAGCTCCACCCTAGGCCAGCTTTACTATTAAAGCTAAGAGTAAGGAGGCCTTTATCTACTAGGGAGTTTAGAGCAGCAGACATTGCGCTACTTAAGGCGAGGAACTTCCTATAAGGAGCGAAGCGTAAGGATGTAGTAATTGGATATACTAGCCTCTATAAGATAGACCAACTAATGGAGGATAAGAAGGGACAGGACACACTACTAGACGATAAGGAAGAACTCTGCTGGCTTATCTATAAAAAGCTACTATAGCCCTATTAAGAGTACGCTGACGGTTTCTTAAAAGCTACCTCTAATATGCTACCACTGTATCGCAAGGGGGTGGACCATAATATTGTTCTTAAAAGCAGTAGTAGAGAACTAGCCCCTAGCCCACTGTATAATATGTTATTAGAATAGCTAGAGCTAGTTAAGGCCTACCTACAGGAGCACCTATAGAAGGGGTTTATTGTACTAAGTAATACACCCTTTATAGCTCCGGTCCTATTTGCTAAAAAGCTAGGAGGGGGGTAGCGATTCTATATTAACTTTTAAAAGCTTAATATAATTACTAAAAAGGACCGCTACCCGCTACTATTAATTAAGGAGACGTTGACCAGGCTATTAAGAGCTAAGATCTTTACTAAGCTAGACGTTTAGCAGGCCTTCTACTATATATGGCTAAAGGAAGAGGTAGAGGAGTTAACTACCTTCCGTATAAGGTACGGATTATATAAGTACCATATTATACCCTTTAAACTGTGTAACGGCCCTGCGTCCTTCTAGAGATTTATTAATAATGTCCTTTTTAACTACCTAGACGATTTCTGTATAGCCTATATAGACGACATCCTAATCTACTTAGATGACCCGCTAGAGCACGAGGTCCATATTAAAAAGGTCCTATAGAAGCTTTAAGAGGCAGGCTTATAAGCGGATATTAAAAAGAGTAAGTTTAATATTACTAAGACGAAGTTCCTAGGCTTTGTTATTAGTACTAATGGGGTCGCTATAGATACCGACAAGCTATCTATAATTAAGGATTGGGAACCCCCTACCTCTATAAAAGGGGTATAATCCTTTTTAGGATTCTGTAACTTCTACTAGGCCTTCTTAAAGGATTACGGCCGAGTCGTACGACCGCTTAGTAAGCTTATAAAGAAGGGAGCATGGCACCTGCTAGGGGAGGAAGAGCTTAAAGCCTTTAAGTAAGTTAAGGCCCTTATGCTATCTGGCAGCGTAATTAAGTACTACTCACCGTTCTGAGACACCCGCATGGAGATGGATGTGAGTGACAGAGTAGTAGCTAGGGTGCTGAACTAGCTGCAAGACGATGGGACCTAGAAGCCAGTAGCCTTCTTCTTAAAGACAATGTCCCCTATAGAGATGCGGTATAAGATCCACGATAAGGAGATGCTAGCGGTAATAAGAGGCCTATAGGAATGGCGAGGTCACCTTATTGGCCTCTAATATACACCCTTTGTGGTAATTATAGATTATTGAGCCCTTGAGTACTTTATAACCAAGAGGCTGCTAAGTCTATGGTAAGCCCGCTGGGCAGACCTGCTAGCTAATTTCCATATATAGATTACATATAGGCCAGGCACGGCAAATATAGTGGCTGATACCCTATTATGAAAGCAAGAGGACCTAAAGACGTAGAAAGAGAAGGATGTAGCCGTATGTACTATGTACCTGATTAACCCCGCCCTTATAATTGTTATACTAGAGTTAACCTCCAAGGACCCCTTAACTGCAGCAAATTATAAATGGGAACTGTATAAGCTGGTTAACTAGATCCTCTAGGCTAATCAAACTAGCGAGTTGCTAGTAGGGCTATATTAGCTAGCTGAGCAAGACCAGAAGGGCTAGAAACTCTAAGGAGGACTATTAACCCGCTTTGGCAAGCTAATGGTCCCTAATACTAACTACCTCCGTACCTACCTTATTGTAGAGGTATACTTTTGCTAGGTAACTGCTTACCTAGGCAAGACGAAGACTAGGAAACTTGTAGTAGACTAATACTATTGGCCAGGGCTACCCTTAGACTGTGATACCTATGTAAGAAACTGTAGGACCTGCAGGAGGACCTATATACCCTGTAATAAAACCCTAGGCCTGCTGCACCCCCTACTAATTGGTGAACGCTGCTGGTAGCATGTTTTTTTTTATTTTAAGTCCTTCCTAATAGATAAAAAGGGCTTTAATAACGTTTTTGTAGTTATTGATTAACTAGGTAAGAGAGCCTTCTTACTACCCTGCTATAAAACTGCTACCGTAGCTAATGCAGTAAACCTGTACTACCAACACGTCTAGTGCGTGTACGGCCTTCTGGAGACAGTTATATTAGATTAAGAACCTCAATTTATTTTAGCCTTTATAGATAAGCTATATAAACTAACCGGTGTTAAGTAAAAGCTCTCTATATCTGGTTACCCGCAAACTGATGGTAATACAGAAGTATTAAACTAGTATATTAACTAACGCTTAAGGCCCTTTATTAACCACTATTAGGATAATTGGTTAGAGCTCCTCCCCTATATGGACTTTATATAAGCAATCTTACCGCATAAGTTTACTGGCTTTGCATTATATAAGCTAGAGCTAGGATTTAAGCTAAGGCTCTACTTTAACTGGGAGGAATGTATACGAGCAGCCTTAACGCCTTATAAGAAGCTGACACGATAAGAAGTTTAAGTTTTTGTATATAGGACCTAGGACGCAGTTAAATAGGTAAGAGATAATCTGGCTAAGGCCTAAGAGCGGCAGATAAGGTAAGCTAATAGGCACTATTACGAACCAGATTTTGGAATAGGTGATTGAGTATACGTTACTAGGAAGGGCTGGGCTACTAACCAACCGAGTACCAAGCTAGATAGACAGCTTATAGGGTCCTACAAGATTCTAGGCATAAAAGGACACTTGTATATTATTAACCTACCCCTAAATATGAAGATGTTAAACGTCTTCCATGTTGATCAACTGTAAAAGGACCCAGATAACCCCCTACTAGGCCAAAATAGGGAGCTAGAGGAGCCAATCCTAATTAATGGCGAGCTGGAGTATGAGATTAATAAGATCCTTACTAGTAGAACCTACTACAGAAGGCTACAGTATAAGGTTAACTAGGTAGGCTATGACCCAAACAACACCTGGTATAACGCAGACGGCTTTATTGGCGCCCCCTATAAGATTAAGGCGTTCTATGACGAGAGACCCTATAATACTGGACCACCTGTACGGCTAATGTAATAGCTAGAGGCGTATTATAAGGACGTAGATCTAGAGCCCTTAGAGGAAGACAATAAAGCAAAGAAGGATGGAAGGGTAAGACGGACAAGGAGAGCCTAACTACGAGGATCGAGGGCGATCCTCCTGGCTTAAAGGGGGGTAATGTGACGGTTCGTCTACATAGCTACCATTAAGGCGTCGTCGGTCACGGATTAACGTTGCCCTAACGTTGCCCCGATGACTGAATATGTACATAGTCGTCTACCGCGCCCCTTTCTTCGAGCCCTTACCTTAGTCTATTTATAATATAGCCCCTTATTGTTGCTTGATCTATCGGATTGCTCCTATGGAAAGCTAGCCGTGATATATAGCATAAATGCGGCGCACCTCCTTTATTACTTTATAGATAGCCTCAGCTCGTTGCGTAATAAATAGAGATGGTAGAGAATTATTAGTTATTTAAGGGTAGGCGCTAAAGACTAGTAATATAGGTACGAGCCTATCTAGGCTAGCGAAATCGTTAACAGCCTTAACAGCTATCTATAAGATAAGCTCTTTGCTAGCGCCCTCTAGTTCCAAAGAAATAATCTTATATACTTAGTATAATGGCGTGTAATATTATTCTACTTTTCTAACACTATTATATGCCTTAACAGGGACTTCCTTAACCTTAATTTCTATTGCCTTTACCTATTACCAAAACTCTATAGATAAGAAGTTCCTTCCTATATTATAAATAACTCAATTAGGGGGTCCTAGGTAGATATTAATCTAGTATAATTAAATAGTATCCTATACGTTCCTAGCTAACATATCCTTTAGAAAACGTGCGGCTTAAAAGAAGGTTAAAAGGTTAATAACTTAGAGTACTAGCTTGCCGCTAAGATACATAATATTAATAATAATATAGAAGTTAAAGTTATAGTTATCTTTAAGGGTAAACTTAAATTGGCCAGGGGACTTCTAGTTCATTTAATAGTAATAGCAGTACTTTATAAGATGCTTAATTATTTTAGCCTTAACTTTATAACCTACTCGCTAAAGAACCCTAAGCAATTTATAAACTAATAGGTAACTAAAGCAACAGTATAGTTAACATAACTCTAACTTAGTTAAATGGCTCTAAGCAACGCTTCTTTCTGGCTATTAAAGGAGCAACTAAGGGTAACCCTACTTGCGTACAACGGGCACCTAATTATCTCCCTAAACAAGTATATTCTTAAGGTTATCGAGCTTAACGCCTAACTTATCCATATCTTAGATGCAGAATAGAAACGGGGTATTTATAGGAATAATATAGAAAGTAATATATCCTAACGGGGTTTAGACCTTAATTATACCAAAAGAGATTATAGTACCCTTACTAAAGCGAATTGTATATTAGCCTACCATTAATTGGTTAATTTAAATAGAGCTATTAAGCTACTAAAGAGCTCAAACTTAAGGTTCTCCTACTATAGATACTCCTGCGGCTCTAGTATCTGGTATAATACTATAGAAGACATTCGCCAAGTATCTATTATTAAAGAAGAACGCAGAACTTTCCTTTAGCTTATTAAAGATATCTAACTTTATAATAGAATGGAGTATAGATTGGTTATTAAGGACAGCAATAGTTTATGTGCCATTTACCTTACCATACTTAGTGAAGTATTAGTTAGGAAAGTAGTCCTTAATTTCTATATCTATAAAGAGCTGTTTGGCCTTGTTAACCTTACCCTTAAGATCTTCTTCGCCTTTATATTAAACTAGGAAGCTTTGGAAGTAGGCTATAGTAACCTTATAATTTCCAACATTTTATGCGCTCTAGTAAAACTTATTATATACCTCTTTTTATCTATTAAAAGGGTGCCTAGTTAACTAGCAATTTAGCTTCTTACAAACATAGCATTTCTTCTATTAATTATTTTAAGATAAACCTCCATAAGGACCTCCACAATTGCTTTATAGTTAATATTAATTGTACCCTCTGCCATATCCCCTACCCCAGCCACTATATGTTTAATCAGTCTAGTTATAATCATATTAGTCAGCCAGGTTAATTAAAGTAGGTTAGGGTTAAGTATTAAATTGCTATACTTCTTAAGAGCGTAGAGCAGTGCTAATGATCTTAATTAAGCACACACTCCCTTATAAGTATTTATAGGATTAAAGAGAGTAAGGTTACATTCTTTAACACCTTAGTATATACTAATAACTTAATTACATAGGCTAAAGTCCTCTTAATATAATTTAGATAAACCACGCTAAATTATTTAAAGTTGGTTAAAGAGCTTTTAAAGACAATTAAGTTAAGAGGTATCTAGGTTTATAGCAATAATTCTTAAAAAGGTAGTCTCTCTCTACTCTAATATATACTACTGCTTATTCTCTTCTATTTTAAAGTAGCATCTTATCTTATATATTATTCGGTTAAAATCATATCCTTTTCCTACTAAACAATCATAATAGAAGGTACTGGCGCGGCCCTTAAGTATAACGGAATAAGCGTTATAATATTAGTTAGGTTCCAGTCTAACCTTCTAGCAATAGTTATAGAAGATGCGCAGCTTTAAATTAAGGATATTATACAGTTCCCTACTAAACCTCTTCTCCTGGTCTAAATAGAGCTTTATAAGCTCTATAAGCATTTTTAAGGTGCCTCTAAGCAGTGTTAGGCCACATTAAAAGTACGTTAGAGATTAAGGTGGGGATTACTTTATAGGCTGCAGTGGAGATATAGATCTTAATAGAACACAGCGTAGTACCTAATCTTGCTATAATAGAGTTTAAAGGTTATTAAATCGCAAAGCAAGGGGATCTTACGCTTGCTCTTAAGGGGTAGTAGTTAAAGTTATAGGTTAAATTAGTAGAAGTAATAGATATAGAACATAAAAACTTATACCTAGAGCAATAGAATTAGGACACGTCTCTATTAGTATATTATTTAGATTCCATCGTAAGTTAAGCTTCTTCTTATTGCATAGTTAGTGCTTAATCTCTTATGGAGTCCATTTATGCTCTTCTTCTATGTTAATAACTTGCTCCTAGATATTGTCTCTAATAGTACCCCTATCTATAGGGATAAATACTCTATTCTCCCAAAGGAAATTACGGAAGTCTTATACAATATCTTTCTTTGCAAGAGCCTATGTTTCCTTTATCTATCCAATAAAGTCCTCCTTTATGCAATACTATAGCATAGTGTTATTATATTTGCGGTCTGTATGTAACGGAACCTTGTAGCTAGAACTACGGTGGGTCCTATTATTGGGCTGGGTATGTAGGTAAGAACAAATTAATAACATAAAAATAACTGGTAGAGTGGTTGCCCAATAGATTAACTCTAATTGTATTCTAAGATTCACTATAAGGAGAGAACTATCTACAGTAGGGACTAAGGTCCTTTAAATACACAACCATACTCCTAAGAAATCCTCTCTTATACGTAAGGTACGTGTTATACATATTATATATAGACGTACACTGCGTATACTCTATATACCGCGTATAACATTATATAACTTGCTTACTATTCCTCATCATATAGTTCCACTGGATCCATCTTAGACCGTGCCTGTATTAACTAACTAGCTTTCTATAACTCTTCCCCAAGTAGTTGTAATATTATACTTAAAGTGTCTATAATACCATCTCCCTCCTCTTTATCTTTGTCCTTGAAGATTCCTAACATCTCTAAGTCGTCTACTAGAGGTGTAATGTCCGTTTAATTAGTCTGGTTAATATCCTTACTTATTATACCTAAAGCTTCTTCTTCCTTATAAGCGTAATATTGTGCTTACACCGTGGCTGCCATACTGTCGCTTAGTAAGATAATGTTATCTCTATATTCTTATTATATAAAAGCGGGGTTAGTATATATTGTAATAGCAAGTCCCTTATCTTAATAACCCTTATCTTGCTTAAAGTGCACTAAAGCAAACATTTAATTGTCCTATAATGTTCGCTCTATTTCTAATGCTAAGTGTATATATTCTATAACTCTTAACAGTCTTCTAGTTCCCTAAGTAACCTATTATAGGGTCTTATATTTAATCTGCCGCTGTAAAGCTTAACAGTAAGCTCTTAAGCGCCTTAGATAAGCTTTACCATTTATAGAAAGCAGAGCAGGAGGCTGTAGCTGCTTAACAGCATACTCTTAAAGCCTATCTATCGGCCTCTGCCCGTCTTCTTTGTCTTAAGAAAGTGCATAAGAAGGTCCATTCCAAGGAGTAGAAACTTATTTAATAGGGTTTATCTAAGCTAGGTAACAAAAGGACTAGCTCTTCTCCTATAAGGGAAACAACTCTAAGTAGCTCGGTAATTGCTCCTCTTGGGTCCCCCTTAGGTAACTCGTTCTTTGGCGATCCTTCTTTATTAATATTGCCTAACCTGCTTTCTTTTAATACTCCTATACCTTTCCTATAGCGTTCTCTAAGTTGCTTAGTGGTTTCTAGGTAGTCTTACTGTAGCCTATCTACTTTACTTTATACCACGTTTCGTTATCTATATCCTTGTAACTAATAATCTTTAAAACTTGCTATTTATCTTCCTCTTATCCTCTGTATATGTCTGCTTTATAAACTGGTAGCTTAATATTCCCATATACTGGCTCTAGCATTGCAACATATTATATAGGGTAGATTTTTATTTTAGCTAGTAGGTTTAACTTGTACATAACCAATAAAATTCTTTACTTAACTTTAAAAGGTCCTAGTCTAACATAGTCCAATTTCTTGCTTAGTTATCAACTCTTGAAATTTTTGTGTAGTAGCTATACTTTATCCCCCTCCTTAAGATCTGGTCCCTTAGATCTCTTAACATTATAGTACCTTTTTATTCATTCTTATACTAGTTTAGCTATTTCTTTAAGGTCTGCATAAAGATTTATTAACGTCTCCATTCTTTACTTAGCTATGCTACTTGTCTTTTTTGCTTAATGTGGTAATAACAATGTTCTTAGCTTATATCCGTAATTCGCCTTAAATAGTAATATCTCTATTCCTTCTTGTGATGTTATATTATATATAAACTGTGTAACTAGTAATAATAATACCTAATTATTCTGTGCGTGATTAATATAGTGCCTTAGATACTACTTTAGTGTCTAGTTTAGTCTTTCCATTTATCCGTCTATCTACGGATAATATACTATAGATGTTACTGTGTAAACTCCCTATTCTGCCAGAAATACTTCCTAAAATACTACTATAAATCTTAGATCTCTGTCTAATATAATCTTGTCTAGTACTCTATGTCTTATAAATACTTCCTTTATATAGATTCTAGCGATATCTTCTGCTAATATCTCTTTAGTGCATACTATAAAGTATCCCTACTTTATTAGCTTATCTACTATTACTAAAATCGCGTTATGATCTTGTCCTATAATAGAATCTCTTAACTTTAGTAACTTAATAATAAAGTCCTATAATATAACCTCCTATAGTCTTCCTGGTGTCTTAATAGGTTATAGCCCTCCATATGGCTTATACCTTGTTAGTTTATTTCTTTAGCAATCTAGATATTCCTTTATAACTTATCTTACTAATCCCCAGATTCCTTAAATAATATACTCTTTTTAAAGTCTTAACACTAAGCCTATAGCTCCGTTGTGTCCTTATATTATTCCCTTATGGAATTCCTTAATAAATTCTTCTGCGATAGACTTAGGCATATATGTTGCTTCTCTGTTTTTGTATTACTCTAAGTCTAGATCCTCTACCTATGCTTTTTAGATCTTCTATGTCTAATTACTCTCTAGTGATTTATGGATCTGACTTTCCTTAGTCGCTGTAATCTTTAGATAATTATACCTAATTAATCTGTCTTGATCCTTTCGCAACAAAGCTCCTAATAGCTTTTTATTACTTTATAGTTCAGCCTTTCTACTTAGAGCGTCTGCTTATGCATTGTCTATACTCTTAGTATGCTAAATTTTAAAATAGTATTCTGTAAGCATTTCTGCCTATCTAACCTGTCTTTAGTTAAGTTCCTTTATTATTAGGAATCCTGTAAGGTTCTTATAGTCCATTTTAACTATAAATGGTTTCTCTGTGCCTTATAAGAATGCTCTTTATTCCTTAAGTGCTGTAACTATACCTAACAACTCCTTATTATAGATGTTATAGTTTAACTCTGGTGGTGTTATTTTTTGACTATAGTATACCACTGGGTGCTATCTGTTTTAATGTTTCTGCATAAAGCATGCCCTTAATATAAAGTCTAATATATCTGTTTTTACAACTATCTTTAGACCTGGTTAATAGATCTTAAGAACTAGCTCCTAGGTAAATAATTCTTTAACTCTTTTAAATAGTTCTTATTACTTCTTTCCCTATACCTATGGTTCTTCTTTCTTTGTTAATTGTGTAAATGGCTTAATATCCTTTAACCATTGCGCTATAAACCTCCTATAATAATTGCAAAACCCTAGGAACGATCTTAACTGTATAACGTTCTCTAGTTCTTACTAATTCACTATAGCCTTAATCTTCTTTGGATCTATACTAAGTTGGCCTAGTTTAATAATGAATTTAATAAAATTGGTCTTCCTAGTAAAGAACTTGTATTTCTTAATTGCTACTAGCATCTGTTCTTCTTGTAGTCTCTTTAAGACCTATTTAATGTGTTTTCTATGTTCCTCCTTACTCTCTAAGTAGATGATAATGTTATTAAGGTATACTATAATAAATTTATCTAGGTGTTCTCCTAATACACTATTAATTTGCTTCTGGAACGTTGCTAGTGCATTTATAAGCCTGAATTGTATAACTAATAGCTTATATAGTCCTTCCTTTAACCTAAAGGCTGCTTTCTATTTGTTGCCTTTCTTAATCCTAATTTAATGGTATACCTACCTTAGATCTATCTTTATAAAGATCTTTATGTTACTAATCCTATTTTAGATTTCGCTAATTAAGGGTAAAGGATACCTATCCTTTCTAGTAATGCTGTTTAACTATCTATAGTCTATATATATTCTGAGTTTTCTATTTTTCTTTAGGATAAATAGTACTGGATATCCTGCTAATAACTATAACGGTCTAATGTATCCCTTACGTAAGTTCTTCTAAATAAACTCCTTAAGCGCTACTAACTCTGTTTTAGTAAGCTTGTAAATTAGAAAGAACTTTAGACTTATTCCCTCTTCTAATTCTATCTTATGGTCCTATGCTGTATGCTTTAACAGCTTTTCACTTTCTGGTGACTATAACTTTTTACTATACTTATGGTATCTCTTTAGTACATAACTTAAGCCTCGCTTAGTCTCTTTATATATTGCTCTAACTTAGTACTATACTAACTTGGTTTGCTGTTGCACTTTACGCTGTTATATATCCTTAATATTAACCTAACCTATAACCTAATTAATCTTTAGATTGTACTCTTGTAACTAAGGCATCCTTAGTATCGCCTTATCCTGTCCTAATGGTAGGATATTAAAAGACATTCTAACTGGTCTCCCTTTAATAGTTATCTGAATAGGTCCTATTTTAAGATTAATAATACCTCCTTTATAGGCTATCTAATCTTCTAAAATTGTTGTAAGTGGATATAGGTGTTCCTTTTATCTATATAGTAACCCTATCCTTTCTACTACCTTTAGTAATATATGGTTCCTAATTGCTCTACTATCTACTAATACTTTAAACTGCTGATCTTGCTATTTAGCTCTTAAATTTAGGTATTATCTTTGAATTTCTTTAAGGGTCTAAGGCTCTAATATTGGTTCCCTCTAGTCCTATGCGCCTCCCCTTTTCCTAACTATTGGCTGCTAGATCCTGCCTATACTTAGTTTAACCTTAGCTAATACTTAGTTTATTTCTTTTCTTCTATATGCCATGGATAAGTGTTCTTTAGGTACTCCTACTACTATTATCCATCTAGGCATTCTTCTATAAGGAATCTTCCTAGTTAAAGTATTAAGTCTTCTTAACCTTGTACCTTTACTAGATACCAACTATGTATATACTTGGTATTTCTAAACCGCTTTTCCTCTGGTGCCTAATATATCCTTACTAGGTACTTCCGGTTCTTATCTTTAGGTGCTCTATATATATTATATATGTTATCCATATAAGCTATCCATAATAGTATATAATGCGCTATATATTTTGGGTTAACTCTTAGTTTATTTTTATTCTTAAGTTTAAACCTATACCTGGTTAACCTAACCACTAGTATCTCTGCTACGGGTATTAAGATTTATTGCTTACTTCTCTAGTCCCTAAATCCTTCTTCTAGGTTCCTTGATATTATAATTAATACTCCTTTAATGTAACTTATGCGTTTTTTAGTAATAGGTTAGTCTTGGATAACTTTTTTGTCTAGCTATATATAAAAGTCTTCCTATTTGTCGCTGTGTTGTTGCCTATACCACTTTCTATATAACTGGTTTAGTATATATGGTCTATCCATTAGAAAGTACCTTGTTATTACTATATTATAATATCCTTTGGTATGTCTTTCTTTAAACCTGGTTAGAATATCTAGATCCTCTTCTTATTCTAGTTTATCTAACTACTTTACCCTAGGTGTCCCTATACTTAGCCTATTAGTAACTCTTTATATAGGTGCTCTATCCCTTATATAACCTAGTATAGCTAACCTCTTATCTAGCTTTTGCTTTTACTATGTAATAATTCTTGTTCTAAACTTATCTATAGTTTCTTATTTTCTATATCTTGCAGCTGGATCTTTATAGTCGTTTTACTTTTTAATCCTGGTATTAACTGTTTGATTTTTAGGCTAAACACTACGTTTACCTAGGATTGCTAATATTCTTATTTATTCTCCGAACTTGTAGTTCTTAAACTTACGTCCTATACTTATTTATTTGTTACTAAACTAAGTTGCTACTTTTTCCCATTAGTTTTCGTCTGTTATAGGTCCTTAGGTATATCTTATCTTGTTTTAAGAATCTTAAGCTTCTCTTATCTCTTTTTAAGAATCTTAAGCCTATAGCCTTTTGCCTTTATTAAGTAATAAGCTAGCACTAGTAGTTGTCTACTTGCTTAGTTTCTTCTAAATATTACTCCTATTATCTTATAAAGCGATGGAAATTGTATCTAATAGTGTTGTAATACCCGTTACTAAACCTTGTTCTGTAATAGTCTTAGTCTCTACTTCTATTTTAACTTCTCTAAGGTCTGCATACTTTTAGTAAGCTGCCTTTATTGCCTTGTTATTAGTAAATACTTTACCTTTATTAAATTCATTATCTTTAATATCCGATCTATAAGCTAGGTTGTTAGTTCCTCTAAAACTAGATAATAATAGCTCCTACGGCTAATAGCTTGCGCTATACTTAGCGTCCTTATAAATTTGGTATATGTTATTATAACAATACGCAAAACTGTTAATTAAACACTCCTTTATTCCTTGTAGTGCACCATTATCCCTTTATACGTATGTGCCGTCTACTAGCCTAGTTCCCTTTACCGCGTAGTTACTCTAACCACCTTTATAGTCTCTAGCAAAATAACCTTATTTTCCGCAATTTATATAAGCCCTATCTTTAACCTATTTTTCTTACTATGGAGTCCGCCTAAACGTCTTCTGCTGCTAAGATCCCTAGTTTAGCCTCTACTCCTAGGTCCTTTAATTACTTAATTCTTAACCTCTAGGTTTCTATGGTTTCTTTTCCTACCTTTAGGTTTCTTTGGTACTACTTAGGTCTATTAGCTCTGCGCTATTCTATAGTTTTTAACTCTGTGTCTATTATTGCGTACTCTGCGCCTTATATAACTATAAAACTCTGTCTTGCCCTTTTTTAGCTTGTTCCCTTTAGTAGATCCTATTATTAATCTTTATTAACTAATCTATTAACTCTCTTAAAGTATCCGCATCTTCTATTAGGATAATTACGTCCTAGACTTTAGCCTTAAGTCCCTATTTATACTGTGCTATAAGCGCCCTATTATTCCACTTAACCTATATAGCTAGTGTTTAAAACTGTGTTGTATACTTAATTGCTAAAGTGCGTTATACTAAGTTCTAAAGCTTTTATTCCGCTGTGGTTATGGCCTCTAGGTCTCTAAACATCTATGTTAGTTATTTCGCGAACCTATTCTAACTGGCAAATATATACTGTACGTCCTGGTTAGTAGTTGTTATGCCATTAGCCTATATTTCTATAAGATATGGCTTAAACTACTTAAGTGCCCTCCCTATTAGGAACAATCCTGTATAGGCTATTTAATCTAATAATGTTGCTAACTTTGCTCCTTCCTATACTACCTTAAAGTATATCTACGTAAGAAATCCCTTAAGCTTTAACTTCTCTCCTAAGAACTATTTAATTGAAGGTAGCTTAACTTTCGCTACTCTAATTCCATTAATGCGTTCTTTAAGTATTCTACTATTATCTTATAAGTGATTAACCATTTCCTATAACTGACCTTGCGTAACTACTTAAGAATCCCTATTGTCCATACTAGTATCACCTGGTCCTAAGGTTGTGGCTACCGTTAACGCCGTTGTGACTAGTGCTCTAGGTGGCATGTTGTTTAATCTTATTTAATACTATAACCTTAGTAGTAAATATATAACGGAACCTTATAGCTAGAACTACGGTGGGTCCTATTATTAGGCTGGGTATATAGGTAAGAATAAATTAACAATATAATAATAACTAGTGGAGTAGTTGCCTAACAGATTAACTCTAATTATATTCTAAGATTTACTACAAGGAGAGAACTATCTATGGTAAGGACTGAGGTCCTTTAAATACATAACTATACTCCTAAGAAACCCTCTCTTATACGTGAGGTATGTGTTATATGTGTTATATATAGACATATACTGCGTATACTCCATACACCGCGTATAATATTATATGACTTACTTACCATTCCTTATTACATGGTTCCACTAAATCTATCCTAGACCGTGCCTATATTAACCAACTAGCTTCCTATAACTCTTCCCCAAGTAGTTATAACATCGTACTTAAAGCGTCTGTAACACTATATAGTGTGCTATATAGTGTAATAAGAATCCGTTTAGGTCCTATTACTTGGCGTTTATAGGGTTAATGTCTATATCCCACATCTCTGGGTTAATGTCTTTCTCGTACTGCTTTGGGTAGGTTAACGCCATAATGGCTATTATTTTGTTAATAGAAAGAAAAAGGAAAATAAGGGTTATTTAACGGGGTGTCATACGTTAAAGGTAGGTAGGGTTTTCGGTTTTATAGGATCTCATAGGTTTACTATTAAAAGGTAGGCAATTTAAGATGTAGTTAACGCGTTTTAGACGTTAACTTAGGACCCTAGGTTTAGTAACACTTCTAACCTAAAGTACTTAACCAAATCTTCGTAAACGTAGTTATTCTGCGTAATAGACGCAACTTGGTATCTCCTAGTACTTAGTGACACTTCTATTACTAGTTTTCCGCAAGTTTAAGGTAGCACAGTATCGCCAGGATCTATTCCATATAAGCGCATATGGCACCCCTACACGAGACTGTCTCTTCTGTTAAAAACCTTGCTGTTTTATAGTTGTGTATCTAACTACTGATTAGTGTTGGTAATATAGGGTAAATCACCAGTACTACTTAAGTAGATACAGTGACGTTGTTTGATAATGCATGTTTTCTTGTTTTTTTGATTGGAACGAGGAAGGGCGAAGAGCTTAAGGCTCCTCGCCACGCTAGTGCCGCGACGACACGTGACGACCGCTTGCCTTATTCCCGACAGGTGTTAAAGAGCGAAAGCTTAAAGATAAGTTAGAGAGATATTGCGCCTTAAAGCCTAATATAGAAGTTTGCAACCCTATTAAGTGGTAGCTTAATTATCGCGAGGAGTATCCTAATCTTTATATACTGGCTCTAGAGCTTTATTCTTACCCTAGAATAAGCTCCAAATGCGAACGGATCTTTAGTAACACTAGTAGGATAGTAACACCCAATTATAATCGCTTTTCGGCTGTATTGTTGGAAGAGGAAGAGTGCCTAAGGAAGTGGTTAAGAATGGGTGTTCCTGGTGCTTAATTAGGTGTTAGATTTGCTATATTTTATTGCTTATTCTACTTGGTAATATAACGTAGGTGATAGGGTTATGACGGTCGGCATAGTTATGACGGTGGGGCCCCACCGCCTGCCTAATTAGGCTTACTGTATTCCCAATTAAGTATAACGTACGTAATAGGGTTATAACGGTTTGGAACATTAAAATTCTGCCAGATGCCTAATTGCAGGTGAAATACTAGTAAAAAGTATCGCATAGTATTACAATATTACTGAGCAGTATAAAGCCTTTTATTTATATAAAAGAGGCTCTATATTAACATTTTATGGTGTTTCAGGTGCTGATTACTCCTTAATTAACTTGACGTCGTCTATTTTAGAATCGTCCTCATCCGACACCTCATCGCCGCTTGATCCATCTAGCCCTTCCTCCTTATCCTCTTCCTGTGTAGACTGTGTAGCCTGTTGAGAATCCTTCTTTAAGGCCCTTGCAGTGTCCCGCAGAGCCCTAGAGTGAGCTGCAGTCTCTGTAGCTGTAGTGGAGGAGTCCTCCCACTGCTTCCGTAGCGTCGCTAGGGCCCCTGTCGTTGATTGTGCCTCCTCTACTGCTTCAGCAGCTGCTATATAAGCTTCCGGTGTCTTCTTCTTGATAGCGGCCTTGTTTATAATTATTAACACCTTCTGCGCCTTCTTTGAGCTCCTCTCTGCGTCTCCAAGGCTCCTTTTGTGTTGATCTGCAACTCCTTTGGCTACCTTTGCAACGGCACGAGCCTCCTTCCTTTCTTAGACTTGCGCCTACGCAACTATAGCTGCATTGCTTTTATTTTTTCTAAGGCGCTTCCTAGTATCTTTTGCCTGCTGCTTAGTCTCTACTATTGCTACTTTAGCAGCGATAAGTGCTCTAGCTGATTTAGTAGTAAGAACTGATTTAGTAGAAAGCACTACCCGCCTATTCTTCTTCTTAGCTCTTCTTTCTGCAGCGCCATTGCGAAGCTTAGTATTTTCTTATTATAGTATTTTTATGCCTTCCTCTAATGAATCCATGTGGCTTATAAGCTTTATAACAACTACGTTAACTACTTTAGGTAAGGTATCTGGGTGACGAATTGTATGGCCGTACCGAGCTTAATTGGAGTAACTTTTGGGAGTCTTTAGATGCAGAGGTAAGGATAAAATTATTAATTCGTTTTAAAGGGGTGTAGTTAGCCGTGTAGATAAAGGTCCTTTTGTAAGGCGCTAAGGGACTTAATTAGGGTTAAAAGGAAGAAGCCCTACCGCCTTAAAGGCGCTATTAATTAATTCTGGGGTGTATGTATAGGGTTAAATCTCACCCAGAATTCTTAGAAAGTAGTCCCTATTAATACCCATAATACCGCGAGCTATATATTCATCAACTTTGGCTGAATAAAGGCGCTTAAGTACCGAAAAGATAACAAGATCTAGAGGCTATAGGAAGTGGGTTAAATAAGGTAGAAGATAAATAGGTATAATCTTATGGTTCTAGCAGAACTCCACAAAGTTAATATTAGTATGAGAAGTGTGTCCGTCCATAATAAGCAATTAATATCCATGGTGTTTAATATCTAGACTATTAATTTTAGAGGCCTCCCATGCCTCTATTCGTTGGGTGTGTCGTTTAAAATGTTTAAGCCACTTAAGGCCCATTTCCTTATTTAACTAGCCATTCTCTGTTATCCCAATTAAACAGTCTCCTATAGCTTCCTCTGCAGTTTCCCATAGAGAATCTATATGCTGCCGTCCTTTGAAAATGACAAACGGTGGAATTGTTTGCCTATGTATGCCAATTGCGTCCACCTAGGTAACCCATTCTCTATTACCGTTAACTGTCTTAAAATTAATGATTCTTCCTCTTAAAATAACTACCTTGGCACTAAAAGCTAAACCCATTATGAAGCCTGTCTTGTCCATATTCCATATGTCAAATTCGTTAATATTATATATAGTGACAACGTTGTGGTAGTTAGAAAAGAACCTCTTAACACAGCCAGGGTTATTATTAGCAAAAGCTCGTTCTTAATTAATTGAACGTATGTAGTAGCAACGAAGCTCTTCCTGCCGTTTTAGGAAATTGTACACCCACTTCTTGCCTAAAGGTTCGATTTGAAGGTATCGAGGAAGGTCGGTATGCTCCTATTTAAGCACTATCGTCGCAATTGTTCGAAGAGTGTGCTGGCGACATGGAAACCCGGCGTTGGCAAGATATATATAGTGCTTAGTAATTGCATATTCGCTAGGAACAGTAATGCGATTCTAGTTGGTATGGGCGATTTTATAAGGCTGTTATTTTCCATTAAGGCGATGTTGAAATGTCTGCGGATCTACCCCATGGGCTTTTGCGCAGGCTTCCCGGCTGTCGTAGAGGCCAGAATGCCAGGCAGTAGTAGCAATTTGTATAGTCTTGTCGCGATCAGAGTGTAGAGGCCAGCGAGGCATTATGGTGTTGATAAGAATATTTTTAATCACGATGTAAGCATTCAAAAGTTCCTCTATTTTGATTTTCCTATTTTGATTTTAGAATTGGCAATATACTTAATTAGGCAGGCGGTAGGCCTATTTAGGCAGGCGGTGGGGCCCCACCGTTATAACTATGCCGACCGTCATAACCCTATCACCTACGTTAGTAATATTTGGCTTCTTATTTTCTGCTATTATTAGTTTTAAAATTAAGATCTATTATAACACTATGCTAAGGATCACGATTAAGATTTAGGCTCTAGATCTGTAAGCAATCGATATTCTGACGCCAAGCCTCAACTTAAGCCTCACCACCATGCCAAGGATCGCGAGTTCCATTCAAATCGCCCGATTGCGGGCGTTTGCAATCTGGCCTTATTAATCTGGCCAATCCGACGGCTCCAATTAAGAGGCCAATCCGTCCGTCTAATCCTTAACGATCCAGACGCCGGGCAACTAACCACGCTGATGCTGATGCGTAGACAATGTTAACGCATACTGCTTGTTTCAAACTTGAGCTTCCTCGCCATTGCAGGAGTTATCATCGACAGCCAACGCAACACCCGCTTTCAATTGGGTACAAGAGACGCTGTATCCCAGCGGAGAACTCCTTGTGGGCTTCCATCAGCACTAGCGCAAGCACGCAACTCCGAACTCGTGGTATTAATGACCCGAATAACAAGCCACGATGGCACAGCAGGATGTTGTAGTCATTCTGCCACGCTTTCCATGCGTATTGAAGGATTGTGACTACCCAGACCATGGGATTGGGCTACACTCGCAATACATTTACTAGGCAGGTGGGAAAGACGAGTAACGTTTACCTTGTTATTAGTAGAGCGTGGTAAAGTAGAGTCATTATTAGGAAAGCGGCCCCTTTTGCAATTTAGAGATTTCTACGAGACCAGATCAGTCGGACATACGAAGCTCCTTGATGTGAACATATGATGGCGAGAACGTAGAAGCTTGATTCGATTTCAATTTGTGTAATGGGTATGTAAGAAGATCGTATGATTTAGCGTTTTCATACCAACTTATCGTAATGCCCATGCCCTAATTAGGTTATTCTAGCTCAGAAGGTCACCACAGCTGGGCCAGGCACAGTGTATGCTTTGCCCCCACCATTCGGATTGCCCGAGTTGTCGTAAATATTGATCAAGATGCCGCTGCAGTTACCGTCAGTGTCATCCCACCTACGACTATGATGCATCTTATGGACTTACGGATCAGTTGCACTGTACGTGGGAAGCTAACGGTCGTGTCTGTCTTCGAACCGCCGCCGGTGACCAGTGGTGTTATGAATATTCAATATTAGTATAAGGCCATACTGATATCGATATTGAATAGCAATTCAATAATTAAAAGATATTAAATATTAAATTCTTGCTAAGCCTCTATATAAATATAGGGTGCCATCCGTGTACAACCAAGGACGTCGCCTAAAATAGACACCTTACATCGCCCCTATAACCTTTATACACCTCTTTATGCTATATTACGTATAATATAGTATATAACTCTAATACTTATTATAGTAAAAGCTATAAAACTAGCTATTATATTTTTTTTTATATATTCTCTTCCAACACCTAATATTATCCAATGAACATATCGTATTAATATTGATATTGAACGTTCAATATTTAATACTGGTAACACCACTGCTGGTAACACTAACCTAAGCATATGACATCTATGTAATGCTTTTATCAATATCCAATACCCACCGATAAATATTTAGTACCCTTTAATAACCCCATAATAATATATTATTACCTAACATTTTTTTTAAATATTAAAAAATACTAAATCTTTATTAATAAGTATTAAATATTAATAAAAGTACTATACCTATGTTATATCAGCATAAAGATTTTCCTACCCAGACATATTCTGTTCCGTGGTAACGTATATAGAACTATGCCCGGTCTTACTGCGAGGTAGAGTGTAGTGCTGTCGACCTAAATCGGATTTCTTTGCCACCTTAACTCGGTCACCAACCACTTGACTCGGTCTCCAACCCCTTAACTCGGTCTCCGACTCAGTCACTCTTCTTATGTATATATAGAGGCCCTAGAGCCACTTTTAATAGACAGACTTTATTCTGAACCTGTGCACGGACTTCTGGTTAACAGTTATAAGCCTAGGTATCTTGCCGTATTGCCCCTATTCAACTTATCTTTATACGCAATGCCTAATATATACAAGTCTTATATTGTTATCCTCAACGAGCCTTTTAACTGGGAGGAATAGATCTTTATAGTTAAAATTAGAGCGCAGCTGTTAGATATATAGAAGTATCTAGACCTAGACAGTACGGTTTCTCTAGGGGTACTAGCCAACCTAGCACCTCTTCCTTTATAAGTTAAGGAAGGAGCTACTCTTCTTAATCTCTCTACTGCCAAATTAACACAACTAAAAACGTTAACGGAGTTATCGCGTTAAGATATAAAGAACTATCGCGAACAAATAGCTCTTTTTAGAGAAATCCATACCTATATCCTTAGTATGGTCTCTTATAAGAACCTCGTATACATTAAGGACTATATAAGCACGTGGGAGATCCTCTATAAACTTAAAGAATATCTCACTCTAATAGATAAAGTACGGCAGCTTAAGGTCTTGCACTAATACCAGGCTCTTCAGCACAGCCTTAAGGAGACTAATGTTATAACTTAGCTACAAGACTGGGAGACAACCTATTAGCACGCTATCGCCCTAAAGCTTCCAGACGTTAAATATAAACGACCCCTATATAACTTCCTAAGGGCAATTAAAAGCAATGATGCTACATTTTCGGATATATACTTTATTAGACTTAACTAAAAGACCGCAAAATTAAAGCCTCTTCCTACAATATCTGAACTTCTTAAAGAATTTCGGAATTACAAGCGGATACTTACGGAAGAGTTAAAGGAATTTCACTTATTTACTACATTTTAAGGGGTACCCCTTCCACGGCAGGATTGCGTATACGGAGAGATTTATCAATTTAAGGAATGTCCATATCTAATTTAAAGCCTTTGTATACCTAGGTGGAACCTAAATCCAAAGATTTAAGAACGCATTAATGTAAAACTAGAGAAGTATCCATAATTAAAGACGCAGGTTCAGACGGAACAGAAACGGATAAGAAAGGAGCCACAGTAAGATATAATAACGTTTTAGATTTACCCTATGGCTAAATCTAAGGGGGTGTGTCGACCTGAATTGGATTTCTTTGCCACCTTGACTTGGTTACCGACCACTTGACTCGGTCTCTGACCCCTTGACTCGGTCTCCGACTCAGTCACTCTTCTCATGTATATATAGAGGCCCTAGAGCCACTTTCAATAGACAGACTTCATTCTGAACCTGCGCACGGACTTCCGGTTGACAAGTGCTGCAACCATTGTTAGTTCTGGCATCTTACAGAAATGATCCTAGATAGCGAATTGACTTACCAATAATCTCAACCCGCAGGAGATACTGTCCCGAAGCGACACAGCTGGGCATGGTGAAGTATGGTCACCCACTATTGTCAATCATACGATCCACACCCAACTTACTACTGCTATCGAGGCCATTTTGAGAGACTTTGAACCACTGCAGGCCACTCGTGCCAGATGTTGCATCATTGCTGACTTTCGCCCTGATTTTGTAAGCAAAACTTCTCAGCAGCATAACTAGATCGTATTCCTTCACAGTTGGTAAATTCCAGTGTTGCGGGCGATATTGGTATCGTTGACGTTAATGATCGGGTTCAGTGCTGCAATTAATATTTAATACTTATTAACAATAAAGATTTAGTACTCTTTAATATCTAAATAAAATTATATTATTAAATAATAATTTAAGTATTTAAAGGCTCTTTAAGTAATATTTGGTTTAATAATATATTAATATAGTGCTATTGTTAATTAGAGGTGGGTCAAAAGATAAAGAATGAGGACTCTGTCTTATTGCAAGAGGCTCCAGAGCCTTATCATATACACGAGGTAGGTGGCAAAAGGATGGCGACGAAGCCGACGATAAAGCCGACGACTACGATCCGTAATTGCCACTGTCTACAACGCCACTCGGTCGGCAATAGGTAATGGGAACAGGTCGACAGTTAAAAAGTACTAATCCTTATTGATAAGTTTGAATATTGATAACAGCACTGATCGGGTTGTCCGAGCTAGGAGAGCGGATACCAACGAGTTGGCCATTGTCGTTGCCGTTGATAGAGACACGCCGTGCGATAGTGCGAGCGTGCGAAATGTTGGAGAGAGCAAGAAGAAAGAAGGCTGATGTCTTCATGGTTGTTGTCGATCTGGTGTAGATTAAGAGAAGATGAGGAAGACTCTGTCTATTCAAACTACGAAGAAAAAGAAACTATATATACACGAGGAAAGTGTTAAGAATAAAGGGGAAGCAAAGGGGGGTACGTAACAGGAACATGGGGTAGTAGTACAACCGGAATAGGAACAAGGATAGGGTAACAGGCTATATCCAACCTGAATCGACAGTTGTTGACATCTTATTTCTTCAAGCTGGATTAAGCTAGCAGGGGCGCGATTGCACTGTCAAGTAGAGAAACTCGAGGTTAGACTACAACAGCTGGGGAAGCCTGTTTATATAGCATCATCTAGCGGACAGCCCACGACTAAGCATCGATATCAGGAAAACCGTTACTTACTCTAATTAGATTCTAAAGGAGACTGCAGTGATGTAACTGGTCTGGTTGGTTACAAATTTGACCTCTGCAACCAACCAATAGCCTAATTAATGCTCCGAACTGGTTCGCGAACCGGTTCAACCGGTTCAACCAGGTGGTATTTGATATATTGTAAGGCTTAGTATAGTATTAAGTTGCGATTAATCGTCGATAATGATATGTTTGCTAGTATCTTCCTTATCGCCCTTATCACGCCTATACTACTAGCTGTAGATCTTAATTCTGGTTTGCACAGAAGCCTACCTCAGTAGAGACTCCGGATGTAAGTTGGACTTAACTTCGCGATAGGTAAGAGGCCCTGCTGGAGCTTTATCCGGCTTCGTCTTTTAGCGCTTTATTCGTTAACTACTAGAGCCCTAGCTAGCGCGCCTTTAAGAGGCGGCAGGAGCCTTACCCGTAGAATAACTACTACTTACGAGGCTGCTTTTTTCTCTACGCAACGATCGACCGGTTAAAACAGCAAAGGCCTCTATTGAATTGGCGATAGGTAGAAATAAGGGTAATAAGGATAAGGCAGTAAGGCGACGTAAGGGGGCGACGCGAGAAGGCGGCGACGCGTAGAAATTGGCGACGCATAACACCAAGCTTGACTCTTAAAATAGTATCCGAAAATTAGGTGGTAGATCTTAACGATTTAGTGGCTTCGGCTCCCCTATATGGCGCGCGCTTTTACCCAAATAATCACAACTAAAGGCCTATACTAACTCTACTGGTTTAGCTGGTTACCCGGTTAATTAGAGAGCTTCAAAGCCAACCAGCTGCAAGCCAATCAAAGCTCCGAACCGGTTGCGATTTTGAAGCTTTTCTGACCAACCATCACTGGGAGACTGCCCACAATAAACACGAAGCAGCAGTCTCACTAGCTGCTCTTTGCCTGACCTTGGCTTCTCCGTATTTGAATCTGTTCGTCTATCTAGATCTTGGGATCTCGAATTAAAAACGCCACACCCGCTGAAACAGCAATAAGCCTATTTTGCACTCCGAGGAGCAGGGATTTTTTGAAAATCGTACAGCGTGATTGGCTAGCCTTGCCCGAAACCAGCGAGGAATCCCTGCAGAATCTTTATATAAGCTAACGGCTACCCCAATAATCCTATTTGAGAAAATGGGATCGGCAGTTTCGAGGTGAGGAACAGACGGGGATACTCCGACAAGATGTTTATATTGGAACGTGACAGCAGGAATAACGATGATATGAAAGGGTATATCAAGGACTCTGATGGTTAGACTTGTAATCGTCTGGTGACCGATTCGCAGGAGGCTGGCAGGTGAAGCGGCTGCTCATCTTTAGTCGTCTCTCTGGCGAGTTTCCAATAATTTGAGTTACAGTAGTTTGTACAACATCTGTCCTGATGCCAATGCGCGTGAATGTTTCAGGAAATCTGCTGCAATAAAATCATTAACCAGAATACTAATATTTGGGCGAGTCTAAGAGTCGCAAGAAGGCAAAGATGTTATGGTAGAAATCTTTTACAATGTGGACTGGTGAGTCATGACGGCAAAGAATGACTGTATTCCGGCGAAGGCGATCTAGGGAACGAAGTCTATACACCGCATTCATGGGTCTCATTTCGCTATTCCAGGTGAGCTAGACTCTCTAGTGCCTCTAAACTTTAGCAAATACCGTGATTTCGGATGCTTAGAGTTCCATAAAGCAAACAGAAGTGTAGATAGCTGTTCATGAACCTATTCTGGTCAATTTTATGACATATAAAATGCCCTACTCTGTAAAAAAGCGAGTTGATTTGTGGGCCCCGTATCTAGGCTTCGCGGATACTCTTCCTTATTAGTGCTTTTGGCCAAGGAAATGCGTGAATGTACCATAGTTTCCAAATTACCTGCTATGAGTATGTTGGAATTTCTGCCTAAATACTAGTCGTGCTGAGCCTGCAGGGGAGTGTTTCTCGGATCATACAGTCATCACCAAAATATCGGTAAAAACCGCAACGTCGCGCATCATCCCCCTATCAAAACAATATACCCCGTATAGCCCTACTAATATAGCTCCAATTTATATAAATAAGAGCTATATTAGTAGAACTATAAGGGTTTTTTTTTAAGGAGGAGAGGGGTTATATTAGTCAACGCAGAGCCTCAATTTAAGTTTAGCAGCTTTAGCAAAACACCCCATATAACTTTACTAATATAGCTCTATATTGGTGAAGTTATATGGGGTATACTATTTTAGTGGGGGTTGATGCGCGACATTGCGGCTCTGCTTTTTACCAATATTTCGGTGATGATCATTTCAAATTTTTTAGAATGCTGAAGAATGTTGGCTGAAAGATTATATTCCTACAACCTTCGAGCGAGGTCCGGTCTAGTAGCTGATTTTATTAGATGGAGTTCCGGACTGTTCTAAATTAATTACTTGACTCGATTACGCTGCCTTCGGCAGCTAATTAACCATTAGTTGGTTATCTAATGGTAATGATCTAGGGTTAAGGCCGGATAACGTGATGGTGATGGCATGTTCGATTCATTCCTGCCGTTCTGGTGTTCTTTGATGTCTTCTATGCATGAGAAAATTCGTTGGGAGTCAAACCTCGGATGGCGATAGGAAGCACCGGCTCGTGATTGTCCTCATAATTGATTGATGTTTCTTGGTGACATCCGTCGGACCTGACGACAATGCTTGCAAAATATCTCTTCAACGATTGGTCTCTTGATTATAGAAGGTTTGTTCAAGATCCGGCTTTCCTATCCGACCTGCCCTAAAAGGGCGAGATCAGAGAAGCACATGATAGCCATACCAGGCGGCGTGGAAAAGCCATACTCTAAGGTTGCGACGGGTATTAGTATTCGATGCGTGGAGCAACGTTGTCAGTGTTGTGCGGCATCGGCAGCAGGAGTGACATTAGCACCATAGGGGACTGCTACAAGGAAAAAATAAGCGGTAATGGTTTGCCTATAGACGGAAGGCGTGCAGGCGGAAGATGCATGATGATGACGCCGATCTCTGGTTGAACGTGCGGAGTGCCGCGGATCAAGGGACTAAGGCGCAACGACGCATGACAAGGCGCAACGACGCACGGCAAGGCGCAACGGGAACTACTATATTTGTGGAGAGTGTGGCTTGCCCAAAGATGACGTTGGTTGGTTTGAGTTTTGGTGTTGCCCGGCAACTCCAAAGACTACAGCATCCCTTTCATTGTTTGATACTGCCCTCTTCATCTTCCGACACTCTTTAGGAGAAATTAAGTCCGTGTAAGCAGCCGTTGCGATTCGCGTTACTAGCTGTCGTGTATCGCGAATGGACTTGCGCATACTGCTCAGCCTCAATCTCCTTGCCCCCAGCCGAGAAACGTCATCACTAGTGTCTCCCCACCCGACCTCAAATACGAACATCAATCTTCGACCTCTTCGGAACCAACACCGCCCACTTAAAAATTTCCTGCTGTCTAGCCAGCAAGCCAACTATTCAGTGTTATTCACAACGTGAGGCAGCCGACACCTGCCGAGCGATAGAAACACTCTATCATGACTGGTGCCAGGCCGCAGACGCCATTGCAGGGGCTATACAATTCTGTCCCTACACCGAACAATCCCACTCACCTAAATCGAGGCTATGGAGCATCTGCCAGTAATGTTTCCTACCTCAATGTCGAGAGCAGCGATTTCGCGTCAACCCCCGGCAATCCGATCGACCCATCCCCTCTATCACAATCTCTACAGCCGCATCCACGCATAGGCAAATTCGACGAGAACTTTGATGCTAGCCAGCGGGAATCTCCAATACTACTTGATGGCGACATACCACATCGCTTTGCCTCTACGGTATCCACGCTAAACCACGGCGCTATGCCGTCTCGAGGAGGAACTTTGAAGAAGAAAGGGTCTCTTCGTAGAACGGGAAGCTTAAAGCGGAGCGGAAGTAGGAGAAGTATTCATGCTGGTAGTATACACGGTGTGAGTATTGAAGACAGCGATCGCATCTCGAGCAAGGAGAATAGCGTGTTCTATACTCCTGTTCCAACAACGGGCACACCAACCGAGATTTTAGCAAATCGGTTTCAAGGCATGTGGGCTTCATTCCTTGACTGATGTTACATATCTCAACTGGGCCCGCAGCTAATACTACTTAATTGACAGCTTGGCGCAAATTACTCAAAGATCTGATCACATATTTCCGGGAAGTGCAGACCTCATACGAGCAACGCGCGAAAGCTCTACTCAAAGTCTCTAATGTTACAAATAATACCAACACTCCTACTGCATTCCTGACTGAAGGTGGCCTTAACGAAGCAAACCGTATCCTGCGGGATTTCCACAAGCAGTCTGTGATGGAGGCAAATAAAGCTCGTGATATTGAGGGTGAAGTTATTGCTTCATTAAATGGACTGCGGGCAGATTTGGGCCAAAAAATCAAGGAAATCAAGTCGCTTTCGGGCGATTTCAAAAATTCCGTGGAGAAAGAGAAGGAAAACACACGAAAAGCGGTCGCTGGTCTTGAAGAGGCTCTCGTAGCTGTGGATACAGACCCATCCGCGGTAACTGGCAAAGGAGATCCCTACGTAGTGCGGCTGGCTGTAGATCGCCAGGTCGAGAGACAGATCGATGAGGAGAACTACCTTCACAGGGTTTGCTTGAACCCACCCTCTCGCATATTTGAAAACCTATAGACTGACTTGAATAGGCTTACCTCAACCTCGAAGGTTCTGGAAGAGAGCTCGAATCGATCATTGTTGGAGAGATCCAAAAAGCATATAATGCTTTAGCAGGTATCCTGAAACGAGACGCAGATGAATCTTACGGGACTGTAGACAAACTCCGAAATGGGCCAATTGCAATGCCTAGGGATCTTGAATGGAACCAATTCGTTGAACACGATCCGCATTTTGTTAACCCGAGAGTTTCATTACGAAAGCTGGAAGATATCGAGTATCCAGGCAAACATCATCCAGCCACTGCTGAAGTAAGAGCCGGGATGCTTGAGCGCAAGAGCAAATATCTAAAGAGCTATACGCCAGGATGGTACGTATTAATCTCTATTCTTGCTAAGCTTTACTGAATTAATTGTTCAGGTATGTCCTGTCTCCTACTCATCTCCACGAATTTAAGTCTGCGGACCGAATATACACTCAACCTCCTGTCATGTCATTATACCTGCCAGATCAAAAACTAGGATCGCATTCTCAACCAGGCGGCTCGTCGCACAAATTTATCCTGAAAGGTCGTCAGACCGGACCCATGCACCGAGGCCATTCTTGGGTCTTTAGAGCCGAATCCTACGATACGATGTTGGCATGGTACGAAGACATCAAAAGCCTGACAGAGAAGAGCGGCGAAGAACGAAATGCCTTCGTACGGCGTCACGCCCGAAGCGTCAGCCAGGGAAGTCACCGGTCCATGAGTAGCGATGGAGGTTTAGACGAGGATGAGGCAGACGAAGTTCCGTATTCTGCGAATCAGTCGATGACGAATGAGACCGTGAGGGAAGAGTCCCCACAACGACCGTCTCCAGGTGGGCGATTCCCAAGCGATATCCAGGTCAATCACTTACAAGCTCCACTTTCGCCTTCTAGTGGTAGCTCGGAGATCGATCATGATTTAACAACGGCGTCTGGAGGCCTACAAGGGCCGTATCTAGGCTCCGGGTATCAGGAGCACGAACCGAACTACGAACTTGGCCATCCTCGACAGCACGGTGCTCCACAGCCAATTCCTCAACCACAGCAAGCGTATCCACAACAATACGGCTACAACGACGGCACCATGTCTGCTGGGCTAAACTCACACTCGCAACAATCACAAGCACCTTACCCAACTTCATCGGACCCCACTCCCAGCGCCTATCAGCCTCAAGCTCCTTACGTATCTCCTATTCAGCCATCTTCGTATCCTAACAACCCTCCTGATATTGAAAGACACAACAGCATGTATGGTGATTGGATGGCACCAGCAGCCAGTGGAGCAGCTGCAGGGGTTTTAGGTACTGGGGCCTATCACGATCACCAACAGCAGCAGGAACCCCAACCACGATATCCAATTGAGGAAACCCCAGCCCCAGTCTCACATTCACAAGTCCCAGCACCAGCACCCCTCAATCACACATCTCTTAGCGAACCCGTCAGCCTCACAAACACAGTTTCCACAGTCCCCACGTCCGTTTCTAACGACCCAGCCCTCAACGAGCCTTTTTTAGGCGAGGCTGAGGCAGCCCCCGCTGCTGCCTCCGCGGTAGCGTCTAAAATCGGCGGGCCTGCTACGCAGGAGACAGAAGAGATCTTCCGTTCTGTCACAAGGCACAACACGGATGTCAGCGTCAGTGACTTGCATGTCCCTGGACAGTATCCGCAGACGCCTACTGCGTGATGGGGCTGGATCTGTGCTTGTATCATATTTTCCTTGTTTTATCTGGCGGAGGTATTTAACTTCTTATACGGTCGCTTATTGCTTTTGCTTGAAATGGCGCCGGGGGCGAGAGCTTTTTTGTCACGGTCTTCATTCTGCTGCACTCGTTCTAGCGTTGGGTGGAAATGTCCCCTTTCTCTTTTGCTTTCGTAGCAGGTGAAGAGCTTGCAACGATTCGGAGGATTGTTTCTTTGCTGAATTTGCTGATACACGATGATACCTATGTGAAATGCAAACATCTTAGTTGTGATATATTCCGTGTTGCGATATAGCTAAAGTGCTCCTGCACACATCCACAACATGCCACAAACATACGCATGACCGTATCAACCGCGCCGATTCCCCTAGACAACCAAGCGCCGCAGATCTCCATCCCCATCACCCGTCCACCAACCCCTCGAACAGCCCATCCCGTCTCCTTCTCACCGTCTCCGCCTCCGCCTCCAGCCTCCGCACCTCCCGCCTCGCCGCCTCCTTCTCCATCGGCAGCCCGCGAAACCGCCGCACCTGCCCCTCCAGCTCCTCGACCCGCGCCCGCAGCTCCCCCAGCGCGGCCTCCTGCTCCACGAGCTGCGCGATCCCCGCCGCGGAGGCCGGCTCGGGCGGTCTGCCGGCGCCGCTGCCGGTGGTGGTGGCAGGCGTCAGGGAGGAGAGGCGGTCTTCGTATTCGCGGAGCTTGGTGCGCAAGTGCTTGGTTTGGCGCGTCCAGTCTGTTGTTTGGCGCGGGAGCGAGGCGGGCGTGGAGAAGGCGGGGGAGTGCAGGGTTGAGAGGTCGGCGCGGAGCGTGGTGAGGTGCGTGGTGAGGTAGGACTGGAGGATGTGGAGGGAGTCGAGGTGAGTGGAGAGGGAGGCGGAGGTCGTGGTGTGGTGGATTAGGGCGTGCGCGAGACTGGGGTCAGAGGTTACCTTAGCTGGTTAGGGAGGGGGGGAAGGGGAAGGGGATGTACGTTTCTGGGTTTGTGTCGGGTGTGTCAAGAGCCACGGAGGTATTGGCGAGAGCGGCAAGGTTGCGCTGTGCTTCGGGGGTTAGGTGGGCGGATATGGTGTCTAGGATGTGGGCATCGGAGGAGGGTGTGTCTGTCTTGTTCGGCGAAGTTAGTCGGCGTTGTTCACTCTCAGAAAACAAATACAAATCCTCTGCTGTCACATTTCTCTCGTTTTTGTACAGTTGTGGAATGCCTTACTTCCTCCAGCTCCTTCAATGCCTCTCGTTCTACTCTTGCTGTGAGCGCTCGTTCTTCGTCTGCACGCTCATTCGCTGTCGCAAGCGCCCGCAGCGCTTTCAGCGTCTCCTCATTGCGCTCGAAATTGGGAATGCTCCGCCCGGCGTATTTATAGCTTAGCCAGCTCTCGATGTGCGCCCAGTCTTGGGCCTGGGCGCGCTGCTGGCGGGCTTTGGACGGCGAGAAGAGGTCTGTGGGGGTGAGAGATGTGTCCATTGGCTTCAAGGAGCAGAGTAAAAATTTAAATCATTGAAAAGAGGGTTGAGATTAGGAAAATTGGGAGAGTATCAATTGTCGTGGTGGTCGATTTGAGGGTAAACAGCGAAGTTTGTTCTGGCTTGTGGCCCATGCTTTTCGGCCAAGACATAACGTCTTAGCCACCCAGACGAGACAGCCACCCACCCGAGACAGTGCACGGGCCTCCTAGGAAAATCAAAATCAATTTGACCTCAAAATCAACCCTAAAATCAACCCAAATCAACCCAAATCTACCCTATTATATAAATACACTATAATCCATTGGTAGTTCCTTCCAAACCTTCTTTGCAAAGGTAATAACCCCCCGTAATGCAGCCTTCCTTTCCTTTACCCTCTTCTCTTCCTGCTCCTTTTGAAGCTTTTCCTCGTTCTTCTTTTGTGCCTCTGCTACTGATAAAACTCGTGCCTTCCTATAGGCAGCCCTTGTCTTATTAATACGCTCCTTCTTCTGTCTTTTAAGAAGCTCTTAATTTGTTCGCTTAAGGATTGTATTATCAGCAACCATACTTAATATAAACTGCCGAATATTGTGCACAACTTGAGAACATAGGGGTGATGCACCTTGTAAGAGCTGCCCAAATATTTTAGTAAGTCTCTCCTCTACGGAAGGAGATACGGGTATATTAAATCGGTGGCCATTCTTGTCTGTAAAGCTTATACAGGAAGGAGTTGTTGGCCGAATCTTTTTTAAAACAACCAAAGGATCAAACGGTAGAAGGCCAGTTGCCCGCCATGCACTTGCTATATTGGTTAATGATATAGCTTTATATCATGCAGCTTGGTAATACTCAAGGAACTTAGGCTTAGTAATATTAACAGCTCCATAGAAGGCAAAGTTATAGAGGCGCTTTTGATAGGCTTTTAATAAGGGGCTAAATATACCAACATCTAGGGGCTGAAGTAGGTGCGTTAAATGAGGTGGTAGACAGAGAGGGATGATCTTATAAGCCTCGCAATACTCAACAAACTGCATTAACACGTGGCTCTTGTGTCCGTCAAGAATCAATAAGCGGTAGATTCCTTAAAGGCGTGGCTCTATATATTGGTTAAAGTGTTTTAACTAATTAACTACAATGTCCGAATTTGTCTACCCTAAATCGCTTATTTAAATCACTGTCTCGCGATTAAGTCCAGGTAATATCCAAGATCGTTACATTTGCTTCCCCTAAAAGATAAGATAGGGAGGTAATTAATATTAACTTCCTGATATGCACTTAATAATAGACACCCAATCGCGATTGCCCGGCTTTGTAATAAAGGCTTAAGCCTCTAATTAAGGAATAAGTACCTTAACCTTATCGCCTAACCCCATTACAATTCCTTTCTTATCTATATTGTATTGATCGCCTAGGGGAATTGCGTACTTGGTAATAGTAGCTTTGTAGAGATTAAACTACTCTTTAATAATCTCTGGATCCTCAGTGTCCTTTTGCTTTTAATTAAGGCCTTAGGCGAATCAAACTTTAAGCTCTAAGTGTCGGGTAAGGAAGTTTTTATACCAGTATTAGCCAAGCTCTAGAGGACGCTTTTTTGCAGTAAGGATACTTTTGGCTATAGATTTAAGGTGTTAAATTCAAGGTGGCTAACCCTAGGCTCCCATTATATTAATCTATTTAACTAGGGAGTCCTCTTTAATAACTGAGAGCTTTTAAAGCTTTTGGTGATACTCCTTACTCAATTAGCGGCCGTTGCGACGATGGTAAATAGAAGAGGGCGATAGACCGTATATTCGGGCAAGCAAACGGCCAGATTGATTAGGATTGGCTTCTAATAATTAAAGAACAATTTACATTCGATCTTCTTGGTCAAGCGACAGTAATTGAGAGGTAGTAGAAGACATAGTGGTGGTGTAGTAGAGGAGTATTTTGATGTTTTGATTTTGATTTTCCTAGGAGGCCCGTGCACTGTCTCGGGTGGGTGGCTGTCTCGTCTGGGTGGCTAAGACGTTACCCCGGATTTCATAGGGCTGAATTGATTCATCACCCCACCTCCAACTTTCCGAACTGCTTCAATCCTTCATCATCGCAATTTTTATATTTCCCTCTGCAGCCGCCAGCTGTATAGCAAAAGAAACACTCTTTTACGTCAATTCTGCCGCCAGGACGGCCTCTGCACCCAACCGCAAAACTCTTCTTCATAACGGTCCTTATCACCACAATCGCCCTGAAGTTTCTCCCAATTCTCCTCCGCTTTTTCAGCGGCCCCTCACAGCATAGAAGCATGAGGATGGCCTGGCGCAGCTCCGGCGCAACAAACACAGCTCTCATCCAAAACCTCACCGACAATGGCCTCATCACCTCCGACCGGGTCAAGACCGCCATGATGAACGTACGCCACGCCCTCCCCCTCTCTCCTCCCCACCACCGCCCCCCCCGCCTCTGAGGCCAAGCTGACGTATTCCGAAAGGTCGACCGCGCCCACTACGCGCCCACACACCCCTACGAAGACTCCCCCCAGCCCATCGGCCACCGCGCCACCATCTCCGCGCCCCACATGCACGCCGCCGCCTGCGAGCACCTGCTGCCGTACCTGCAGCCCGGCTCGCGCGTCCTCGACATCGGCAGCGGGAGCGGCTACCTAACCGCCGTGTTCGCCGAGCTCGTCAAGCCCGGCGGCGGCGTCGTCGGCGTCGACCATATCCAGCCGCTCGTCGACCTCGCCACCGCCAACGTGCAGAAGAGCGCCGCCGGCCGCGAGATGCTGTCGTCGGGGCTCGTCAGGTTCGTCAAGGCGGATGGGAGGCTGGGCTGGAAGGAGGACGCGCCGTATGATGCGATTCATGTCGGGGCGGCGGCGGCGGAGCATCATCAGACGCTGGTGGATCAGCTGAAGGCGTCGGGGAGGCTTTTTGTCCCCGTTGAGGAGGGCTGGGTGCAGCATATTTGGGTCGTGGATAAGAAGGAGGATGGCAGCGTGGAGAGGAAGAAATTGTTTGGGGTGCAGTATGTGTCGCTGACAGATGCACCGGCGGGGTGAGGGGATGGATGTGGAAAGAGAAGATCAGATTGAGAAGTGGGGTTGGACGATGATGAACTAGTGACCAACGGGACGACACATTTTAAATGGCATGTATTTGCTCGGCTGGTGATGGGATGCAGATTGTACCCAAGCATTACTTGGAGTATCAATTATTAGTGGCAGTCGATACCTTGTGAGGACGCCGCGCATATTGAAAATCAAAACCAAATCTCTTTTCTCAAGTGGAAAATTGCTTCATGCTCGAGTTTACAATATGCGTTCTTCGTATTTGACATAGACGAACGCGTTATGAGCATCCCTACTTCCTCACAACCTCAACCCTCTCAATCAATTCCCCACCCAACCTCGCAATCTCGGCCAAAATCCCTTCTTTATTAATCTCAACCTCAACTCCAGCGCCCTCCTCCCCTTCTCCACGCTTACTCTTCTCCCCAGCCATCGGCACGCTTGAATACCCAACTCGAATCTTCCAGCCCCTCCGTGCCGTCGTCGCCGGATTCCACAGTCCCGCAACAACATCCCCACCCTCAACATCATAGAACCAAATAACCGCATGCCCATAAATCTGCTGCAGCTCATCCAAAAACAGCGCTACGGGATCATACCCAACCAACTCCACATCCCCCCCAACCTCAGCCTGCAACTGCAAATTCCTAAACACTCCCCCATCCACGCCTTTCTTCCTCCTCGCCCGCCCAGCCCGCGTGAATTTCGCGCGCAAACGCAGCACGAAGTCGTAGTCATCCAGCGCCGACACGAACAGCGTCTCAGGCCGCAGCTCCGGCGCCGCGCCGCGCGCCCTCGCCATCGCTGCATCCCACTCCCTGGCCGCGGCGACGGCGGCGCGCGCCAGCACTGTCATGCGCGCCGCGACGACCTTGGGTGGGCGGGCGCGGTCCGTCCACGTTGCGCCGTCGGCGTCGAGGCTGGAGGCCGCGAACAGCACGACGCGGTTCAGCGCCGGGTCGATGCGGCGCCAGGCGTCGAAGCGGGTCGTCGTCGCAGCCAGCTGCTCGGGCGTCATGCCGGTGGCCGCGCCGTCGGCGGCGGCGCTGAAGTCGACGATGAGCGGCGCGTGGCGCCAGTCCCAGCGGCTGAGGAAGAGCAGCGTGCGCAGCAGGGCGGTGCTGGCGCTTGCGGGAGGCGCCCATGGGTGCGGGTGGAGGAAGGTGCGCGCGACGAGGAGTTCGATGGTTTCGGGCGCGAAGTGCAGCGTCAGGAGGTGTGCGGCGAACCATTTCTTGACGAGGCGGAGCGAGGGCGAGAGTGCGGGGAAGCGCGTGCAGAGGGTTTGCATGGCTTGGGTGTGCGCTGGCGCGCGGAGAAAGTCGCATTTGTACGCTGCGAGTGCTAGGGCGGCGGCTTCGCGGCTTGGTCCATCGAGCGCTTTGTCTTTGAGTTTGCGCTCTAATAATGTGGCTTCGCGGTCATGGTGGATGCGGAGGCGGAAGGCGGGGCCTAAGGGTGTAATGATGTCGAGGAATGACTGGTTCTGGAATGGTCGCGAGGGGTTTTCAAGACCGACACGCGTTGTAAGCTCTGTATTAACCTCGGACAAAAGAGAGGAGAGTTTGAGGAGGAAGGCAACCTTGGTGCGTTGGATGGCGGCAAGGTCGTCGGGCCAGCGGCCGGAACCTTCAAACTGGACAATTATGGAGGCAGGATGGGTCACGTATTTACAGGTATTAGAGGATGGGACGTTGATAGAGGAGTAGCGAAGCTGAGGGTCGGCGGCTAGGATGTGTCTGATTTGAAGAGGTAGGCCGTCCAAGCCTCGAATCTCCTTTTCAAGAGCTGAGAAAGCGTTCATGAGAGGAAGGAACGTAGCTGTGCCAGACTGTCCGGTAAGCCGTCCAGAAGAAAGAAGCCGGGCGAATTGATCACTGGCGATTACCGAGTTTTCTGCAACCTCTGCACTGATATGCCTCCGAAGAAGGTGCTTGACAATCTGCCCTAGAATAGATTCACCTCCCTCTTTCTGCGACCAGACAACACTTTCCAGGATGCTGCCATCCTTAAAGCGCCTCAATTCAGCTTTCTCGCCCCAGAACTGCCGGAAAGATGCTGCCTCTTTCTTGTTCTCTGCTGGAGGCCCATGATCCACTGTCCGCGCAGCATTAGCAGGGTCTGTAATAAAACCGACCAGAATGCGCCCTTCCCGGTCCTCTGACGGCTTAGCAGAACCGACCTGCCAGCTCGTCTCCTCAGGTAGAAGGATGGAGATCGATGTAACTCGGTCCCCGAGCCCACGGACCAGGGTGTTGTATAGCTTCCGGCAGGTCTGCGAGAGTTTTTCATGGAATTTTCCGTCACTGAAGTCATAATTCAACGAAGAAAGCGGAACATCGACGATTCCATCGTATCGGTAGAGCAGTGGATCGGCCTTGATAATGAAAGTAGGTTCAAACTGGTCAAACGTTGAATCTGCAAGCATTTTCACAGCCATACCTGCTTCTTGCCGTAGTAATTTGTATGACCAAGGCGTCATCTTGAACAAGATATTTAGGTTTCGAGGCCCATCAAAGAAGACCGGATTACCATCACTTTTCGGGATATTGACATCTTTAGCCTGAAACAAGAATGGGACCTTCGCAAGATCCCGGTTTGCAAGGAATTGGAGAGTCGCCTTAAAAAGTTGGTAACTGCTGTAACCAGCAGACAGAAGTGGCACACCGGCTCCTGGATTGCTTTGCAAAAGAACGGCCATTACAGCGGCCCACTCGAAGTTCCCGAAACCACCCTTTCTGATCTGGCTGTTAAACCCACGTTGGCGAAGCCATATACGCCCTAGTAGACAGGCATCCTTGTAAGCGTCACACTGACTTGATGCTGCATGCAGTAATTTCAGGTATGCTGTGACGGAGCAGTCGGCTTGTAAGGTTGCATTATAGAACGGTGTTGGTGTAAGCTTCGTGGAAGAGCTATTCTCTTCTAAGTCCTTAGGGCGTATGCAATTCTTCTCCGGAAGCAGTTTCTCAGTTGGAAATGTTTTATCTGCAGCAGTAGGGATGATTTGAATGCGACACTTGGAGCTCGAGAAGTCGTCTGGGCTTCCGTCTTGAAATAATGTTAGTAAAGGGACTCCGAAAGGGCTAGTAAACACACTCACCTCCGCTCGGGTTCACAACTATAATTGGCTGTAAATGGTTACCGTTAAGACAATCAAAGGTTATCTTGAACTTATGTTCTTTCGAATCCGTAATACCAGCAGCTATACAGGCTAAGTAATATGCCCGCTTGTAGAAGTATCGATGATTGAGGTAGTCTTTCTCTTGAAATAGAGACTGAAGATCATTAGCAGATTTCCTTAGTTAACCGAAAAGTGTGACATTACCATTGGCATGGTCACGACTAAATCAATTGCTAGATATTCACCAGCTCTCGTAGCTATCTTCAACGGATAGCTACCTGTCGCATTTATACCCGCGGGCCTATCATATTGCAGCTTGTATTTGGCATCTCGTGGAGGTCGAGGGTGTGGGAAGGGTACCGCAACTTTGCTGGATTTGAGAAGCGATCTTTCGGCATCATGGACCTTACAGTATTCTGGTCAGCCAAAATGGGTATGAGGGGTTGAATAAGTCTTTGAACGTACCGACAAAGGTTCGCGACTCGGTATTTGTTCAACGATAGCTTTGAGTGTCCGCATCGCATTCTCCGCTGGAGCTTCCTTCTTGGCATACTTCGGTCTGACTTGCTCCAAAAGCTCATCGACTTGCAACTTGAACATATTTGACTTGTAGACTTCGGCAGTGTACACTCCATCCTGGGGTATCTCGTTTCTTCTCTTGCTTGTCTTCTGTTCTCTCTTGACTTGGGAGAGCTTCGCCGGCCGGGTGTTTATGTGCTCTTCATTTTTGCTCTCCGATGCATCATCCTCAGTTAATAGATCCTCTTCATCTTCACTGTCCATTGATTGCCCTCCTTCAACGTCTTCTGCGTCCTCCATTGAGTCATCAACCTCGTCGGAGCTAGCATCGTCGAAATCCTCCTCAACTCCATCTATGGCACTCAGATCACTGTCCGAAAAAGATGCAGCAGCTTCCTCGCTGCTGTCGCTGTGGCTCAATTTCCTCCTCTTAGCGGCGGGCGGGGCCATATTATCAGAATAGCTCGACTCGAGGTTGCGCGAAACTACCGAGCGTAAATTTTCTCGTTGTTCAGGGTCGTGCCTCGCGTGGCTTTGCACTTGATGCCTTATCGATAACTCTAAATTTTCACAGCCGAATATCGGACTTTACGGGCAGTCTCCGACGTGGCCGCCAGTCATTTTCAACCGCGGAGTACGACTGGAGCTTTTTCCTATGCTTAAATTTTGACACGAGCCTAACCGACTGCTACAGACAGCAAGGACATCATGACGGTTCCAATTGCTAATGTCGAGAACGAGGTGGGCGAGACCATTCCGCCTTTGACAGCCCACGTGAGTCACTGCAAGAGTCTATTGCTTGCTGCAAACTGACTCTATGGGCAGGCAGTAAGCGTGTCGCTACCAACATGGAGCGCAAATGTGGCCTACGAGGAGGGGCAGGAGTGGGTGCTCAGCAGAATGAAAACTGGCTATCCTAGGTGCACCAAAAGCATTCCTCCACGCGCACGTCTACTAACTTGTGTGGGCACGAAGGTTCTTCATCCACAAGTCAATTGAAAAGTTCGCCGCTGCGGTCGTCGAGAGTTACGGCCTTCTCGGCGAACGAGCGCTGCTCTTTCCATCCCACGCTGTCGCCACTCGCTGCGTCGGTTTCTTCCACAACCAAGCGCCTGAGCTAGGTCCAGAGCAAGTCCGGATCGTTGATCTCGTCCCCAGTGCAGAGAAAGCTAGATCTGATGGTGTGGAGGGGGTGTCGCCAAAAGTCTCGGCAGTGATCTTCCCAGGCGACCATTTCAAGATTGCTAAAGCTTTTTGGCAACACTCTGGCGACGGCGTTTCCAGTCGGCGAGCCGAGTATTGTCACAATTTGTTTAGTAAAGGAATCTTGATAGACAGCAAAAAGCGAGAAGAGACCCCACGTATGTGCAAGGGTCCAAAACGATACCGAAAGGAAACATCTATAGATATTACCGGCCATCCTTCCGTTACCAGCAACTCCAGCCCTGAAGGGCCTAGTGGGGCTGCTGAGGTGCAAGAACCCACTCAATTCGTAGAGGAAAGATTTGGAAGAAACCTGGATCTATCGCTTACTTCAAGTGCCAAGCTAGCCATTAGGCGACGCATCGCTGGCTCGTTGACAGCCGATGTGGGATTGACTGAAGCTCTAGCTTTGGAGGAAGACCATGAAAGGTCAAGGAAAGTTGCGGGATTTTCCGAAGATGATGTATACCTGTATCCAACTGGCATGAGTTCGATATTCAACACTCACAGAAATTTAATGGCTGCAAGAGGGCACCTCAAAAGTATTAATTACGGGTCAGAGGGTTTTTCTAGTTAAGCAGAGGCCCTTACTAACATGTTGCAGTTTTCCATACATAGACACGCTTAAAATTTTAGAAAAGTTTGGCCCAGGCTGTTTATTCTACGGGTTTGGATCTTCCGAAGATCTCGACGATCTTGAAAAGAGGCTAGAAAGTGGCGAGACGTATCTCGCTTTGTTTACCGAATTTCCTGGGAATCCGCTTCTCAAGTCGCCTGATTTACGCCGCATTCGAGAACTAGCCGACAAATACGACTTTGTGGTAGTCATTGATGAGACCGTGGGCAACTTCCTGAATGTTAATGTCCTGCCGTATGCAGACGTTGTAGTTAGTAGCCTCACAAAGGTGTTCAGTGGGGATAGCAACGTGATGGGTGGGAGGTGAGTGTGTCGTCTCATGAGGTAGTTAGTTAGCTCACCGGAATAGTGCGATCCTGAACCCCAAGGGACGGTACTACGACGTTCTGAAGCAAACGTGGGAGGCAGATTACGAGGACAACCACTGGGCTGAAGACAGTGTTTTCCTGGAGCGAAATAGTCGAGACTTCGTCCCACGCATTGAGCGCATAAATGCCAATGCGGAAGCCATTTGCGACGTCTTACGAACACACCCACGTGGTATTGTAGCATCCGCTGTCAACTGATAGTGAATTTCTCAGCTGATAAGATGGACAGTGAAGCAAGTCAACTATCCAAAATATAGCCCCACGCGGCCTTTTTATGACCAGTGCCGTACTCCTGGAGGGGGCTACGGCGGGCTGCTATCGGCGACGTTCTATTCTACTGCTGATGCCGTGGCGTTTTTTGACGACCTCGACACTGCCAAAGGGCCCAGCCTAGGAACAAACTTCACTCTAAGGTTCGTAAAATACACCGATGATCGTCGCGACTCGATCTAGGATCTTCCTGGAGGCTAATCTGACGCCAGCTCGCCATATGTAATCCTGGCGCATTATACAGAATTGGATTGGGTGAGTAAACCAAGCCATTGCAGTTTCATGAGCCTTTTTGACACGGCCAGGCCGCTTCGTTTGGAGTCGAGGCAAATTTGGTGCGATTCAGTGTCGGTCTCGAAGACACGGAGGAGCTGATAAAAATTTTCCGCCACGCGCTCAAGGCGATGCCGAATTGAAGGGTGCGTTAATCATCGGGGTGAGACGAACGGTCGTATACCATAGTTGTAGAAAATGGTTCTAAGATCGGCATAGTCTTTCGGCGAGGCCGTAGGAAAAGGCCCGGTCTAGGAGCATTAGCATTGCGTTCAAGGTTCCCGGTGACTAGTATTTCGATGAACTAGATATACTTTCCAAAAGCGGAGAGCTCTGTGAGCATCTAGTTGCGAATGTTATATCACGAGGATATTTTCCGACTGCGACGCAGACTCGCAATTCTATGGAGATATTATTGGATTTGGCGAAGAGATGTCGGAGCTGGCCCTGTGACCCTATGTCGAGGTTATTGCTCAGACACAGCCTGGCCAGGCGATCCTTCTCTGCCTTCGAATTAGAAGTTCTAAGGATAACTGCCATGCCCTAACATTAGCCATCAGCGGGATCTATCGCGCTTATTTAGCTGGTGGCTGTGCTTTTCACGACAGGAAATACAGCCATTCTCCCCCAAAAAAGAGGGAGCCATTTTTCGGTATCGCCGAAATTCAAAATCATTTTCTAAGACCCGGCGCGTTTCGAGCTGGTTCGTTTCAGAGTAACACGCGAAGCCTAAGGACAGGAAAGGCCAGCATCGCCAAAGATGAAAGGACGTGACGTATCCAATTGCAGATCGCGAGCATGAAGGGTCAGCGGAAATGGTTGTTGTGGCTTGGGGTGAGATTTCGAGATTGAACCTGGCGATAGGGAGATGCCCAAGAACCAGCGCCGAGGGCAAAAGCTGAGGGATGGCTAGCAGCGACGGCCGCCCCCACCACCCTGGAATTTGGAGGCCCTGGTTCTAGCGAGCCGGCGAACCTGGGTCTTAGAAAATTTGTTGGCAGACACGAAAGGAATTGGCAGCGTGCATGGCCTAAAAGCATTTTATTGTTGTTGCAGTGATCGAGGGTCGGTGAGAAATGACGATGTTGAGTCCAACTGTAGGGCCAACCAAGAGGATTGCGGTCAAGCTCCCGGCTCTCCCGCACGTCAAAATATTCCTGCCGCATCCTGCGATCCTTCGTTCACCGTCTCTCCCGCCCCAAGGGCCGCCCACCCACGGACGACGGCCCTCATTTCGCTGCATTGAGACATGTATGTTCTTGGAGCTTCCCAATCCGCACCGGTCCTGCGACGCTTCTAGCACCTTACGGCAAACAAGAAACTACACGGCACCTTACTCATGGCCCGTGGGAGATGAGTCATCTGTGGGGTAGGCTACGTTAGAACAAGCGATCACGACAGGCCTTTGATCAGCCCTCCAGGATCGTGGAGGTGAGACAACCCTCGGCGACTTGGCAAGCCCCGTGAAGCTTGAGAAATTCCCCGACTAGTAGGGTTTATTTCGGCATAGCAGCAGCGCAGTGCAGTATAACTTGAGGCTGTCTACCTGCGATGGTCCTGACCCGCTGAGATTAGATTCTAATAGATCCCGTTAGATGGCGTGGATGGGTGTAGCTTCAGGTGCAGCTTCAGGTATAGCTTCAAAGCGCCATTGTCCGTATGAGTGCATACCGGGTCCTCATACTGGGTCTCCAGACTAGCTCCCATAAAGTCCATATGAAGTCAAGGTTTCGTGCGCACGCTGCTCATCAGGGCCATTTCTCTCGGCCAGTTCGTTCAGGGGACGAGGTTTGCAGGCATGCGGTGCCATGTTGTTACCCTTCTGCCAGCATCAAGGAAGCTCCAAGCCTGCTTGCCTGACCGAGGTCAAACCGAGCGGACGGGTCTGCTCATCTCCACGAGGACCATGGTGGTCATGGTGGTTTGTGGAAATCAGACGATGCTGGCAGGTTGTTTTTGGCAGCCATCGGTAGGCAGCTTGGCTCAGGAACGGTGTGGCTGTCAGCCAATCGCGAAACCACCGTCACACTCGTCACCTCCCTCTTGCGGGTGCTGACAATTAGTTGGGCATCGTGCCAGTACGTGCCATTACGCGCGAGTACGTGCGACGGCGTGAGAGTGCGGGGGTTGTGCATGAACCCATTTACGCTCGTCGGGGCAGGCCTACTCAACCCGAGCCCGTGGCCTGCGAGAGTACCTCGATGTCCGGCTCACGGGCGGACATTAGGCCCGATAGCAGTCTCATCCCTCGCTGCGAGGCTGCTGTGCCCAGGTGTTGTGCAGAAGCGACCGCTCCCAGGTACACAACCTCACCGTCTTCAGGTCTCGAGCAGCCTGGCAACTGCGAGCATTATGGCTTCTGGCGGGTGTTCTAGAAATCTCACTCCCTCCATCCATCCACCTCTCTATCTCTCGTCTTCGCGCTGTGTGACTCCAACTTTTCCTGCCCTTGCTGCTGCCCCTGCTGCTCCTGCTGCCCCGGCTGCCCTTGCATCTCTGGCCTTCGATGCTTCCTCTCCGTAGCTTCGTTGTTCGTTTCTTCCAGAACTCTGACACGCCCGGACCACACTCTGTTGGCCACCTCCATTGTACAACAATGGCAAGTCATAGGGTTGCGCGGCTGTCGAGAGAACTTGAGCAATGGGAGCTTTAAGCATTAAGCTTTGGACCCTGGCCTGGAGAGTCGCGCCTTAAGCCTTGCGGCCGTCGAAAATAGCTACAATGGCATCGCCAGACTGCTCTTGTTGCAGACTTGTCATCAAGCCTATCTAAACAAAGATCGCCGTGGCGCAGCGTGGTGCCTTTGAGTGCTCGGGCGAGGCTTGGAAGGACCCGTTCCTTCAGCCCACCCGCCTCACCTATTTTCGCACGCAGAAAAGCAGCCGTTATCCGACAGGGTCACTTTGAAACCACCGATGCCCGCCTGGTAGGGCTCATGACGCGCAAGAGATGCCAATAATGGACGGCGTTATGCTCCCTGTAAACGCCACCAACACAGAGCCTCCGAATGCGGTATTGGTCCCCTCCGCCCATTCTGCGTATTCACCAGCTGCCGGCAGCATACACTGACACAGCAGCAGCCAGGCGTAAAAGCGGTATGCTGCAAGCAATGCTCACGATCGGCAATGCAGTGGCCGTGGGCAGCAGGCGGCCTTCGGGGCGCCTAAATCTCCAGTGGCATTTTCTTCCAGGCACGCCCCTCTCGACCACCAGTCGCTATCTGGATGTCCCCATGCACTGATGGGCCCGCAGCGAAGCGTAGGTAGCATGCCACTCTGGCGCACGACCTAAAAAACGGTCGGGAACTGGGCTGCACACATCTCCTTCAGTCTGGTCGACAGGGAATTGAATCCTTCAGGCACCGACCACTCACCAGCCGCACTCCGGAAAAATGCTGTTGGATTTCCTAGCACTGTGCTTAGATACTCTATGTATATGTTCTCAAGTCTCCCCCCGGGCATGGCGCAGACCAGATTCTCTAATCTTGATCTATGCAACAAGTCTGCCTTACGTAGTTCCCGCCAGTCATCATAAGGCTGTTATAAAGCAACCCAAAGTTATCCCGATCCAAGAAACCCAAGAGTGTAAGAGAACCCCGACTAGCGCTTTTATTTCTGATGTTTCCCTCTCGTTGAACATGACCCCTCGGTCCCCCAAACCCTCAAAGTCCTCCACCATCTCACGCAGACTAAGATCTAGGGCAGAACAAAACCTCTCGATCCAACCGCCAGAGATACCACGGATCCGGAACTTACGCTCGAGGCGTGTAGCCACCCATCCATCATCTTCTCAAGCTATCTCCTCGTCCACTTCTGTAGCGGAGCAGGAACAAGAACCTGTTTGGACTGCTGCGGAAATCCTAGATCCTTTTCTACGTGGAACAACCTCAGACCCAGTAGGATTTGCTGAGCGACCAGACGCCGATTCGAACCTTCTTCTGTCCCAAACTCTAGATTTGCCACCTTTCCCCTCTTCCCATCCACGTACTCTAAATCTGTCCTCTTTACCACGAACACCCGAAGCTGGGCAGTGCGATCTTCCACCTTCATCAGGACCGGACCTTCTTTCCTCTCACCTAACTTCATTACCCGAGAATTCACCTGGCGAGGAGTTTAGCCTACGCCTTTCAGCAGAGCCTGAGCTTCATTCAAACCCTTCAGTAGAACTACGGGACATGAGGTAGGTCCCTCTGTCTCTCTGAGGTCCGAATTACTTTGCTAATTCAATTGCAGCACATTGAACTTCATGGTGCCATCACAGTACGGGTCTCTAGAACAATATGGCTCTCCAGCGCCGCTGGAGTCCCAAAGTAGGGCTTTCCATAAAAGGCAGTCCATTGCAGAGAGCTGATCATGTATTTTTAGACTATTCTATGGGCCAACAGCAGCACTATTCAGGTTCGCGACAGCAGCAGCATCAGCCTCAGACGTCGTCCACATATCCAACTTACGCGTCAAGCCCTGCACTACGGGGTCATTCGAGTAGAACAACAGACCAAGCAGCAGTACCACATTATCAATCTACTCAAGTACCACGAAGCCCATACCAGCAACCGCTGGGTTCAATGAGAGCAAGTCCGGGGCCGATAGGTTACCCAGCATCCTCAAACGATGCCTCATCGATTCTCAGCTCCCCACCACACAGCTATTCTTATCCGTCATTGCAGCCTACGATACCTGGGCAAAATATGGCTCCCCTGGGGAGTAACAGCTCAAGTTACCCACCGTACGTCGTCGTCCATCCTCTTCTGGCAGTTTTCTTGCTTACTGACCACGCGCAGACAAACTGGGTATCCCCCCGCAAGCTACGACATAACCTACAGCTCTGTACCTACAACATTATACCCCTCTTCAACAATGCCTACGTATTCGTATGAAGCCACTGCGGGGCTGGCACCATCCAGCCCAGCACCGACGCCCGGGTTATCGTCATCGCCCGACCAGCGCAACGTGCGAGTGCTAAACTCGCGGCCGAAGCCGCAGTGCTGGGAGCACGGGTGCAACGGGCGGCAATTCTCCACGTTTAGCAACCTGCTACGGCACCAGCGCGAAAAGTCCGGCACGGCGGCAAAGAGCTACTGCCCGCGGTGCGGCGCGGAGTTCACGCGCACGACGGCGAGGAACGGCCACATGGCTCACGAGAAGTGCAAGGCGCGGAGGCCCAGCGACACGAGCGGGTAGAGAAAGAGCGGCGGGCGGCGCAACGAGCTTCGTAAGGCTGAGCCTCGAGGGAAAGAATCGACGCTCGGACATATCTCTCTCTCTATCTCCGGTCTGTTTGCTCCGGACCCGACGCGTGAGCTCGGAGGATTCCATCGGACAGCAACGGCATTTTCCTGGAGCGGCACAGCGGGTTCTCTTGTTTTGTTTAGGGCAACGGGCGAAAGATTGCGGCGGAGAGGACAGCACATCATTCACCAGCATTTTTTTTTCATTCCTGCGAGCAGACGCCGCATGGGGGCGTGGACCGCCAGGTTGGCATCGGAGCATCAGCGGTATTGTGATCAACACCGCGGCCTCCAATAACGCCATGAAAAAAAAAAAGATTTCTTGGGATAAAGTGTTTCTTCCGTTTTCTTTTGGTTGTTTGCATCTGGGCTGGAGTTTTCAGCGTTTTCGCATTCGCATTCACATTTTTGCTGCATTTGGCAAACGGTCTAGGGAAGAGGCTTTTTTATTTCGGTTTTATAACAGCACTCTGGTTGGTCGTGTTTCTTCAACTGGGCGCGTTTTAGGGGCTGTGCGGTGCGACATGTGGCACAGAAAACGGCAAAGCAGGAAACGGCTATTTTGTTTCTACCACCTGTACCTCGTTACCACTTACCATGAGAGACCCGCTTACCCTTACAACTCCCCCAGTACGAACAGCTGTCAGCGGCGTAGGATTCTTGGGCCCGCGTACTGATCTACCGCGGGGACGGGCGTGGCGGCGGTGGTGGCGGCGTTAAAGGAGTCTGCTTAATCGGTGTGCGGCGGGAAATCAATATGCGGGTTGGGGGCGGGAGGATTCTACTCGATGGATACCGAATTGGGTTTTATTTCTCGTCGGAGTAGTTCGTTCAGGGGTTTCTTTCACGGGAAACCATAAGGTAGATTTCAATATCACTGCATGTAGCTGTTATCACAGGTTTCAATTACAGAGCTCGCTGGGAATTGGAAACTCATTTCACAGTCACATACTCGCTTTGCGTATACCATGTTATGAAGGATGAGTAGGATTGAGGATTTGCTGGCAGGCAGCGGAGAGACCCGTGACAGGGGAAAGAATTGCTGAAACGTATTCGTGGACAGTAAGCAGTGGGGCGGAGAAGGTCAATATCGTGATGCTAAGGTGGTCGTAAGGGTGCGGTGTCTGGGTGGTGGTACACAGTGCTGGCACTTGTCAGCCAGAAAAACGTGTATTTAATTACGGCCAATTTTACGCAGCTACGGTTATGCTTGATTTATCCATGGTGGTGATCCCCATGGGGAGCGATGCTTGTCCGGGCAAGCAGGGCGAGAAGATGGCTGAGGGCATATGCACACACCAACTCTCAAAAGTAAAAACAAGCGACTAGGGCCTGGGTTGGCTGAGGCCACTCTAGGGACACTCTGGGTTAGCTGGAAGTGGGCCGCATGCGCCGCTGCTGTTGGATTTTGATTGAAACGCATGCCAATTTGGCACTGGTGCAGCAACGCAACGCAACCAGCGGCCTTTATCTGGCTCGTTACCCTTTGGCCCTAAGTCGCAAACGGGCGCTGGACAGCGGGGTCTATTGGGTTCTTTGCTGCCTGGACTATAGGCCAGAAAGTAGTCCAGCTGGGCGGGTCCAACACCTGCACTCGCGGGCGTTGGGGTTTGAAGGGGAACACCCATTTTTGGCACGACCGCATCGGGGCAATGCGTGCACACCACTTCGAACGACAGCAGGGTCTGCCCGTCAGGACCGCTCGCCCTCTCTCTCGACCCAAGAATCTCAGAAATTCGGTGGGCTGACGCTACCCGGCCACGACCGACCCAGCTCTCCGGCCCGGTGCGGACATCTGATAATACGAGTGCCGGAACTGCTGGCTAAATAACGGCGGGCCTCGCTGTGCGGCGTCAAGCCACCATGCTCTGCTAAAGTCAGAGGCGGTAGCTGCGCCGCAGTCAAAACAGAGTGCTGACAGGCTTGCCACGTTAAACGGTTGCCTTGCTGAGTAATGGGCCATGCGGGAAGGGCGAGGCAATGGCGGGCGGGAAGGAAGAGTTGGCTGCGATGCTGCACGGCAGTGGGTTTGGGCTTGAGGGATTCGATGGAGGTGAAAGATTTCAAGATTTGGGACACACCGATGAGGGTAGGGCTGCACTGTTCCATAGCGTCTTTTAGCGTACATATACCCTCGGCCTTTCATTGCTTGTGGATTTTGTTGTTGTTTTAGTTTTTAGCTGCAAAAATACTGCACAATTCCCTGCGCCTGGTTAGAGGTCAGACCGCTCTGACCGCATCGCGTGGCACTCTACAGCATATCCCTGGCTTGAAGTAAATGCAGAATTCAGAGTTTAGAGCTTGTGCAGAGCAGAGGGGGAGCGAAACAACAAGGGGAAGCGGGCCTGGTTGTTCAGCACCACCACCAACAGTAAGCCACCACCACCAGATTTCACTCACTAACTCTGTTGCTAGGCCGCATCTTCGGTCGCATTGGTGGGCCGTCAGTCATGCCCCTGTGCAAAAGGTGGTAAGCCGCGAGCGCTTAAGCAGGCACGATCCTTCGGAGTTTATAATGACGCTGGGTTGTGGAAGGTTGCGGGAGGGGTTGCTAAGCCCCCCCCGCCCCCGACGAAACAGAACGAGCCCGTCACTCCCCCGTAGTGGCGAACGCGGACCAGGAACGGAGCCGAGGCTTGCGCAGCCCTGCGAAAGTACGAAACGGCCCACGGCTAAATGACATGGGGAGGCGGTGTCGGCTCGGGCTTACACTCGGCTCGAGATGTGTTTTTAGAACTCGCCTGGGACGCCTGGCTGACGCACTCTGGCTTCAGATTGCGATGGTGCGTGAGGCGGGAGGATTAACGACCTGGCCAATCAAGCCCGCCCACAGCTAGCGGAAGGATCAGGGTGGGCTTGGACGCATGGAAGCTTGCTGGCGGTCTCTGTTCCGGCGAAGCGGCTCTGGGAGCGGCCATGTACTTGGTTTGCATGCGATGCTTCCCTGCATGCGTCCTCTCTGCCAGGGTGGAAAGAAACGTCGTGATTATCACACGGTGAGCCTTGGGCCATCGTTGGTCCTGTCCATCATCTGGACTTTATTTGTTCAATTTCCTTTCTATTGGTCTCAATTTCTTGTTGACGGTAGGTCTAAGTCAGCATTGCAGCCCGCACTATTTATATGGTACTCAGCCTCAGACGGCTCAATGTAGATGATGCTTAAGGGGTCGTTTCGACTGGCAAGGCCCGCCCACTTGAGACGCCTCTGAATTAGAACAACACTAGAAAACCCACTCATGCCCTGCCGACATGTACGTCACACGTTCATGCTGCTAGACATATCCCGTCTTATGGTGGCCTGTCTAACTTCCCGTATCAAGCGTACAGGCATATCAAGCGACCTCGCCGATTACACTTCGCTTTGCAATGCAGCCACTTTAAAAATATGTATCCGAAAAACTACTAGAGAATGAGCTCAATAGAAACCTCGGGTCCGAACAATATGCCGACCTAATTGCTCCACTAGTCTTGCTCTGACTCCCCTCAATAGTCTCAATGGACTGCTTCCCAAAATCCCGTAGGATCCATCGTATTGGACATAGACCCATGACATCAGACAGGATAAGTATGACCTGGGAAATAGCTAGGGAAAATGCTGCTAGAAGAGCACAAGCCCTCCCTTTTTCTCTTCAGAAAACGTAGTTCAGACTGTCTGAATAGCTTTGACCCCATCATCTGGCCGTCCTGCCTGACTATAGGGAGGTCAATGGAAGGCAAATTTTCGGCAATGGCCTCGCCAAAGGCATCACCACAACCCTGCAACCCAGGCCTCTATGGGCTACCGTTAAGTTTGAGATGATATGGAGTTTCAAGAAGCCCGGGGTCAAAGGGGAGCTGCCAATCTTGAGATGAATTGTCATTCAGGGCTTGTACTCCCAAAGCCAGAATTGTCTGGAGATCGAAATCCAAACTTGAACCCTTGAATTCATCGGTTATTTTCGCTGAGAGGTTTCGAAGGCCTCTCTAGAATCTATGAGCCGGAATGATCAAGATCTTAGTGAAGGAGTGGTGGTCGTGATGGAATGCCCTGGTATGACGAGTCCTCGCTTTATCAGTGAAGAGAAGGCTACAACCTTTGCATTGCCAATGTTGTAGATCTTGGTGCTTTTCTACTATTTCCTTCCAGTCACCTTTCCAGCTACAGTTGAAGTATTGGCATCTACACTCGAGGCGACTCAATCTGCTCGTTTTTGAGGCACGGAAGAGGTTAACAAAATCCTAGACCAAAGGAGGAAGCAGTAGCTAAACACCTATTGCTGTATTCCAATTATTGGAGTGTGAAGAATGTGTTCTTCAACCGACGTGCCTGGGGGATCACAGAGACGACGTTGGAGTTGCGGTGAGCACGGTTCGACGCGTTTGGGGAATAGTTTATTAACAACATCACGATTTCATATTAAAAGTACAACCTAACGACGACATGTTTCTTGTCGCCGTTCCATCCCACAGTGGGTCGCCAAGATGTAATAGACAGGAGGTACAGATAGGAGGCACACTTGGATATATAATAGAAGTACTATAAGAGACATCACGTGAACGATGACTCCTTGTAACATGCCCAGCTGCCCAGCTCTCACCACTACCACCACCACCTCCATTGCAGACATCAACCTCACAATCACCACCTGCAACAGCGTGAATCCATCGCCCAGCCATTTTTGGACACGAGAACCACTATCAAAAAGTGACAGTAATCATGGCTTCGCTGACGTAAGCCACTGTGACTGCTTCTAACCTCACCGCTGCCAAGAACCTTGCAGCTTTCATTTGCTCTCCCTTTGTCGACTCATACCTCAAAATTCCTACTGCCTCAGCCAAAATGCTTCCATTATTGTCACAGCTTTTTCGAATACATTTCTCACACACCAATTCTCAATCTATACTAGTCTCTCTAGCTGTTCACTGCTTACGACGGCGCATAAATTGAGGATATTCATGGTAAGGCAGAATTTGCTATTTTAAGTCTGAGAAGCGGATTTTATTCTCAAACAGCATTTTGTGCGGTGTGGCAGGTCATGGCATCCATCTTCACTTTCGACCCTGACCCACCGCGAGTATCCTCGCCGTGGTCAACCCCTCCCCTATCGGGCTCGAGATCCCTACCAAGGATCCACCAGGACTCCTCAGCGCTCGATTCGACTACAGGGTCAGACGGACATGGGGTTACTTCTATGAAAGTTGAGCAAGATGGTAAAGTTACACGGCTCGAGGCTGAGCCCCAAGATGGACCAACCGAGTACAAGCTACATCTGCTCCTTCGTCGCCGTAGGTCCTTCTCCCTGGCCACTACAGGACACCATGCATCCGGGTCGCCTCGCCCCCGTACTGGGAATTTTGCCGCTACCCCTACCCATCGTACTGTTTCCGACTCAAACCTGTCCAATACGCCGCCGCTCATGTCTTCTTCCCAATCCCGGCAACATCGATTGGAGCAACTGACTACGCAACTGCTTTGGCGACTGCAGCAATCGTCTCAATATCACTCATCTTCTGCTAATAACTTGATCCTTCCGCATCTCCCGGACGAATCCAACCTCTCGGCAAATGCCGTTCCACGTAAGCTTTTACCGGGCCTTGAAGAGAGCAGAGGTGCACTGTATGAGATCGGAGTTGCTGACGATGGGACATTTGTGGGGCTTGCCGAGGACGAGATGGAAGAGAGTCTGAATAATCTTCGGGCCATGGCCGCTAGCCTTGGCTGTCGGGTAGATGTTCTCCGCATGGTCGCTGTAGGTGATTGTGAGTGGACCGAAGTGGCTGAAGTGTCTGGACTGCTGCAGGAAAAGCTCCGGAGCGGGAAACTCTGGGTTGCGGAAGCATTCGTGCGGCCGAATCTGGACCTCCTCGGATCAGAGCCTAGTAAAGACATGCAGGAAGATATGAAACCTGCATCGCCAGCAGTTGGTGGCCCCCATGTGTTAAATGCTCGGGATATTAATGATCTGCATTCTGCGACGGAGCAACTCCGGGTATCATTGACCGGTGCGACCATGTCTGGTAAATCAAGCCTTCTGGGCAGCCTTTCAACTGCCACGCTGGATAACGGGCGAGGAAAAAGCAGGCTGAGCTTGCTGAAACACAGGCATGAGATCGCGTCTGGGATGACGAGCTCGGTCACCCAGGAATTGATTGGATATCATGATCTTACCGATCAAGACGGTTCAGTTACTTCAACGCAGATCGTCAATTACGCCTCTGGAAACGTGTCCTCGTGGACTGATATCCATGCATCTTCTGAGTCCGGACGTCTAATTCTCCTTTCTGATTCTGCGGGGCACCCTCGTTATCGCCGTACGACCGTTAGAGGGTTGGTCGGGTGGGCCCCCCATTGGACATTACTCTGCATTCCGGCCGACAGTGTAGATGATACGTCTAGCAAGATCAGAGGCACGCCATCCTCCCAAGATGTATTAGGGTCTAGTGTGGCAGATGTAGATTTGTCACAAGCACACCTCGAGCTCTGCCTAAACCTAGACTTGCCCCTGGTGGTTGTGATCACCAAACTGGATCTTGCCACGAAAACCGGGCTTCGCCAGACCCTGTCGAGGCTGCTGTCGACCCTGAAAGCCGCCGGGAGGAAACCTAGCATTCTTTCTGATGCAGCCAGTGGAGGATCCGAAGCATGTTTGCAAACAATTCCCTCAAACGATTTACATGATGCACGAAAGACAGCTGAAATCGACACAGCTGCACCTCTAAATACCGTTCCCATCATCCTGACAAGTGCTGTAAATGGCACAGGGATCGGCAAGTTACATGCATTGTTGCATGAACTCCCTACTCCTCCACCCGCAGCTTGGCGCAGCAGCCTCGACTCAATTGACCCCGGTGACGCGCCACCTTCCGTCCTATTCCACGTCGAGGACATCTACAGCACCCTATCGCCGAGTAAGCCACTCTCAACACCTGACCCAACCACAGGCCGTGGCGCTATCATCGGCGGGCACCTCCGCTATGGCACGCTGCGGGTAGGCGACGAGCTCATGCTGGGCCCATACCCTGTTGACGCCGTCTCCGACGACAGCGACAGCGGCAGTGGCAGGGGCGACACTAGCCCTCCACCACCCTCCCACCGCTCCTCTGCGCTCCCAACCTCTCGCTCGTTCCCCGGCGCCCTGCACAAAGGCGCCGGCGCGGGGATCCGCCCCGCCCAGCTGCTCGCGCAAGAGAGGCATCGCGAATGGCGCCGTGTCCGCATCACGTCGCTGCGCAATCTGCGCCTCCCTGTGCGGAGCTTACACGCGGGGCAGGTGGGCACAATAGGCGTTGTGCCGCTGGGCCAGCCCATCGCTTCGCCGGCCGTCGTGCGGGTGAGGAAGGGGATGGTGCTCGCGAACGGTGCGCCAAGGGCCAGGAGAGCCATTAATGTGAGGTTCTCTGGGAGAAGCGTGGCGGGCGTCAAGGGGTTGGGCGTGGGCAGCGCGGTGGTGGTCTATGTGGCTAGTGTGAGGGCTTCCGCAAAGGTTGTCGTTGTGGCTGCCGAGGACCACCGGCGCAGTGCTGCGAGATCTGGTGGCGTTAAAGACGACGATGAGGATGCAGCCTTCGGCTTTGGCTTCGATGAGGACGTTAATGGTTTTGGAGGTGGGGCTGAAGGTGAGGCTGATTCTACCGTCGTTACGTTGCAGTTCATTGCGTCCAGGGAGTTCGTCGAGTTGGGTGCTCAGGTGTTGGTTATTCCCGGTGGTGGGCCCGGCTTGTATGGCGGCACTGAAAGAGGAGAGAAAGGAATCGCAGGGTTGGAAGGGTTTGTGGGGAGAGTAGTTGAGGGATTCGGTTAAAGGAGGATTTAATGGGCGGAAGAGAAGAGGTAGGGAAGCGATGGTCTCGTTTGCGGTTAGTCTTTTGTTATTTGCTTCCAGTATGGCGATAAGCGCAGTTCTGCATTGATGATTTAGTTTTCGTTTTAGTAACATGATGTACATGTAATATTCTGTGTGTTTAGCATTTCCCCAAAAATAATAGTCTCTTCGCGAACCTAAATCTTTAAAACATCATACAGTGGGATAGTTTTTGCCACCGTAGTCTCTCGGCCAATAATGGAAAGAAAGCGTGCCTTGCTGAAACTCATCAGCGAAGAAGAGCATGAATATCAAGTTCAGAAATACTATAAAAGCACTTGACAAGAGCTAATTTGAGCAGGTCCTGAAAGCGCATTCGGCAGCATATAAAGGCGATAAGCTAAAGCGCCCCATCGTCTACTAATTGTGCTAATAATCCCTAACACGATGAAACGAAACACACAAAACCCTGAAGGAAAGGCTGAAGGTTTATAAATTTAGCGAATAAAAATCTAACAAGATTAACATGGCATATAAAGAATCCCGGACTGTATGATGCCGAGTGGGGCCCCATGCACTGCAATTTTAGCGTCCTTGAGAAACAGGAGGTACAAGTGCACGTTGGGCTACAAGTTATCGTGCCCGTGTATGATCACAATTTACTCACCTCCTCTTAGAAGCTAGTCCCGAGCAATCGCTCCTGCTCTCTAGTTCCATTCCATTAGGTGCTGTTTGATTAAACACTTTTCAGGCGTGCAGCAATGCTCAAGGTACCGCAGGCACGAGCCCTCGGTGCAGACCCGCAGACTACCGCTTAAACGTAAGACTAGAAGCCAGCAATATACGCCTCTCACACATTCCCAGTTAACTGACGAATATCATGGATTAGGTTTGCTAGATATCTATACGTAGGCACACCCAGGCTACCTGCAAACCTAGCTACAGCCTGCCACCCTCCCACCCCTTTTTCCAACCCCCGATTTTAATAAAACAGTCTTGAGGACATGAACCGTCAATGTACCGTAATCCCCGACCTGCCCATACGTTGCCCGCAAGTATGCCCGAGGGGAACAACATGCGGCCGTACAAGCTAGGGAGAATATGCACACCCCATCTAAGTCTTACTGCCTTCCAAACCTTGATAACATGGTACCGGAAACGCTGTGTGCAGAAGGTTAGCTAAGCAGAAAAATATAAGTTGTCGTGCCGCCAATCTATCGGCTTGAGATAGCATGGTCGCATAGTCTTTTTCTTAGGTGAAGAGCAGTCGGCCTAGATTTAAATATCGCCCGCTGCCTATAGAGCAAGTTAATCCCGAGTTAAAGAACGGCTTGGATCAAGCTGGCACGCCGTCAATAACCTCGAGATTCATGTACACGTCCGGAGCATCCTTCATTTCCACGCTGTCCGAGGGAGGCTTGGCTGGGTCGCGTTTCACGGCTTCCGTCAACTCATCTTTGGCGTCCTCTCTGACGTACACGATACCGGTTGATGTTGCTGGCCACTTTTCCTCTTGAGTGAAGATCTCTTTAATGTCCGTGACTTCGGTGACCTTCTCATCGTTGTATTTGCGCCATATGTTTTCCTTGAAATCGTGGATATAGATCCAGTAATGGCCGCCAGTCGCGGTGCCTCGGTGTATGAATATAGCGTGGAGCCGGTACGGATGATCCTTCAAGCCGTCAAAGTGAGATTCGATACGTTCCTCAAGTTGCTTGATCGGCTCGTCCAGAAGAGCGGAGTCCTTTCGTAGATTGTGAGCCTTAATTCGCATCTGTTCCGCTAGATCTGATTGAATTGGAAGAGGGTCAAGATCCACAAGCAGCTCTTCATCAGCAGCTTTAAGATCGCTAATGTAATCGGCAGCACATTCAACAACATCCGAAAGACTCATATCAAGCGCAGTTTGGTCCAACTCAGATTTTCGGTGCTGCAGAGCTCTCAGTTGTCTCTTGTACTCCCACTGCTCCTTCCGGCTATCCAGGAGCTGCGCAGGTGTCATTGACATTGTTTGTTGAAGATAGCGATCGAGGTAAAGTGTGTCGTCTAATGCCACATGTCGTTCATTCTTGAAGGATTTTTCCTCTTTGGCATTATACACTGCCCTTCGCACATTGATGATAAGGATAGGCGGCAAACGAGTTATGAACTCATACTTAGTAGATTTTTTACCATCCTGTGCTGATGGGTCGTCGAGGTCATCGATATCAAATTCATCATCGAGAGCTGAATAAATGTGACGATCCTTATCGCCTGGAGACGTCAGAATGTGGTCCTGAATATCACTTTTGAGAGTTGTAGTGCCATTTGTGGCTCTTGCATATGTTATGTTCGCGTAAAACAAACTTAATAGGGTTAGACCGATTACTCCTAGAAGATCAGGATAGTACTCACTCTTTTATCATGTCGATCTGCTCGCCATCTTCCATGGTGTCAGTAGGCTTGATCGCACATCCAAGCAAGTCAAAGATATTCATCATGATCTCGGCAGCATCTTGTTGTCTAGCGGCATACTCGACCGTAGTGGAAACGCTGTCTTGCGGCGCCGCTTTCGGCCGAGGAGGTACTGGAGGAGGGCGAGACGGTGGATCTTTGTAGAGATCACCAAGGTCAATTACAGCAACTTCAGAATTGTCTTTGAAGGGATTAGCACTATCCCTTCGACCATCCGAGTCATCTTGGCCAGGCTTATCCGCAACCTGAGTATCACTACCGTTAGCCGCATGGATTCCTGCTGTCGCTCCCCAATCTGTTGTAGAGGCATCACTGAATTTAGTCTCCAGCTGATCGCCATCAGACGGATTTGGCATTGGTCCCATTATAGGTATGCCACCAATTTCCCCTAGGCCCTTTGATGGGCTCACCTTCGTAGGAGGATCACCTTGAGCGTCTTTGACTAAAGCCAGGAACGCCAGTTTGACTTCGGGTCTGACACTGGGACTAGGGGCCTGGATCATCATATGGAAGAGCTTTTTCAATTCAAATACGACTAAAAAATTAGCACGCGCCAAGTATGTCTTCTGGGCTACTCACATTCCTGAGCCTTTTTCACTACCTCTACGCTAGGTTTGCGCCTCCCAACGATCTTGTCTTTTATTGCCTCTGGAGTACATTCCTGCTTGTAGTCGTCGAAGTTGAGGACCATCTCCCGCAAAGGCTGGATGGTAAAGAGAAATTGGAGGACGCTGTTGAGATAACATGTGTTCCCAATGTTCTGGCACCCGACAGGCCATGCATCAAGCGGGTGCGTTTCTATCAGTTCTTCGGACGGTGCAGCGCCATAACCCCCTTCTGCATCGCCGAATCTTTCCTTGCATATCAACCTATAAGCTTGCTCGAGCCTTGGGATGTTGTCCGGGTCTGCCTGCTTCTGTACATCTAGTGTTGTCACTAACACGGTCGGGTCAATGGCTGCAACTCGATCTTGGATGCCGAGAATTTGGTACGCTTCACCAATGTCCATCTCCGGGCCTGTCTTCCCGTTTATTAGAAAGCTTCTAAGTTGTGCACTGTCGCGGGTCTGGGCAATGATTCCGACTGCTTTCACAGCTATGTCCCTGCTGGCCGGGTTCTCATCTGTCTGCAATATGTTAGATAAACATCAGGATATGTGCGAAGTTACTGGAAATATCTTCATGATAAGCGATGAAAGTGTCACTTCATGAAAAGAATTATAATGAAGGTGAATGAAATTTGTGCGAATGAACCAGAACGGGAAGTTGCAGGGCCGCGCTGAAACAAACCGCCCTAGACATGCACACACCTTAAACGCAAACATTGCTTGTACAAATTCATCTGATGTTTCTGCATCGATATCAAGCCATGAAAGAGCTTGAGCGTATGTCTCAATAGCTGTAAAGGTGTGAGTGGTTGCATGTCTCCAAAAAGTATTGAGCGCTCACCATTGGAAGCTTCCTGCAGAATTTTGGAACTTTGCCGTGCCTGGCCAATAATTCGAAGCATGTTTCGAGTCTCATCTTCTAACGCAGGGCTTATATCCTGGAGCCGTGCTCTGAATTGACCGACAATGATCTCATCCGTGAGGAGTGCAGAGTGTACGGGATCAATTCCAAAATATTTATAGGCCTTCGCCACTTCCCTCCTGTTTGTTTGGCCTTGTGAAGCCAAAATCTGGGCCTTTTCCTCTAACACAGCACTTTTCCTCCCTATAGCGAGATCCTGGAGGCATTCGAAATAGTATACTACATTGCGAGGGTCGGTTTCAACCTGTCTATCGTAGGCGAACAATATCAACTCGTCGGAAAAATCAGCCCGGGCACCGAGACCAGCGTAATATCTTTATTTAGCCGTTAACCTTTTGCAAGCAACCTCAACAAATGCACAACTTACGGATGATCCTCTACTTCCTTGAAGCTCTTGACCTCAGCGCGAGTCATTGTCCTCTTATTATCTACTCCAGCATTAAAATAGCAGGCGAGTAAAGAACCGATCCAACTTACAGTCTAGAGATCCCAATGCTCTTTCAATTTCTGTTTCTGAAGGTTTTGGCAGGATGACCACGTTCCTAATATCTTGCTTCTCCGAGTCTGGCATGTCCAAGATTAGGACGGAGAGTTCTGCAATAACATCTTCCACTAGAGTGCGCAAAGTATCACTAGCTAGAGGATCGGATTCGGCTGGCGGCCTCGGGAGATACCAGCAAATCTCATCGCCATTTTCATGATTCTCCTTTGAATCGAAGAGTTAGATCGGTGTCAAGTCCTCACAATTAGGGTTCTCACCACTTCGCAAGTGAATCCAAATTCGCTCAGCATCTCATCGCAATCCCGTCCGTAGGTGACCAAAAACTTCCGGTTCAGTAATGGTATCCGCGTTTTACCCTTTTGCGGATACAAAGAGTCGTTCATATACCTGATCAAGAAATCTAGCCCATCAATAGGTCTCGCCATCTGATAATCGGTTCGGTCTGGGTCTATCTGCTTGGCTGACTCTAACCTTCTACGCAGGAGAGTACGATCCGTCATGAGCCTAATGTACTGATCCTTTAATCGAGGAGGCCGCATGCGAATGCGTAGTTCTGCTGGGCATTTATTCGCCGAACACTGAAATCGAAAGGTTTTAGGAATATTGTGATTTAGGAATACATCCTGCCCGTTGATATCCTCCTCCTGGTACACGAAGTGGTGCAAGGGAAAATCTTTATTGGGACAGGGCATATTTCGTATCTCATAATCGTGGAAGTCCACGATTAGGTCAAGGTGATACCGACAATTTTGACAGAATGACGACACTTTATAAACAGTCTCATGGTCCGGCAAGATTCCAGGATTGGGGAGTACACTTTGATCATGTTTCGTCATAAACATATGTTTGCAATTCTTAAGTGGTAGCGCCCGTTCTGGAGGTTTCGTTGGATCAAAGTGTGGAGGGGGATCTGTGAGGATATTTCGCCCGACCTGGGCCTCATGGCGTGGGTCATACGTTAAGATATCTAGGATGAGCCGAGGAGCAGTTTTCCCTGAACAAGAAGAGGGTAGTTAGCATAAACGAGCTACTTACAAGAACACAGGGCAGGACTTACCAGGCCGAGAAGACATTTCCACCGCAGAACCATAGGAGGGTTCTACGGTGGGGGGTATAAAACTTTACTCTTACAAGGCACCTAAGAGATCAAGCGGGATCGTACTGCTGCAGGATATACGGAAGCGATGAGTACGAAGTGAGGCGAGTTGGAAGCTCGCGGATGAAGCATCGCAGGCGGCAAAGCTAGAGTGTGTAAGGCGGCAGTGGTCGAACCACGTAATCCGGGACAAAGTCTTATCAAATAGGAAGATCAGATGCTTCGAGAAGATTCAGCATCGTTAGCTTAGCCTGTTGGCCAAGAATGACCTTTTTTCTTATGCCAGAATGAGACAAACACGCACGCTGAACACACCTCAAGGCGGTGGCAGAATTAAGGTTATGAAGCACGGAGGTTGAGCCGCATGCCGCTGAACCAAACCTCAAAACACAATACGAGACAGCTAGAAGTCTATCCCATCGACTTCCCATTCCTTTACCCGCCATGGCTCCCCAACACGCCACCTACCACCCGAAGGATGCTGTTTCGACTGCAGTCAGGGCCACCATGATCACTGCTAGTGCTGGCGCCATCATTTCTGGCGTCCAGAACGCTCTTACGAAACAGAACGTAGGAGCCTTTGGCATCCTGACCAAAACGGGTGGCACAATTGCAGTTTTCGGTACAGAGCAATTATAAATTGCCTTCATGCAGCTACTATGAATGCCGCTAACGAAGCCGTAGCTGCCATGGGAGGTTCGTACGAATTCGCCAAGACTGCCTCAGCCAACTTGCGAGAAAAAGACGATAGCTGGAATAATGCCATTGGAGGCTTCTTTGCGGGCACGATGCTGGGACTGAAATGTAAGGGCAATCTCATCTATTCAATTGACATCGCTCAAGGTAACTTCAACCAGTCCGCACCCTTCCAGCAGTCCTCGGTTACGGATCCGCTCTTGCGGTGGTACTAGGCACATTTGACTACGCTGGGGGTACGTTAACGGGTTACACGCGGGACCCAGCGGTCGATGAGGTTGATAGGAAAGAATTCTTGAGGAAAAACCGCAGGATACCAGTTGAGCAGACAGTTGCCGAGTTAGGGGAAGGTCGAGGTATGCGTAATATATTAGACACATATTATGTCTCAGCCCTAACGATTACAGGTATATATGGCCCTGGATATGAAGAGAGGAGACGGGAACGGATAAAGGAGAGGTACGGCATTGACGTATCAGCCGTCCCATCCGCCCACTAGACCAAACCGAAAATTTCTTTCCTTCTCTAGATATCCGGTGCTGTGTGATAGAGCGACTCCTAAAGCCGAAGGTAAGAGCCATGGCTGGCTTTCTGTACATATATATTCTACAAGTTCGCCATTTCGGGACGTAGTCTGCGGAATAGCTTGTGCAGACCCTATGGAAGTCTGGTAGATCCTGCTATAAAATTCTAACAAGGTACACCTCAATTCCCCTAACAGACTTTGTGTAGCTTTAGAAGTGCCTCAACTAATTGAATACGATCAAAGAGATCATCACACGAGCAATTGCAGTCCAATGTTTTCGGAAGAAACTCCGAAGACAGTATTGCGGGCAATTGATTGAGGTTGAAATCAGGCATAAATCTGATAATGCATGATCACGAGGATTCTAAATGGGCGCAACAGTGACGATCAGAAGAACGGAAACGGTTTGCCAGCTACTGTAGCTGGTATTGGGCCCGAAGTGCGTCCGTATCACCAAGCTAATAATCAGTAATTGTTGCAGGTAATGGCCGTCATCAATGAGTGCGCGGTCGGTGAAGGAGATAGTTAGCACCATTGATCGAAGACGATGGCATACGACAGCCCAATCAGTCCAAGTAGATTGACTGCTGGGCGATGGTTGATGGTGAGCATCGGCCGTCAAACGCCCCTTGATGCGGGGTACGTCCAGCACCCACGTAGTTTGGATGCAAAAATCACCACCGAACGCGCCCTGCGCGCGAGGTCCGCCCACGCGGGGTGTCGCCCCTTGACAGGCTGACGGGCAGTGAGCGGTTTTACAAATCATCTTGTGGCTTAAGATGCTCAGGCTCGCTGCTGGACGTCCCACAACCCTTGTATTATTTCTCTACCCCACCGTTGCCGTCATTGCACAGCACCGCCCGCATTGAGTCGGCGTCAGAAGACCTCATCGAAGCGATATCGTGTGCTCCTAAATTCACGCCCAAAGCTCAATTGAAAGTTATGCCTGCTTGCCTGAGCAATACCGTCCTTACAGTTTGCATTAAAGTAACTCACTACTTCCACGTTTCCGGTCTGAAGACAATATGGCTTCCACTGTCGTAACTCAGCCACAACCACAGCCAGAGGTTGGCTTGAACGAGCGATTTTTTCGCTATTTTCAACATGAAGTTACTGGTATGAATCTGCTCCTTAGTCCTAACCAGACTCACACTGACAAGCATGCGACGAACAGCCCTTCAGGAGCAAATGGAGAAACTGGCACATACAGCACTGGCTGGTGGGGAGAGAAACGATGCAGTCGACCACTGCCTAGCAGGGATCGCCAGGCTATCACATGAAGTCAAAGACGCGTCGAGCTACATTCCAGCATATGATCAGAGGACATACGGCGAGGTACTTCCTTAATCCCTCTCTAAGCTATGAACCAGTACTGATTTCAGTCCTACCGCCAGGCCATCAAAGCGCTTTCTGAAAAGCTCCAGAAGACACGCTCAGCCTTCGCACCCCGCAGCAAGTTCAGCTTCAAAACCACGCAAAAGAACCCCTCCGCCATCTCCCTCAATGATGCCGCCGAACTCGCAGCTCAGAACCGCCTGCGTGTTCCTGGCTACACTTCTGGCACATCTGGCGCAAACTCATCCTTCATAGCCAGTCCCGTGGATGCCACATCCCCCGTAGAAGAGAAGCCCGAGGCCAAGCTATACATGAATAAGAACCTCGCGGGTGCGACGCAGGAGAGCTCGTCCGCGATCCGGCAGTCATCCTTCTCAGACCCGACCAGCGTCACCATTTCCAGCCACACAGGCGCGCATATCATCCTCCCTACGTCTGCCTCGCACACCACTACTTCAGGCACACTATCGAGCCTCCGCCATTGCATCGTAGACATGTCGCAGCCCACATCCAACGGTGGCCCCTTCGCAGGTCTCACCCTCAAAAACATCAAAGAGTCATTGATCATCTGCGGCCAAGTCTCCGGGCCAGCCCACATCACCGGTGTCGAGACCAGCGTGGTCGTGGCAGCATGTCGCCAGTTCCGCATGCATGGCTCTAAGAACGTCGATGTCTACCTGCAGTGCTCGAGCCGGCCGATCATCGAAGACTGCGAGGACATCCGGTTTGCCCCGTTGCCAGAGACCTATGTAAGTATTTTTGTCGCAATTTGCCCAAGAAGCTAGCACTGACCAGATAATCGCAGATCATGAAAGAAAACGCCCAAACCCAAAATCAATGGGATCAGGTCGACGATTTCAAATGGCTGAAATCAGAGCCAAGCCCGCACTGGAGTGTGCTCCCTCCCTCGCAGCAAATCAAAGACAGTGTGTGGAAAGATGTGGTGCCGGGCGGTCCTGGCCTGGGCTTGGATGAGATCCTGAAAGCCGTGACAGTTCTCAAAGCATGAAATCATAAGCTCAAGAGAGCCGAGCCCGCGGCGGATATTTCAGAACATTCTAGCAAGCAAATGGGCGAGTTAGTGAAGAACATTTCAGGCGTTTTTGACATTTTTATGGGAAATATCAAAGTCCTGTTTTTAGCAGAATTAACCAGGTATCACTACTTATAGTAGTCGAGGACGTGTGGTAAATGGGTAGAGACGCTCTAGTTTAGCCTAGATAGCATAATGATTGCAATGCTACCAAGTTTTGGTTTGAGAGGAAGGTTTTGAATTGTCTTGAATTTAGCTGTAATTAATAATTTCATCGTTGAATTCTACATGGCTTCTAATCACGCGGCTGTCTGATCTATCAAGGTAGTTTTGAGCGGCTGACGCACTCGTGGAGATCGGAAGATGTTATCTAACATATCATTTACCGCTGAAATTAAGTGTGGCGGACTCTGTACATCAGCACTGCAATTTAGCGTGGATGGTGTATGCATAGAACCACATTGGAAATGGTTAATGCTATCTTGGCGTGTCGAAGTTGCCTTGAGAGACTGAAGCGCTCCCGGAGATTTCAAACATCTCGTCTGAGTGTGGCCGACTCAGCACTACGAAAGACCGCAGCACCTCCATAGGATGCAGATATACCACCGAATGCATCTCCAATAACCAAAACACCACCCGAAATGCCCATCTCCTGGATCTTGCTCACTCAAACTCCACCCAATGCGAAATACACCAGCGCTGCCGACTCGGTAATGAGAAAGCGCATCAAACAGCCTTCCTCTTCCTCCCACCCCCCCTCCTCCAATTCCACAGCGCCTCCTGCGCATACGTCCTCGCAGTGAGATGCCCACTCTCCTTCCCTGCCTCCTCCATCAGCGTATCCAGCACTCTCCCCTCCTCAATGCACTCCCACAACCCCGTCGCCATCGCCGACGCCCCCTCATCCTCCTCTCCCTCGCGGGCCCCCTCCCCACCACCACTATCCGGATCCCTCACCATCTGCGCCGGCCCATCGACCTTCTGCTGCCCTTCCCCACTCTCCTCCCCGAACTCGCCCTTGCCCAGCCGATACAGAATGCGCCCGAGCGTCTGGTACGCGACGCAGCGCTGCGCGGCGACTTTGCTCCGCGCCAGCCGCGCCAGCTCCGGGATCGTGTACCCGGCGGCCTCGGGCGCGTCGGCGTGGTGGTGTAGCCCCTTTGTGACGGAGATCTTGCGCGCGCGCCGCGGCGCCAGCAGCGTGCCGCGGAAGGAGAAGCGCAGCTGGTCGGCGGAGAGCGAGCGCTGCGAAGGGTGGTAGGGCGAGCTGGTGTCGGAGGCGTCGATGGGGGCCATCCAAGCTAGGCTTGAGGGGTCGTAGGGCAGGTTCGGGAAGTATTTATCGTGGAGGTCTGTGAGGAAGGAGGGGGAGGAGGGGTCGATTTCGGGGGGTTGCGGCGGGAGCGGGAAGTGGATTGAGGGGGGCGGGGGCTCTGCTGCTTCGTCGGTGGATGTAGCTTTAGCTTGGGAGGAGGGTTCGGGGGACTGGGGTGGCTTAGTGGGTTTTTCGGTGGTAGTTGTGGTTGTTGCCAGTTCTTCTTGAGCTCCAGCATTGCTCGGTTCCGAGATGTTGGAGGTATCGAAAGTAACTTTTTTAGTTGTGGGTCCTGCTTTTGGGGCCTGACTATCAGAAATAGGAATGTATGAATCGAAATCTTGCTCGTTCCGCCCATCGTCAAGATTAGCTCGCGCGAGCAATCTCTGGATAAGACCTGGGCTCAGCCCTTCGAAGAGCTCTTGCCGTTCTCTTTCTATATCCTCAGGTGACATCTCAGCTATACGCTGTTTATTCTCCTCGTCTATCCTTCTCCTCTCATTATCCTCAAACGTGGCTCCATGACTCGGCTGGATTACTCCCGCAGACGTGGCGTTTGAAATAGAGTTATCTGGGGGTTGATTCGTCTTCAAGGCTCGCTGCTGCTTGAAAGCAGATGTTTTCGCCCGCTTCTTATGAGCAGGGAATCCGGTGGCATTTCCCTTAAGAGTAGGTGCTGCGGGTGGCTTCGCAGCTGTGGGAGTGCGTTCCTTGATATCTCCAATGAAGTCAGTTAGCGGCGGCGCGGGTACGGGTCTCTTATTTTCGACTCTGGAGTCTTCCTCCTGATCTGAGTCTAGATCGACATAGAAGCGCTCTCCTACGGCGAAAGCCATTTGCAAAGGTTTAGATCGCAACTAGTCTTCGTTGCCCGCCTCGTTAATAATTTGTCTAAGGCCAAAAGGAATGTCTTGGCATTTTCAATACCCGCACGCCAGGACGCTTGGTATTTGATATTCTTCCAAGGGCCAAGCGACAACAGTATAAGATACCCCTATTAACCCTCACTCGCTGTTCTATCCTCTCGTTACAATATGGCCACATAGCAAACTTTCATTGGTAGATGCATGCAGCAGATTCACCTCAAGGCATAACCCATGCCACGTTCGCCCCTCTAACCAATTTTAGTGCTTCAGAAGCTCGCCTTTCCATTTAATTCCAGCCCAGCCTTTTCATCAGCACTCTTGTCAAACGCACTTCTCTTTAATAATATTTTTTAATTGTCAGTCAGAGTAGTAAAACAGAAATCAACAGCCATGCATCTGCTTCACACCAGGACGGGTGAACTAAGAGAGTTTCACGGTAATGAGATCCCGGCATATGCAATCCTTTCGCATGTTTGGGGGGAAGGAGAGGTAACCTATCAGGATATGCAGGCTTCTCGTTCTCAAGCGGCCAAAAAAGCTGGTTTCTCCAAGATATCGCAGACTTGCAGGAAAGCACTCGAAGAAGGATCGTTGGAGTATGCCTGGATTGACACTTGCTGCATCGACAAGAGTAGCAGCGCAGAGCTCACAGAAGCGATCAACTCAATGTTTCGCTGGTATCAGGAAGCTGAAATTTGTTACGTCTACCTTGCGGACGTTCCTGCACGAGGGGATCCAGTGTTCGAGTCGGCATTTACTTCAAGCCGCTGGTTCACAAGAGGCTGGACACTTCAGGAGCTCTTGGCGCCTAGAGATGTTCGCTTCTATTCAATGGACTGGGCCTTCCTTGGAACGAAAATGGACCTCTGTGACCAAATCTCGAAGATAACTACAATAAATCCTCCTTTTTTGAGAGGTGCCAATGTTCAGCGTGCTAGTGTCGCAAAAAGGATGTCCTGGGCATCAGAACGCAAGACAACCCGCGTTGAGGACATTTCGTACTGCCTTCTTGGCATATTTGGTGTCCATATGCCAATGCTCTACGGCGAGGGAGAAAATGCCTTTCGTAGGTTACAAGAGGAGATTATCAAGATCTCAAATGATCAATCACTCTTCGCGTGGAGTGATGAATTCTGGGGTGAGGAGTGGGAAGTAGGATTACTCGCGAAGTCGCCATCCCAATTCAGGAATTCGGGCAACATTGTTCCTTATAACTCGGAGCAAGATATCTCGTACACTATAACAAACACGGGTTTGCGGATAGCACTTCCATTGAGCAAGTCCAGTGAAACGGAATCCCTTACGTGTTCCAAAACATTCGCCATTAGATGTCCGGTTTGGACATCGTTTCTGGCTGCTCTAGCCAGCGTTGTCGATGATGAATGAATGAATAAATAGGCCAAATATCATATTCAATTCATAAGCCAATCAAAATATCGCGATATGAATGAATAATTGCGATATCTTAGATATAGGTAATATCACCAGTC
>Ga0307507_10000884_pt1 | contig 66579 bp, 18 predicted proteins | sample 7_EM_MG_FD_207223 | JGI IMG/M metagenome (GOLD analysis project Ga0307507, IMG submission 207223) | Populus trichocarpa ectomycorrhiza microbial communities from riparian zone in the Pacific Northwest, United States - 7_EM | ecosystem: Host-associated > Plants > Roots > Unclassified | place... | reverse complement strand
TCCTTATCTTACATACAATCACGAACCTACCGGAATACATTCTTTTCTTTCCTTTCTTACAGACTGCTTTACTGATTACTTTTAACTAATTATAACCGACCGACCGACAGACAGACAGACTGACTGACTGACTGACAGTATTCTGACTTCCTATCTAAGAGACACCGTACCCTTCCACACTATAACTGGATCTATGCTAGCTATTGAGTTATTAAGGCTCCTAGTAAATTAGTGGTAGTATAATTTAGTTACGCGACTAAGGTATTCGTATCTATCTTAACCGTAAAGCGGACGCCGTATAGGTACACTCGACACTTCTTTAATGCATACAGTAATGCCTAATACTTAAGCTTTCCTAAATCGTATTTCTGCTCCGCTTAAGACTAGATGCCGCTCTTATATTAACATGGATAGCGACGACCTTATATATCTAGTTGCATAAGACCGCACCCCTATCTATTCTTGCATCTGTTAACGGCGAGAATAATTAGCCTAGCCCCCTTACTATAATCCAGTTAAACCAACGCGGGTGTGGTAGTAATTACATGCTTTAAAGTCTTTATAGCGGCTATCTACTCTATGCCCTATACAAACGGAACGTTTACTCGTAGCAATTGGAAGATTGGCTCTGCCTTTATTGTAAAGTCTTCCACCTATATTTGGTAATACACAACAACTCCTAGGAATGCTTGGGCAGACGTAACGTCTTTGCAGTCTCTCCAGTAAATGATCTTTACGACTTTTGACTCTTCCGGATATTGTCCCTTTCTATTATAGTGGTAGCCAACTACTATAATCTCGTCTTTGTAGAAATGAGACTTTATGCCTAAGATTATATACCTAGCTTGTTCCAAATCCGCAAGCACTCCGTTTAGCTATATAATGTGTTCCAGAATATATCTGCGCACGCCTAGAAGGCTTTCCTCTCCATTATACATTATCTGTGGTCCTTTTACTGTAATATTATCCAGAAACGGCAAGGTATAGTATAGGATATATCGCTCTAGGATCTTAGTAATTGTTCTTATAAACTAGGCTACCGAATTCGTGCCTCCCATAGGTACCATCGTTTATTATAGAAGTCCTAGAGGTATTATAAAGGCCGTTAGGTTCCTGCTTTCTACATTTAGCTCTAATTAGTTATAGCCAGAGAAGAAGTCTACTAGAGACATAACCTTATACCCTATAAACTCCTTAGAGAACTCATTAGCATATAGTGGCAGATTTACATCCCTAATAGTTACTTAGTTGATATTCATTGCTATATTAATTAGTTGGTACTTCTTGTACTCCTTTTTGCTTATAAGAAACTATGGATTCCTATATAGGCTTTCGCAATATTCTAAAGTCCCTTAAGCTAATTGTTTTTATAATATATTAATCACCTCTTCTTGCAGGGCCCTTAATACAGGAAAGTTCGGTACTTGCTATACTTTATACGGCACAGTCTTAATCTTTAATAGTGGAGTTATATCCCTACTAACATAACCCATTTTAGAGAACTCCTATACCAGAGCCTCTTCTTGGTTAAACAATATAGCCTTAAAGATTTCTTATTCTCTTGGCTAAATGTCTCCTATAATTATACGCTCTAATTGTTCTGGCTTCAGTCGTGCGCCATAGGCTAGCTTGGTGTATCGCAGCTTAAGGAAATGATTATATGGACCAAGAGGTAATCCTTAAATAGACGCCTTTTGCCAACGCAGGGCTACTTCTCGCCACTTTATTATGCCTCCTATAACTGTTCTATCTGGTGCTGACGAGTTAACCAGACGGACTTTATCCGCTTTTTGTTTATACGCAGTTGCTATATTTATAGCGTTCTGTCAGGCCTTACTCCTATAACTTTCTATTTATATTGTGAATAGATCTGTCGTCTTTAATATTTAATATATGCAGGATCTAGCCTTTGCTTTAAATACTGGCTTCTGCTTTCCTTCTATATGCTTTTTTAGGACTTCCTTTAACATTTTACTGTTAAGCTCTCTCTATCTAGTGTTATGTTCTTCTTTCCGTTAATGGCTATATCCGGCGGATATCTAAAATAGCAAATATCCTTATTAAAATCGCACCCCATTTTCCTCCTCTCTGTCCTTGGCGCCCTCCTTGTCCTAATACGCCAGGTTATAAGTAACCCCAGATACAATCCTAGCGGTTACACCAGTTATACGTTTCCTAAACTGCTACCTATACTGATTCCTTTATCTGGTCTAAAGAGCATCGCATCCTTATAGGATATTAAGAACCTTGTTTTAACCCCGCCATCTTCTAATTAAATAATGCAAGATACCTGGCCTGTTGCGGTTCGATTTGTTACTAGTCTAGCCCTTACCAACTATAGCTTACTAAGTATTACTTTATGTGACATCTCTTCTATAGTAATAAACGTTATGGATATTAAGACGCCACCTATTACTATAGGGGCCGCATACACCAACCTAATAAACTCTGACTGAGTCCTATTAGCAGACGTTAGACGTGCGCCTTATAACTATAGGGGCAGACTTAATATTGGCAGTCCGTGTTATAGAGCCACACTTTTCTTAATAAGGTTAAGTTCCGCTTTAGAGTTAATTAAGCATTTAACCTTTCTGTCTCCTATCTGCGCTTCTACTTTTAAATATTGTCTTTAAAACCAGGTGAACCTAGCTTCCCGTTCAATCTAGTCTACCTTAGCAGTTATTAGGCCAGTTTGATTAGTGTAAAACGTTAGGCGTGCTAATAATACAGATACTTTAACTTCCTCTTGCTTTTATCGGTAGGGCTCTACAAGGGGTAGCGGGAGAGGTTTAAAGAATAACTTTATAACTTCGGGCATATATACAAGGCAGTTACCAATAGTAACTTTAATAGTTTTTAACAAGATCTTGTCTGCTATTATAGTTGGGCTTAGGACGTTTCCTTTTAGTATATCTATTATCCTAACTGGCTTTAGTTGTGGTGCTTTAGTAGTTGTTATTGCGTCCGTCTCTTATTCCATTTGTCTTCTTAGCTGTTTAGTATAGTTTATTTTATTAATCTCATCATTATTTAACGGCGGTTAAGGAGCCTGCCGTTATAATTATAGTGCGATTTAGATATGTCCTCCTAGTCGTATATTTTAAACTATTGCCGGTTGTGGACTGGACGGTTTTGGGGGCGGCTTTATTACTTTAACGTCCCCTTGCGGTTTCCTAAGATTGTATAACCGTGTCGTGGGCTGCGACTGAGTTGCTACTCCTACTAAGTTAACGTACACTGACTCCACTTAGTATATATCTTCTTAGGACTTACTAAGCTCTTCTTTACTTTTAGCGCTATTACTTTTTACAAACTCTACTAAGGCTGCCGCTAGCTAGACGCCTGTTGTTGTTACTATTACTGTTGTATTAGGATTAATATTCGCATTCTACCTTAGCTAGTCCTTAAGAAACTGAATCCTGTTATTGCTTGGTAAATATGGAATTGGATTTCCTAGGCGCTTATATATTCCAGTATAGATTTGGTTATACTTGTTTATATATAGGAACCCACAGTTGACTAGTTCTTGGAGTATTAGGTATTGGTTAATAAAATAATAAGGACCCCTGTATCTATAACACATCTTAGCTTGTGCCTGGTATGCGCCAAGATTTCCTAGTCCTCTTTGCCTTTCTAGGTTAGGCTTATATCGCTCTTATAGCGCCTGTTACGGACGCTTTAAGTACGATGTTACGACTACTTGGAGAAGAGTCAGCGGAAGCTAGTTGGTTAATATAGGCACGGTCTAGAATGGATCCGGTGGAACTATATAACAAGAAATGGTAACCGAGGTTACGTGGTGTTAAACGTATTAACTATATTAAACGGAAGGGACGTTATGTTTAATATAGACAACACGTACCTTACGTACAAGAGAGGATTTCTTAGGAGTATGGTTGTATATTTAAAGGACCTTAGTCCCTACCGTAGATAGTTCTCTCCTTATAGTGAATCTTAAAATATAATTAGAGTTAATCTGTTAGGCAACCACTCCACCAGTTATTATTACGTTGTTATTTTTGTTCTTACCTATATACCCAGCCCAATAATAGAACCCACTGTAGTCTAAGCTACAAGGTTCCGTTACACATTTACTACTAAGGTTACGGTATTGGAACAAACTTAAATAACATGCCACCAAGAGCAGCACTAGTTATAACGGCGTTAATAGGAGCCACAACCTTAGGGCCAGGAGATACCAGTATGGACAATAGGGATTCTTAAGTGGTTACGCGAGGTTAGTTACAGGAAATGGTTAATCACTTATAAGACAATAATAGGATACTCAAAGAACGCATTAATGGAATTAGAGCAGCAAAGATTAAGTTACCTTTAATTAAATAATTCTTAGGAGAGAAGTTAAAGCTTAAGGGATTTCTTATGCAAATGCACTTTAAAGTAGTACAGGAAGGAGCGAAGTTAGCAACATCGTTAGACCAAGTAGCCTATACAGGATTATTCCTGACAGGGAGGGCACTTAAGTAGTTTAAGCCGTATCTTACGGAAATATAGGCCAATAGCATAACAACTACTAACTAAGATATATGGTATATATTTGCTAGTTAGAACGGGTTCGTAGAGCGACTAATGCAGATATTTGGAGACCCGGAGGCCATAACTACAGCAGAACAAAGGCTTCAGAACTTAGTATAACGCACTTTAGTAATTAAGTATATAACACAGTTTTAAACGTTAGCTACCTAGGTTAAGTGGAATAACAGGGCGCTTATAGCATAGTATAAATAGGGACTTAAGGCTAAAGTCTAGGACGCAATTATCCTAATAGAAGATGCGGATACTCTAAGAGAGTTAATAGATTAGTTAATAAAGATTAATAGCAGAATCTACCAAAGGGAACAAGCTAAGAGAGGGTAAGACAGAGTTCTATAGTTATATAAGGCGCAGAGTACGCAACGACAGACACAGAGTTAAAAACTATAGAATGGCGCAGAGCTAATGGACCTAAGCGGTACCAAAGAAACCTAAAGATAGAAAAAGAAACTATAGAAACCTAGAGGTTAAGGATTAAGTAATTAAAGGACCTAAGAGTAGAGGCCAAACCAGGGATCTTAGCAGCAGAAGACGTTTAGGCAGACTCCACAGCAAGAAAAATGGTTTAAAGATAGAGCTTGCATAAATTACAGAAAACAGGGTTATTTCGCCAGAGACTGTAGAGGTGGTTAGAGTAACTATATAGTAAAGGGAACCAGACCAGCAGATAGCACGTACGTATAGAGGGACAACAGTACACTATAAGGAATAAAAGAATGTTCAATTAACAGTTTTGCGTATTATTATAACAACGTATACCAAATTTATAAGGATACTAAGTACGGCGCAAGCTATTAGCTATAAGAGCCAGAGTTAAAAGGACTCCGAGGAACCAGAGAGTTAGATAAAGAATAAAATTAACTCTACAAGCTAAATTAAGATATTACAGCAATATACAGATAAAGATTAGCAGCAATAATAATAGAGTTAGAGTACTTATTAATTAACAGCAACAAGGACAAAAAGGAGGCTAACTAGGAGCACTTAAACCTTAATAACGCAATAGAAGCAGAGACTAAGACCATCACCAAACGAGGTTTAGTAACGGATATTATAATACCGTTGGATACGATTTCCATTGCTTCACAAGAAAATAGGAGCAACGTTTAGAAGAAACTAAGTAAGTAAACAACTACTAGTGCTAGCTTATTACTCGATAAAGGTAAAAGGCCACAGGCTTAAGATTCTTAAGAAGAGATAAGAGAAGCTTAAGATTCTTAAAGTAAGATAAGATATACCCAAGGACCCACAACGGACGAAAACTAATGGGAAAGGGTAGCAACTTAGTTCAGTAATAAACAAATAAGTATAGAACGCAAGTTCAAGAACTACAAGTTTAGAGAATAAATAAGAACATTAGCAATCCCAGGTAAACACAGTGTTTAGCCTAAAGATTAAACAGTCAATACCAGGATTAAAAAGTAAAACAACTATAAAGATCCAGCTGCAAGACACAGAAAATAAGAAACTATGGATAAGTTTAGGATAAGAATTATTATATAGTAAGAGCAGAAGCTAGACAAGAGGTCAGCTACGCCAGGTTATATAAGAAATAGAGCACCTATATAAAGAGTTACTAATAGGCCAAGTACAGGGACACCTAGGGTAAAATGGTTAGATAAACTAGAATAAGAAAAGGATCTAGATATTCCAACCAGGTTTAAAGAAAGACATACTAAAGGATGTTATAATATAGCGATAACAAGGTACTTTCTAATAGATAAACCATATACACTAAACCAGTTATACAGAAAGTGGTATAGGCAACGACACAACAATAAATAGGAAGATTTTTATATATAGCTAGACAAAAAAGTTGTCTAAGACCAACCTATTACGGAGAAGCGCATAAGTTATATTAAAGGAGCATTAATTATAATGTTAAGGAACCTAGAAGAGGGATCTAGGGACTAGAAAGGTAAGTAACAAATTTTAGTATCTACAGCAGAAATACTAGTGGTTAGGTTAACTAGGTATAGGTTTAAACTTAAGAACAAAGATAAACTAAGAGTTGACCCGAAATATACAGCGCATTATACACTATTATAGATAGCTTGTATGGATAATATATGTAATATATATAGAGTACCTAAAGATAAGAACCGGAAGTACCTAGTAAGAATATATTAGGCACCAGAGGAAAAGCGGTTTAGGAATGCTAAGTATATACATAGTTAGTACCCAGTAGAAGTATAAGGTTAAGGAGACTTAATACTTTAACCAGAAAGATTCCTTACAGAAGAATACCTAGATAGATAATAGTGGTAGAAGTGCCTAGAGAATACTTGTCCATAGTACATAGAGGAAAAGAAATAAACTAAATATTAGCCAAGGTTAGACTAAATATAGGCAGGATCTAGCAGCTAATAGTTAGGAAAAGGGGAGGTATATAGGACCAGAGGGAACTAGTATTAGAGCCTTAGACCCTTAAAGGAATTTAAGGATAATACCTAAATTTAAGAGCTAAGTAGCAAGATTAGCAGTTTAAAGTGTTGGTAGATAGTGGAGCAACTAGAAACCACATATCACTAAAGGCAGTAGAAAGAATAGGGTTACTATATAGACAAAAGGAACACCTATATCTACTTATAACGATTTCAGGAGATCAGATAGCCTATAGAGGAGGCATTATTAATCTTAAAACAGGACCTATTTAGATAACTATTAAAGGGAGACCAGTTAGAATGTCTTTTAATATCCTACCGTTGGGATAGGACGAGGCAATACTAGGAATACCTTAGTTATAGAAGTACAATCTAAAGATTAATTGGGTTATAGGTTAGGTTAATATTAAGGATATATAACAGCGTAAAGTGCAATAGTAAACCAAGTTGGTATAGTACTAAGTTAGAGCGATATATAAAGAGACTAAGCGAGGCTTAAGTTATATACTAAAGAGATACCACAAATATGGTAAAAAGTTATGGTTACTAGAAAGTGAGAAGCTGTTAAAGCATACAGCTTAGGACTATAAGATAGAATTAGAAAAGGGAATAAGTCTAAAGTTCTTCCTAATTTATAAGCTTACTAAAACAGAGTTAGTAGCACTTAAGGAGTTTATTTAGAAGAACTTATAAAAGGGATATATTAGACCATTATAGTTATCAGCAGGATATCTAGTATTGTTTATCCCAAAGAAAAACGGAAAACTTAGGATATGTATAGACTATAAATAGTTAAACAGCATTACTAGGAAGGATAGGTATCCTTTACCCTTAATTAGCGAAATCTAAGACAGGATAGGCAACGTAAAGATCTTTACAAAGATAGATCTGAGATAGGTATACCATTAGATTAGAATTAAGGAAGGCAACAAATAAAAGGCAGCCTTTAGGTTGAAGGAAGGACTATATAAGTCATTAGTTATACAATTTGGGCTTATAAATATACCAGCAACGTTCTAGAAGCGAATTAATAGTATATTAGGAGAACACTTAGATAAATTTATTATAGCATACCTTAATAATATTATTATCGACTTAGAGAGTAAGGAAGAGCACAGAGAACACATTAAGTAGGTCTTAAAGAGACTACAAAAAGAACAGATGCTAGTAGTAATTAAAAAATGCAAGTTCTTCACTAGGAAGACTGATTTTATTAAATTTATTATTAAACTAGGCCAACTCAGCATAGATCCAAAGAAGATTGAGGCTATAGTAAATTAGTAGGAACTAGAGAACGTTACGCAGTTAAGATCGTTCCTAGGGTTTTGCAATTACTGTAGAAGGTTTATAGCACAATGGTTATAGGATATTAAGCCATTTACGCAGTTAACAAAGAAAGAAGAACTATAGGCATAGGGAAAGAAGTAATAAGAACTATTTAAAAGAGTTAAAGAGTTATTTACCTAGGAGCTAGTTCTTAAGATCTATTAACTAGGTCTAGAGACGGTTGTAGAAACGGATACATTAGACTTTACACTAGGGGCATACTTCCTATAGAAATATTAAGATAGATAGTACCCAGTGGCATACTTTAGTTAAAAGATAACACCACTAGAGTTAAACTATGACATCTACAACAAGGAGTTGTTAGGTATAGTTATAGTACTTAAGGAATAGAGAGCATTCTTACAAGATATAGAGAAACCATTTGTGGTTAAGACGGACTATAAGAACCTTATAGGATTCCTAACAACAAAGGAAATTAACCAAAGACAGGTTAGATAGGCGGAAATACTTACAGAATACCATTTTAAAATTTAGTATACTAAGGGTATAGACAATACACAAGTAGACGCTTTAAGCAGAAAAGCTAAACTATAGAGTAGTAAAAAGCTATCAGGAGCTTTGTTACGAAAGGATTAAGACGGATTAATTAGGTATAATTATCTAAAGATTATAGCAACTAAGGAAAGTCAGATCTATAAATTACTAGAGAGTAATTAGATATAGAAGATCTAAGAAGTATAGGCAGAGAATCCAGACTTAGAGCAATATAAAAATAGAGAAGCAATATATATACCTAAGTCTATTGCAAAAGAATTTGTTAAGGAATTCCATAAGGGAATAATACAAGGATATAACGGAGCTATAGGCTTAGTATTAAGACTTTAAGAGAAGTACATTATTTAAGGAATCTAGGGACTAGCAAGATAAGTTATAAAGGAATATCTAGATTGCTAAAGAAATAAACCAACAAGGTATAAGCCGTATGGAGGGCTATAACCTGTTAAGATACTAGAAAGACCATGGGAGGTTATATTATAGGACTTTATTATTAAGTTACCAAAGTCAAGAGATCCTATTATAGGATAAGATTATAACGCGATTTTAGTAATAGTAGATAAGCTAACAAAGTAGGGATACTTTATAGCATACACTAAAGAGATATCAGTAGAAGATGTCGCTAGAATCTATATAAAGGAAGTATTTGTAAGATATAGAGCACTAAACAAGATTATATTAGATAGAGATCTAAGATTTATAGTAGTATTTTAGGAAGTATTTCTGGCAGAATAAGGAGTTCGCGCAGTAATATCTATAGCGTATTATCCGCAGATGGATAGATAAACGGAAAGACTAAACTAGACACTAGAATAGTATCTAAGGCATTACGTTAATCACGCATAGAATAATTAGGTATTGTTATTACTAGTTATACAGTTTACATACAATACAACACTATAAGAAGGAATGGGGACATTACTATTTAAGGCGAATTACGGATACAAGCTAAGAATATTATTATTACTACAACAAGTAAAAAAGACGAGTAGCACAGCTAAGCAAAGAATAGAGATATTAATAAATCTTTATACAGACCTTAAAGAAACAGCTAAACTAGTATAAGAACAAATAAAAAGGTACTATAATGCTAAGAGATCTAAGGGACCAGATCTTAAGGAAGGGGATAAAGTGTGGCTACTATACAAAAATTTTAAGAGTTGATAACTAAGTAAGAAGTTAAACCACGTTAGACTAGGACCTTTTAAAGTTAAGTAAAGAATTTTATTAGTTACGTATAAGTTAAACCTACTAGCTAAAATAAAAATCTACCCTATATAATACGTTGTAATGCTAGAGCCAGTATATGGGAATATTAAGCTACCAGTCTATAAGGTAGACATATATAGAGGATAAGAGGAAGACGAATGGCAAGTTTTAAAGATTATCAGTTATAAGGATGTGGATAACAAAATATAGTATAAAGTAAAGTGGATAGGCTATAGTAAGACTACCTAGAAACTATTAAGCAACCTAAGAAACGCTATAGGAAAGGTATAGAAGTATCAGAAGAAAGTAGGTTAGGTAATATTAACAAAGAAGGATCGCCGAAAAATAAGTCACCTAAGGGGGACTTAAGAGGAGTAATTGCCAAGCTACTTAGAGTTGTTTCCCTTGTAGGAGGAGAGCTAATCCTTTTGTTACCTAGCTTAGACAAACCCTATTAAACTAGTTTCTACTCCTTGGAATAGACCTTCTTATAGACACGTTTAAGGCGTTAAAGACGAGCATAAGCTAAACGTTAAGCTTTAAGGACGCGTGCGGACTTTTCTAAGGCATATTAAACCTTAAGTAGCGCGGAGGCCAGCTTACTATTAAGCTTTATAGTAGTAGATTAAACACAAGACCCTATAACAAGTTACTTAGGGAACTTAAAAACTATTAAGAGTTATAGAACGCGCACACTTAGCGTTAGAGATAGAGCAAACATCACAGGACAATTAAATATTTGCTTTAGTACACTCAGAGCAAGAGGAGGGTTGTTAAGACGTAGGACTTACTAGCGTAATACAAACTAACCCCTCTTTAGCACACCTTAAGTAAGGAATCGCCATCACCTTGCCTAGCAACAGTATGGAGGAAACCATATAAAGGCGACGCTCAACCCAGGAAAGAGAAGAAGAAGCTTTAGGTATAATAAGTACAGATATTAACCAGACTAATTAAACGGACATTACACCTCTAGTAGACAACTTGGAGATGTTAGAAATCTTTAAGGACGAAGATAAAGAGGAGGGAGATAGTGTTACGGACGCTTTAAGTACGATGTTATAACTACTTGGAGAAGAGTTGGTGGAAGCTAGTTAGTTAATATAGGCACAGTCCAGGATGGATCTGGTGGAACTATATAATAAGGAATAGTAACTAAGGTCATGTAGTGTTAAACGTATTAACTGTATTAAACGGAAGGGACGTTATATTTAATACAGACAACACGTACCTTACGTACAAGAGAGGATTTCTTAGGAGTATAGTTGTGTATTTAAAGGACCTTAGTCCCTACCATAGATAGTTCTCTCCTTGTAGTGAATCTCAGAATACAATTGGAGTTAATCTATTAGGCAACTACTCCACTAGTTATTATTACGTTATTGTTTTTGTTCTTACCTATATACCCAGCCTAATAATAGAACCCACCGTAGTCTAAGCTATAAGGTTCCGTTACAGCGCCCCCCCTATATAGTAGTAGTAGCCCGTTGTTATTCGTTGTAGGTTATAGACCCATTTGTTCTTAACGCACTGACGCTTAGTTTAGGAGCTGCGTATACTATATTAGATCTTAGCAAATCTTGTTAAGGAACAGCATTAAAGATATAACACCTGCTAATTTAACTGTCCTAAGATTAAGCCTCTAGAGTTAACTAGTAAGTTTCTCTAGCTTAGGGTCTGTCTCTTGTATTATTTAATGGGTACTTGCCGACTTATTTAGCTAAGAGACTATGGGTGGCTAAAGAGCAGCCTCTCTCTAGTTTAATATAACCAGTTACTAATTATGGAATTGTTTAACCAACTAACAAAGACCTTGTTCCTTAGGGTTTATTATTAATAGGTGGTCCGCGCCCTTATATAAATTAAGCCTATCTTCTATAGCCTTCCTTAGTAGGTGGAAGTTAAAAGACTTTTGTCTATCCGGGTTAGCTCCTGTCTTGGTTATAGTATATCTTTAATATTTAAATAGGAGTCCTTTTGCAAACCAGTATTCTTATTTATAGTTTTCTAAATTGCTAGCCTTAGTAGCCTTCTGGGAAATCAGCGTGAATTGTTTACAGTATTTGCGTATACTACTGGGTGGGTTGTTCCTGTACTATAGTATATAAGCTTCTAAGAATTCTACCGTCTTAACTTGTTAAAAGTAGTTACTTCCTTAGTAGTCTGTTTAAAGCTTTTTTATAAGTTCCGTCTATCTGCTAATAATAAACTTAGGTAGGCTTTAGATCCAGGTCCCTATTTAATAGTCGCAATATTCCAGAAGTCTATAATGTTTTTTATCGTCCGTAACATGGTGTCGGATGCACAGTTGCTTGTACTATTCAATAAATTGTGACACGTTTTGTCCCGTAAAGTAAGGGGTCCCTAGAGTCCCTGGAGCTAGCATAGGCTGGGCTATAATATATACCTTATCTTATTCCATTGGTGGTTTATTATAAGGCAACGGACTTGCAGTTTCTCCTAGGATAGATAAGTTAACCTCTTAGTTCTTGTCCTCTCTTTGCTAAAGGTTATTGGTTCTAGATGTTGTAGAAGTTGGGTCTAGTACCGCATCCTCTAGGTTAGGAAAACTTTGTAGGTTAATAGGCTGCCTGCTTCCTTCTCTACTATTATTATAGAATAGACCTAGCATCCCTAGTATTCCCTTTATTAGTCCTGTCGCTATTGCTCTTATGAATTTAAGGGAGGCTTGTATAAATGCAAGAAGAATTGTATAGACTGTTGCAAATATAGTAAATAAAAAATTTAAGACTTCTTTCTACTAGTCCTAATACATTATAACCCTCTCTTTTATCCTCTATCCTGCTATACCCTGTGCTCGCATTCCTACTCCTAGTCGTCTATTCCGTCTACTATAGGTCTCGGATAGTAATCTCTAAAAGTATTATTGACTTATCTTAATTTCCGTGCTTAATTTCCGCACCTGTTGGTAGCTTAACGGCTTTTGGTAGCAGTAACTTAACAGTTTTTAGTTCTTCTATAGCTGTAGCACGTTCCTACGTGTCTCCTATGTGTAGAGTGCTAGACTTCTAATCTAAAGAGCTTGCTGTCGTCCTTATATGGAATGCCATAAAGTATATGGGAGGGAAGGTCTCTCTCTAGACGAGAAGTTAGTGTACTATTAGTCTGTCGGTCGGTCGTAGTTAGTTAGTAGAAATCAGTAGGAAAGCAGTTAGTAAGAAGAGGAGAAAAGAGTGTATTGTGTCCCCCTAAACTGTCTGTCGAGCCTGTCTGAGTTGTTGAAGACTCTAAGGCCGCGGGCCAATCTATATACCTATAGGAGGCCTATGCTCTCCCGAAACCATACCCAAATTAGATACTGAATGTAGTGGGCCAACTTACCCCACCACAATATTATAGGCGAAGCACCGGTGACCTGCCTAAGGGTTAATAGTGACATAACAACCAAAGAAATGGCTAGAACTATTAGCCGCCTTTTAAATAACATAGTACTAGGACTAGATGGGATCCTAAATAAAGCCCTAAAGACCTACGGACCACTAATAGCACCTTGGCTTGCGGATATAGCTAGAGTATACTTTATAATAGGCTACTACCCAAGACCCGGAAGAGCTATAATAACGTTTATCCTATATAAAGAAGGTAAAGCAGACTACTTACTTCTAGGGAGCTACCGCCCTATTGCCTTAGAGAATACCCTTAGTAAGATCTTAGAAAGGGTAATAGCGGACTATATAGTAGACATGGCTGAGGAATATGCCCTACTACCATAAAGCTAAATAGGGGCAAGAAAGAACCGCTTAATACTATTAGTACTTACGCTACTCGCTGCCACTATTAAATCTACATGGGCGATATAAAGGGACTTTGTAGTATTAATACTTAGCTTAGATATTAGTGGTGCCTATAATAATATACCCTATAAGCGTCTCCTATATATCCTTAGGGCAAAAGGCTTCCTAGAATAGATTATATAATTTATCTAAGGGTTTACAGGTTAAAAAGAAACATTATTAGCCTTTAGCGGATACTAAAGCCCCCCTATCGCAGTTGTAATAGGAATACTATAAGGATTACCCCTCTCGCCTATACTTTTCCTTTTTTTTATAAGTAACCTGCTTGACTCCTTTAAGGAAGGGGCGACCTAGGGGATAGGCTTTGTTGATGATATAAACCTAATTATATATAGGCTAACAGCTGCAGAGAATTGCAGAACACTAGAGAAAGCTTATAACACCTATATAGAATAGGCAAGATATAAGGGCGCGAAGAGGCTTTAAGGAAGATTTAAAGGAACAATATAAATTCTATCTAAATCTGAGGGTATATAGCTCTTGCAGAGAACAAGACGTTGCGTGAAGAAGAGAAAGGAATATAGAAAACTTATAACTAAATATTTGGGGTCTTGGCAGCAGACGCGTGGGCATAAGCCCATATGGATTTCAATAAGTTTTAACTAAATTCCATTACGTCGGTGGAATTTAGTGGAATTTAATCAAGTCGGCGGAACTTGGTAGAAAATGGTGGATTACAGCAGATAATCGCGGACAGTTGCAGATAGTTGTAGACAGTTATAAACAGTTTATAAACAGTTTTATACAGTTATCTGTCAAGTGTTTCACCGAGACATTCCTACTGTAACTAGGCTAGTCCCGTTACACAAGACGATATAGAGTCCAATTCTTACTAGAGAAATACCAGCTAATTTATTTTATAAAAAAACGCAACTAATTTATAGATCTTTAGCACATAATTTATATCTAAGGCTTTAGGGGTTAACTAGTTTAGGGCCTAAGAGTATTAGGAGTATAGGTAGACAGTAAGCTCTAGTAGAGCGCATATATGGCGTAAGTAGCCCATAAGGGCTAAGTATAGTACATTACATTATCTAGGATTATTAATTTTATATAGGGTCTATGCTTCTAGAGGTTACGCCTACTATATATAGTAGTTGTCCGGCCAACCATGATATATAGGTCCAGTATTTAGGCCATTGGAGAATCTAAGAAAGGCCCCCCTAAATTGCTCCTTAAACCACTTTAAAAGGTCTAAACAGCCTGCCTTTAGAGTATAATAGGCGGATATAAGCAAACGGCTATAGCACTGCTTAAGAAGGAAGCTAATATTCCCCCCCTATAACTATATATTGAAGCCGCTGCAATATAAAGGGCGTAAAAAAAACGCAACTCTAATGTTATAAAGTATATTAAGACACGCCTAAATAAACTATAGAGGGACCCTAGGGTGCCTTATAGGAGAATAAACTAATAACCCTAAAGTAGGGAAGATATATTAGAGAAACAGGTAAAGAAAGTAGAAGAAGAATAGTACTGCTTTAGGGCCTAGGCCTATATAAAGGAGGAAGGGAGACGCGTAAGAGGCTAGCAAGAATAACAGTAAGAGAGAGAAAGGAGCTAAAGTAGAGCATAAAAGAACACTAGGAAACTCTCTACCGCAATACAATACTGGCTAGACTAACGCTAGAGAGGCGCGTAGGAGTTAAAGGTACAAAGGCTACCTAAGGCAAGAGGAACCCAAGCCATAGCATAGTTAACGCCATAGGGGGTAAATACTCTAAGGCTCCAAGAAGGCCTAACAAAGGCAGAAAATATAATAGCAACACTCTTAAGAACAGGAATAATAGGACTAAAAGACTGGCTCTACTAGGTGGGTGTCCTAGTAAATAGCCTAAGATGCGAATATAGCTGGCCAAGACAGACACCAAAATATGTAATACTGCTATACCCCTTATATACTAACCGAGAAGCAATACTCTTAGTAGCTAGCATAGAGAACTATAAGACACTGCTCTTAATATAAAAAGGCCTTAAGGCGGTTACCCAGTGGCTTATTAGCTAAAATGTACTAAACCAGTTCTAGGTTACAAAGGAAATAGTAATAGAGGGTAGGGGGGCAAGCGACGGGCGCCCCCTAATAACTCTATAGTAGTAGAGTAAAGTTTGCAATACTAGCGCGTCTATAGGCTTGTTACGGCAGCAGTGGTTCCCAAGGAGGTTAAAAAGTAAGGTAGTAGGAGCACTATAGGTGACTTATAGGCGCCTTATAGGCGCCTCGTAGGCGAGTCCTAAAAGGCAGGGAGATAGATCACGGGGTTTTCTTAAATAGAGTTTTCTCCCCATATATATATAAGGAGTAGTCCGCGTGGGCCCAATAGGGATCCAAATCGGACGTTAAGCAATGAATTATTATTAATATATCCCTTTTATAGGTTTTCTTAGATAAACTCCTTAAGTGCTCTTAATTTGTCTTCTGTTAACTTATAGATTAGAAATAACTTTAAACTTATTCCTAGTTCTAACTCTATTTTATAGTCCTATACTATATACTTTAACAGCTTTTCACTTTTTAAGCTCTATAGCCTTTTACTATACTTATAGTATCTTTTTAGTATATAACTTAAGCTTTACTTAGTTTCTTTATACGTCGCTCTAACCTAGTATTATACTATCTTAATAGCTTATCGCATTTTACGTTATTAAGTATTCTTAATATTAACCTATCCTATAACCTAATTAATCTTTAAATTATATTTCTATAACTAAGGTATTCCTAATATTGCCTTATCCTTTCTTAATAGTAGGATATTAAAAGACATTTTAACCTATCTCCTTTTAATAGTTAACTAAATAGGTCCTGTTTTAAGATTAATAATACCTTCTTTATAGTCTATTAGGTTTTCTAAAATTGTTATTAACGGATATAGGTGTTCTTTTTACCTATATAGTAATCCTATCCTTTTAACTGCTGCTAGTAATATATAATTTCTTATTACTCTACTATTTACTGGCGCTTTAAACTTTTAATTTTACCAATTAATTTATAAATTTAGGTGTTGTCCTATAATTCCTTTAAGGGTTTAAGGCTATACTACTAGCTCCCTTTAGTCCTATAGGCCTCTCCTTTTCCTAACTATTAGCTGCTAGATCCTAATTATACTTAATTCTCCTTAGGCCAATATTTAGTTCGCTTTTTTTCCTTAATATGCCATAAATATATTCTTTTAGTGCACTCCCACTACTATTGTCTATTTAGGCATTCTTTTATAAGAAACCCCCCTAGTTAAAGCATTAGGTTACCTAACTCCTAAACTTCTACTAGGTGCCATTTATATATATACTTAATATCTCTAAATTGCTTTTTATCTGTTATCTAATACATTTCTATTAAATACTTATAATATTTATCCTTTAGTGCTCTATATATATTATATATACTACCCACATATATAACCTACGCTAATGTGTAATGTGCTAGCTGTTTTAGGCTAACTTATAACTTATCTTTACCCTTAAGTTTAAACCTCTCCTATATTAATCTAAGTGTTACTATATTATTTACTAGTTCTAATATTTATATTATCTCTCTCTAGTTTACAGCTTGTTCTTTTAGATTCTTTAATATTATAATTAAGGCTCTTTTAATATAACTTATCTATTTTTCTAATATAGCCTAATCTAGTATAGCTTTCTTATCTAGCTATATGCAGAAGTCTTCCTACTTATTGTTTTTTTGCTATCTATACTACTTATAGTACAGCTCCATAAGTGTATATAATTTGTCTATAAGGAAGTATCTCTTTATTACTACATTATTACAACCCTTTATATATTATTTTGTAAACCTAGTTAGAATCCCTAGATCCTCTTCTTATTTTAAGTTATTAAGCTACTTAGCTCTTAGTATACTTATCTTTAGCCTATTAGTAACCTTCTATATAAGTGCTCTATCCCTTATACGTCCTAGTATAGTTAATCTCTAATTTAGCTTTTGCTTTTACTATATAAGTATTATTTAAACTCCTTTATACTTTCTATCCTATTATATCTTGCAAATAGATTTTTAATATTGTTATACTTTTTAACTATAGTATTAACTTTCTAATCTTTAGGCTAAATACTACGTTTACCTAGGACTGCTATAGACCTTATTTATTCTTTAAAATCTTAACTCCCTAGGAATCTTTATCCCGTACTTATTTATTTATCTTTAAACTAAGCTATTACCCTCTCCTATTGGTTCTTATCTGTTATAAGTTCTTAATTATATCTTATCTTATTTAGAGAATCTTAAGCCTATAGCCTTTTGCCTTTATTAAGTAGTAAACTAGCACTAGCAGTTATCTACTTACTTAATTATTTTTAGATATTGCTCCTTCCGTTTTATAAAGCAATAAATGCTGTATCTAACGGTATTATAATACCCGTTACTGATCCGCGTTCTATAGTAGTTTTAGTCTCTACTTCTATAAGGGCGCGAAGAGGCTTTGGGGAAGATTCGAAGGAATAATATAAATTCTATCTAAATGTAAGGGTATATAGCTCTTGCAGAGAACAAGACGTTACGCAAAGAAGAGAAAGAAATATAGGAAACTTATAACTAAATATTTAGGGTCTTGGCAGTAGACGCATAAGCATAAACCCACGCGGATTTTGATAGGTTTTAACCAAATTCCATTATATTAGTGGAATTTAATGGAATTTGATCAAGTTGGCGGAATTTAGCGGAATTTAATTAACTTTAGTAGAATTTGGCAGAATTTAATTAACTTAGTAGAATTTAGCAGAATTTAATTAAAGCGTTAGAATTTATCTATTAAGTGTTTTACTAAGACATTCCTACTATAACTAGGCTAGTCCCGTTATAGTACCCCCCCTTTTAACCAAAGGTCCAAATAATTTAATTTTAGTTAAGATTTATAACCTATTATATGTTATATAATCGCATTATAAGCGTTATAGTATATTTTAAGTTCTTTTTAATTTCAAGTTTCCTGCTATTATGTTTTATGTATTTATATTAAGTAGCAATTGTTTATCTTTATATTGTGTCTATCTAGCTAAAGTAGGCCGTAAAGGATAGTCTTTATAGAATTCTTTTACTAAGGAAGGCGCGTTGGCCTTAATCTGGTTATAGATTTCCTAGGTTTATATTTTATATCCTTCCCACTTAATAAGAAGTTTAAATTATTTAGATTATGTTTTCTATTGTATATTATTAATTAAGTTAATAATGCCTGCGAAGCCCTACTGCACGCGTCCACGTCGCCGTAGGTGGAAACATCATCTGGAATCCTATTCCTATTGATGGCCAAGTGCAGAGGCGATGGTAGAGAGCCATCGCAGCGCGTGCGGCGCTGTCGTTCGACTCTGTGGTAATGGGCCCGCGACGCGTACAAAGCATCGCCCTTAACAACACCAGGAGCCTCACTGCCTCTGTTTAAAGCTCTTGTTCTACCATTTAGGGAGGCCTAGCAAGGAAAACTGGGATATAAAAACCGCCCAATATACAACTACCTAGCTCGCAGCCAGGCCCAAAACTGGCCTTATTTAGCCAGTTAATATAAACGCGTCCTAGGCGTATAATAGGACACCCTTAGGCTTGCACTAGCTCTAAGATTGCAAAGTATATATAATAAGGGCGTAGGGATCCTCCTTTTATAAGAACTTGTTAAGGTTAATGCGTTGCAGATACTTTATATAAAACTTATTAAGGCCCTAAGGCTACCGTAAAGAACTTATTAAGGCCCTACCTAGAGAACTTATTAAGGCCCCTCTATAAGGGCCTATCTGGTATCTAGTACACTTAGGTGACTTAGAAGAGGGTCTTAATAGGCGTAGTACACACGACCTGGTTAATGGCAACGCGACAGCAATGCGACAGCAACGCGACGGCGACTAGATGGCTTAACAAGGTGGAAACACAGGCAAAGCTCTAGGCAGCGGAAACATAGGCCAGCTTTAACGGCCCTATAGCGCTTAACTTACAGTCAACTTACAGTTAACCTATAGGTGACTTATAGGTAACTTATAGGAGGGTTTTAATAGGCGTAGTATACGTAACCTAATGCGTATATGCATAAGGTGACTTATAGGAGGGTCTTAATAGGCGTGGTGCATATAACCTAATGCATATATATAGGGGAGGCTATAGGGGAAACACAGGCTAGTTAGACAAGGACTTAATAGTTAGAGATATAGGCTAGCTTGTAAAAGGGGGGGATATAAGCTTAGTTAGTAGGAGAGGGGGAAGTAGGTTGTTTAGAGTGGGACCTAGTATCTCTACGGCCCCTCTCCTATAAGACACGGTTGGCCTATTATAAGGAGACTTTTATAGGCAACACGAAATAGGAACTGGCAGCAGTATAGGGTATTGCGCCCCTATATTACTACTAGCCTCCCATAGGGTGTAGTGTGTAGTAGCTACTACTAGCTTTAGGGACCTTACCCCTTAACTGGGCCCTAACCCCTAGTGCACCTAGTAGGTAGGTAGGATTATGTCCTGGCTAGAAAGACTACTACGTGGCTTAAGAGAACAGATGTGTGTATTGGTATATTAATAGACGGAACCATTCGCCTTTAGGGCAGCTTGCCAGTAAGATATACTTAAGGAGTAAATAGGAGTTACTTAGGTAGGGGAGGCTTTTAGTCTGGGCCCCAACTATAGAAGGTACCTAAGGCTTCTATATTACAGGATGCAGCCATAACACCTATATAGGAATATGCCAGTAGACGTGTAAGACGGGAGTTGCAACCCCTAGAAATGGCAGCTTATGCCCATACTAGCAGAAATAATAAAAAGAGGCGTAAAACTAGAGGTGGAAGGCTCCCAAGCTGTGCAAAAGTATACTAACTCTAGGAGGAGACTCTTATATAGACTACTAGGGGGCAGACTAGTACTTAGGTAACCTATTATAAGATATCTAAAAGAACTAGTGAAACTTCCCATTTAAATAGTAGTGGCAGCCAACTGCTTATAGAAAGCCCCTAGGCCTTTAGGCCTAGGTATTAGGAAGAATACTAGAAAACTGGGGTAGAGGCCTAGATAAGCAGGCATGTTAAACTCTACTATATAACTACCTACCCAACTATAGAAGGTACCTAAGGCTTCTATATTGTAGGATGCAGCCACAACACCTATATAGGAATACGCTAGTAGGCGCGTAAGACGGGAGTTGCAACCCCTAGAAATGGCAGCCTATGCCTATGCTGGCGGAAACAATAAAAAGAGGCGTGAAACTAGAGGTAAAAGGCTCCTAAGCTATACAAAAGCATACTAACTCTAGGAGGAGACTCTTATACAGACTACTAGGGGGCAGACTGGTACTTGGGTAACCCGTTATAAGATATCCAAAAGAACTAGTGAAACTCCCTATTTAAATAGTGGTGGTAGCTAACTGCTTATAGAAAGTCCCTAGGCCTTTAGGCCTAGGTATTAGGAAGAATACTAAAAAACTAGGGTAGAGGCCTGGATAAGTAGGTACGTTAAACTCTACTATATAACTACCTACTCATAGGAGGGTCTTAATAGGCGTGGTGTATGTAACCTAATATATATATATAGGGGAGGCTATAGGGGAAACACAGGCCAGTTAGATAAGGACTTAACAGTTAGAGATATAGGCTAGCTTATAAAAGGGGGGGATATAAGCTTAGTTAGTGGAGAGGGGGGAGTAGGTTGTCTGGAGTGGGACCTAGTGTCTCTACGGCCCCTCTCCTACAAGACACGGTCAGCCTATTATAAGGAGACTTTTACAGGCAATGCGAAACGGGAACTGGCAGCAGTATAGGGTGTTGCGCCCCTATATTACTACTAGCCTCCTACAGGGCGTAGTACATAGTAGCCACTGCTAGCTCTAGGGACCTTACCCCTTAACTAGGCCCTGACCCCTAGTGCACCTAGTAGGTAGGCAGGATTACGTCCTAGCCAGAAAAACTACTACGTGGCTTAAGAGAACAGATGCGCGTATTAGTATATTAATAGACGGAACCGTTCGCCTCTAGGGCGGCTTGCTAGTAAGATATACTTAAGGAGCAAACAGGAGTTACTTAGGCAGGGGAGGCTTTTGGTCTAGGCCCCAACTATAGAAGGTACCTAAGGCTTCTATATTGTAGGATGCAGCCATAACGCCTATATAGAAATACGCCAGTAGGCGCGTAAGACGGGAGTTGCGACCCCTAAAAATAGCAGCTTATGCCTATACCGGCAAAAACAATAAAAAGAGGCGTGAAACTAGAGGTGGAAGGCTCCTAAGCCATATAAAAGCGTACTAACTCTAGGAGACTCTTATACAAACTACTTGGGGGTAGACTGGTACTTAGGTAACCCATTATAAAATATCCAAAAGAACTGGTGAAACTCCCCATTTAAATAGTAGTGGCAGCCAACTGCTTATAGAAAGCCCCTAGGCCTTTAGGCCTAGGTATTAGGAAGAATACTAGAAAACTAGGGTAGAGGCCTAAATAAGTAGGCATGTTGAACTCTACTATATAACTACCTGCCCAGAATAGATTATATAATTTGTTTAAGGGTTTACAGGCCAGAAAGAGACATTACTAGTCTTTAGCGGATACCAGAGCCCCCCTATTATAGTTACAATAGGTATACCACAAGGATTACCTCTTTTGCCTATACTCTTCCTTTTCTTTATAAGTAACTTACTTAACACCTTTAAGGAAGGGGCGACCTAGGGGATAGGCTTTATCAATAATATAAACCTAATTATATATAGGCCAACAGCCGCAGAGAACTGCAGAATACTAGAGAAAGCCTATAACACCTATATAGAATGGGCAAGATAATATAGAGTCCAATTCTTACTAGAGAAATACCAGCTAATCCATTTTATAAGAAAACGTAACTAATCTGCAAATCTTTAGTATATAATCTATATCTAAGGCTTTAGGGGTTAACCAGTTTAGGGCCTAAGGGTATTAGGAGTATGGGTAGATAGTAAGCTCTGGTGAAATGCATATATGGTATAAGCAGCCCATAAGGGCTAAGCATAGTACATTACATTATCTAGGATTATTAATTCTATATGGGGTCTATGCTTCTAGAGGTCACGCCTACTATATATAGCAGTTGTCCGGCTAACTATAACATATAAATCCAGTATTTGGGCCATTAGAGAAACTAAGAAGGGCCCCCCTAAATTACTTCTTAAACTACTCCAAAAGGTCTAAATAGCCTGCCTCTAGAGCATAATAGGCGGGTATAAGCGAACGGCTATAGCACTGCTTAAAAAGGAAGCCAATATTCCCCCCCTATAACTATATATTAAAGCTGCTATAATATAAAGGGCGCAAAGTAAATATAACTCTAATGTTATAAAGTATATCAAAACACGCCTAAATAAACTATAGAGGGACCTTAGGGCGCCTTATAGGAGAATAAACCAACAACCCTAAAGTAGGGAAGAGATATTAGAGAAATAGGTAAAGAAAGTAGAAGAAGAATAGTGCTATATTAGGGCCCAGGCCCATATAAAGAAGGAAGGGAGATATATAAGAGGCTAGTAAAGATAATAGTAAGAAAGAGAAAGGAGCTAAAGTAGAGTATAAAAGAATGCTAGGAAACCATCTTTTATAATATAATACTGGTTAGACTAATACTGGAGAGGTATATAAGAGTTAAAGGTATAGAGGCTAACTTAGGTAAGAGAAACCCAAGCCATGGCATGGTTAATACTATAGGGGGTAAACACTTAAGAGCTCTAAGAAGGCCTAACAAAGGCAGAAAATATAATAGCAACACTTTTAAGAATAGGGATAATAGGACTAAAAGATTAGCTCTACTAGGTAGGTGTCCTAGTAGGCAGCCTAAGATGTAAATGTGGCTGGCTAAGATAGACACTAAAACATATAATACTATTATGCCCCCTACGCACTAACTAAGAAGCTATACTCTTAGTAGCTAGCATAGAGAACTATAACACACTACTCTTAATATAAAAAGGTCTTAAGGTGGTTACCTGGTGGCTTATTAGCTAAAATGTGCTAGACTAGTTTTAGGTTGCAAAGGAAATGGTAATAGAAGGCAAAGGGGCAAGCAATAGGCGCCCCCTAATAACTCTACAGTAGTAAAGCAAAGTTTGCGATACTAGCGCGTCCGTAGGCTTGTTATGGCAGTAATGGTTCCTAAGGAGGTCAAAGAGTAAGGTAGTAGAGCACTATAGGTGACTTGTAGGCGCCTTATAGGCGAGTCCTAAAAGGCGGGGAGATGGATTATAGGGTTTTCTCAAAAGAGTTTTCTCCCTACATATATATAAGGAGTAGTCCGCGTAGGCCTAATAGGGATCCAAATTAGACGTTAAGCAATAAATAATAATTAAGTTAATAAAGTAAGAACCGTTACTGTTGTTAACAATTATAGAAGGTAGTAGCGGTACTTTATAAGTTATAGGGTCATTTTTTAAAGGTTATAATAAGCTTACATAAAACATTAGGTGTATTTTTATTTTAGTTAGTAGTTTAAGCTTATAAGTATATAGGCTTAGTTTTTTCTTAATTTAGTATAGGCCTATAAACTTCTAATTAAGTTTCTTTAAGGGCTATTAAGTCTTTAGGTTTTATATATTTAGATAAGCCATATTACGTTCCTTAAAGTCCTATATAGGAGCTTATCCTTTGTTTGCATGCCATTCCTATACTATTTAAGCGTATATTAATTTACTTTATAATAGTTCCGTTAACTGCTTTATTTAATTAGTAAAGTTATACACGTTAATTAACTAGATCCGTTAAATTATAGGTTTAATTATATTAATTTTAGGTTATAGTTTAAATCTAAGTTAAAGGTCTTGTCCGTAGGTTATATAGAACGGCGTTACGCCTATTAATATGTTTATTATATTATTTGCAATAAACTTAGTGTATAATTACAGCACCTGTCGTACCGAACGCGTGCTTACGCGTACGGTACACCAACTACGCGTTTACGCGTTTGGTGCACTAACCACCCGCTTACGCGTCTAGTGCACCCCTAAAGCACTAACTAATCAGGGGGAGGTCGCATCAGTATATAGACTACGTAGTCTGCTTTATACAATCGACAGTCACCACCATCCCAAAGAGCATACAATACTATACGTATTTCGTGCCCCGGGATACAACTCACTCGTGCTATTAAGTTAGTACAAACACTAATCAGTAAGCGCGCATAGATCAGCAATCACTTAATACCTCCCCCCGAGCGATATATACGACAGCGACCACCCGTTTAGACTCCTAGTACGACCTACTAGAAGGTCAGAAGTTGGGGATTACAGACTTATCTCTAACTCTGTATACTTATTTAAGTCTTAGTACGGTTTACTAAAAGTTATAGACATAAATACAGACCTATACGGAACCCCTATCCTTAACCCCCTTAAACCTTAAACCTCTTCGGACCTTTTACAGAAACCCCCTACCCTTCTACAAACTATTACGGACCCGTTAATTGATTTTACGGACCGTTATAAGACCTCCCCTACCCGTTATAAGCTGCTACCACCCGCTACGCACCACACTACACTATAGTATGGTAGACATCAGCAAGCAAGTCAGCGAAGGTTAAAAGAAGTGGAGACAAGGAGTTAACGTTACGTCTATAAACGACGTTAACGACTATATTAGTTTTAAAATCCTTAAATATAAATACTTTAAGCTTATAAATGACGACCTATAGGAGCAATACTAGGAAGACTTTACGGACTTTACGGAAGCTATTTTTAAGGCCTATAACCCTATTACTATCCGTAAACTACGAACCCTTTTACGTAACCAAGGTGTATGGGTTAAAAGGAATAAACGAGTTACTATTATACAGTCCTTATACAACACAATACACAAGAAGGACTAAACGGAATGGACTAAAGAGGAAATCCTAGACCAGTTCTTAAAAACTAAGGAACTCTTTACTTCTTCCAAACTTAATATAATCGCTGGCCTTATACCTAACCCACTTAACCAAATTTGTCCTATAAACCTAAGCGGCTTTAGACTCGACCTTATTGGCTAAAATACACCCTACTCTTAAGTTACGGATTATAACACCCCTGTAAACCAAAATACGGACCAAATTACCCCTGCTATTCAAGTTATAGATCCGCAAGCCATATACCCACAAGCCATAGATCTGTAAGTTATAGATCCGCAACCCACCTAAGTAAAGACCTACGGCAAGGAGCTAGCTAACCTAGCTAAGCTCTATACCAACGAATCTAAGTATAGCGGTGAAAATGATAATTTTAACTTTAAACTGACCATCTTTACGGACCTCTACCAGAAGGCTAACATTCCTAAATAAGAATTCAGCCAAGCCTACTCTACTATACTGCGCGGCCTAGCACTTAACCACTACTATACCAACCTTAAGAGCAACCCCCTTGGTGTCCCCTTTGATAAGCTATATAAAGCTACTTTAAAGGACCAGAATATAGGCGTAATATCCTTACCTAATAGAATGCGACTAAGCTATAGACCGTAATTAACAAGAACACTAAAAAATCGACTATAGAGTATCTGCAAATCCTTATTAAAGACCTCCAGCACCTATAGCACGGCCTTGATACCAAGCTTTGAATAGACGACTTCCTGCACAATAAACTTATTACGGCTTGCCAGGAAGTAGAGCCCTACAAGTACGCCTATTATAAGCCTATAAACACCTTAGCTGGCCTTATTAATAACCTACGCTCCTCTATTATAACGTATGAAGTCTTAAACCTACTGGGCAGCACTTAAGCCTTCGCCACGGATATTCAATATCCGTAGACAGACTCAGACGTCTACTTTACGGACCGCCGTTACCGCTAGCAGCACCCATACTGACTAAGTCCCACCTATAACCCCCGCAGTAACTCCCGTACAAAAGCATACCCCCGCAGACAAACAAGCCAGAAATGCTTCATGTGTGGTAAGGAAGGATGTTGGTCTATAAGGCATACCTAGGAAGAACGTAACAGGTCTAAGAAGAGATTTAATAAACGGATTAGCCAGTTTATCTTAAAATATAAAGGAGAGGAAGAAGAGGAGCCCCCTAATAAGTTAATAGAAGCCCTTATAATTAACTTTAACCTAGATAACTAGGAATAGGAGACCTTAGAGACGTTCCTAACTACTTTTAGACCTTTTACGGATAGCCAAGCCTTTAATATTACAACCATATTAGCCGACCGTTTCTTTATATACTTAGTTGCGCCCAAAAACCATTCCGCAAGCACCCCCGTTATGGACGTTATAGATTACAAGCAGGACCTATTTACATATATCACTACAGAACGCTATACCCCCAAGGAATTCTATGGTGTTATGATCGATATAGGCGCCTCTAAGAAGTCTACTGTAGGTTACGGACAATACCTTGCATATAGGACTACTGTAAATGATAATACGGACATTGACACTATGTAAACTAGGGCTATAAACGTCCAATTCGGCATTGGCTTAACTGTATTAATTAGATCAGTTGCAGTTAAGACCCCAATTGGCCTAGTTAACTTCTATATAGTAAAAGCAAACACCCCTTTCTTACTTTACCTTACGGACATGGACAGGTTATAGGTTTACTATAATAATATTACGGACACCTTAATCGGCCCCATAACTACCCCTAGAAGCAAGCATGTTACCCTGCCAATTATATAACGATTTGGACACCCGTTCCTTATATAGGGAGAGACTTTACGGACCTATATTTAGGAATCTTTCGACTATAACCCGTGCTACCTTACCAGTACGGAGATCCACCGTCTGCACCGCCGTTTCGGCCACCCGTTAGCCGAAAAGCTATATAGAGTCCTTAAACGCTCTGGACACGACGACGTTAATAGGAAGGCAGTTAATTACCTAACCAAATACTGCTCCTTTTACCAGAAATATGGACGTTCCCTGGGCCGATTTAAGTTCACCCTTTATAAGGACCTTAACTTCAACCACTTAGTGTATATAGATATTATATACATTAACGGCAGCCTAGTATTATATATAATTAACGAGGTAACCCGCTACCAAGCCGCCCGTTAGTTGCAAAATATATCTATAAAGTATACTTGGGATATTTTACAGACCTGCTAAATTAACACGTACGTTGGACCTCCTAAGTATATCACCTATAACGCTGGTAGGAACTTTATCAGCAAGGAATTCCAGCAGTATGCTACAGCCATGGCTATATTAATAAAAGCTGTTCTAGTTAAGGCGCATTGGTCTGTTAAGCTTATTAAGCGAGCTTACCCAGCTCTATAGAGAGCTTATTAGATTATTATAGACGAGTATAAGAACATCTAAAAGGAACTAGCTTTATAGATAGCTATAAAAGCCGTTAACAACACCGCTGGCCCTAATGGACTAGTACCCACCCTCTTGGTTTATAGAGCCTACCTAAGGATAAGCAACCTAGGCCCCCCTACCCCGTCTATTACGGAACGAGTAGCTGCAATACGGAAGGCAATGGCCGAAATAGCCAAATTACAGGCTAAATAAACTATCAATAATGCCCTGCACTACCGTAACGGACCTAATATGACCTTAGTATACAACCTCCCGCTTAACTCTAAAGTCCTCGTATAGCGTGAAAGCGGTAGTTAGAATAGACCTTACCGTCTACTAGCCGTAGAAAACGAGATGTACTGTATATAGCTTCCTAGCAGGCCAACTAGCTTTAGAAGCACGTCCGTAAAACCCTACTTTCGGCCCGAAAACACCCATAACGTCGAGCTAGACGAACCAGAAGCAACCACCGAACCAGACGAACTAGAAGCGACTGCCGAATTAGATAAACTGGAGGCACCCTTGCCTACCCTAGAGGTCCCCTAGAAACCCACTAAACCTACTAAACCTGCCGTAAAGCGTGGCCGAGGACGCCCCTGTAAGAATCTTGTAACGGAGAACTACCTAACCTCTATAGGCATATCCGCAAAGCAATCTCCGCCTGCGGATATATTAGTTCTAGTATAGGAAACCCTTTTTACGGACTTATAGTGTAAAGAGATTAATGGACTACTTAAAAAGGGTGTCTTTGTAATTATAACGGAGAGAGACGTTCTATAAGGCGTCTATATATTTAACTTATGCTTTGTTGACGAGATTAAGTACCCTAGTACTAACAAAGCCTTTAAGAAATTAAGGCTTGTTATATAAGCTTATAAACGACTAGGGAAAGAACCTAGTCCTTACGCAATCACCTACAATTTAACGGGTTAGTTAATGGATTATACTTATACTTACGCCTAGACTATAGCAAACTAAATCCATAGCCCTTTACTTACGGGACATCTCACAAGCCTATATATAGTCTAATACCTACCTAAGTAGGGATATCTTTATATAACCACCCTATGAGCTCAACCTATAACCAGGAACAATTTTACGGGTTATAAAACCTCTTTACGGAGTACTAGAAGCCGGAAACTATTAGTTTAAGACATACCACTAGTACCACGTTAGTAAACTTAAAATGGAATAGTTAACCTACAACCCCTACCTCCTATACAGCCCATTAAACGGCCTTGGTATTATTGGACTCTAAATAGACAATACCCTCTTCTTAGCAGACCGGACATTTGCGGATACTAAAGAGACTAAACTGTAAGAAGCTAAGTTTCTGGCAAAGCCGTAAGAGCAGTTAACTGAGTAGACTCTAATTAAGTTTAACGGAGGCTTAATTATATAAAAGGGCAACTTAATCTAGCTAACCTAGGAACGCCAAGCTTAAAACCTAAAGCTTATTATAGCAAAGCCTACGGACCTTACCAGTTCCCGTGGAGAGACTTATAAGACCGTAAATACAAAGGACTAATACGCTGCATAGCGTGCAAGAGGCGCTTATATTGCCATAGTCTGCTAATCCAAATCTGCCTACAACTTGTCCTTTGCGGCCCAGGCAGTAGATCCGCAAGAAGAAAATATTAAATAGCTTAATAAGCGCATTCAGTGGCAAATTGTTAATGTAGCAAGGGGACTTACTTTTATACCACTAGACCTAAGTTCCCTTAGCTTACTGGCATTTACGGACGCCTCCTTTGCCAATAATAGGGACCTATTATCGCAAATCGGCTTTGTAATTGTACTTATGGACTATAATTAGGACGTAAACATCCTGCACTAGTTCTTAATTAAATACAAATGGGTAACCCGTAGTATACTAGCTTCTAAACTATATGCACTAGCTTATAGCTTTAATATAGCAACCACAATTAAATTAACGATCTAGAAGATTCTATAACTAGAGCAGTTACCCCTGGTTTTATACACCGATTTAAAGTCCCTCTACGACTGCCTAGTTAAACTAGGTACAATATAAGAGAAGAGGCTTATGGTTAACCTAATATACTTACGTTAGGCCTATAAACGACGTGAAATTACGGAGGTCAAATAGATCAGCAGCAGAGACAACCCAGCGGACGCTATAACTAAGGTAAAGCCATGTTAAGCTCTAAAAACCCTAATTAATACAAATAAGCTCAATCTAAAGGTTATAGAATGGGTGGAACGTGACTAACGGAGCACTTATGGTTCATTTGCGGCCCGTTGGAAGGCTATACGGTTCCTTTACGGCCCGTTGGAAGGCCGTATAGTTTACTTTACGGACCTTAAGCAGGACTTACGGTTCTATTAAAACAATTACAGAGGCTGTATATAGGTGGTTTCATTTTTCAAGTACCACCAGTGTATAATTACAGCACCTGTCGTACCGAACGCGTGCTTACGCGTACGGTACACCCACTACGCGTTTACGCGTTCGGTGCACTAACCACCCGCTTACGCGTCTAGTGCACCCCTAAAGCACTGACTAATTAGGGGGAGGTCGCATCAGTATATAGACTACGTAGTCTGCTTTATACAATCGACAGTCACCACCATCCCAAAGAGCATACAATACTATACGTATTTCGTGCCCCGGGATACGACTCACTCGTGCTATTAAGTTAGTACGAACACTTAGCTAAAGGCAGCTATTTTTCCTAATTGTCTTATAGGTAAGAGTAGTATATTTATAGGTATTATTTTATAATTGCGTTTATAATTTTGGTTTGGCTATCTATTTCCGGATAAAATATAGTTAAGAGTTATATTTAAATGCTTAATTATTTATATAGGGCTTACTAAAAGTCTAAAATAAACTAGCTTCCTTAGTTAGATATTATTAAGTTAGGAAGTCTTTATAGCTTAAAAACATGCTTAACAAAACATTTAGCTACTAATATTATATTAATTAAGTCTATAGAAATTATATATCACATTTTTATAAGACGGTTAACGACTACTATAATATTTATAAACCTACTACTGCTAGGCAAGTTAACTACAAAGTTAATTAAGATATCGCGCTATCTTTATATTGGAATTAGTAGTGGTTAAAGTACTTCTTGCTTCTTTATATAAGAGGTCTTTCCACACACGCATATCCTATATGCTCAAACGTATTTTTATATATAGTTATGCATTATAGGCTAGTAGTATACTTATTAAATAATCTTATAAGTCTTTATATAGCTAGGATGCCCTACTATAGGGGAGTTGTGTATAAACTCGAGTATCTTAAATTATAAAGGTTTGGAATTCGGAACTACTATCTTCAATTAATAGTACAATCGATTATTTTAAATCTTATATTTAGCGAGTATAATATTCTTATACTATTATTTTCCTGTTTAAATTACTTTTATTACATCTATTATCTATATATTATTCTTATATTTGTATTCCATTAGCCTATTAATTTTTATTTCCCATTTATTAACTTTTAATTTATTTCTATTAAGTTCCGTGTCTAGGAATATAGGATATAGTTTTTTAAAATATTTAGGAGGTAATAAGATCTATAATTAATTTATAATATATTTATCCGCAGCGTTTATAGGTAGGTTTTATAATTGTTATATTAATATATTAGGCTTCTAATTATTATTATTTATTGCTTAACGTCCGATTCGGATCCCTGTTGGGCCCACGCGGACTACTCCTTATATACATGTGGGGAGAAAACTCTATTTGAGAAAACCCCGTGATCCGTCTCCCCGCCTTTTGGGGCTCGCTTGCGAGTCGCCTGCGAGTCACCAGTGGTGCTCTACTACCTTACTTTTTGACCTCCTTGGGAACCACTGCTGCCGTAACAAACCTACGGACGCGCTAGTATTACACACTGTACTCTACTCCTGTAGAGTTATTAGGGGGCGCCTATTACTCGCCCCTTTGCCTTCCATTGTTAGGCTTCTAATTAAGTTTGCCTAGTTAGTATATAATCTTAAAGTTAAATTATAAGAGGTATTTGGTCTAACAAATTTGGCGCTATATTAATTATTTTATAGTTATAAAGTACTATAGGTTCTTATGGTTTGTTAATATATATATTAGGAATAATAATCCTTTAAGCTTAGGACGCTATTATTTAAAGTATCTAACAATTACAAGCAGTTCCTTATTATATATCTTATAGTTTAATTTAATAGAGGCGAGTTTCTAGGAGAGAAAGGCTACTAGACATAGCTCGCCGTTCTTATTATATTATAACAACACTCCCCCTAGCGCATAATTTAACAAGTCTGTTTTAACAATATATTTAAGGTTAAGGTTAAAATAGGTAAGAATTAAAGTAGTTATAAAGCAATATTTTAAGTTATTAAAAGCTTGTTTATATCTAGCGGTCTATTTAAATTTTATATTCTTCCTTATTAGGTTTACTAACGGCTAAGCAGTTTCTAAGAAGTGGTTAATAAATTATTAATAAAAATTTAGAAATCCTAGAAATCCTTAAATGTCTTATATATTACTAGGGCTTTCCTAGTTTATAATTATAGTAACCTTCTTAGGGTCCATTTTAATTCCGTTATAGGATATAATTAAGCCTAAGTATATAACCTTAGACGCATAGAACTTGTATTTCTTAATATTGCATTATAAACCTATATTTTATAAGCGCTTAAGAACCATTCTAATGTGTTTCTAATATTTAGAAAGTAAGGACAAGTAAATTAAGATATTATTAATATACGTAATAATAAATATATTAAAGAATTTATAAAGTGTATTATTAATATATTTCTAAAACGTACTAGGACTGTTCTTTACGCTAAATAGTATTACTAGGTATTTAAAGAGTCCCTATTATATATAAAAAGCTATATACTTCTTATCTCCTTTATATATACAGATTTTATTAAAGGCAGTAATTATATTAAGCTTTATAAAGTACTATACCTTTACTAAATAGTTAGGCGTCTTTTAAATTAGGGGAATTGGATATTAGTTTTAAATTATAATTACGTTTAGGGCTTAATAATTAATATAAAATCTTAAGCCTCCTCCTAGCTTTTTAATAAATAGTATAGGTAAAGTAAATAGAGATTAATTAAGGCAAATAAATCCTTTTTCTAGATACTTATTAAGGTATTATTATATTATAAGCAGTTCTTTTTATAATATACTATATAGCGGACCAAACTTTGGTATTATACTAGGCTTAAGTTCTATCTTAAAATTATGTTTCTTTTAGTGCGGGGCTAGTTAGTCTATAAATTATTTTTTAAACTCGTTAATTAGGTTATAGTACTCTTTAGGTATAAGAGGTTAAGGATTAGGATATTATTTCGGTTCTAGTGCTTTCTTAATATCTTCTATAGTTATAGTAAAGATTTTATAATCTTGTCTTTTTACTAATAAGATAAAAGGCACGGCCTATATTATACGAATTTTAAGAGGTTTTAATGTAATATCTTTATATTCTTTACCACAATTAATAGTTATAGATTTATTATATTGGCTTAAGGTTCGTAGTAAGGGTAATTTATATTATATTAAATTTAAATAGTTGTGTGCATATTTATAGAGCAAATGGTTTTTTAAGTAATAACTTTAGCAGTAGGTTATATGGAACTTTAATATTTCTTTAACCCAGCTAATTAAAGGGTTGTATTATTTTAGCTATTTATGTCTAAGTATTATCTTATAGTGCTTTAAGGGTATTATAAATAGGAAAATATATTTAAGGTATTTACTTATCCGCAGTTTTATAAGAGCGTAGTGCATTAGTTCGCTATATATTAAGGGTTTGCTGTCACGGCTAGCTTTCCGTGGGAGCGATCCAATAGATCAAGCAACAATAAGGGGCTATATTATGAATAGACTAAGGTAAGGGCTCAAAGAAAGGGGCGTGGTAGACGACTATATACATGTTCGGTCGTCGGGGCAACGTTAGGGCAACGTTAGGGCAACGTTAATCCGTGACCAACAACGCCTTAATAATAGCTATATAGACAAACTGTCACATCACCCCCCTTTAAGCCAGGAGGATCGCCCTCGATCCTCATAGTCAGGCTCTCCTTATCCATCTTGCCCTTCCGTCCTTCTCTGCTTTATTGTCTTCCTCCAAGGGCTCTAGATCTATGTCCTTGTGATACACCTCTAGCCATTATAGCAGCTATACGGGTGGTCCGGCATTATGGGGTCTCTCGTCGTGGAACATCTTAATCTTATAGGGGGCACTAATAAAGCCGTCTGCGTTATACCAGGTGTTGTCTGGGTCGTAGCCTACTCAGTTAACCTTATACTATAGCCTTCCGTGGTAGGTTCTACTAGCAAGGATTTTATTAATCTCGTACTCCGGCTCGCCATTGATTAGAACTGGCTCCTCTAGCTCCCTGTTTTGGCCTAGCAGGGGGTTATCTAGGTCCTTTCGTAGTTAATTAGCATGGAAGACGTTTAACATCTTTATGTTTAGGGGTAGGTCGATAATGCATAAGTGTCCTTTTATGCCTAGAATCTTATAGGACCCTATAAGCTGTCTATCTAGCTTAATACTTGGTTAGTTAGTAGCCCAGCCCTTCCTAGTAATATATACTCGATCACCTACTCCGAAGTCTGGTTCGCGACGGTGCTTATTAGCTTGCCTTGTCTGCCGCTCTTAGGCCTTTACTAGGTTGTCTCTTGCCCATTTAACTGCGTCCTAGGTCCTATATACAAAAGCCTAAGCTTCTTATCGTGTTAGCTTCTTATAAGGTGTTAAGGTTGCTTATATACGTTCCTCCCAGTCAAAGTAAAGCCTTGGCTTAAATCCTAGCTCTAGCTCGTATAGTGCGAAGCCAGTGAATTCGTGCAGTAAGATTACCTGTATAAAGTCTATACAGGGGAGAAGCTCTAACCAATTGTCCTAGTAGTGGTTAATAAAGGGCCTTAAGCGTTAGTTAATATACTAGTTTAGTACCTCTATATTACCATTAGTTTGTGGGTGACCAGATATAGAGAGCTTTTGCTTAACACCGGTTAGTTTACATAGCTCATCTATAAAGGCTGAGATAAATTGGGGTCCTTAATCTGATGTAGCCGTCTTTAAGAGGCCGTACACACGCCAGACGTATTAGTAGTATAGGTTTGCTGCGTCAGCTACAGTGGCAGTTTTATAGTAGGGTAGTAAAAAGGCTCTCTTGCCTAGTTAATTAATAACTATAAAGACATTGTCGAAGCCCTTTTTATCCATTAGGAAGGACTTAAAATTAAAAGAGATATACTGCCAGCAGCGTTTACCAATTAGTAGAGGGTGCAGCAGGCCTAGGGTTTTATCCCAAGGTATATAGGTCCTCCTACAGGCCCTGCAGTTTCTTACGTAGGTATCACAGTCTAAGGGTAGTCCTAGCCAATAGTATTGGTCTACTACAAGTTTCCTAGTCTTTATCTTGCCTGGGTAAGCGGTTACCTGGCGAGAGTATACCTCTACAATAAGGTAGGTACGGAGGCAGTTAGTATTAGGGACTATTAGCTTACTAAAGTGGGTTAATAGCCCTCCTTAGAGTTTCCAGCCCTTCCAGTCTTGCTTAGCTAGCTAATATAGCCCTACTAGCAACTCGCTAGTTCGATTGGCCTAGAGGACCTAATTAACCAGCTCATACGGTTCCCATTCGCGATTTACTACCACTAGGGGGTCCCTAGAGGTTTCCTCTAGTGTAGTAATTGTAAGGGCGGGGTTAATCAAGTACATAGTGCATATGGCTACGTCCTTCTCTTTCTGCGTCTTTAGGTCCTCTTGCTTTCGTAATAGGGTATTAGCCACTATATTCACCGTGCCTAGCCTATAGGTAATCCGTACGTGGAAATTAGCTAGTAGGTCCGCCCAGTAGGCCTACTATAGATTTAGCAGCCTCTTAGTTATAAAGTACTCAAGGGCTTAATAGTCCGTAATTACTGTAAAGGGTGTACACTGGAGGCTAATAAGGTAACCTTGCCATTCCTATAGGCCTCTTATTACTGTTAGCATCTCTTTGTTGTGGATCTCATACCGTATCTCTTTAGGGGACATTATCTTTAAAAAGAAGGCTACTGGCTTCTAGGTCCCATCGTCTTGCAGCTAGTTTAGTACCCTAGCTACTACTCCGTCACTTGCGTTAGTCTCCACGCAGGTATCTCAGAACGGTAAGTAGTGCTTTATTACACCGCCTAATAGCATAAGGGCCTTAACTTGCTTAAAGGCTTCGAGCTCCTTTTCCCCTAGTAGGTACCACGCTCCCTTCTTCATAAGCTTACTAAGCGGTTATGCGACTCGGCCGTAATCCTTTAAGAAGGCCTAGTAGAAGTTATAGAATCCTAGGAAGGATTATACCCCTTTTATAGAAGTAGGGGGCTCCTAATCCTTAATCGTAGCTAGCTTATCAGTGTCTATAGCGATCCCATTAGTACCAATAATAAAACCTAGGAACTTCGTCTCTATAACGTTAAACTCGCTCTTCTTAATATCCGCCTATAGGCCTGCCTCTTAAAGCCTTTACAGGATCTTTTTAACGTGGACTTTGTGCTCTAGCGGGTTATCTAAGTAGATAAGGATGTCGTCCATATAGGCTGTACAGAAATCGTCCAGGTAGTTAAAAAGGACGTTATTAATAAATCTCTAGAAGGACGCAGGGCCGTTACATAGTCTAAAGGGTATAACGCAGTACTTATACAATCCGTACCTTATACGGAAGGTAGTTAACTCCTCTACCTCTTTCTTTAGCCGTATATAGTAGAAAGCCTGTCGAATATCTAGCTTGGTGAAGATTTTAGCTCTTAATAGCCTAGTCAACGTCTCCTCAATTAATAGTAGCGGGTAGCGGTCCTTCTTGGTAATTGCATTAAGCTTTTAAAAGTCAACATAGAATTACTACCCCCCTCCTAGTTTCTTAGCAAATAGGACCGGAGCTGCAAAGGGTATGTCGCTTGATACAATAAACCCCTTCTATAGGTGCTCCTATAGGTAGACCTTAACAAGCTCTAGCTGCTCTAGCGACATATTATATAGCAGGCTAGGAGCTAGATCGCGGCTATTGCCTTTAAGAATAATATCATGGTCTACCCCCTCGCGATACAGTGGTAGTGTATCAGATGTAGCTTTCAAGAAATAGTCAGCGTATTCTTAGTAGGGCTGCAGCAGCTTTTTGCAGACAAGCCGACGAAGTTCTTCCTTATTATCAGGTAGAGCGTCTTGTACCTTCTTATTCTCTATTAGTTGGTCTATCTTGTAGAGGCTAGTACATCCAATTACTACGTCCCTACGCTTCGCTCCTTGTAGGAAGTTCCTTGCCTTAAGTAGCGCGATGTCTGCTGCTCTAAACTCCCTAGCAAATAAAGGCCTTCTTACTCTTGGCTTTAACGGTAAAGCTAGCCTAGGGTGGAGCTAGTCTTCCATTTTCCTAATTATATCTTAGGTATCAATCTTCTAAGTATGCCTATAGTTATATAGGGTCCACTTGGCTTGCTTTAGCTTAGCCTGTCCCTCCAGCTTAATTTTAGTAGAGGACTTCTTCTCTTAAAGTTCACTAATCGCGACTATACGTTTAAGGATGCGTTAGGGGGTAGACTTGGACTCTTAATCTAGCAGTGTATCTCTTTAATCTGTATCTCTCTAGTAATCCTTGTTAATTAGCAGGGGTAGAAGCTCCTTTCTTAGTATAATTACGTCCTGCCTGCTATGGTAGTTCTTCTTAGTTCGCCATACCAAGACCTAGTGTTTACAATTAATAAGGGCCCTAGTCTTCTCAAACTACCTATAGCCAATAAGAAGATCGTGGCGGCCTATATTATAGAATAGGAACTATATAGGGACTCGTTAACTATCTATAACTAGATTCGCCTTAAAGAGCTATCTAATTATATCTGTCTGCTAATTATTATAGCCAGATATAGCAACTCCTTGTCCTTTAATCTTGTAGAGCTTTGGTTGCAGTCGTTGCTTAATAATTGGCAGTAGCTTATAGTATATAAAGGCCTCTCCGCCCGCACCAGAGTTAAGTAGGCTTACTATATTAAGAGCCACGCCGCCTAGCGCGATCCTATATAGCGTTATAAGGGCTGCGCCTCCTAAGATCTCCTTTAGCTATATAGGCGCTGTATTAATTGCTCCAATCTGCTCTAGGTAGGAGACTTCTCCTAAAGCTGTTTATTTTCTAACTCTACCAAGTTAGTGACTATCTCGTACTCTTTACTTTGGTTAATTACTTTAGCTTCTATCTTCTTCGGCGCTATATAGTTATTAGAGTAGTGTCCTTGCTTACTATAGTTAAAGTAGGTAACTAGCGCTTTTGCGGCTAGTGCTAGAGTTAGAGGCTACCGGGAAGAGGGGGGACCTTTAGTCTCTTTAGCGCCCCTAGTAGAAGCTCTCTTACTAGCCTAGGCTGCTCTGCGGTTACTTTGTTCCTTACCTATCTACTTTAGACCTCGGGCGTACTATTAGGCAGTCTTGCAATAGGCCTAGAAGCCATAGTCTTTATCTACCACCTTGACTTCCATTTGGACGCGTAGGCTGTTATAAAGCTTATTATAAAGCTCCTCTTTCTACTAATCTTGTGGCATCCTTGAGATATTTGCTAGCCGTATAAAGTTAAATTAGAAATTATTAAAGTCTCCTAGGTACGGCATCTTAAGGCTTTTAAGCTTTTGCTGGGCCTTAATACAGCAATCTAGGTCTTTAAAGACGTTCTCTAGGAACTTAAGTACTTCTTTACTAGTAGGGTTGCGTTCCATATCGCGCTCTGCCTCTAGGTAGGGTAAGAGGTAGTTATAAGCTTTGCCTCCTACACGCGTTTTAATATACGCTACTTTTACATCCTCTTTCTAATCTAGGTTGTCTTAATAGAACCAGTCTGTATTAGATTAAAGCTTGTTTTATATATAGCCGCTCTAGGCATAATAGGTAGGCTCTTTCCCATCTATTAGCGTAGGTAGGTCTGGAAACTTTGCTATACATTTTAAGCCCATAACACTGCTTATCTAAGAGAGTAGTGTCCCTTCTTATATTGTCCATAACGGTGTACTTCCTCACTCGCTGTCTTCCCAATCTAGGGCTTATATAGTAACCTTACGGCCCATCCTTAATATCTTCTAATTGGCCTTACGGAGCTCGTCTATTTTATTGTCTAAGTGCTCCTTAAGCTCCGCTATCTTTGCCTCGGCCTCCTCTTTCCCATTAAGGGCCTTATGCGCATGGTTGTTTGTGAGACGCCATAGCATAGCAATCTACTGTTCTATTGCCTTTCTTCGTATTCCCTAGAGCTTTAGCTCTTCTACGAGTTCGGTTATAGGGATTACGGCTAGGCTTTAGGTGGTTGCGGCTGTGTACTCTCTCTTTATCTCCATTTTAAAGTATATAGGGTTCTCGTCGTCTTCCAATTACGCCATAAGATGGTCCTATTTGCTTTTCATATCATCCGCAAGCTCCGTCTCGCCGTAGTACAGTTGGAGCTCCGGCGGCTTAAGTAACGCGTCTACGGGTTCCTTACGTGCTGCTAGTATTAGGTCAGTAGCTATCTCTAGCGCGCTAGGCCTTAACGCGCTCCTTTTTACCATAGTATCTCTTTTACTTTCTTAGGCAACTCTTGCTACTAAGATTGTAATTAGGGTAATCCTTTTAATCTAATTACTGCAGTCTCTTCTTTTAGCTGCTTAATCCGCTATCGCAATTGCCTGCCTCGAGTAGGGCTTAGAGGGTTAATTGGTCTATAGTCATGGTGGTAGAATAGCTCTCTGTCTGGCTATGCGTTTAACCATTAGACCTAGTATTATATCGCCTCTATAGGCCAGTTGAGGTTAACCTTAGTCTAATGTTACAGCTAGCTTTCCGTGTGTCAGAAATTAGCGATAAGGTGCTGACTAAGCTCTAAACACATTGCGAGGTCAAGCTCTACATGCAATCTATATAGACATCAACCGTATCTACTGCATCACGAATCAATCAATATTTATCGTCTGCGTCATCTCTATCATCAAATAGACCCTCAAGACACCTCCGCTGTGACCTTATAACCTTGTAATTCCAACAGGTTATAAGCCCAGGTAGCGACACCTCTCCTAACTTGAAAATCGACCCTAAAAATGACCTTCTCTACCTTAACCTCAATGACACCTACATACGATCACAAGGCCAGTAAAATCGTCATTTTTAATGGAGACAACTTTGCAGACTAGGAGCGCACCTATAAGGCAGCCCTAATCATGTCAGAGGGCTGGGATTTTGTTACTAGTGCAGAGGACCCAAATCGAGTCAATTTAGCTGACGGAAGAAGAAGAAGAGGGGAAGCAAACAAGATTATCTACAATTCAATAGGAGACGACCGTCAGGAAGAGATGCGTGCGATGATAAAGGCGTACAATATTTAAGGAATGTGGGAAGGAATGAAGAAGTTCAATAAAGCCAAAGACGAGGTCTATATCTCTAGACTTTACAGAGAGTTCTACAGCACTATATTCAACCCTACAAAGATACAAATCATCGAGTTTATCTATATACTAAATTGATTTAAGATCAATCTAGCCTCTATACCTTAACTACTTACTAATAATAATATTAAAGAGCAACTCCTTCTAGCCCTACCAAGCGATGTTATATGGCAGAATGCGAAGACCTAGTGTCTACAAGACAAACGAGACCTTAAGAGTTATATTACCCTTCTTTAGGAGCATGAGACTGCTCGCCCTATACAGGTACAAAATGCAGCACTTGTATAAGAGAGGAAAGACAAACCTAGGGGGAGAAAGGACAACCAAGGTCGATTAAGAGGGGGTAGGAGCAGAGGTCGCCCTAGTAGATTTAATCATTCCTTATCTCGTCATAGCTTAACATCTTAAGTAAGCAAGGGGCCAAGGCGACTAGAGAAAGACGAGTGCAGAGCATGCTATTAGAAAGGTCATTATTAGAAAGACTGTCCCCTACTTAAACAATTCCAACTTAATAATGCCAAGAAAGAGGATTAAGGTACCCCTAGGGTAGAGGAAGTAGGGAATATAGCAATAGCTAAGGACGAATTTAATAAAGACTCTAGTTATAAGAACTATGAGTAGGCCAGATACTAATTAAGTAGGACGCTTAGATTAAGACCAAGTGGGACACTTAAATTAATAAGGTGGGACGCCTGTATAGGTGCTAATAGAGACTCTAGTTGCGAGAACTACGAGTAGGCCAATATACTGATTAAATGGGACGCTTAGATCAAGACCAAGTGGAATACTTAAATTAATAAGGTGGGACGCCCATATAGGTGCTAACAGAGACTCTAGTTGCGAGAACTACGAGTAGGCCAACATACTGATTAAGTGGGACGCTCAGATTAAGACCAAGTAGGACACTTAAATTAATAAAGTGGGACGCCTATATAGGTGCCAACAGAGACTCTAGTTGCGAGAACTACAAGTAGGCCAGATACTAATTAAGTGGGACGCTTAGGTCAAGATCAAGTGGGACGCTTGAATTAATAGGGTGGGACGCCTATATAGGTGCCAACAGAGACTCTAGTTGCGAGAACTACAAGTAGGCCAGATACTGATTAAGTGGGACGCTTAGGTCAAGATTAAGTGGGACGCTTAAATCTACAAGGTGATGCTAAGGGTGGGACGCCCATACTGTACAGAATGCACACCTATACTATTATAAGGGGGAGAGTACCAGAAGGAAGGTCGTTACTCCTAAGCAAGCTAGTTCTAAAGCACAAGTACAATGCCAAGGGAGAAGTAATTCGCAAGAAGGCAAGACTGTGCATTTAGGGAGACAAGCAGACCCCCAACATCGATTATTTTGAGACATTTGCGTCTGTTATACAATACGACACCTTTAGGTTCCTGATGGTAAAGATGGCAGCTAAGGACCTTGAGCTTAACCATATTGACGTTGAAACTGCATTCTTGAACCCGCTGTTACAAGAATAGATTTATATGCAGATCCCTAACCTATTGAGAGACTTTAAACCTAACCTTAAGGGCGTAAAAGACGTCTACTTAAAGCTAAATAAGTTACTTTATAGCCTAAAGCAGGCACCAAGAGAATGGTTTTAGATGGTTAAGAAGTTCTTTAAGAGCATAGGTTTAAAAGCAGCTAATACTAACCCCAATCTCTTTATAGGAAATGAAGTATATATCTTACTATTTGTTAACAATATGCTAATTGTAGGAAAGCGCTAATACCTTAATATTACGAAGACAAGAATCTTAAGAGAATAGAGATGTAAAGACCTAGGTCCTATAGAAGTATTTATAGGCTTCTAAATTAATTAAGACCGTATAAACCGAACCCTTAAGCTATATTAGACGATATATACTAAGAAGCTACTTAAACGGCTGAAAATGGACAGCTGTAATCCGGCTAAGCTACTAATACTAGCTAGCACTGTTCTAAAAGCGGATATTAAAAGTCCCCTTAAGTATAACAATGCGACAGTATACCGGCAGATTATTGGCTCTACGATCTACCTCTTAAACTGCACACGTCCTAATACCAGCTACGCTATTAGTCAGTTAGCTAGGTTTATGGCAGCACTAGGAGAATCGCATTACCGCTTAAGTAAGCAGCTACTATAATATCTAAACGGCACTTTTAAAGCAGGAATTACCTACTTAAGTCAAGCAGTCTACCTTCCTTTATGCAAGCTTATATTACCTACTAGTTACAATATCTTTACTAATGCTATGTGGGGAACAGAACACAATCGGATATTATTCCAAGGCATAGCAGTTATACGCTATAGGGGAGCAGTAATCTGGATGGCTCAAAGGCAGAAGTTGACGGCATTAAGCTCAATGGAAGCAGAGATTATGGCGGCATTAGAAGGAGCAAGGTTAGCAGTATAGCTTAAAAAGCTAATAAGAGATCTAGAAGAGAGAGACAACAACAACCCTTTTATCCCTACGCTCTATTATAACAATAAGGGTACAGTTAACCTTTTGTATAACACGAAACACCACTAGAAAGCTAAGCATATTGAGACTCAATACCTCTTTGTACAAAACGATATAGTTTAGCAAGGTTGACTTAAAGTGGTATATATACCAGGCAAAGATTAGCCGGGAGATATGCTCACAAAACAGCTACCAATCAACCAATTTACAAAGCACTGTGCAACGCTAGGAATTAGTAACTAATGGAGACGGTAACGAACGGAGACGGAGCAAGTTACGGAGGTTTTTCGCCTACTATAGGTTTTCCCTCTATACGTAGGCCAAATGGCACTTACAAGGTATTTGGGAATAGCTTTATAATTACCTATTTGGGACAGACAAGGAGAGCGTCGTCAGCATGGGGGAGTGTCAGAAATTAGCGATAAGGTGCTGACTAAGCTCTGGACACATTGCGAGGTCAAGCTCTGCATGCAATCTACATAGACATTAACCGCATCTACTGCATCACGAATCAATCAATATTTATCGTCTGCGTCATCTCTATCATCAAATAGACCCTCAAGACACCTCCGCTGTGACCTTATAACCTTGTAATTCCAACACCGTGGGAGCGATCTGATAGATCAAGCAATAATAAGGGGCTATATTATGAATAGACTAAGGTAAGGGCTTAAAGAAAGGGGCGCGGTAGACGACTATGTACATGTTCGGTCGTCGGGGCAACGTTAGGGCAACGTTGGGGCAACGTTGATCCGTAACCGACAACGCCTTGATGATAGCTATATAAACAAACCGTTACATTTGCCGTTAAAACCTTATAGGCCTTAGGGCTTGTTAAGTTTCTTTAAATTTAAGCATTAAGTTTTTGCATAGTTTATATTAATAAAGCCTATACTAGTGGCTCCGCTATCTATAAGGATTTATACTTCCTTCTATTTTCTAAAAATTTAAATTTCGCTAAGTATATTAAGGGAATTATGTTATGTATTAGCGCTAAAAGAGCCTAGATACTTATACTCTTCTACTTTTTATCCTAAGGCGTGACTTAGCCTTAGGACAATTTGTTTTCCAAGTTAACTAAAGGCAAGGTACTTTATGGCGTCCGAGTATAATTTATGGATTAGGTATAATTTAAGGAATAAGTATAACTTAAGGATTAGAAGAAACTACAGCAGACTTTTTTAAAAGGGTAATTTCGGCAATTCTTTTAAATATGTCCTTTTTTACCACATCTAAAGCATTCTCCATTTGTGGCTTAGGTTCTTTATTTATTGGTTCCTAAGGATGCGTAGGATTAAGCGGCATTAAGGTCTATAGGGTTATGCATAGGGCTTTTGGGTTTCGGAGACGGATCGCGTTTTAGGGTATATACCGGTTTTATAGTATTTTAAACGTAAGGTGTAGTTAACTTTAGGGAATAAATCTGTTTATTATATTAAAGGTCCTTATTAATTTGTTAATATATTATAGTAAATTTGGATAGGTTTTTTTAGTAGTTCTCTACCTACTAACTAGGCTCTAATTTCATCTAAAATAGCTTATTAAAGGGTAGCAACCCTAGTAGCTTTATTCCAATTTAGTTTACTAATAAGGCCTAAAAATTCCAAAAAGAAGCTAGTAAAGTCTTGGTTCTATTATTATAGGTTTTTAAGCTTAGTAATAGCTATATATTCTTAGCTGGCGTTATTATATATTCGTTCTAGTAGAGAGATAAAGGTTTTAAAATTAATAAAGGTGCTATTATAGAAGAATGGATTTATAGTTTATTTAGCGTCTTTACTTAGATAAGACATTCTATAGCTAACCTTACTAGCTTTAATAGGGTATTAGTTATAGTTTATTAAAAGCTTAAAACGGAGCTTAGTTATAAAGGGGCGTAGGTTATTTTAATTTCTATTAAATATTAGAGGGTTAGGGAGCTTTTTAGATTTTATAATAGGTATTAAATTTGTTATAGATATAGGTTAGGTTACTAGTTTAAGTTTCGCGTTTAAGGGGCCAGGCTTAGATATAGTTATTTTAATCTTATTTATAGGTATTTCTGTTAGGGTCTCTAATAAAAATGCCTTAACATTATAGAGTTCTTTATAGAGTGCTTCTATTAATTATTAATGCTAGGCTTCTAGTGCAGCCTACTGCTAAGTTAAGGCATCTATAAAGAATTGTTATATTATGGTTAACTATTCCCTAACTAGGGATATAATACTCATGGTTATTAAAAGAGATTTAGGTTTATTTGCCATTTTAATAATAACTGTTTTAACGTAACGTAGTATAAGGGCACGAAGAGGCTTTAAGGAAGATTTAAAGGAATAATATAAATTCTATTTAAATCTAAGGGTATATAGCTCTTGCAGAGAACAAGACATTACGTAAAGAAGAGAAAGAAATATAGGAAACTTATAACTAAATATTTAGGGTCTTGGCAGAAAACGCGTAGGCATAAGCCTATACGGATTTTAACAGGTTTTAACCAAATTCCATTACATTAGTGGAATTTGGTGGAATTTGATTAAGTTAGCAGAATTTAGCGGAACTTAATTGACTTTGGCAGAATTTGGCAGAATTTAATCGACTTGGCAGAATTTGATAGAATTTGATTAAAGCGTTGGAATTTATCTATTAAGTGTTTCACCAAGACATTCCTACTGTAACTGGGCTAGTCCCGTTACAACTTCTATTGCATATTTAAGGTTTAAGTACCCCTAGTTAGCCTCCCTTTCTTCCTTATTGCTATTAATTAATAAATACTCTAACTCTATTGTTATTTCTACTAATCTTTATCTATATATTGCTATAATATTTTAATCTAACTTATAAAGTTAATCTTACTCTTTATCTAACTCTTTAGTTCCTTTAAGTTTTTATAACTCTAGCTCTTATAGCTAATAGCTTACGCTATATTTAGCGTCCTTATAAATTTAGTATATATTATTATAACAAAACGTAAAGTATTTAATTAAATACTCTTTAGTCCCACGCAATATACTTATATCCGCGTTATTATACTCTAATAACCTTATACCCTTTACTGCGTAGTTACTCTAACTCTCTCTATAGTCTCTAGCAAAATAACTTTATTTTCCATAATTTATATAAGCTCCTTTTTTTAAACTATTTTTTTTTATTATAGAGTCTGCCTAAATATCTTCTGTAACAGTTTACTAGCACTACGCTAAGACCTAAGATCGTCGCCCAAGGGGCTCCGAGATACAATCGACGCTACCCTTATATGTCTCGGATACGGTCAAATATTGAGTCATAGACTACGGAGTTCCGGGTCTACTTTTATGTATTTAGTTCACTTGATTTCCATAGATTTAGAAAAAAGTTGCTTAGTCAATTCTCCCACACTTGCACTGTTACATCTTCTACTACTAAGATTCCTAGTTTAGCCTCTTGTCACAGAGTAAGCATAAGCGGTAATAATATATAGCGAAGTAGATATTGTTAAGCTATATATATAAACTGCGTAGTAAAGTTAAGATATTATATAAGGAGAAAAGGTAAGGAAACGGGGAGAAAGGGTATATATTATTAGTTTGATTGCTTAGTTAATATATATATAAAGTAGAATAGGATTTAAGTAGCAGTCCTAGTAGAACTTAGTAGGATTTAGTAGACTTAGTAAAATATAGCAGAATATAGCAGATTGCCATTAGATTGCCGTCTTATAGTTAGTCTCTTTTTACTGCGTTAGTAAAAACAGGTAGACGTATATAAGGTATTATAGAGGTGTCTTATAATAGTACCCCCCCTTTAAACTTAAGCTTCTGCGAAATAGGGCTGTAGTAGTTTTAGGTAGTGTTTATAAAAGTCTTCTACGGCTTATATAAGTCCTATAGAGTTAATGGGTTCCTATATAGGCTTAGTAAAGCCTCTCTATTTTATAAGGTATATATATTTGCGTTTCCGTTTATTATACTTAATATTATTAACTCTTTTAATAAAGCACTTATCCTTACTATCCGCTTTAACTAGTAGGAGAGGGTTGTTAGATAATCTATATTCTCTAAGGCGTGGGACACGTACACGAGTCACGTGCACGGGGCACGTGCATCGTAAATATCTTCATAGAGCCCCAGGGGCCCTAGGTCAAAACATCAACATCAATTAACAATCAAGTTAAGATCATTAATCTATCAACCAATTTCATTAATAAGCAGCTCTATTTGAACTTCGTAACAGTTATAAGCCCAGTCCGCCGACTTAAGAAGCTATTTAGCTATTACTCAATTATTTAAAGAAATTCTACCTCATTGTTAGACTCTAACACCTCATTATCAAGACGCAGACTCTGACAGAAATCCTATCTCAAGTGTCACAGGACGAGTCTTCAACGAGATTCCACAAGATTCCACGAGATTCCACCTCAATCGTCACAGGACGACCCTGATAACAAGGACGATCCTAACAATAAGGACAATCCCAACAACAAAATACCATCTTAATTCCTCCTTTGCCTATCAGTCAAATAACTCCACCAACAAGTTCAATAACTATAATCATCCTCAATAAGCCAGAAGACTGGGAGCAATAGCTATAGCAACTCCGAGCCCTTATAAATCAGCGAATTTAGGCCCACGTTAACCCAGATAAGGAAGTACCTTAAGAAGGTCTACTTTAAGAACCACCCTATCCAAAAGTTACAAATTTTAATAAGGATGCTACCTTATATGCACAGCTCTTAACAAATTAATAGAAAGCGTATAAGAATAGTAGACAATACTATAACTAGGACATAAAGTATTTCCTAAAATAGGAAGATTATCTTTAATAGATCCACACCCAGATTATATCTATAGTATTAACTTAGAAGAAGCTACTGCTTAACCCTTCCTTAATAGTTAAAGAATGGCTATCTTAGCTAAAGGAGAATATAGAACCTACCTTATCGTTTATTAGGAAGAAGGTACAATACCAGTATATAGAAGCCCTTAAGGGGTTTAAACAGTTGTTAAAATTAAACTAATAGCTAGATTAATAGGAACACGCAATATCCCTAGGAGAGAAGTATAAGATCTCTTAAATGTCCAATAGAATCTGGCTTTAAAATTTGACAGAAGTTATTTAACCTTTTAGCAATGCCTACTGTATAAAGTATACTACTAAGTTAAATAACCTATAGAAGTTAAGATCTTCTAAATACCGTAGAGTAGCAAAGGAGCTGTAAGAAGGACTTAGAACACCCTTAGAAAAAGCCAATACTACTATAAAAGGGAGTACCTTCAATGCAGACTTCGCAGAGTAAGCCATTAAGGATTACTCTGATACTACTAAAGGTTCATAAAGAGGAAAGGCCTTAGTATGTAAGAGCCGCTCAAAGAGAGCCAGGACAATGGTGGATAAGGAGACGTTCTACAAGAAGCCAACACCTAAGTGCCTAGCATGCAGAATACGAGGACACTCCCTTTAAGACTATTAGTGTTTATTTAAAGATAAAAGACCTATAGGAGTCATAATTAGAGATACTTATATTAAAAAGGCACTAAGGAAGGTAGAATAGAATAAGGATCTTGCTAATCTAGTTGCCAAAATCAGATATAAACAAGAAGACGAAGCTTAATAACGACAAGACAAAAGCAAGGAAGTCCTACGTCTCAAGGACGTTGCTTTTTATACGGACTTTAACACAAATCTAGTGTCATTCCATCTACTTCAAAAACAAAGGTACTACTAGGACAACAAAGGAGATAAAGAACGTCACGGACAATAGACTATTAAATACATCTAACTAGGAAGCCTATCAGCGTTCAATATAAGCCAACTACCACGCCGCCAATAGAAGCGCAGAATACCATCAAGAGACATTTATCTAGATGCGAAAGGTAATGCACAACTACGGCATCTGTATCTAGGTTATCTAGGACCTATAAGGTCTCACAAAGGTTCTTAGATCGGAATATTAATAAACCCTATCTTAACCTCCTAATTAACTGACCTTAAGGAAACGCCAAGGGATTACATTTAAGCCTTTAGTACCATACACCCAAGCTGAAAACGGTACCGCCAAACGCTTAGAGGGTGTAATTATTAAAAAAGCACGCAACGGGGTAGTAGATCCTCAGCTTAATAAGACCTACCTATAAAAGCTACTATATTGGCGAGTATAACCTATGGCAATTACCGCAAAATTCGACCTAGAAACGACACAAAAAGATGCAAACAACGCGATTGTCCATTACAATCTCAATAAAGTCGTCTGTTAATAACATTGTCTTCTGCTATTAAAAGACAGACAAGAAAAAAGCTCAAGAAGCAATTAAGGAGCTGAGCAAGAAATACCAGATAAGTACCCTTAGCGAGCTAAAATGGTTCCTAGAAATCTATGTGCTACATAATTATAGCTAGAGGCTCCTATAGCTATCCTAGGAAGCCTATATTAAGAAGATAGCTAACCAGTATAAGATAGATCTCACAGGGCGTCTTCTAGACACTCCTATAGTAGAATCTAAACTCCTCTCTACCAATTACCAATCAATCCATCTAATGCGTCTATCCCCTAATATAGACCTACTAGTCCGTCCTATATCCCTACTAAGAGAAGCAGCTTTTACAATGCTATGTTAGAGTATTCTAATACCTATATGGCATAAGGAGCAGAGCAATCTACTATAGAGGAGATAAGGAAGGAATAAACAGTAGAGGGAGAGACAAAGGAATACGCGATAAAGGATAAGACGACGGAAGAGACGGTAGAGGGAGAGACAAAGGAATACGCGATAAAGGATAAGACGACGGAAGAGACGGTAGAGGTAAAGCGCAATTATTTATCTGTGCTAGCGATGCATCATTTACAGATAATACCGTTGATAGAAAAAGCTTATAAGGATATATTATAAAGCTATTTAAAGGACTAATTATATAGAGAGCAAATAAGCAGGATATAGTGACTACGTCAAGCACAGAAGCCAAATTATTAGCCCTATCTTAGATAGCAAAAGAAGCTATCTTTACTAGTAGGATGTTTAAAGCAACTAAACGAGCCCTTAATTATTAACTGCGACAACACCTAGATACCCCAACTAATTGCGGAAGACACGGTAAAGCTAATTATAAAGCTCTAATACATCAACATCTATTAACACTTATTGCGTTAAGAATACGCAATAAGATAAGTGGTATTTTAATAGACAGCAATAAAGGAGATAATTGCCAATAGACTTATAAAGGCCCTGCCTAAGTAGAGGTTTTAGAACTTTGTTAACCTAGTTAGAATAGTGGATATTAAGGAGTGGCTGGATAAAGAGAAGCAACTAGAGGACCTAAGGGAGAAGGCTAGAGCGAGAAGGAAGGATTTAGATAAGATTATGGTTTAATTAACACATTAACGGGCATAAGAAGGTGGTTAGCTTTGACCTTAAAGAGCTTAAAGCTAAGGGGGTGTGTTAGATAATCTGTATTCTCTAAGGCGTGGGACACGTGCACGAGTCACATGCACGGGGCACGTGTATTGTAAATCTCTTTATAAAGCCCTAGGGGCCCTAGGTCAAAACATCGACATCAATTAACGATTAAGTCAAGATCATCAATTTATTAACCCATTTCATTAATGAGCAGCTCTATTTAAACTTCGTAATAAGGGTCCTAAATCTATCTAGGTAGGGTATCTAATATAGGAGTAGTAGGGCGGAGGACTAATATATAGAATATAGGGTAGATTTTAACCGTATTAGGGAGCTTTAGTTAGTAGGTATAAGGAAAGAAAACCTTTTCAACCTTATAAGGGCTAGTGTTCTTCTAATTAAGTTTTTTAATAGGTTATTTGGTGTTTAGATTTCTTATATCTAGCCAGATAAAGTTACTAATTTAGTAAGCCAGTGCTAGGGTTTAATTATTATTTGCTGCGGCTTTATAGACAGACTGGGCCTATATTATTTTATTAATAAGGAACTTTTATAGTTCTTCTATCTTCTTTATAAATTTATTTACTTTTATAACTTATAAGGTGTAACAAGCTAGGCAAAGAACATTACTAAAGGGTTTAAAACCTATTTGCGGATACTAGCTATAGTTAGCTAGGAATAAAAAGACCTTTATAGTTTCTAAGACGGAGTTATTTATAGTAAACTTAGTAAATATAAGCCAGTCTATCCAGTTATCCTATAAATATAATGTATATATCCAAATATACTATTCCATTATAGTGTTTATACGTTCTATTTAACTATTTATTTTTAGGTAGCATGCTATAGATAATAGTGCTTTAATATAGAGTTGGGAAGTTTATTTTTTCTAAAATATAGAAATTAACTAGCTACCTTTATTAGAGATAATTGTTTTAGGGAGTCTATAGAGTTTCTATACGTAATTCAGGAATAGTTAGGTAATAGCAGGTGCTAATATATTAGGGTGGGCAATTAATTGTTTATCTTAGATAGTTGGTCTATAACTACTATAATATTTATGTAGCCTTTACTTATAGGAAGCTCAATAATAAAGTTAATTAAGATATCCTTCTATTTTTGGTCTAGAATAGGCAGTGGCTTTAAAAAGCCATTATATATCTTATATAAAGCTTTAGCTTATTAGTAGGTATAGCAGCTAGAGATATACCTTTATATTATATTATGCATATTTAGCCAGTAATATTCTTATTAGAGTAGTTCTAGGGTTTATCCTTAGCCTAGGTAACCGGCTACTAGTAGGTTATATACATGTTTAAAGAGCTTAAGCTTAAGTTCGTTATAGTTAGGTATAACTAGGCAGTTCCTATAGTATAAGTGGTCTCTATAAGCTTTATATTTACTTAAAGATATTCTTTTAAAGCATCTAATGCCACCTTTGATTAGCTTAAGCGTCTCTTAAATAAACTTGTTATTTAGGTATTTATTAATTATTATCTATTTAATTAATTAATTAGTTATTTTAAGGACATATATCTTAACGTCTTTAATAGGAGGGTTAAATAACTTAGGGTAAAGTAGGGTTTAATTATAATAGGTACGTGCTTCTTTCTGTACTAGTATATCTGATAAATATTAGGTTAGGGTATTAGGGTTTTAACCTTAAACGCCTAAGCGGTACATAATTAAGAATTTGTCACAGAGTAAGTATAAGCGGTAATAATATATAGCGAAGTAGATATTATTAAGCTATATATATTAACTACGTAATAAAGTTAAGACATTGCGTAAGGAAAGAAGGTAAGAAAACAGGAAGAAAGGGTATTGTTGGGAATAAGGCAAGCTGCCGTTACGCCAGGCATGTTGCCGTCACATACTAACGTGGCCCTAGCGTGGTGAGGAACCTTAAGTTCCTCACCCCTTTCCTTATTCCTATTAAAAAGAAGAACAACTATTATACTATCTACGAACCGTAGCTACATAATATCCCCTTATGTAACTAACACTGATTAGTAGTTAACTTTACTGTTATACTATAGAACAGCTAGGTATTACTAAGAAGAGACAAGCTACTGTACCAGTGCTACTTGTGCTAGAGGAAGCTATCTTTTAAGGTTAGAACTGGTCCTAAACCTTAAATAGAACTCTTCCACGAATCTAAGGATCTAAAAGGCTAGAACTAGTCCTAAGCCTTTCTAAGATTACGGATTCTTGTATCCATTACGTAGAATAATACGCTTTATAAGTCTTTATAATTTAAGGCCAGAACTGGTCCTAAGCCCTATAATTGCAAATTCTTGTTATGAACGCGTACTAAACCACAAACGCGTACTAAACGATAAATATATATTACGAACACGTACTAAACGACAATCCCTATACTAATAACACTTCCCTCCCTCCGAAAACATGGCTACGCCTACTTTAAATAACTAGAAAGACTCCTTACTACTAGGGGTAGCTAAGTACGCGAAACTTATTAATAAAGATTGGGACGAATTCGCCTTTGATATAATAACTTATACCGTAAAATAAGTTAACAGCTTTCTCCTACACCATATTATATTCTACCAAAATAGATGCTACGCCGATTTATAACTATGGGAGTATTTCAGGGAGGATTTTATAGGATAGACTGCTGATACCTAGGCACTTAGCAACGTTAATATTATTTAGGATTTTTGAGAATTTCTCTGTAGGAATAGGGTATATGTTACTAAGAACGGTAACCTAATTGCTAGTAATATTTAGGCCGTTATTACTAGTATAGAAGAACCAATATGGACGGAAGCTAAGATTATACGTTAACTACGGAAACCTAAAAACAACCTATATTCTTTAGAAGGCAACTTTAATTCGTATTAAAACCCCTAGAACGCTAACCCCCTACCTAGAGCTGCTCTCCCACCTAAAGGTGCCCTCCTACTTAAAGTTGCTCCGCCTCTACCTCCTCTACTCTAGCTAACTGGTAAGCCTTTACTACAAGAAGTTACGAATCTGATAAAGGTATATTTGGACAAAGAGAAGAAGTTTAGAGGAGAACTGTATAACATGCTTAAAGCAAAACTACAGGTCTTTTATAACTGTTGTAATAAGGTTGGAATTTAACGCTACTAGTACCATTACGCTTTCTCTGTTATGTTAAAGGGACGGGCAGTAACATTCTATTATGACTATATTACGGGTAAAAACTATAGCTTTAATATAATGCTTTAGCTTACCAGAGCCTACTTTAAGACTAATAAGAATCGCTAACTTTATATATCCGAATGGCGAGAGACTATGTTCCAGAGAGTTATTACTTCCAACCTAATAAAGACTCGTTTAGAGTGCCTTTAACTACTCTTTAATAAACTCTAGAAAATCTAATGTGGCCTTACTAAAACCTACTAAAATAAGAACAGCTTAAGGGACTAGGTTATCTTAGCATGCTATAGCGTTCCTAAGTATAACTTGGCGCTATATAAACCTGCGGATATATTTAAAGGAGTATATACTAAGCTACGCTCCGCTATAGGTACTGTAATGTAAACACAAGAATCTTAATAGCTCTATACCGAAAACCCTACCCAAACAAGTATTCCTAACTAATATAATCACAACTAGACTGATCGAACATATAGTGGCCGTGGTAGGGAATATAGAAGAGGGTATAATTAACATTAACTATAAGGCAACCGTAGAGGTCCTTATAGAGGTTTATTTTAAAGTAATTGCTAGAAGAAGTGCTATGTTTGTAAGAAGCCAAAGTACTAGTTAACTAGACACTCCCTTAATAAGCAAAAAGAGGCATATAATAAGTTCCGTTAGAGTGTAAGAAATGTTAGAAATTATAAGATTACTATAGCCTACTTCTAAAGCTTCCTGGTTTAATACGAAGGCGTAGAAGACCTTAAGGGTGAGGTTAATAAGGTTAAATAGCTCCTTATAGATATGGAAATTAAGGACTACTCTCCTAACCAATACTTTACTGAGTATAGTAAGGTAAATGGTATATAAACCGTCGCTGTTCTTAATAACTAATCTATGCTCCATTTTATTATGAAGTTAGATATCTTTAATAAGCCAAAGGAGAGCTCCGCGTTTTCCTTTAATAATAGATACTCGGTAAACGTCTTCTATGGTATTATGCCGGATACTAGAGCCGCAGGAGTATCTATAGCAGGAGAACCTTAAGTTTAAGCCCTTTAGCAGCTTAATAGCTCTGTTTAGATTAACCAATTAACAGTAGGCCAACATACGATTCGCTTTAGTAAAGGTACTGCAATCTCTCTTAGTATAATTAGGGTCCAAACCCCCTTAGGATATATTACTTTCTATATTATTCTTACAAACACTCCGTTTCTATTTTGTATTAAAGATATAGATAAGTTAGGCGTTAGGCTTAACAACCTTAAGAATATACTTATTTAGGGAGACAATTGGGTACCTGTTATATGTAAGTAGGGTTACCCCTAGTTGCTCCTTTATTAACTAGAAAAGAGTATTGCTTAGAGCTACTTAACTAAGTTAGAATTACGCCAACTATACTATTATTTTGGCTACCTATCCGTTTATTAATTGCTTAGGGTTCTTTAGCAAGTAGGCTATAAAGTTAAGGTTAAGGTAATTAAGCATTTTATAAAGTACTACTATCACTGCTAAATAAACTAGAAGTCCCCTAGCCGATTTAAGTTCACCCTTAAAGATAACTATGACTTTAACTTCTGTATTATCATTAACATTATGTATCTTAGCGGCAAGCTAGTACTCTAAGTTGTTAACTTCTTAACCTCCTTCTAAGCCGCACAATTCTTAAAGGATATGTTAGCTAGGAACGCATAGGATACCCTTTAGTTGTGTTAGATTGATGTCTACCTAGGACCCCCTAATTAAATCGTCCATGATGTAGGAAAGAACTTCTTATTTATAGAGTTTTGATAATAGATAAAGGCAATGGCAATTAAGGTTAAGGAAGTCCCTATTAAGGCACATAATAGTATTAGAAAAGTAGAGCAATATTACACGCCATTACGCTATATATATAAGATTATCTCTTTAGAACTAGAGAATGCTAGCGAAGAACTTACCTTATAAATAGCTGTTAAAGCTGTTAACAATTCTGCTAGCCTGGATAGACTTGTACCCATATTGCTAGTCTTTGGCGCCTACCCTTAAATAACTGACAATTCTCCACTATCTCCCTCTATTATATAACGAGCTGAGGCTATTTGTAAAGCAATAAAGGAGGTATAACGTCTCTACGCCACACGCCAAGTCAACGACGCACTAGGAATGAGAAATGGCCTAAACACCTTAACTACGCTTGATCTGCCACTCCAGTCTAAGGTACGCGTATGGCGTAAAAAGGGAGGATGGTTAGGCCTATATTAACTTATTGCAATTAATGGCTAGACTTACACTATTTAGATGCCTTATAGACCCACTTAATTCTGTTTAACTGTTATTAAGCCTTACTACAAAGATAATAGTTCTGAGCCTTTATAGGATACCCTAGAAGATGCTCTGGAGAAGAACCACGATTAACATGCTCTAGAAGGCGACTATAATCCCGATATAATATTAGTAGATGCGCTACAACCATGACGTAGTAGAGGTCGCCTAAAGGGATTACAAAATCGCCAATATCTTATTAATTTTAAAGAGCAATTTATTACCGCTATTGAAAATAGAGTTGAGTTATTAATGGCCTTTATAACAGCCAAGGAGAAGGATGACTTTGAACTTATAAAACAGCTCTAAAAGGAAGGTTGTATTATAACTCCAGGAGCTCCTTTTTAAGTATCTAATAAGTAGGAGATTGAGGGTCTTATTGCAAGAGGAGTTTTTAAATTTAAGAAGTATGACCCTACTAAGTTTAATGGAGTTTGCATCTTTAAGTTAAGAATAGTTAACGAAATTAAGGGTAAAGCTACTGACGCCCTATTTAAGAAATTAAGGCTTGTTATCTAAGGCTACAACAATAATAGCAAGGAGGTGATTCTTACGCAGTCTTCTATAATTTAATAAGCTAGTTAGCAAGTTATTGTTATGCTAACTCCCTCCTTAATAAAGAATGGAATGGCGGTTTATTTGTGAGATATCACTTAAGCCTATACCTAATTAGAGACGCACCTTTAGCGTTTAATATTGGTATACCTTCTAGAGTAAATTTGCTACTAGTATCCTAAAGATACAATTATGGTTATGCTTAAGCCATTATATAGGATTGCAGAGGTAGGAACTTACTAGTGGGCTACCTACAGTAAGCACTATAAAGAGAAGCTTTTAATAACTACTTTTATATTCAATCCCTGCTTCCTTATTACAACTATGGGAACTCTATTTGGAATTGTCAGCATGCAAACTAATAATATAATTATCTTAGGAGATGACCAATTCTTAGCTCTTAAAGAAGACGAGCTAGTAAAGGCAAATCTTATAGCAAAGCTAAAGGAAAAGCTTAGTTTAACAATACTATTACTCTTTAATGGATGCATCCTCTCCCTAAATAAGGATTCTATTACTCTGCGCCAGAAGGGTTAAGGTAAGAAGATTGACGTTATTAACGCTAATTCTCTAAAGCAAGGATATATGGAGCAACGCGCTCGCGGAGCTTATGTTGCTTCTATCTATTAACCTAAGGCTTTATTTAATCTCTCTATTACTGCCCAATACCAGGAACCAACTAAGGACGACGTTCTTGCCCTAAATAAACGCCTTTCCTGGCAAATAAACTATCTTAACTGGGGCCTATACTATATACCTATTAATCTTCCCACCGCTAAGCTCTTTGTATTTGTCGATAGATCGTTTATAAATAATAAAGATTTTAGCTTCTAGCTAGGATATAAGATTATTATCACAAACGAGTTTACTGGAGAGAATAACTTTATAATCCATAGCAACCTTATCTATTGGAGCTTAACTAAGAGCAAGCGCGTCACCCGAAGTATTTTGGCGTCAGAGATATATAGAATGGTTGGCGGAGTTAATATAGTAATTACAATTGGAACTACCCTAAAGATGATTATAGATTAACTTAAACTTCCTATTATCCCTATAATCATATGCACCGATTTATACTCCCTTTATAAGTGCTTAGTTAAGCTTAGTACTACAAAGGAGAAGCGCCTTATAATTAATATTATAGCACTTTGTTAATCCTATAAACGGCAAGAACTCTTTAAGATTTAATGGATTAACGGTTAAGATAACTTAGTAGACGCAATAACAAAGGCAAACCCAAATAAGGCTCTAGAAACGTTTGTTAACACAAATACTCTATATATACAAGTTAAAGGTTGGGTTAAAAGGGAGTAGGAGTATAATATTCTGTAGACCCTAACTTAAACTAGCTAATTAGGATTTTCCATCCCCGGGATAGAAAATCGCTATTAGCTTGCTTACTACTAGCGCCTTAGCGGCCTACCCGTCTTTACGTTATCTGCTAACTACCACATTGTCGCATATTGTCGCATATTATTTAGTATTACCGTATATTGTTTGGTATTGTCGTATATTATTTGGTATTGTTGTATATTGTTTAGTATTATCGCATATTGTTTGGTATTGTTATACACTGTCTGGTATTATCGCATCCTGTTTGTTTATCTATATATAGATGGCAACCACAAAAAGAAGAGTTGCCAGTGTTGGGAATAAGGCAAGCTACTATTACGCTAGGCATATTGCCGTCACGTGCTAATATGGCCCTAGCGTGGTAAGGAACCTTAAGTTCCTTACCCCTTTCCTTATTCCTATCAAAAAGAAGAACAACTATTATACTATCTACGAACCGTAGCTACGTGATATCCCCTTATATAACCAACAGGTATATATTATTAATTTAGCTGCTTAGTTAACATATACACGGAGTAGAGTAGGATTTAAGTAGCGGTCCTAGCAGAACTTAGCAGGATTTAGTAAACTTGGCAGAATATAGTAGAATGCAGTAGATTGCTATTAGATTGCTATAGATTGCCGGTAAATTGCTATTAGATTGCTGTCTCGCGGTTAATCTCTTCTTGCTACGTTAGTAGAAATAGGTGGACGTATATAAGGTATTACAGAGGTATCCCATAATAGTACCCCCCCTTTAAACTTGAGCTTCTATAAAATAGGGTTATAGTAGTTCTAAGTAAAGTTTATAAAAGTCTTCTACGGCTTATATAAGTCCTATAGAGTTGATAGGTTCCTATATAGGCTTAGTAAAGCCTCTCTATTTTATAAGGTATATATATTTACATTTCTGTTTCTTATACTTAATATTATTAACTCTTTTAATAAAGTACTTATCCTTACCATCTACTTTAACTAATAGGGGAGGGTCTTAGATCTATTTAGGCAGGGTATTTAATATAGGGGCAGTAGGGCGGAGGACTGATATATAGAATATAGGGTGGATTTTAACCATATTAGGGAGCTTTAGTTAGTAGGCGTAGAGAAAGACAACCTTTTTAACCTTATAAGGGCCGGCGTTCTTTTAATTAAGTTTCTTAATAGGTCGTTTTGTGTTTAGATTTCTTATATCTAGCCAAATAAAGTTATTAATTTAGTAGGCTAGTGCTAGGGTTCGGTTCTTATTTACTACGGCTTTATAGACAGATTAGGCCTATATTATTTTGTTAAGGCCGTCGAAATCGGACTCTGCACCTGTATGTGGTGACGGCTACGAACCTGGTCTTCGAAGTTTAGATCTAGAGCCAACGCAGAGACGTTGTATAGCGTGCGGACAGGACCTGGTGGTGGTTGTAGGCGTTAAGGGCGGTGGTAAAAAAATTTTAGATGGTGAGATCTTGAAAACCACTACTATTGGCCCTCTATAATACGATGACTACTATACTGTTCTCCTATCTAGGGCACCTATACAATCCAATATGGATATATAGTTTTTAATAACATCCCTAAAAAAAAACCCAATGGAAAGCATTAATGACCTTATATTAATAAACGGATAAGCGTAAATAAATGAACAAATAAGCAAATATACAGCCCCTCCTAACCCTTAGGGCGATCGCCCGCGGAGTATATAGTCACTTACCATTATCTACTAAGTATTTAGCAGCCTGGATTATAACCCACAGTTTTCCCTATCTCCTTTTAACGGAGTGGTGACCCTTAGAAAGGGCCTAGCTGGGGCCTAGGTATAAAAGATACCCAAAATACAATATCCCGCTCGCTTAGTATTATAGTAGTTAATGGATAAATCCCCCTTACGCCTTTAATAGCCCTAGGGGGGGGGGGAGGCATAGCGTATATGGTAATAGTTAGTAAGAGATAGTATATAGGGGGTAGTTAAGATATGGGACACAACTATAAGCATACGGTAATTAATTAGCAAGGCCTAGCTGGGACGTAGTGAACCCTAGCTCTAGATAAGCTAGAGAAGGAAGTAGTGGTTCCTAAGGAGTTCAAAACATCTAAGGAGGAGGACGTAGCTGTAGGCCCATAGGGCCGCGGCTACGTACAGATATGGCAATTTGGGGTTTTTTATCCTACTAAGGTGGCTTATAGGGTTTTTCCTCCCCCAACTGCAGGGTTTTCTTCCTGTAAATTACAAGTTTTCCCCCTATGACGGAGTAGTCTGCGTGGGCTAGATAGGATCCGTATCAGACGTTAATCAAAGAGTTACTATTATTTTGTTAATAAGAAACTCTTATAGTTTTTTTATCTTCTTTATAAATTTATTTACCTCTATAACTTATAAGGCATAATAAGCTAGACAAGGAACATTATTAAAGGGTTTAAAACCTATTTATAGATGCTAGCTATAGTTAGCTAGAAATAGGGAGATCTTTATAGTTTCCAAGACGGAGTTATTTATAGTAAACTTGGTAAATATAAGCTAGTCTATTTAGTCGTCCTATAAATATAACGTGTATATCTGAATATATTGCTCTATTATAGTATTTATATATTCTATTTAACTATCTATTGCTAGGTAGTATGCTGTAAATAATAGTACTTTAATATAGAGTTAGATAGTTAGTTCTTTTTAAAATATAGAGATAAACTAGCTGCCTTTATTAGAGATAATTGTTTTAGGGAGTCTATAGAGTTTCTATACAAAATCTAGGAATAGTTGGGCAATAGTAGGCGCTAACATATTAGGATAGGCAATTAAGTGTTTTATCTTAGATAGTCGGTCTATAACTACTATAATATTTATGCAGCCTTTGCTTATAGGGAGCTTAACAATAAAGTTAATTAAGATATCCTTTTATCTTTGGTCTGGAACAGGTAGTGGCTTTAGAAAGCCGTTGTATATCTTATATAAAGCTTTGGCTTATTAGCAGGTATAGTAGCTAAAGACGTACCTTTATATCGTATTATATATATTTGGCTAGTAATATTCTTATTAGAGCAGCTCTAGGGTTTATCCTTAGCCTAGGTAACCGGCTACTAGTAGGTTGTATATATATTTAAGGAGCTTAAGCTTAAGTTCGTTATAGTTAGGTATAACTAGACGGTTCCTATAGTATAAGCAGTCTCTATAAGCCTTATATTTGCTTAGAGAAATCCTTTTAAAGCGTCTAATGCCACCTTAGATTAGCTTAAGTGTCTTTTAAATAAACTTGTTATTTAGGTATTTGTTAACTATTATCTATTTCATTAATTAATTAGTTATTTTAAGGATGTGTATTATAACGTCCTTAACAGAAGGGTTAAATAGCTTAGGGTAAAGTAGGGTTTAATTATAGTAGGCGCGCGCTTCTTCCTATACTAGTATATCTTATAAATATTAGGTTAGGGCATTAGGTTTTTAACCTTAAACACCTAAGTAGTATATAATTAAGAATTAGAAACAAGACAGATATTTTAACTAATAGGCTTAACAATAACTTAGCTATTTTATAGTTATAAAGTACTATAGATTCTTATAGTTACTAAGGACCTTAATTAGAAATCTAGCGCCTTCTAGTTTAGGTTGCTATTATTTAAAATATTTAATAATAGCTAATAATTCTTTATTGTAAATCTTATTGTTACATTTAGCTAGACTTAGTTATTTTAAGAAATATACTATAGGGTGCAGTACTTCTTCCTTATCATACTAGGACAGAATGCCTCTAGTAACATAGTTAGATAAGTTAGCTTCTATAATACTCTTTTAGTTTAGGTTAAAGTATTAGAGTATAGGTGCGGTAGTAAATATAACTTTTAGGTAGGTAAAGGCCTTCTTATATTTCTTATTAAAGATAAAGGCTTTATCTTTTTAGGTTAGAGCTATAAGGGGTAAAACTAAGGCAAAGAAGTTATTAATAAACTATTAGTAGAAGTTAGCAAATCCTATAAAAGCTCTTATATCCTTAACGTTCTTAGGTTCTTACCAGTTTATAATTACTTTAATCTTCTTTAGGTCCATTTATATACCATCTATAGAAATAATAAGTCTAAGGTATAGAACTTCCGTTTTATAGAACTTGCATTTATCTATATCTAATTATAGGCTAGCTCTATATAGGGCTTCCAGAATAAGGTTAACATATTTCTTATATTCAGCTAGGTTATTACTATATACTAAAATGTCGTTAATATAAGTAGTATAGAAAACGTCTAGGTAAGGTTATAGGGTATTATTTATAAAGTATTAGAATAAACTTAGGGCATTTATAAGGCAAACGGCGTTACTAAGTATTTAAATAGTCTATATCTAGTGCGGAATGCGGTAAGCTATTTATCTCCTTTTATAATATGGGGGCGATTAAATATATAAATAAGGTTAAGTTTTGTGTAGTAGTAAGCCTTACTTAATTGGTTTAGTATTTTTTAAATTAACGGGAGTAGGTACCAATTTTTAATAGTAATAATGTTAAGAGCTTAGTAGTCTATATAGAAGCATAAACCGCCGCTAGGTTTCTTAATAAAGATTATAGCTATAGCTATAGGTAAAGAGCTTACTCTAATAAATCCTTTACTTAGGTGCTTGTCTAAGTACTTTTATAGTACTTTAAGTTTATTTTAGGATATTCTATATAGGGGTCTAAATCCTGGCTGTTTTCCTTCCTTAAGTACGATCTTATAGTTATATAGTTAGTATTCTACTAACTTATCGGCTTCCTTTTATAAGAATACCTCTATGTACTTATAGTAGCACACCAGTACTTTTATGGCAAGGTTAGTATACTTCTTTAATACTAGGGCCTTTTTAATATTAGCCATTATAACAGCAAAGATTGTATATTTAGGTTTTCTAGCGGGTTATACTAATAGGGTAGCTCTAATTATATAGATATCTAAAGTATTAAGTAAGCTTAGATCGTTCTTAGTTTCTTATATAGTTTCTTATTTAACTTTAGGTTTAGTATTAGATATAGAGTTAGTATTAGATATAGAGTTAGTATTAGATATAGAGTTAGTATTAGATATAGAGTTAGTATTAGATATAGAGTTAGTATTAGATATAGAGTTAGTATTAGATTTAGGTTTGGGTTCTTTAAGTATCCTTTTTATAGTAGAATACTAGTTCTTCTAGTACTTCTATATATTAAGTTTAAGCTTCTGCTTAGTTTGGGGTATAGCAGTTAAAGTTAGTTTATATAGTTATATATTATTTCTGAGTTCTTAGTAGACATTAGTAAAAATCTTATATTAGTGGAATTAAGTGGAATTCTTAGGTTGGTAAAATTAGGTAGACTTTTTAGGTATAGGGTAGACGTTAATAGAAATTTTAGACTAGTAGATCCTAGTAGATTTTTTAAATTTTGGTTTAGGTTCTAAGTAGTAAATTATAAGGCACTTCTACTTATAGTAAAAAGCAGTAAATAAAAGCTTAAGGTTATCCTAATTAATAGTTACCTTATATAGCTTTATCTAGAGTTGTTTAAGAATTACTAGGTAACCTAGGATAGTTATAAAGAGCTTAATTAGTTCTTTATGGTTTAGGTATTAGAGTCTTAGGGCCGCTATATAAGTAATACAGCCTAAAATAATATGTTTACTATTAAATCTAAATACGTTAATATGCCGGTTAAGGGGTATTAGGGTAAACCTATTATCTTACGCAAAGATCTTATTAATAAATCCTATACTGCTAGCTCCTATATTAATTAGGACTTAAATATTAGCCTATTAACCTTTCTGCTAAAGATGGCAGTTAATAGTTATACTATAATCCTAAGAGTTAGGGTTTGCTATATCTAATAAATTTAATAAGATCCTATAATATAGCTATCCTAAAAAGCAACTTAACTCTAGGATATACCTTTTAGTAATAAGTGGGAAGGGGTTCCTCTAAAACATTAGTTATAACTTTGTTCTTATAAGTAGTGCTTACTAGATATAGGGCTAGAACTAGGTAAAGATTAGGGATAGTAACTAAAGGATTAATACAATAAACAGTTATTAGTGTTAGCCGTTTATAAGTTATATTAAGGCATAGAGATAGAGTAGGATTTTAATATATAAGCCTTGCTTCTGTATTTAAAGCAACGGCCTATTTTAATGTGTTATTCTTATTTAGGGGACCCTAGTAGGGCGTATCCTAAGGTCCCTATATTAATATCTATAGCGTTAAGGTGCTTAGGCTAAGATAATAACTTAGTAGACGTTTATAGAGTTGTTATATTATATTAAGGAGCGGACTTTAGTATTAGGCATAGTATATTATTATACCATTTACTAATAACGTTTGCGTAAGCGTTAAGGGCTCCTAGTAGGTCTACGCCTATTAAAAAGGTTTTTAGTTTAGTGCTTAGGAACTTAATAAGGCTATTAATTAGTATAGAGTTGTTCCAGCCTATTTCTTTTATATAATGGTTAAATTTAAAGAAATATACTAGGAAGCTTTTTATTCCTTAAACTATATAGTTTATCTTTTTTTAAGTAGTAGCTTGGCGGTTTAGGTTACTGTATATAGTTTTAAGAAGTACAACTAGACTTTATATAGAGTTTAGTTAAAGAGGTTTAATAAGGTTAGCTATATCTCCTCCTAGTTAACTTAGGGCGTAGTAGAGTTAGTTAGCTTTAGTTAGGTAGCAGTTAGTATTACTAGTTAGCTTATTTTTAAGCTAGCTTAAAAATAATTAGAGTTCTTATTATTTACTAGTAAATATTAAAGGGTCTAGTAGTTGTTTAGATTATTATAGTATAGTAGTTGGTTTAGGGTAAATAGCTACTATAGGTTTAGGACTCTTATCCCATATATTTGTCTTTAAAGATGGCGTTTAGTCTTAGGGCCCTAATATAGGCATTTTAAAGATACGGATTTCTTCTTAGAGGTCTTTAATTATTTACTAGTATTATACTTTTTATTTAGCTTATTATTAAGTTTAAGTGGCTTGGTTTTATATAAGGGCGTCTATAAAGGACTTTTATATCTTTACTAATTATTTTTAGAGTGCAGATATAATGTCGGCGGCTATTATAGGGGCTTTAGGGTTATTTTATATTTTAAAGGGTAGTATATAAGGTTAATATAATATAGTATTACAGAGTAAGTATAAGTGGTAATAATATATAGTAAAGTAGATATTATTAAGCTATATATATAAACTGCGTAATAACGTTAAAATATTATATAAAAAGAGAAGGTAAGAAAATGGGGAGAAAGGGTATATATTGCTAGTTTGGTTGCTTAGTTAATATATATACAGAGCAGAATATGATTTAAGTAGTAGTCCTAGCAGAACTTAGTAGGATTTAGTAAACTTAGTAAAATATAGCACAATATAGCAGATTGCTATTAGATTGCTATAGATTGCCAGCAGATTACCATTAAATTGCCATCTTACGGTCGGTCTCGTCTTGCTACGTTAGTAGAAATAGGTAAACGTATATAAGGTATTACGGAGGCGTTCTATAACACCTATACTCCTTAGTCCTATAATTACTTAATCCTTAACCTTTAGGTTTTTATAGGTTTTTATTTTATCTTTTAGATTCTTTAGTACTGCTTAGGTCTATTAGCTCTAGTCCACTATTTTATAGTTTTTAACTCTATGTCTATTACTATATATTTTATACCTTATATAACTATACAACTCTATCCTAGCCCTTTTTAGCTTATTCCTTCTAATAGATTCTATTATTAATCTTAATTAATTAGTTCATTAATTCTCTTAGGGTATCTACATCTTTTATTAGAATAATTACGTCCTAAACATTTACTTTAAGTCCCCATTTATACTATACTATAAGCGCCTTGTTATTCCATTTAACCTATATAGTAAGTATTTAAAACTATATTATATACTCTATTTCTAAAGTATATTATATTAGATTTAAAGCTTCTATTCTACTATTATTATTACCTTTAGATCTCTAAATATCTATATAAGTTAATTTGTAAACCCTTGCTAGCTTAAGAACATATACTTAACCTCTTAGTTAGTAGTTATATCTCTACATTCCTATATCTTAGTAAGGTAAGGTTTAAACCACTTAAGTACCCTACCTATTAGGAATAGTCCTGTATAGACTACTTAATCTATTAATATAGTAAGCTTTATACCTTTTTATACTACCTTAAAGCGCATTTATATAAGAAATCCCTTAAGCTTAGACTTTTCTCCTAAGAACTGCTTAACTAAGGGTAACTTAACCTTTACTGCTCTAATTCCATTAATTCTATCTTTAAGTATTTAATTATTATCTGTTAACCGATTAACTATTTTCTATAACTATCCAACCGTAACTAGTTATAAGTTGGTATCCCTTATACTAGTATCCCCACTAGTACCTAAAGTAGTTACTACTGTTAATAGCGTTATAACTAGTGCTTTTAATAGCATATTATTTAACTTTATTAATACTGTAACTAGGTAGTAAATATATAATAAAACCTTATAGAAAATACTACGGTAGACTTACTAATAGGCTAGGTATATAGGGAAATAAGAAGTTAATAACGTAATAATAACTAGTAGAGTAGTTACCTAATAGATTAACTCTAATTATATTCTAAGATTTACTGTAAAGAAAGGAACTATCTAGGTAGGGACTATAGTTCTTTAAATATATAGACTGCGCCTAAAAAACACTAAGTATATAAGGTATATAAGGTACGTTTAGTATATAATATTCCTTACAGATTCTATAGATCCTATATACTAAACTAGTAACGTAATCTATTATATAACTTGGTTACCCCTCATTGGGAAAATATTCGCAGGCTGGGTTTTAAGTCGACTTTATTAAGCGCGTTTCGCGTAATTGATATGCAGTTAACTAATTTAACATATTTAAAAGTTAAATAACACGCAGTTGACCAACTTAATATATTTAAAAGTTAAACGACACGCAATTAACCTGCAATTGACCAATTTAATATATTTATAAGTTAAATAATACGCAGTTGACCAACTTATACATTCCTTAATATGCAATTGAGGTAATGTAATATATTATTTAAGTTATATGCTAATTACAAGAGGCTCTGCACGAAGCTCTACACGA
>Ga0307507_10000883_pt1 | contig 66623 bp, 42 predicted proteins | sample 7_EM_MG_FD_207223 | JGI IMG/M metagenome (GOLD analysis project Ga0307507, IMG submission 207223) | Populus trichocarpa ectomycorrhiza microbial communities from riparian zone in the Pacific Northwest, United States - 7_EM | ecosystem: Host-associated > Plants > Roots > Unclassified | place... | reverse complement strand
CAGGCGTAGCCGCAAGGCTACCGTTTCTGCGGTAGGTAAGGATATTCCCATTGCCATCATAAGTGGCAATCTCCTTATAGTTCTCGCTCCGGGCAGTACCATCCCACCCTGTACCGGTGATGCCCGGGTGCTGGATATAAGTTTTCAGCCTGTTCAGCTGGTCGTAATGGTAGCCGTAGCCAACCGGCGCCCCGCCGTTAAACTGCCCGATAGACATCGTGCTGGTGCTAATGTTGCCATTAAACAGGTTTTGGCCGCTATATTCATGAGCCGTGTGGTTATATGTCATGGCCATGGCGGGTGCGGTGGCGCTTTTAATGGCGGTATAATCCAGGGTATCCAGCGCGCCGTGGTAATAACCTAATGAATATGCATAAGCATCTTTAGCTATGCCCTGGCGCGGGTTGCCTGTTGCTACAATGCCATCGCCGCCGATATCATTGGCCGATGCCGTGCTTTGGCTGTTTACGCCTTTTAACCAACCCTGCAGGGTGTAGGCATAATCAAGTCCCTGTACCTTTCCATACTGGTTGCCCAGTTCCATACGGGCCAGCGGGCCATGCAGGTAATAATAGTAGGAGGCATCCATTCGCTGGTTCTCCAGTAGCAGGTCGCTTCCTTCAAGCGGGGCGCCAATGGCCATGGTGCCCGTCCAGGCTTCGGTAAGGCGGTTTTGGGCGTCGTATTTGTATTTGTAGTAAAATTTATCAATCTGCCCGTCCTGGTACCGTACAAAATTTACTTTGCCGCTTATCAGGTCGTATTCATAGTCAACCCGTTTAGTGCCCAACCCGTTTACTTGCTGCCATAGGTTGCTCACATTACCATTCAGGTCATAATTATAATAGGAGGCCTGTAAAACCGCTCCTACCTGCGTATCCTTATACGTGCTGGCCACTACCCTTTTTCGTAGGTTATTCTGTGGCAGATTGGTTTGCAGGCCGGTTATGGCCGTAGTGGGTATGGCATCGTAATAGGTATTGGTGATATTAACATTATTGGTTTGGGCATTAAAACTGCCAATAACATTATCGCTCAGGTAACCGGGATCGGCAAAGCCGGGATTAGGGCTGTTTTTCTGGCCTACCTCGGTTATCCTTCCCAGCGCATCATACCTGGTATAACTAAAGTTTTTAGATGCCTGTTGCTTATCGTTTTGCGATATTACCAGCCTGCTCAGCATATCGTACCAATACCTGTTGGTGCCCCCATCAGGCGAGTTTTGCTGCACCACCTGGTTGGTAGTATTGTATACGTAGCTTGTGGGCAGCGTGTGGATAGGGTAAATACCTGCCAGCCGGGTTTCCTGTGTGCTGTTTGCAGCTACCGTAGTTTCGGTGCCCTGGGCCGGGATATTAAACCTTGCCCAGTAAGCATCGGTGTTTAACGGCATAAAGCAGTTATTGGATGCATTGGCTAAAACCTCTTCGGGATACAGCACACGGTTGTACAGGCGCATGTGTTTTATAGTAGCCAGATTTTCGGGATAGATAGCCGGCAGCGCGTTGTTTACCACAGGCGCCCTTACACCATTTACGTAAACGCTCATTTCGCCTGTGAGGAAATTATTGGATTGTATGGCCACATGTGTCCAGGCCTGCAAAACCGGCGCTGCCGAAAGGTTTACCGTTACCCTGTTCACTTTTCCCCAGGTGCCAAACGATGGCGAACTGTATATATCAATACCCAAAGTATTCGCCTTAATATTCAGCTGAAAAAGGTATTGCCCGTTTGGTGTTACCTTGGATAGCTGGTTGCCATTATTATTGGTATTGTAAAGCCAAAGCTCGATAGCCGCGTTTTGGCCCGATGATAAGGTATTACCCAGGTTGGTAAATGCGGTGGTTATAGTTGCGCTGGTACTGGTTGTAGGCCCATTGTATGCCGTGCCGCAAGCGCCGGCATCTGCGCCGCCGCGAATTTGTTGCACCTGTTGAATTTGCGCGTTGGTAAGCACCTGTACACCTTCCGGAGGGATGGTACGGATCAGGTTATCGGCCTGATCATAATAATACAATGTAAAATGATAGTATTGCGATGGCGCCGAATTATCTACCGTTGTTTTCGCCCCCGCGCAGGTACTGATATAATTGCTGCGGAAGGTGTTTTTTACCACTACCATATAGGCATTGTATTCCTGCTCGCCGTTTGATACAGCTGTAGTGATATGGGTTTTTAAAGCGGCAAACTTGTCGGGCGTTATCTTGCTAAAGGCCGGTGAATTGGTGAGGATAGATGATGTGGTATGACTATCCCTAAAATCGGCCCAGGCCGAGTAGCCTAATGAAAAGCCCCAAAGCTGGTTCATATAGTTGCCCAAAACCAGGTTGTATTTGTCGCTAGTTTGAATATTGGGAACTGACGCCTTTAAATTGGTAAGCGCGGCATCAAACTGTGTGCCGGTTATATAGCCGGTGTATCCGGTTTGCATAAATACGGGTAGCGTAATATCTTTCAGCAGTAAATAACCGCAAGCTGGAACGGCGAGCTGCAGGGTATCCAAATCTCCCTGCGGTGTAAGCGCCATAGAGGCCGCGCCATATTTATTGGCCAGGTAACTATAAAAAGTACCGCTATAACTGGCGGCAACCTGATCGGCTTTAAGCTGGGTTATCCGGGTTGCGATATACGAGTCGCTGCGCGATATAACCAGGTTAGTAAGCTGCGGCTTTACATTAAAAGGGCCGGGGCCGTCAAAAAGCCAGGGGTTAAGCTGTGGGGTAAAAGCACTGATGCCGAGGGTGGTTTTAATTACGCCTGCAAAATCGATATTGGGGGCATCCGGATTGGTTGATCCACCTTTGAAAGTACTCGCACCGTAAATATGTGTCCTATCGCCATTATCCGCGCAAAATTTTACTAGTGCGGCCCGCAAGGCAGCCTTGCTTGCCTGCTTGCCAGCGGTATTAATGCCCGAATCCAGCATCATCATCCACCTGTCAGCCTGCGCATCGCAATTACCTTTGATAAGTTTATTGAGTTGAAAGTCGCTCTGTGGATAGGATATAGTAGTATCTGTAGGGTATGGATTGTTTTTCGTTACAAAATCAAAACGGGAAGTTTTATAAAGGTAGGCTTCGGGACAAAGAGTTGGAGGAACCCAATCCGATGGGCATGAAACTGCACCGCCAAAACTGTCAAGATACTGAGGACCTGTTATTGAAATATGGGCATTTCCATAACGCTTTACCGGATCAATATGGACACGATATGATTCATCGTGATCGTTGTATCCTAAATTTACATATGCAGTATTGTCCCGATTCGGACAAGGTACAACTCCAGGTTTAATTGTGAATTTAATATCGAAACCGGAAGATGTTGAATTGGTAATATTATAGTCTAACTCAATTCCGCGAGCTAGGTAAGGTTCCTGTGTAATAGCAGGATGTTGCATAACATCTCCGTCTATTTGCGTAAAAGGTAAAGGATTGTAAGCAGGCGGCGCAGTACCTGTGCAATTTACGGCCTTTATTTGTATCGCGCTTAAGGGTACGTTCTTAGGTATACAAAATAATTGCTTGCTTGTATTTGCCGCGAAAGTTAAACTCGTGGGTACCGATGCAGCATACTCCGGCGAAGTAAACAGGTAAACATAAGTAGCCGCGCTTACCGCGCCCCGGTTACATTTAACGGTTACCGATTGTTTGGTATTATCGCAATTGGTGGCAGTAAGGTCGACCGCATCAGTTGTTAGCGAAACGGCAAAATCGCCTGTGCCTGCACAGGTGACAGCCGGGGCAGGTGTATAAAGCTGTCCTATCGGGCAAACTCCCGGACAGGTAGTTTGACTGCGTACAATATTGTAGTATTTTTCCTTCAGCTGAAAGTAAAAGTTTTTATAGGTTTCAAAATCGCGGTACGGGATGCGGCAGCTTACAGCGGCACAATTGTCCCAGCAATTATTGGATGCGGTTTGAGTTCCGGTGCAATTTTGGCTACAGTATAACGTATAGTCAACAAACTGGGTAAGGCTTTTGGTACTTTGGCTATAACCCAATACGGCATTACTGTAATTGTTCAGGTCGGCCTGCATAGCCGAGAAAGAGCCTGCGCCCGCCCCGCTACCGGTGAAAAACGGATCGATAGCCAGCAACCAGGAGGCATTCGTATAATCATAGGTGGTACTTGTACTGGCACCCGGCAAGTTTTTGACATCGGTGGCCAACTTAATAGTATAGCCTTTTACAATATCATCCCAGCCTTTTGTGCTTTTGGTTGTACAAAAAATGTATTTGCAATACTCCGGATGGTAAGCTAAAAAGCCGTCGGCCCAGTCGCGGTTCCAATAGGTAACGATATCTGTTAATTGGGTAGCTGCAGCATTGGCCGATGAAACGGTTCCATCAACCTTAGTAAAGGTATGGGCCAGGTAAGCAGGGTCTGTTGCCGGTTTTATAGGGAACACCGTGCGCCAGTTTTGGCTCACTATATTGGTACTGGCTTCCAGGGCTGCACCTGCCTGATCAAATAATGCATATTGGCCGCCCGGAGATACATCGCGCAGCATAATGCTTTTAACTCCATCGCATGGGCTGGGGATACAGGCCTGGCCGAGCCCCCATAATATGGCGTATTTTGCTGTAAGCCAAGTGTTGTAATCCGACGCTTCGGTTGTACTGAGCGAAGCAAGGTTGATGCCCAGGCTGGTAAGCTTGTTATCAAACATCGCCTTAAAATCGGTATAGCTGCCCAATAGTTTGGCAAGCACAGTACAATCCGAAAAAAGGCCAAGAAAATCAATTTTATTGAGGTAGGGCCATACAAAATGCCAGTCCTTGAAAATCACGCCGCCCGCCTGTCCCTGGGTAATATAATTATTCAGGTAACTTTCCATGGCCGTTTTTGACAATACGAGTTCTGCACTCACGTAATATTCGCCCACCACGCTAAAGTTCAGCGGGATAATGCTGGTAAAACCACTATTGGCTGTACAGGTAAAAGCGTTTTTACCAACAGTCAGGGTGGCATTATAAATAGGCACAGTTGGGCTACAGGCATTGGCCACCTTCAGGTTAAGGTCATACAGGCAATTGCTGCATACGGTTACCGGGCCTTGCGTAAAGTTATAAATCAGCTGCTCGGCATTAACGGTAAGGGTATCGGGCCCGGTCGTGGTTACGGCATAAGTTGTAGAAGCGCTAAGTTTAAGCGACGCATTGTCAAAAACAAAATCCTTGGGGCTCAGGATTCGGCTGGTGCGGTACCTTATAGGTACTTTAGATACCAGCGAGTCCATCCCAGGCGGCGGCGAACCAGCCAACGCCGTAGCAATGGTTTTGCCCGAAGCATTCTGATAGGTTATACTAATCTGGTTATTGGGATCGATAACCGTATTTTTTGAATAATGCTCAGCATAGCCTACATCGTTGCCAAACAACTGGTCAAGCTCCCACTGATCAGGTTTACTATAAAAATATTTGGTGGTATGGCTTGGATAGCCTGTAGTTAAACCGGGCTGAAAAGCCTTACCTACCCCACCCTGCAAGCTAATGCGGCCGGTGTTGTCAGCTGTGTACTGGGTTACGGCAATTGGATATCCAAGAGCATCAGGTACATATTTGGTTTTGTCGTTAAGATCGGACGAGTTGATAAAATCGTTATTGGTAGAGTAATATTTACTGGTACCAATCGTACTTTTTAAGACGCCGGGTATCACTTCGCAGGATAAGCTGCCCGAGCCGATAATATCTGTGTAGCTATAAGGTTTACTCAGGCTATTCAAATTTAAGGCCGGGAAATAATGCAGATAGGGAACGGTTGCATCTTTAATTGGGGCGGGAAGGATACTGCCCATCGGCCGGCCGAAGTTGTCATAAACGTTCTCCTGCACCACAGGTACATTATCCGAGTTATTGAGGGTAACCGTTTGCCGGTTACGCAGGGTGCCGTCAAAATAACTGATTACTTCTTTTTTCTTGCCTTCCTCGGCATAAGAAGCCGAATATTGCCAGTTTAAGTTATTAGAGTGCCAAAGCTGGTCTATTTTCCAGGCGGCGTTTCCCGAGGCAAGATGATAGCTCCAATCGCCTAAAAGTCGTACGCCGTCAATACTATATTGTACCTGCCTTACCCTGGCTACCAGGTAATCGTCGTTAAAACTCAGCGAAATATTGTACTGCTGCTGGTTTTGTATGGTAATCCTTGTGGCTTTATGTTTAAATAATTTATAGGCTTGCACTACCAGCCCGGCGTTGTTGTTATTAACAAGCGCCAGTGCAATTGGCTCGTTAATATCTCCTGCATCAACAGTAGTCCATTCCAGGTCATATTCTTCTGCACCCTGCACAAAGCCCCAGGATAACTGCAACATTGTCGAGGTATTGGTAAATGTACCCACCACCGCAAGAGGGATATCAGCGGTTGGGTTAAACGGGTAAATCTTATCAAAAGTCAGCGTCCCCGACAGTTCAATTACACCGGCATTGGCAGGGCCAACATCGCCGGCCACAGGCCCCTGAGCGGTTACCGAAATATCTGCCTTGTAAATATTCTGATCGGTTGGCATGTTGTATGTTGCAACAGCCTGGTATGGGGTACCCGCGGCGGGGTCATACCTTACAATTAATTGCGGGGTAAGCGTTTTGGTTACCGTGGTTGGGTTTAAAGGATCGGTATAGCATTTAATGCTAAGAGTTACATAATATGAAAATGCCGCCGTAAGAGCCACATCATCATGGATGCGTAAAGATACAGCCCCTTTTACGGAGCGGTAGGTAATGCCCGTAAAGCCTGCTGTTCCAAACTGCTGGTCTGCTAAGTAAAATGTGGTATTGAAAGGGCCAAATGTATGATTATAGCTATTTTCAATAGATGCAAATGCTTTTGGCGCCACAAAAATAAACAGCGCCAGATGCAGGAAAAAAAATGCTTTAGTGATAGGTTTGATCATAGTTAATCAATGAATGCTGATGACTTGGTATGAACTGTATTTTTTTTGCAGGGTGATATTGCCTCCGGACATCGCAATAACATCTTTGACGTTTAAAAAGCGCCCGATATCGGCGCCTGTAAACCATTCAGTAAAATGAATATCGATGATTTGTCCCCTTGCCTTATCTGTTAATGCATTAGGATCAGTAAGCCTGACATAAATCCTGTTAATCTTCATCGCGGCCGTATCATAACTTAACGCATACTCGCGGCAGGCAACATGCCGTTCATTTATAAAACGGATGGTTTTAAACTTCCCGGTAACCGACTGGTTAAGCTGATAGTGTTCGTTTACCATATCCATTTTTAGTTCGGCGATACCACCAAAACCTAAAACCGCCACTGATTTTTGCGCCCCTACCAATACTCTCTTACGATCATGATCAATGTACAGGTAATAACTGCCGGCGTTCAATGTTTCGGTATTCCCGCAACGGTAAAAACAATCATTACCCTTGCAGCTAAACAGGAACGGCATCAGCGAAACGTTACGGGTACTATCGCCTTTGTCTATTATATTTATTGTGCCGCTATAGGTGCTGGGCAAGTGTTGCAGGTCCATTAAGGCCGATACTTTATTGAAAGTATCCAGCAAGGCATGGTTATAGCCGGCTACTTTGGCAGGTTTAACAGCAGTAATTTTTACCGGCGGCTTTGCTGTTGGCTGCTTTACCCGCCAAGCCACCGCAAGCCCGGCAATCAGCATTAGTGCTGTAATTGTCAGAATTATCTTATAGGATATTTTCAAATTTTTCATTGTACAAATGGGATTCCTTTTTTCTGTGATGAACGGCTTTCTTTGATGGTCATGATACCACGCTCTGTTTCCTTTTTCACCCTGGTTAATAAACCTTCGCTGTCATATTCATACAATGTAGCAAAAGCATTTTCGTCCAATTCTGCCATCAGGCGCAGGGTAGTGGCATCATAACAGTAAGTTTTCATATGCGAATCCATCGGGTGGATGCGCAGGTCGTCAAGGTAAATGGTGCTGGTTGTTAACGGATAAAATGTAATATTAACCGGGTTTGGATCATTAAAACCCTTAAGGCTGAATTTCCCCTCCAACAACTTCCAGTCTTCTACCACTGCTTTACATACCATAGCTGCCTGTAGCGTACCATTCAGGTAAAGGCTCAGGTTGGCTGTTTTTTTCGTCGGTTCGGAATCTTTCACCCACACATCAATAAGATAATCTTTCCCGTTCGTTGGTTCAAATCCATTGGGATAAAGACCTGTTCTGGTTGATTTCACAAAATGCCTGGTTAGATCCATGTCAAGATAATCCTGCGTTTTTTGTTCAATACTGTAGGTCTTTGTTTTAATGCCTATGGAGTCTGCAGTTACGGCAATGCCGAAGTCCCCTGTATGTGAAAAATTATTCTGGACGATGGTATTTATATAACGGAGATTTGAAGAAAGCGCAAACTCATTAGGCTTTTGGTCGGCGTAAACCATAGTACCCGGTAAAAACTGAATATCTTCAAAGCTATTGGCATAGATATCCCTGTTTTTGGCGTTGCTGGCCACAGCACCGGGAAACTCGCCGTTGAAATCAAATTTCGCTGCACTGAACCGTTTAAGAGCATCTTTATTTTCCGACTCCTGGCCATATTTGTCGTATAAAGTTACGGTATTGGCCACAATCCACGAGGCTATCGAATTGGTAATAACCCAGTCGTTTTGTCCTGAAGGCATCCAATAGGAATTGAAATTATTAATAAATCCTGCCGACTTCACATTAACCACTGTGGAGTTCTGGTTGAGAACATTGGCATAATTTCTTTGTTGCTGAAACACCAGGCTTTGATAAGGCCGCCAATTACCAACAAAACCAAAAAGGTACGGGTTGATGGCTGTCGGGGCTATGGTACATGGGCTGTACGGGGTGTGATTGAGGTCGTTATAATAATAATTGTAATGAATGACACCGTTGTCAACAGTATAAACCAAATTATTCGGATTATTATTTTTAAGGATGCCTGTACTAAACAAGACCTTCAACTGTGCCCCGCCATCTACGCTTGCGTTCATCAGGTACGATTGCGTGTTGTCGTAAATCTCGATTCCTGCACCGTTCGGGGCCGGAGATAAATGTGGATCATAGCCCGCGTAGCTCATCTCCATCCTGAGTGTATGCCATCCGTGGGTGAGGTAAGCCGATTGCACATACCATCCCCTCTGTCCGGACGCACTATATGTACCTGTATCAAACCAGCTATCCCGGTTACAATTGTCAGTCAGGCTAAATTTCAATACCGGCTGTGAATCGTAACCTACATAATAATAATCATCCCGCGGAACATAGTAACTGGCAAAAATCCCCATAACGTTGTTGCTCCCGGGTTGATAAAGTCGGTTACCGGACATATTATCCCCTATAAGTGCAGCAGCACCGCGTTGGGCAAAAAAGGAAGTATTTTGACCCGTTACCGTATTGCCGCCGATAACCACCGTTGGCGGGCTACTTAGGTTGACACCACCGGTATAAACATTAAAATCATAAGACTCTGTACTGGGTATGGTGTGTATATCAGGTGGCAGGGTAGACCAATTTTCATCGTATGTTTTCGCAGAAGCATTGATCACTTTATAGGAGGTAAGATCTGGAGTACTACTATCCATAGCAAGGCGGAAGCCGCCGCCCGACGGAATGATCGGATTTTGCAGCATAACCATGTTGCTGACATCCGCCCCTAACATGTTGCGAAAACCGGACCGAACCACCTTCACATTAATATTTCCGTTTGCTAAAAAATTACCGTCCCTGTCCATGAGCACGTTTACATATTTATGTGCAACGATGACTGGCGGGGGTAAAAAGTCGACGATATCCTGCTCAACCACCCAGTAAGCCTTCCCACTGGCCAGGTCGAGCACTTCATCTCCTTTTTGCAGGTAGGACGACATATTAGAAGCCAGTTCGCCGAAGGCTGACGTAGTTACTCCAGAGATCATCATGCCCACATTCTGGCTGGCAGGCCCCATGCCCTTGTAGGCCCAATAAGCCGGAATACTAAGTGAATAGATATCCTGGTTAAATTCGTTTTGTGTCCGTGTCACCACGGGTTGTCCGGTTGCACCGTCAAAAGCGAGATTTTCAGTACGGATATGGGAACCGTTTACCACTTTGACAACGCTGTCTATAATCCCAAAAGTTTGACTGACCTTTACAGCGCATGCCGAGCGGAACAGTTTATATTCTGAATTATTATTGATCGGAAAATGCGGAATAGGAAGCGGGATGTTAAAGGCTGGGATAACGTCGGCACCAACGTTATAAGTTTGGCCATCGTTGATTGATTCCTGTTCCCGAAAATCGGTAAAAAACTCGATATCCCTGCCAATCACTTTATTTTGTTCTACAACCCCATACTTATTAACTACGGCAACTTCATTTTTTAGCTTCATCGGCACCGTTTTGGTTGATGTCCCATAATAATAACTGGTTTCAGATGCTATCTCCGCCCCGGCCTGATTGTAATTACGCGTGGCTTTGGGCTTCCCATGCATATCGTTCAATTCGATGGCGTATCCCTGTGACAGCGTCAGCTCATCGATGGCGCTGGACTCAATTACGTTGCTTTTGGAAGGTGGATTATACGAAAACTTCTGCATAGGCGACACCGAGACGAAAACGGGATAATCTTTCGCAGTATAAAACTCGCTTACCTGGTAACCTGTTGGCCCCGGGCTGGTTAGCGGATACGGGTTGCCGGATGGATCAAGATCGGTCACCATTACTTTGCTGTAAACTACCTGCGGTGCGGGGAAAAATGATTCCCCGAAAGGCTCGTCGAGGTTAAATACATTATCAATCCCTCCTCTTATTTGCTGTGTATAAAAAACCGGCTGCTTTAATGGATTTTCGTCATTGCCAACCGATGGCTCATAGCTTGCCACACCGCTGCTTTTTGTAATGGTGCCTTCCTGCATGGTGTAAGTATAGCCCTGCCCGTAGGAACGTGTCTGGGCATCGACAGAACCGCCCATCGCATTCCAGGCATCGGTAATCATTATTTTTTTGACCCTTGAACCGCCACCCAGTTTAAAACCATCTGGCTTAACAATCCTGGCAAAGCTCATATTCAACCTGGTTTGATTGGCGTAAAGTTTGCGGCTGGCTTTTTGATAGAAATTTTCTTTTAATTCGCTAAGGTTAGCGAAAGCCGATACGATAGCCATCACCGCGCTTTCGGGACTTTGAAGAAGGCCGTCACCAACCCGCCTGTCAAAACCGGAATAAGCATATCTCGGGTACTCCTCTTTTATACGCTGCCACGCTGAGAAGGTGATCGGGTTGGCTGGTACACCGCTTTCCGAATGCTTCTCCAGTATTATAGTAGCTACGCCTCCGGTAGAAATAGTTACCGATTGAATTTTGCTGTAACTGGGCACAAAATCATATTGTTGATTAATGTCGGCACTTTGCGCACTATTATTATTGGCTATTTTGACCGAGAATTTTGTGTAAATGTAGGGCGAACCATTCAGGTATTTATTTTTGAAGTATTCCGTGGCGTCGCCCGTAACCCCGGTTTCATTCGCGAGGTTCATAGTAAAGCCATCGGCATCTACGAGGCCGGGCCTGGCATTAGTACCGGTACCATTAATAATACCGGCAACGGGCGCCATAATCATGGCCTGTTTATCTTGTACATAGGCGTAGTCATCCGACTCATAAGTGATATTAATGGTGCCTCCGGTTGGCAGGGTGATGCTGGAAAGCTGAAAAAGCCCCGCCGCTGAATTGGCACTTGCGAGCACTTTGGCAGGATCCCTGAAATAGTTTTGGATGGTATAAGGGAATTCTTCGTTTGTAGTGCCAATGGGTGCAAGATCGCCGGCTTCACGGTGCATGCCCCACCTGTCAGCACTGCCTGTGATATAATTAACCGGCACAGCGGCACCCGCCGCGATATTTGTATAGGTGGTATTGTAGTTAAACCCATAGGAGAAATATTTTCCTTTGGTTACGCCTCCATATTCAAAATGGACAGCTTTGAGCGTGAGTTTACCGTGGGTAGTTGCATCAGAATTGGGGGACGAAGGGCAGACAGAATAATCATAATCGAAGACGACGACCTTGATCGGCTTGGTCATATCGGCCTTGGAATACAACCGGATTTCCTTCAGCCTCTTCTGGCGTATCGCTGTATTTTGACCGCCGGCGAAACTGTTTACACCTAAACCATCAGAACGGTCTTCGGTAATAAAATAGGCAATCTTGGTTTTGGATTCAACCGAATTAGCGTACCATAATTCCTTGTCCCCATAAATAATACTCGCTTTGTCGTCATCCTTGTCGGCCAGCAGGCAGCGGTTAATGGTGGCATTGGTATAGGGCGTCCGCCATTTGTAGTGATCAGTTATTTTAGAATAATTGAACTTAATCGCTGTGCCCAGGTCATCAGCCGAGATTCCGTCCTGCGTCATATCTACGTAGTCCGGCGATAGTATCGCGGTCAGTAAGAAGCTGGACGCGTAGGCCGGGTGGGAATCCATATGATAATAGTTATCAATTCCTTTGTTTTTTCCGAGAGATGCTTTGGTAGTAATCAAGGGGTCGGAACTGAGTGGATACTGGTTCAGATTCCCCCCCGTAGGCGTATAACCCGAACCGATGGCAAAACTATAATCTTCTTCCAGGTTGTTATAAACTGGCAAACCATATACCATACGCTTTCCGTCACCATCGGTTACCGTCATTTCAGACAAGTGATGATCTTTTCTCGGCCCTGAATTCCGCGCGATGACCCCAGTGGCATTGTCATATGGAGGTTTATGATTCAGTGGTGGTTGAAAAGTAGCGTTAGCGTTATAGGTATACGGTGTATAGGAAATGATCTGTTTGTCCAGCCCTTTTTTCATCGCTTCAGCTACCGTAAGATAAGATACCGAAGTGTGCTGGATCCCCCGCTTTTGTTTTTCCATCGGCACTGCTAAAGAAGCAGTCTGTGCTGTGAACTTATTGAGGGCGTTTGTGTTCCCTATTTCTACAGCCAGCGGATCAGTCCCGTTTTGCTTAAAGGCGAGCGCCTGATCTTGGTCTTCAAGCGTTTTTTCACCTACCACACGAAATCCAACATGCTGATAATCCGGGTGCGTCGCAGAGACCGCCTGGAAATCGCCCTTAGACATGTATTGGTTATTCGCCGTCCACTTTCTTGTTGTATTGGTTGTTTTCTGGTGGTATTCAGTAACCCCGCCGTGAAAATAGGATCCGTACCCGAAATCGAACCCTAAAGTAGTGTTGGTATTATTATCTGAAACTTCGTTGTCGAAATAAGCGCCGGTACCTTCGCGGTATAGCCTGAATTCCCCGCTCCCGGCCTGGCTGGTGTAGGTAAAAAGATCGGGGGTGCTGACCGGTAAAGCCAGATTGGGGAGTTCGGGTATTACCGGGTTATCCTTTTCCCTGATAAAGTCCATGACCGCGTCCCGGTGCGACTTGCCCTGATCTGCGTATAAAAATCCGTAAGCAGGATTGGTGTTGGAGGGGCTGGCAACCTCCCTAATGGCCAGGGATCCTGTAGCGCCCACCCCCGCAAAAAAGATGTATGCAGATACGCCCACGTCCAGGCTGAACGAGCCGAATGTCGATTTATAGGGGAATGAGATTTTGGGTATAATAGGCTCCGTGTTATAGGAAATTGATGAACTGAACGCACTCGCGGAAACAGAACCGGACGCATCATCAAACATAGAGGTCTGCCGGGTTGTCATACTGAAACTGCTCCCGAGCGTCCCGGTTTTCAGCCCTGACCGGCTGTTATACCCGAGGCTTGCTGAAAGTCCGGCTGACGTGGTCATATTGGCATCGGAGCTGGTTTTAATACCAAGATTAGCGTAAGGGGTCACATCAACTCCGCTTGCTGTACTGGACAAAATACCAACCCCCAGACCCACAGTAAGTGGCCCATCATTGCCCATAGAGACCGAAATTCCCTGATTTATGCCAAGTTCGGCGCCTATGCCCGTATAGTTATCGCTGAACAAACCAACAGATAACGTGCCATCCAGGCCGATATAAGAACCGCCTATCTCTCCCTTAATCCGCCCTTTGGCACTTACTGTAACCTTGGGTTTAGTATGGTGTTCAGTGATAATCGGGTCGCCCTTCATATCATCAGGAAGCCCTCTTACCTGTCTATTAATACTTCCCAGGTTCAGGTTCCATCCAAAACCAACCCAGCTGGCCTCATCTTCCATCCCCATGCCCGACTGATAATTAAGATTTATCGGGTAGCCGTCAATATCAAGTAACGGGATATTATATTTCATATCACCTGTTTTCAGATCAACCATATCTGAAACGCCAGCAGGGCTAAAACCCTGCACTTCAGGCTGTACAGGCCCCGAAGTAAGGGCTTGCACAACCGGCGGGCAAACAACTTGCACCGTCCAGATCAGGAGCAAAAACAAAGCGATTTTTTTACGTTTAGAAAACCTGTACTTCATGCGGAAACTATTTTTATAGCTGAATATTAAATGTATAATGTTGCCGGGTGATATACTTATCATAATACACCAACCGTACCGAGTCTCTTGTAGCAGTCACTGCCGGGTCAAATTGCAGCAAGTACTCGAAGTTGTCTTTAACGCCATTGGCTATCGGCTGCACCATAGCGACATAAGTTTTAACACCGTCTTTTTCTGTATAAAAGCAACTGTCCATATGGTACCATAAATTTTCTGTACTAAGCCGGTGCGTGGCTGTAAAGTTCCTTGAGGGCAAAAGCCTGAATTTGAACCCGGAGCCCTCATTTTGAATAGCACCCTTAAGGCGTGTAACCTGGATGTGTACATCCCCGTTATTTATCTCTTTGAAATCCCTATCCTTGCAGGCAGATAATTGCATAGATAAAAGGTCCGCCAATAAAACCACCAGCCTACTCTTGTTCATATAAAAATCTTAGGTTTTTAACTGCTCCATCGGGTAACCAAACAGACAGCACATAATATTTACCCGCTTTAAACCGACTATTAGCAGAAAGGTCGATAGCGATGGTATTATCGCCGTTAAGCAGCTTTATAACCGGCAGTCCTCTGATATCTTTTGACGGATCATTAAGCGGGTTTATTTTGTATTTCAATCGTTGTTGCTGGTAAGAATTAACCAATGCAAAACGAATCTTCCCTTTGGCTATATAATAATTACCTTTCGAAAGGTCTTCAATGCTGCGGTAACCCTCGAAAACAGTGTCGGTTTTTACGCTGTCGCGGCAGTCAACCACAAACTCCCAGATATCAGACCGGTTAAGGATGGTTTGATCCTTGTATGCAGTTACCTGCCAGGCATATCTTTTTTTGTTAATCAACTCCTGGGCAATCGAGGGGTAAGGCAAAATCGGTGATAAGATATTACTCTGATTAATTACCGGCAAATTATAATTCATAGCCTCCGTTGCGCTTTGTCCTTTTTGGATTTCGGTAAGCACTAACTGGTAATATGAACCCGGAACACCGGGGATGAGCGGTTCCCAGGTAAGCAACGGCCTTTTATCACATATCTTATTTTTGTTATAAGGGTCTATCAGATTAAGTTCTGCAAATGGGGCCAGTGTATAGGAGAAACACTGTTCCTCGGGAGCATTGTCGCTGTGGACGTAATTCAGTGCAAAACAATAATCATAATCACCCTCTGGAAACGAACGGCTGGCGGCTGTGAGCTGGCCAAGCCTGTTTGAGGAAAAATTGATTGAAGCTGCCCTTGTTGCCGATGAGGGTATGGAATTACTGCCAGGCAACACACTAAATTCGGGTGTACGCACCTGGCATATTATCCCTCCTTTGCGCTCCGTTACCGTTATGATCACATAACCGCTCTGGGCCGCGCCGGAATTGATGATACGGCAATTGAATAAGCCATCTGGCTTTCTGCCATATACTTCCGGTACAAATAAAAAACTTACCTGCCCAAACGCGGATGCCGAAAAAAGAAACAGAAGCAGGGTTAAACGTAATCTCATGTTAGTGACTTATTCTGTAAAAAATACTTAATTGGGCTCTGTAATTAGCATACAGATCCGGGTATAGCGGGCGGATCATGTTTTTGCGAATGTCCACAAAAGTCTCTATGTTAAAGCGATTGCCGGCCATCAGACTAATGCTCTCGCGGATACCGGCCTGCCTCGCGATACCTGTGTTATCAAGATAGGTTAAGCCCGATGAGATATTTAATTTGTTAAACATTATAAACTGATAGGCTATATCTGAATTCAGCAAATTGCCGATCAATTTATACCCGGTTAGTTCACGATTTACAAAAAAATTAGCGGTGAGCACATTTTGGTGTATAATCAGGCTTTGGGTATAATTAAAAATGAGCAGGTTCGCCCCATTTTGCGATGATGAGTTACTGTTAGTAGCTGTACCCGAAGTTGCCGGAATATTAATAGCAGACCCGGATTGATGAGCGAAATTATTGCTGATCGCCTGGTCGCCAATGGTAAAGTGGCTAACTGAACGGTACTTGCCTATCTTGTATGATGCATTACCGTCAAATTGAATTTTTTGAAATGAGTATACCGAAGAATTCACCCCATCTACTTGTTTACCTGTGCCATTAGTGATGTATTTAATGCTTAAGTTTACTTTTTTATTCAGTTGATACCGACTTTCCAATTGAAACTGGTAGTTTTTCCACCTGTCGCTGGATGTATAACTGATAGGCATATTGGTGATATCTGAACGCATATTCACAATCAGTTTGTTATTATCAAATGATTTACGGATGTTGCCACCGAATTTCATTTTGGCACCCCCAAAGCCATTGGTAGCCGGATTTTGGTATCCCATACCAGAATACTTGAAATAGACATTGTCTGAAGCGCCGATACTTTCAAAGTCCTGATGGTGGTCAACACCAAAGGACAGCGACTGAAAAAGGTCATTGCTGAGGTTATAATTAAGCCCTCCCTTTTGGTCAAGCACCGCTTCGGCGCCCACCTGGTATTTATTACTATATACCGTACTTGATTTAGAAACATCAAAGCCGAAATCGCCCAACTTACCCAATGACAGTTTTTTTGACAGGGTTAGTGCTACGTTATTGGATGATATGGCAGGTGTAGCGTAAAGACTGTTACCGCCATTGCGGCTTTGCGCGCTGATAACAGACAGCTTCAAATTACCGGCACCCGCACGTTTCAGTTCGGCTCCGATATAAGTTATGTTGCGCGGTTGATTATATACCGAATTTTGAAACTGGTTGTCTTTCGACGAAGACAGATCGTTTACAGATCCGTAACCAAAAGTAATAGGAATTCCACCGCTTTTTATGGTGATGTTACCCCCTTTCATGAACAAATCCTTATCCTGTACGCTTCCCGATGGCTGGTTACTGAAAGCTCCCAGCTTTAATGCGTCGAAGTGTGAAAATATCTGCTGAAACGCCCCCTTTGGCTGCTGAGACAAAAACCCATTTGCAGATTCCGAGGGAAACCCAACCCCGCCGGTCTCCATATATTTTTGCATCAGGAGCATTTTCTTTACATCCATTCCTTTGCCGGCCAACCCTTTCTGTATTCCGGTTATCGTTTCAGCAACGTTATTTATATCATCGTTCAATTGCGTCTTTTCAGCGGCGGCCATAGCCCTCCTTTTAATACGGACTGGTGCCACAACTATATTACTGCCGGGTGCTATAGCGTCTAATTGCGCATCAAGGTTATTTTGGGCATCTTTTAAAGCACCAGCCCATCCGCTATTATTCTCCTGCCTTACAGAAAGCATAACACGCCTGGCAAGCAACCGGGAGGTTTCAGTCCTTGCCGAATCGTCGATTTGCGTTGTTCCCAAAGTTGCAGTCCCTGAGTTGCTTACCTTGCCGCCGGATCGGGTACTGTCGCTTAAAGCGCTAATTTTTGCCGTAATCTGATCCTCATTCATCAGACGAAGCTTTGACAAATTGGAAGGATCACCGAAATAGCCGGATAACTTTGGATTATCCGCGAGTGACCGTAGTTCAATCTGTTTCGAGTTCATTTTTCGCGACATTTCGTCTTCCAAGCTATCAGCAGATAACATCCTCTTGGAGTCAGACAATATTTTAGGGGTCGTTGTAGTCAACGGTATCTTACGCGTAACTTCCTCCCGAAGTTTCGCCTTGATCTCTGCTTTATCCAGCAACAAGAGCCCATTGAGTTTTTCAGGATCGTTTAAATAATTGGATAATATCGAATTTTCAGCCGCCCCGGCGATGTTGCCTTTGTGCGCATTCAATTCATCCGAGATTTCCTTGCGGGTATAACTCGTCAGGTCCCGCCCGTCGAGGGCCGACCTTCGCAAATCTGCATATTGCTGAAGGTCACTTTGAAAAAGCGTATTGAATTGATTTGGCTGAAAGTCAAACTTAAACAGGTCATTATAAGGATTGGAGACACCATAAGCGGAAGCCCTGTCTGTAGAATAGTTAACATTGATAGGAACGCCGTAAAGGTTTATGTTACCCTGCAAGCTCAGTATATTTAAAAAGTTCCTGCTATTGTTTATAGCCGGATAAACAGGTATGGGGTTATATCTAAGGCCCTCACCAAGAACAAGGTTAAAATCAACAGGTGATTTTTTTAACCGGCCCAGTTTTTTCTCCAGTTTGCTTTTGGCCTGATTCAGGGCTCCGGTAACAGGCTGCTTAAGTTGCTTCACATTGGAAGCAGGTTGTAAAATTAATCCATCTGAAGCTTTTACATTCAAAACTCCTGCCTTCCTATTTTTGAGGGTGTCAGCAGTTTGTGCGAAAGACCCGCAGGCAAAAAGGCAACAAAATGTAAAAAGTACCAGTGAAGGTAAAAGTTTAGTCATACACCATCAATTTCGACATAGCATTACAAACTCTCGTCGACAGGTGTTACCATTCGGGGAAGTAGCGTATGATATGATAAGGTTAGAAACCGTAAACCTGATCGACATTGACCAGGCTAATCATGAAAACATATTCACATTCATATTTGCAAGTGAATAATCGTCTTCTGATATATTTTTGTGTAAAAATAACGCTACGCAATTAAATATTCAAATATTTTCAACTATTTTTTTATCATACCGCCGAATTTATAATTTTAATCCTCATTTTAGCTTTAGATTTTATCATAATATGGACTAAACACCATATAATGATATCAAGTCAATTCGCTAATGAGTAAATTTCACCTTAACCTTATCTGCAAACAACGCGGTGCATAAAATTTCTAAAAAAACATTCCAGAAAGAGAAATGAGCCGTACAGTATTAACCTTTTGGTGCTTTGTTGCCGTATTTGTATATAACTTCTTGTTTTCGACCTCGGTTTACGGCCAGACCATTAATAACGCAGGGCACGATTTTTGGGCTATTTTTCCCACACATGCCCAGGATGTCGACCGGCAGGGCAACCCCTTGCCAGCTAATTTCAGCATTTTTATAACAGGTGCAAAAGCCTCTTCGGGAACCGTGACTACAGCAGGGTTTTCAAAACGTTTTTCCATCAACCCCAATTCGGTGACAGAGATACCGATCCCGAGAAGTGGTACATATATAAATGAAAGTGAAAGCGGACAAGTACTTTCAGCGCGGGGCATACACATCCAAACCGATGACGGGCAACCTCCGGTAGTAGTTTATGCACACATATTTGCCGGGCATCGTTCTGCAGCATCTTTAATCCTACCCAAAGAGGCGCTTGGCCAAAGCTATCTAAGTATCAATTTTAAGCAGCATGATACAGAAGGCAAAAACTTCCTGGTGATAACAGCCGTGGAACCCAATACCCGGATACACCTGAGCCGTGGAAATACAGAGCTCATTAACGGCGGTATTTATATGGCCAATGCGGGGGACGTATATGAATATCTTTCGACGGATGATCTTACCGGAGTAGAGGTAAGCGTAGACAAGCAAACCTCAGCATGTAAACATATTGCTGTCTTTTCTGGCAGTTCCGGCATATATATTTCACCCAAAAGTTGTAGCCCTGGCTCTCTTGACCCGCTTTATCAGCAATGTTTCCCGGTTGAAAGCTGGGGTTATCATTATGGATTCATCCCTTTCAGTACCAGTAGCAGGAATTTTACGCAACCGGTACGTACAGCCGGGCAATACCTGCGGGTTCTGGCAAAAGATGCCAATACTAAGGTCAAAATCAATAACAAAGTTGTAGCTACCCTCGCTTCCGGCGAATATTATACCACCCCGGCTCCATTGACACAAGCATCGGATGTTGAAGCGGACCATCCTGTTTGCGTTGCACAGTACGCACTATCCCAAACTTGTAGCGGGGGAAACGGCTACAGCGATCCTGATATGGTCATTTTAAACCCGATCGAATACCAAATTAAGGATATTACCGTATATTCATCCAGCCGTGAGAACATCAGTGAACAATATTTGAATGTATTGATCAGTAACACAGGTGCCGCCAGCTTCAAAATTAATGGTGCTGCCCCGCAGCAACCTTTTCAACCGCTTACAAATTTATCCGGTTACTCTTATATCCAGCTACCGCTAAATCAACCGGCAATCAGGACATTTCATCTTACTGCTAATGAGGAATTTAATGCCATAGCGTATGGATTCGGCGACGTAGAATCGTATTCTTACTCCGCAGGTACCAATCTTGCCGGCAGCCAGTCGCTACAGGCTTATACAACCGGCACCGAACTTCCCATCGATTCAGCATGTGCAGATGATGACTTTTTTTTAAGCTAACGCTGCCCTATAAGTCTCCGATTATATCCTGGCAGATGGATGACAACGAAATTCCAACACAACAAACAGCTTCCGCTTACAAAGAAATTTTTTATAACGGCGTTCCATCCTACGAATACCGGTTTCCTAAAACCCCGGCATACCGGCAATCTGGCCAGCATCATATCCATATTATATCAAACTATCCTTCCACTTTAGGAGGATGCGAAAACGGTAAACAGGAAATTACAGGCATTTTTCATGTATTGCCTTCACCGGATGCTGGATTTTCGTACACGCCAACAGGGTGCTACAATATCATTCGTTTAAAAGATATAAGCATAAAAAACGGCACAAATGTTATTGGCCGCATTTGGAACTTCGGCGACCCCGATAGTGGTGCGGATGCAAATATATCCAGGTTACCCGAACCCGTACATTTATTTAAGTTGCCGGGAACTTATATCGTCAAACTCACCGTATTCAACTCTTCAGGTTGCCAGTCTACAGTCTCGCACCAGATCAAAGTTTCGGCACCTGTAAAACCCGCGTTCTCCACTACCCAGCCTGGTTGCGCGGAAGAGCCGGTTATTTTCACAGATAAAAGCACAGACCAAGGTTTTGATATTGCGGCCCGGAAATGGTTTTTTGGCGATGGCGATTCGTTACTAACCAAAATGAGTATACCCATAAGCCACGTTTATACAAAAGGTGGTTCCTATAAGGTAAGGTTAATATTAATTAATAGCCAGGGCTGCGAAGCGCCCCCCGTCAGTTCGGATATTATGATACGGAATAAAGTTAAAGCTTTATTTATCGTTCCTTCCGTTTGCACAGCCGCTCCTAATGCGCGGTTTATTAACCTGTCGATTGGTAAAGACTATACATCACATAATCTCAGTTATGAATGGGACTTTGGCGATCCCCAGGCCGGGTCGGATAATCCCAATAAATCGGTTGATAGTTATGGCGTACATAATTATTACCATGAAGGGACTTATACCGTTACACTGGTTGCACTGACCGACGACTGCCGAGATACATTACGGCAAAAAATATCCGTCAGTAATTCATCGCCGATTGCAGATTTTATGATGGTCAATACCTCACCCGCATGTGCCGGCCAGCCTGTCAGTTTCCGTGATTTATCGAAGATTCCGGGTGTAGAAGCAAAAGTAAGCCGCCTCACCTGGTATTTTGACGCATTGGGCGACAGAAAAAACACCCTGACAATAGATAACCCACAACAGGATAGTACTTATCAGACGATATATCCGGCATTTTATGGAAAACCCGGGCTTAGGAACTATACCGTACGGTTGCTGGCTTATTCCGGGACGGCATGTGTTGATTCCATATCCAAAGAAATTACGATAACAGCCCTGCCAGAGGTTTTTTTCGGGGCAATACCGCCGGTCTGTATTTCGGCGGTTCCGGTGCAGATCGTGCAGGTGGGTGAAGCAAATGGACAGGCAGGCCTCGGCAAACTTACAGGTGACGGAATAACAGAAGATGGCTTTTTCGATCCGTCAGCGGCTGGCCTGGGAACCCATCCGATCACTTACAGGTTTGTCAATACTGCCGGTTGTGAAGCTATTCAAACGCAACAGGTTAGCGTTGTTAAGCCCCCGGAAATCAAAACCACAGGGGACTTATATGTACAACAGGGGCAAAGCATTCAATTGCGAGCTATTTATTCAGGTGAAAATTTGCAATATCATTGGTCGCCGTCTGTCGGCCTTGATCATACAGATATACCTTATCCAATTGCTACCCCCTCTGAAACCACTGACTACACGGTTAGCATTTTCGGTGCCGGCTGTACGGATAGCAAATCTGTTAAAGTTATCGTAAGAAAGCTGCCCGAAATGGCCAACGCGTTTACGCCAAATGGCGATGGCAGGAACGACTATTGGAAAATCGGCCATATGGAAGATTATCCGGGCAATACGGTAAGCATTTTTAATCGTTATGGGATCTTGATTTTTCATTCAGCAGGCTATGGAGTGCCCTGGGACGGGAAGTATAATAGTTCGCCGGTACCCGCGGGCACTTATTATTATGTAATTCGCTTATCGCCAGAACAAAAATCATTGTCGGGATATGTAACTGTCCTTCGCTGATTTATAAACTAATTGAGGTTCGGTTCGTGTTGAAATTTGAAATAGAAGCCTCTGTTTGCTTCCTGATCAATATTTATGACTTCCAAATCTTTAGCAGTGATATAAAGGCGCACATATCGTGTGTGCTACGATTGGTAAGTAACTCCACAAGAGTGGTAAACAAAAAGAGGAGGGGTGGGATGCTGGTATATTGCAGTCAGGTTCTGGTCGGCGTAGTTTGCAGGCTAAGTGTGCAGGAGATATAGGTTTACCCAATTTTCCAATAGCCTCGTACGCGCCTGCGGCATCTGCCCAGTAATCTGCTTTGCTTTCTTTTCGTCGAATAATGCCAATTGCTTTCTTTGTTCACTGTGTATCCTTATTTTGTAGCCTTCAAATCATGCTATGTTATACCTATGAATGTTTCCGACAAACTTGCGCCCTATCAAAACAAATCCCTGGCTGATATGCCCGGTGAGGTATGGAAAGACATTCCCGGCTTTGAAGGATCGTTTCAAGCGTCAAACCTCGGGCGGGTGAAATCGCTTGACCGTATTATTGACCATCCCCGCATTAAGAAGCAATTTGTAAGAGGCCAGATACTCAGCCAGTCGATTGCTAAGAACCGTAATATAGTTACCGGAGAGCCGATGATCGATTTGCGGGTGACGATCTCAGTTGAAGCACAACCCCATTATTTTAATGTCAGAAGGCTAATTTATATGACATTTATCGACCCTTACCTGGATTACAGGAAAAACGGGCTCTACGTCATCAACGCAGATGGGAATGGATATAATTGCAAGCCTGACAATGTCAGGCTGGTGACAAAAAGCGTAAAACAGCAGCGGGCTGCGAAGCGGGGCCGTTTGTACCCGCACTTGAAAACAGCAGACCGATCGAACTGGAAGAAAAATATGTCGTTGTGTAAACCGATTGAACAATATGATTTGGAAGGGAACCTCGTCAACCGATATTTCAGCATCAAAGAAGCATCGCGGCAAACACATATTGATGAAAAGTGCATTATCCAGGTAGCCAAGGGAATGTACAAGCAATGGAATGGCTTTGTGTGGAAGTATGCGCAAGAGAGCGATCCTGACAATTCGCAAATCTAATGACCGATGCAGGAATGCTGATTTGAAACTGACATCTTCACTAATCAACTTGGTGATAAACTTAAGACATGGGTAGTGTAAAATTATTACCTTGACTGGCTGATATAAATGCATGTGACAGGAAAAATCTACCACTCAGTTGTCAGAGAGAAAAAACTTTCTTTTTACTAAAATAATAGTATCTTGGTGTAAATCAATCGTTTATTACTTATGAAGACTGCCAACTTATACGTGCGGGTTAGCACCGATGAACAAGCCGAAAAAGGCTATTCCCAACGTAACCAAGAAGAAGTGTTACGAAGGTACTGCGAAATAAAATCCATAGAGGTTGGCAAGGTATATTATGAAGATCATTCAGCTAAAACATTTAACCGCCCGGTCTGGTCAAAAATATTGGTCGACCTGCGAAAAAGCCGCGGCCAAACCGATCTGATCCTTTTTACCAAATGGGATAGGTTTAGCAGGAATACAGGGGATGCGTATTATATGATTAACCTGCTCAATAAATTTGGTGTGGAGCCACAGGCGATTGAACAACCCCTTGACCTGGAAATACCGGAAAACAAAATGATGCTGGCCTTTTACCTTGCTGCGCCGGAAGTAGAGAATGACCGCCGGGGCTTAAATGTTTTTCATGGTATTCGCCGTGCAAAGAAAGAGGGGCGTTGGACTTCAAGCGCACCTGTGGGTTATGCTAACCTCGTTGAAAACGGGCGAAAATATATAGCACCTAAAGAGCCTGTCGCTTCTGCTATGCGTAAAGCGTTTAAAGACGTATCAGAAGGTAAGTTCACCTTGCGAGAAATTTACACGCAGGCGAAGGAGAATGGCATTAATTGCGGCTACAATAACTTTTGTAATATTCTACGTAGTCCGATCTATTGCGGCAAAATCCCCGTTCCTAAATATAAGGATGAGGAAGCTTTTTTGGCAAACGGACAGCATGAGCCATTGATAAGCGAAGTCCTTTTTAATCGTGTTCAGGATATTTTGAACGGTAATATAAAAGGAAAAGCCACAACGATAAGCAGTTCGGAATATCTACAATTGAGGGGATTTTTAGATTGCCCAAAATGCACCCGTAAATTAACAGGTAGTTCGTCCAAAGGTCAGGCTGGACTGTACTATCACTATTACCATTGTGGGATAGCTTGTAAATGGCGCATCAAGGCAGAGGAAGTTAATAAAGCCGTTGATAAGGAAATTTTGAAGATCGGCATAAGAGAGGGGTATGAACCGTTTTACAGAGAATGCATTAGTAAAAGCTTCCGCTTGCACTCCAATAACGGCGAATACAGCAAAAAACAGGTAGTTGACCAGATTAAGGCACTGAATGCCCGTATTACCCAGGCCAGAGATCATTTCATGGCGGGAGAGTTTACCCATGCGGATTTTCAGGCAGTCAAAAACCAATGCGAAATTGAGATCAATTCCCTTGAAAAAAAACTGCCGGATATTATTCTATCTACTAAAATGGTCGATCAAAAGCTAAATGGGCTAATGTCTAACCTTAACATATTGACTGACAGATATAAACATGGTGATACCGAGCAAAAGAGGCGTATAATTAGTTCGATCCATCCCCAAAATATAGGTTTTGACGGATTAGAACATCGAACTAATCGGATCAACGAAACCGTCGGTGCTATCTTACTGATTAATAAACGATTGAGGGCAAAAAAAAACTGGACAAGTGCAGAATTATCTGACCTGTCCAGTATGGTGGTATCAGCTGGGATCGAACCAGCGACACAAGGATTTTCAGTCCTTTGCTCTACCGACTGAGCTATGATACCTCCTTTTGGGGAGTGCAAATGTAGCTTTTTTTTTGTGTTTGGAAATTATTTTTTAAAAATAGTTTATAAAAAGTGCCCAACACTCTGTAATAAAGGGCATTATTTTTACTGGAATCCGTTATAAACTACCCTGTGGCGCCAACTGCTTTTCTATTTATTCTCTATTCCGCGATACAAAAAATTGCTGCACGAAAACAATATCACCACCGTACTTGATACAGGTTTTGTATATTTAGGCGTTCTATACATTTATAAACCTGACAGCCAATTGCTTAAAACCAATGTTATGACAACAGCCAAACCAGCCTCTATCGATGATTACATTGCCGGCTTTCCCGAGGATGTTCAGCAAATATTACAACAGGTGCGTGCTACCATCAGGCAGGCGGCACCCGAAGCCAAAGAAACAATAAGCTATGCCATGCCCGCCTTTACTTTGCACGGTAACCTTATTTACTTTGCCGGGTATAAAAGCCATATTGGGCTTTACCCAACGCCTGCCGGGATAGATGAATTTAAAGAAGACCTTGCCAAATATAAAGGTGCAAAAGGGTCTGTGCAGTTCCCCATTGACCAGCCGATGCCATTATATCTTATAGCCAGGATCACCAAATTTCTGGTAAAGCGGAACCTGGAAAAAGCAAAAAAGTAAAATCCAGCTGCTTCAATTAAAACAACGGCCAACATCACTTTTTTAAGGTGATGATCCTGTTATACCAGCCTTCGGGAGTTAAGCCACCGGCGCTTAAAATAGCGATATGGCTATCGGGACGGGTAACATCATAAATTGTTTCGGAACCGCGAATAGTAGCGTTCCCGGCATGCACAACGGAATAATCAATCACTATTTTACCGTCACCACGGAAATTATATGTAGCCGAATCCACCAGGCTTTTTACGTGTGCAACCAGCCGGCCGTTTGCTGTAAATTCATACGTATCTGCAGCTACGCCCATGTATATACTTCCACCGCCTTTAAACGGCCCTCCGCCTGATAATGAAGATGAATCGCTAAGCAACTGCCACTTGCCGGTAACACCAACGTTTTGATTGTCGTTTTTGCCGCAGGCCGATATGCAACTAACTATTAAAACTAAAAGACCGATAGCGTAAATATTTTTCATCATAGCTTAGTAATTATTGGATAATATGGCTATACGTTAAGGTTAGCGTAAATGCTACATCGTTCCATATAGTAGCAGGCTATTTTGTGCCGATGGCACTCTTGTTGTGCTTTGGCCAATCGTCCGCGGGTTGAAACCCGTGGCTACAATATATACCGGGCCGATGGCCCTTAGGAAAGTAGAAGCTAATTGAAATCGAACAACCCATACTATCCGTCATAGAACCTTTATTGTTAATACGGATTTAGTATTCGCTACAATACAGGTTACTAAAATTAATTCAAAACCAGCGCTTTATATGCCAATTAAATACAAATACCAACAAAATAACTTATATTGATATTTGTATTTAATGCTATATCAACCTTATTGCTAAAAAAACAAACCGCCACTTCTAGCTGACCGAACGGCAGTTTCACTGCCTAAACGAGCGCAACAGGTAATTGTGAGATCTGGGGTCGGAATTCTGGGGTCGGAGGTGTGACGTATGAGGTCTGGGCCGGACTTTTACCTTAAGAACTTCCGACCGCGGACGACCTCACACATCAGACCTCAGACTAAAGGTTTGTAACAACTTTACTGTTTAAAGCTGTAACTATCAAACAATTAATCAACATCAGTGATTTGTATGATAAAACAGTTAGCAATGCCTAAGTGGATTAAAATAATATTGTGCGTATTTGGATCATTGGCAGGCGTGGCAATCATCGCCTTTGCGGGCATTTCTGTGTATATCATTTTCAATAAAGAAAAAGTATTAAAAATGATAACCGCCGAACTGAACAAAAACCTCAATGGTACGCTTACCATTGGCAAACTCGATCCTACATTTTTCAAGGGCTTCCCCGGTGTTTCGATAGCCCTTAAGGATGTGGTTATAAAAGATAAGCAATGGCTCTTACACCATCATACGCTGCTGGAGGCCAAAAACTTTGATGTATCTGTAAATGCCGCTGCCTTACTGCATGGCAGTGTGGAGATTAACAAAATAGATATCAGCGATGCCGCAATCGACCTATTTACCGATAGTAACGGCTACAGCAACACCGCCGTTTTTAAAAGCAAGCAAGGAGATTCTGTTAAGACAGGGAAAAATATAAGTCCATCTGCTCAAATTAAACGCTTTGGGCTAAATAGCGTAAGCTTTACCGTTGACGACCGCAAGGCTTTTAAACTGTTTAAGTTTGAGGTGCATGATGTAGATGGACATATGCAATGGTCATTTAACGGCTGGCATGCCGATATCAGTTTGCAAACTGTAGTTAAAAGTTTTTCATTCAACACCAGGCGTGGGAGTTTTATGAAGGATAAGCTGCTTGACGGAGACTTTGATATTACTTATAACCAACCAGCGAGAGCGATCACTGTTGCTCCTAAAACATTAAAAATTGGTGGCGATGCGTTTATCATCGGTGGTAAATTCGACCTGACCAAACCCAATGTCAATTTTGTACTCAACATTGCCAACGATAAAATTCTGTGGACAAATGCGGCTAACCTGCTGGCACCCAACATTACCAAAAGCCTCAAAATGTTCAATATCGATAAGCCAATAGCCGTAACCTGCAAAATTGCCGGTACTTTTGGCGGTGGCGGCGCCCCATCCATATTTGTGACCGCCAGGATTAGCGATAACATTGTTACCATGCCCGGCGTTAAGGTTGAAAACTGTAGCTTTAACGGTGTGTTTTCCAATAACTATGTTAATGGCAAGGGCCTTAATGATGATAACTCGGTGATTAAACTCTATCATTTTAACGGTACTTATAAAAAGGTGCCTTTCACTATTGATACAGCTTTTATAAATAATCTGAATATGCCTGTGGTTACCGGCATTTTTAAATCGCATTTTGATATTGCCAAACTAAACGATGCTATTGGCAACCAAGACCTGCGCTTTACAAAAGGCTATGCCGACCTTAAACTGGCCTATAAAGCCCAGCTGGTTAACTTTCGGCTCTCAAAACCTCAGTTAGGCGGCACCATCAATATAAAAAATGCCAGTGTAAGTTACCTGCCCCGTAACCTCAACTTTAAAAACAGCGCCATCACCATCAAGTTTGCTGGTAACGATTTATTGCTGAACAACATTCGCATGCAATCAGGCCGCAGCATTGTTTACATGAATGGGCGTGTGAACAATTTTTTAAACCTGTATTGCAGCGCTCCCGAAAAAATAGTGCTTAGGTGGCAGGTACGTAGTCCGCAATTACACTTAGCCGAGTTTTTGGGCTTTCTAAACAGCGCCGGGCCTGTTGAAAAAGTCAAAAGCAGGGGTAAAAAAGCCAGAATGAGCGATGCGCTGAGTACCGCGCTTGAAAAAGGCACAGTCCAGATTCACCTGCAGGTTGATAAGGTATATTATAAAAACTTTTTGGCCACCGATGCCACAGCCGATTTTTTAATGGCCAATAACAGCATCAAGATTAGCAATGTAAGCGTTAAACATGCCGGTGGCTCATTAAAGCTCAACGGCAATTTTATACAAAGCGGAGGGGTTAACAACTTTACGGTTAATACTAAAATTGACAACGTGAATACCAGTAACTTTTTTTTGGCGTTCAATAACTTCGGGATGAAGAGTTTTACGTCAAAAAACCTGAGCGGCCTTTTATCGGCGCAGGCGCACCTTTCCGGTAAAATTAATGGTGCTGGTGATATTGTACCGGGCAGCCTTAAAGGCTTAACCACGGTTGATTTAAAAGAGGGAGCCTTACTAAACTTTAAACCCATTACAAACGTGGGCAAGTTTGCATTTCCGTTCAGAGATTTAAAGAATATCCGTTTTCAATCGCTTAATATGAAGTTTGATATTGATGGCGATAAAATAAACATCAGCCCGATGCAAATTAATTCAAGCGCCATTAATATGAATGTAGCCGGTGTTTATTCTTTATCCCGTGGCACAAATATAGTAGTGGATATACCTTTGCGAAACCCCAGGGGCGATACCGCAATTATTGACGCAACCGAACGTAACAAAAAGCGTATGAAAGGCTTGGTATTGCATATTTTGGCCGCCGATAGCGATGATGGCAAAATAAAAATCAAGTGGAACAAAAACCGCGATAAAGACAAAAAAGATGATAAAAAAAAATGAAAATACCGATGAAAAAAGGGGCTCCTGACGGTTTTAAAAATGGCACGATATCTGCCTCATTTATAACAAATAAAATAGATGTATTTTTGACACAATAATAGCAATTGAATGCGTATCTTTGTGAATCCATTTAAGAGAGATCACGATTGATTATACACTTACCGGTAACTGCAACATATTTCAATACGGTAAACACCGCGCATCCTACTGCAATAATATCAAAAAGCCAACCCTTGCATCATCAGTATCCCGGGTTCAGAAAAAGTTTAGGAGCACCGTTAAATGATCATATTTTTATAAAGCAGGTTAAACCAACCGTGTAAATTCTTATCGGACATATAATTAGCTGAAATAAATCTATTCAATAAAAATGAGACAACTCAAAATATCCCAATCCATTACCAATCGTGAATCTCAATCACTTGAAAAATACCTTCACGAGATAGGTAAAGTAGATTTAATAACTGCCCAGGAAGAAGTGATCCTGGCGCAAAAGATTCGTGAGGGCGACCAGGCCGCATTAGAGCGTTTGACAAAAACAAACCTTCGTTTTGTGGTATCTGTGGCAAAGCAATATCAAAACCAGGGCCTTACTTTAGGCGATTTAATTAACGAAGGTAACTTAGGTTTAATTAAAGCTGCTAAGCGTTTTGACGAAACAAAGGGCTTTAAATTCATTTCATACGCAGTATGGTGGATTCGCCAATCTATATTATCTGCCGTTGCCGAGCAGTCACGTATTGTGCGTTTACCATTGAACCAAATTGGTTCATTAAGCAAAATTCATAAAGCGGCTTCAAAATTAGAGCAGGAATTTGAAAGGCAGCCAACGCCAGAAGAACTGGCCGAGGACCTTGAAATATCTGTTGATAAAATTGCCGATTCATTAAGCAACGCAGGTCGCCAGGTATCTATGGACGCTCCGTTTATCCAGGGTGAAGAAAACACCTTGCTTGATGTTTTGCAAAGCACCGATGCAGCAACTGATACCGAACTGATGATGGATTCATTATCACAGGAGATCAAACGCTCATTAGGTATCCTTGCCGAACGCGACCGTGAGGTTATTATCCTTTTCTTTGGTTTAGGTGGTTATGCTGCCCATTCGTTAGAAGAAATTGGCGAGAAATTTAACCTCACCCGCGAGCGTGTACGCCAGTTAAAAGATAAAGCGTTGATGCGTTTACGCCACAACTCAAAATCAAATCTTTTACAATCGTATTTGAACTAAGAAACGATCTTACAGATTATAAGAAACGCGGATGATGAAAATTATTCGCGTTTTTTTTGTCCCTCCTGTCATGCTGAGTGGTAAAATTTCGCGAAATTCTGAAGGGGGAATGACATCGTGAAAAGGGTTGTCATGGTGTTTGTCGAACCATAGCGGGCAAAGGCCTCTCCGCGCGACCCTTCGACAGGCTCAGGGTGACAGGCCTGCGCACCTCGAAAAGAAAACATGTCATGGGTAGGAACGAAGCATCTGCACACCATGCAATATTGGTCTGGCACTGTTCGCGAATAGATCGTTCCTCAGCATGACAGCCTTTTTTGATACAAAAACTTTACCCCACAAAAAAAGCATCTGTCCTTTAAGAACAGATGCTTGTACGATTATAATAATAGTTTATTGATTAACCTACTTTTACATTTACCGCATTTAAGCCTTTTTTACCTTGTTCTACATCGTAGGTAACGCTATCGTTTTCACGGATAGTGTCGATAAGGCCTGAGGCATGTACAAAAACTTCGGCACCACCATTTGTTGGTACGATAAATCCGAATCCTTTGCTTTCATTGAAAAATTTTACTGTTCCTTGCATTATATTTTTATTTAATTAGGCGAATGTACAGTTAAATAATTAACAATCTGTTATAAATAAGGCAATTAAAGTTTTAGCATGTAAAAAAACTTTAAATAACAAAGGCCCCGGGGTTACCGCGGGGCCTTTATTATTAGCATGTTAGCCTGCTATTAGTGTATTAAAGCGGCGCTGCTGTACACATGATACTCGCCTGGCGCAAGTGTTACCGGCATGGTTGCCGACGTAACATTTAGCGTTGCCCCAGTTAGTGCATCGGTATAAGTACCGGTTGATGGGAAAGTAATGTTGGCGGTTTGCTTTACCACATCAAAGTTTCCTAATACTTCCACATTGGCGCTGGCGTCTTTTAACTGGATGCTTTTAATATATCCCGATAAATCGTACACATAATTTGTTGATGCAAATACCGTGTTCTTTTTATGCAGGTTAATCATTGCCGAATACACTTTATATAGCTGCACACGCTGGGCATCGGCAAAGTAGTTCCACAAAATAGGTTTATTACCTGTGCGGCCGTTCAGGTCGATAGATTTATCGTAGCCCAATTCGCCAAACTGCCATAACATTTTAGGACCCGGTACCGAGAACAGGAATGCCGCCGCCATTTCTTCGCGTTTCAGGCCGGTTGTAATATCCTTAACATTATACCCGCCCGATGCGTTTCCGTAGCTTTCATTTTTAAACATCAGGCGCTCCTCATCATGGCTTTCAAAATAGCCAACCAGTTGGTATGGCAGGGTAAAGGTATGCTGATCATAAAATATTCCCTGGAAATTTGAGTTGGTTAACCATCCCATGGTAGCTTCATTGGCATTATAATTTAAATTGTTCCACAACATCATGCCCTCGCCGGATAGTTCTTTTTCTTCCTGGTTGGCTGCAAAATGCTCAAGTATTACATAAAAGTTATTGTTATCAATGCTTTTGATGTAATTGTTATAATCTTTCCAGATAGCAACCCGGCTGGCATCATATTGGCCCCAGGCGGTAACGGCAGCATCGCCGCTGATACCGTAGTTAACCTGAGTAAAACCCTTGGAAAGATCAAACCGGAAACCATCTATCTTATACTCCTGCATCCAGAATTTGATCACGTTTTTCACAAAATACTTGGTAGCGGCGCTTTCATGGTTAAACTGGTACCCCACGTTGTATGGGTGCGTAGGATCTACATTGTACCAGGGGTTATTTGCAGCCGGTTTACCCGCAGTGGTATTGAAATACATTTGCACCATTGGCGATTGACCGAACGAATGATTTAACACCATATCCTGGATAACCGCAATCCCCCTTGAATGGCATTCGTCGATAAATGCTTTTAAGGCATTCTTAGTACCATAATATTTATCGGTCGCAAAATAAAACGAAGGATTATATCCCCATGAAAGGTTGCCTTCAAATTCATTTATAGGCATCAGTTCAATGGCATTTACGCCAAGTTTGGCCAGGTAGTTTAATGAATCTTTTAGCGTTTGATAATTATGATTGGTTACAAAATCGCGCAACAGCAATTCATATATCACCAGGTTCTTTTTCTCGGGGCGTACAAAGGTTGGCACCTTCCAACTGTAAGCAGTCTGGTTACCCTGTAGTACGCTTACATTTCCGGTTGTTTTGCCAGCTGGGTAAGCTTTTAAACCAGGATAGGTAGTTGCATCTATATAGCTATCATTATCCGGATCCAGCACTTTTTGGGTATACGGGTCGGCAACTTTGAGTGTACCATCAATCAGGTACTGGTAGGCGTACTCGGTATTAGCATCAAGGTTATCAATCTGTATCCACCAATTTTTGCCATCGGGTGTATGGTTCATGGCGTATTTGGCATCGGCTGTCCAATTATTGAAATCGCCTATAACGTTTACCGATGTTTTTGATGGTGCATATAAATTTAAAATAACCGATTTGCCCGAGTTGATGTAAGTAACCCCATCAACAGCGCCCGGAGGCAATGCTTTGCCCCCCGCAACTACCGCTGTAGTATCTCCGGGAACGTTCCCGGAATTATCCCCGGAGGAAGGCTTCTTGCATGAAGTAGATCCAATCACCAATAAGGCGACCAGCAAAAAGTAAACATTTTTGATTATCATATATTTTGTGTTTATAAAATTGGCCTGATAAAAGTAACTTGAATTTTCTATTTTAAGTATAGCAATACCAAAAAATAAATTTCCAGAATACAGCAAATGGGGTTAGGCTATGAAAACCAAGCATTTACAAAAATATATAATTAGGTTTTAAGAAACAAGAGGAACAGATGACTTTCAGACACCGGATTTGCAGGTGAAGGAGTTTTTACCTCATGCAATGGGCTACTCTAAATACTTTTTCACTATTCCGGTTAGCTCGGTTAAATCGAATGGTTTTTTAAGATAACCGTTGGCGCTACCAGCTTTGGTAATTTCTTCAATATTGTTTACGGCCGATATCATGACCACCGGTATATGACTTGTAGTTGGGTCGCTTTTAAGGCCCTTGCTTATTTCCTGGCCGCTGGCGTCGCTTTTCCAGTCGGTAAGCCAGTTGTCCAGCAAGATAAGGTCTGGATTGATTTCCAAAAGCTTTTTAAATATCCGGGCATTGTCTGAGGCTATAACTTCATAGCCTTCCTCTTCCAGAACGTAAACTATGGTATCCCTGATGTCTTTGTCATCTTCGATCACTAAAATTTTCTTAGCCATAAGGTGTTGATAGTTAGGAACGAATATAATCAATTTTAATTAAAAATTATAAAATTTACCTATAATTCATTGGCATTAAACCCGTTCAGTGGTATAACAACAAACAGGCCACCTTTTGTTTTAGCAATTATGCCGATAGGCTAAAATATAATCGCGTATAAACCGCTTTAACTATTATAGCAAGTGCGGCAGCGGGGTTCGTAGCTTTCTTTTTCGCCCAAAAGGATGCGGGCGTTATCGGGTACCAGGCGATAGGAGTACAAAGCAGGGTTTCCGCATTGTACACAAACGGCATGCAGCTTGGTAACCGATTCGGCAATGGCCATAATGGCCGGCATAGGGCCAAAAGGACGGCCTTTAAAATCCATATCCAACCCGGCTACTATTACGCGGATGCCCCGGTTAGCCAGTATGGTACACACTTCGGGAAGCTGATCATCAAAAAATTGGGCCTCGTCTATTCCTATCACGTGAGCGTCATTAGTGAGCAATAAAATAGCCGACGCACTATCAACCGGTGTTGAGCTGAACCTGTTGGCATTGTGCGAAACGATGGCATCCTCGCTATAACGTGTATCCGATTTAGGACTAAATATCTCTACTTTTAGTTTAGCTATTCGTGCACGGTTTAATCTGCGGATAAGCTCTTCGGTTTTACCCGAAAACATAGATCCGCATACCAGTTCAATACTGCCACCTGATTCACTCTTGCGCCTAAAAACATCTTCGTGGTAAACCATTCTTTAAATAAATTCTAAATACTAAACTCTAAATCCCAAACGTTAAATCCCAAAAACCAAATCTTAAATCCTAAACTCTAAATTTCAAAACCCTGGTGTGATTGCCAAATCCCGATGTTAAATTCTTGCCTCCTAAACCCGAAAAGAAAAAACGGAAGATGTAAAACAAAGCAACTGATATTCATATTGTAACTACAGCATACAACGCGTATGGTATGCACGGCGTCAAATATCAGAATTTTATCCTATTTTTGGTTAGCATTTTCCCAACATTGAAGCCATGAAGCAAATGGATATTTTTAAAAAGATTGGTGGTATTTTACAAGAGCTTAATGACCAATATGATTACCTGAAAGCAGAAAGCAGCGATTTAAACGAACTTGAACTGGAGCTTTTTGTAGCCAATGCCCAATTTTTAAAAGATCATGCCGAAATACTGCGCAAAATGCATGAGCGCAAAACCATACCAGCCGATAAACCGGAACCTGTTGCTATTAAGCCGGAGCCTGTATTTGAAAAACCCAGGCCGGTGATTGCAACTACACCTGCATCCAGACCAGAACCTTTGCACGAGCGCCGCTTTTTTGAGCCGGTAGTTCAGCAAAAACCGGTAGTTGAAACCAGGCTGGAATTAAGCAAAGAGGCCGAGGTGCCTGTTCACGTGCCGTATAATCCGGTTAAACCCGAAATAGAACTACCTGCTCCTGTTAATGAAGAACCAACTCCGGTAATTAACCTGGGAGCAGATAGCGCCACAGATTCCTATACGTTTGAAAGAGAAGGTTCAGAAACTCCGGAACAAGAAATAGTTTTGGATGAAGCCAGCGAATCAGAAGAGGAAACAAAACCATTCGAAACTATTGCGATAGCCGAACCGGTAATTGAAAAACCGGCACCCACACCGCAACCAGACCTACTTAGGCCAATGGTGGCTAAATTTGAACCTGTAAAAGAAGAGGCTGATAAAGTAGTGCTCACCTTCAATCAAAAAATATCGGCACAAATAGCCGAACGGGACAAAAACTTACCGGCACAAGCTAATGTATTGCCCATTACCGACCTGAAATCGGCCATAAACCTGAATGATAAACTGCTTTACATTAAAGACCTGTTTAACGGTTACAGCCTGGCCTACAGCGAAGCCATTGAAATAGTAAACCGCTTTAACACTTACGAAGAAGCTGAGCGCTTCCTGAAAACCAATTACGTTGCCAAAAATAACTGGGAGAGCAAAGCCGCTACAGCCGAGAAATTTTGCGCTCTTTTGAGAAGAAGGTATCCTGCGGTTTAGTCAGCCCCACCCAACCCTCCCCGGAAGGGAGGGCTTTAAAAAATAAAAAGTCTCCCCTACCGGGGGAGATTTAGAGGGAGCTTTACAAAGTAGCCCCCTGTTTCTTTCCTTCGGCGGCCTCGCCGCCTGTTGCTATGTTACCTCCCCTGCCTTTTGGGTCGAAGGCGCGGAATTTAATTTCGCCTCCTTTGTAATCAACCGGTGCGGTGTATATTTTGCTGTTAGCATCAGGATTTTTACCGTTGGTGGTGTAACGGATGGTTAGGCCTGGGAATTCGATATTGCTTGAATATTTGCCATCCTGCAGGCTGATGCCTGGCTTAGGCACACGGTAATTATAGCCGCCGTTGTGGTAACTTAAGCGGGGTAATTCCCGTTTACCCAATACATTCAAAAATGTCGACCACGCTAAATCGTACTCTTGCTTTGCTTTTATGGGGTCTTTTTCGGTAGCCCAGGCCGGGTCTGCCGCCCAGGCGCGTTCGGCCAGGCCAAACAGGCGGGGGAATATCATGTAATCCATACGCTCGGGGCCTTTCACCGTTTCGGCCCATAGCGCGCCCTGTAAACCAATAATGTTGGATTTGCCATAATCGGTAAGGCGCTGCTTGCCTAAAAATATATTTTGGTTTATGGGTGCGCCGTTCTTGTCGACATCTGCATTTTTAAAATAGTCGTATGGAATAAAGGAGTAAAATTTATCGATACCCAAAAACGCGCCCCAATAATAGCCTGGCTCATCAAATGATTTATAGTTGGCCATATCAAAGTACAAGTTGGTAACACAGGTTAGCACCACCTTGTAGCCGCCATTAGCCAGCTTGTAGGCCAGGTCTTCCTGTCCGCCGCCCAATACATTGTTCCATACATCGGCCTGCAGGTGCTCGCCGGTAAAATCGGGATTGGGTACATAGGTGTCGTTACCGTCTATTTTTGTTTTGCGCAGGGCCATTTCTTCCCATCCCGCCAGGTGAATTCCTTTTGCTTTTAATATCTGGTTTACACGACCGTAAAAATAATACCACAAGTCGCCGGTGTTTTGAATTTCGGGGCGACCGACCTTTAAAGTAAGGTAAGCCGGCGATTTTTCCCAAACATGGGGCGGCACTTCATCGCCGCCAAAATGAATACCAGGCAATGGCGCACCGGCTTCTTTGTAGATGCTTATCAGGTCATCAACAACCCTTTCAACAAAAGTATAGGTTGATGGCAAGGATACGTTGATCACATTATCATTCCAATATTGTACCGACCGGTATTCAGATTTATCGTCCAAATCGCGTAGTAAATATTTAGCGGCTTCGTCCTTTTTGCCTTCGGCCACCAGGCGGTCATAACGGGCATCCATGGCTTTAATAGATGCACGGGCGTGCCCGGGTGTTTCAATCTCGGGGATAACGATGATGTGCCTATCGGTAGCGTATTTTAAAATTTCTATATACTCGGCCTTGGTATAAAAACCCGAGCCGTAAGGATTATTTACATCCGGCCCCGAACCATGGGATGCAGGCAGGTGATTTTTGCTATCCAGCGTATGACCGCGTTTTGAACCAACGGAAGTAAGTTCAGGTAATGATGGAATTTCAATTCGCCAGCCTTCATCATCTGTTAAGTGCAAGTGCAAAACATTAAGCTTATAAAGGCTCATGGCCTCAATTAATTTAATTACCTGTTTTTGCGATTGGAAGTTGCGGGCTACATCAAGCATTACCGCGCGGTGCGGGAAACGTGGGGCATCTTTAACTTCAACGCAAGGTATTTGTATGTTTTTTTTGGGATTTTCTAACGCAATTGGAGATATTAGTGATTTTAATGATTGAACGCCATAAAAAGCTCCTGCAGATGTTGACGCATAAATGTTTATATTATGCGGATTAACGGTTAACTCATATCCCTCTGCATTTAAGCTGGCTTTATATGCTAAACTTATTGTTCTGATTGTGCTCGATCTTGGGTCAACTTCTAATATTTTGTCATTCAATGACTCAAGATAATCTTTGAGCATATTACATTCTTTTGTAAACGTCTTTTCTCCGGGAATCGTTCCTATAAATACCCCATTTAAATCAAAATACCCAGTATTACCTACACCACCGGTTTCGGTATAGCTTACCGGCGTAGGCAATATTTTAGGCAACTGATCGGCTGGGATATCGGTAACCGTTTTATTCCTGTCGTAAATAATTTCGGGAGTAACCAGGCCTGTGTAACTTGGTTTGTATGGTTTAATATCAAAAGAGCCAATACTGTAACCTTTTTCGGGCTGCTCGTCCCAAACCATATAAATACCTTCGGGAGCATCGGTAACGTTTACTACGGGGTCGTCGTTTACGTATTCTATCCGGGCCGATTCGCCTGGTTTCAAATCTTTAAAGCCCCCGGTTGGGGTTATGCTGTATAAATCGCCGTTTACCTGGTTTATTTTGGCGTTGCCGCTTACCGCGTTCTCGGTAAAACCACGGCCCGAGTTAAAGTAAAACTTCCATCCGCTGGCCGGCAAAACATTTTTGCCACTATTGGTAATTACCAATACGGTTAACGCTTCATTTTTATTCTGATAATTGTTATCTATCACCTCCCAACTGATGCGCAGGTCGGCGGCATTAAATTTTACGGCATCGGTAGTTTTGAAGGCTGTACTCATAAAAAATGATGCAAACAGCATCAGGATAAAGGTTTTGCGCATAGTAGGATTATGTTAGATAATAAAGGACAGCTAAATATAGGCAACTTTTTAAATAATTTTAATAAGTTGAAATATTATTATCTCTGTATTTTTCAAAACCTTCTCAAACTGTATGCTGTGTGTACCGGTACGAGATGATACACCCAGATACGGGGTGAAACACCTTGACTACCAAATCATTCATTAAAAAGCGCGACAACCTTAATTAAATCTTACGGGATTATAGACTAAACTTAATCCATCCTTCACCCTCATACCCAAAGGCAAATTGTTTAGGACGGATAATTTCGGCCAGGATTTCTATAGAGTCAACTATACGCGGGCCGGGGCGGTTAAAGTACTGGTTGCCATCGGCTAAATATAGTTGATTGTTTTTTACAGCCTTTAACTCGGCAAAGCCGGGCAACTGCATCAAAACGTCAATCTCCTTTAAAGTGCGCTCTATCGAAAAGCCGCAAGGCATCACTACTATAATTTCGGGGTTCTGCAGCCGGATATCGTCCCAGCTTACGTAGGGCGAATGTTTACCATCTTGTGCCAATACCGATGCACCGCCGGCAATACTAACAAGGCCGGGCACCCAGTTACCAGATACCATCATAGGGTCAAGCCATTCAATACAGGCCACAGTAGGCTTGCTATCGGCAAATTTCAATTTATGTTTAATAATGTCAACCCGCTCATTTAATAGCTCCAGCAGTTCGGCTCCGGCCTGTGGTACGGCCAGTGCATCTGCAATGGTGGTTATATCGTTAAAAATGTCGTCGAGGCTATTGGGGCGTAAAGAAATTATCCGGGCTTTTTTATCAAGATAATTATCCAAAGCCAGTTCAACATCGGCCAATGATACGGCGCAAACCTCGCACTGGTCCTGCGTAATTACAACGTCGGGGGCCAGTTGTTTAATCACTTCGCGTTTAACGGTGTAAACCGATAAAGCATCGGCTAACAACTCTTTCACCTTTACATCAATAGCGGCACTGCTTAACCCATCCGGGAAATTAGCCTCGGTACAAACCGGCAGCTGTTTTACAAATTCGGGATAATCGCACTCGTGCGATCGGCCCACCAGGTTATCCTGAAGCCCCAGGGCACATATTATTTCGGTTGCAGACGGAAGCAGGGAGATTATTTTATCAGCTGGCATTATTCAGATGTGCAAATTATTGATGTGCAAATGTACGGAAGATTGATTTGAAGATTTGGTGATTTGAAAATTTGAAAATTAAAGAACAATGCTCCCATCTTCAAATTTTCAAATTCTTTATTTTACAGATTTACAACCTATCTTTGCGCCAATGATATTCCTTACCTTCATCATCGGGCTTATAGCCAACTGCATTGGTTATATCCCTCCCGGAAACATTAACCTTACTGTTGTACAACTTACTATAAACCGTGGGATGAAAGAGGCCATGCGTTTTATGATCGCCTTTTCGTGCGTTGAGTTTTTTTTTACCTATTTTATCATGCATGCCGCAAACTGGCTATCGAGCCAGATGCATTTAAGTGTTATTATAGATTGGGTAATGGTTGTACTGTTTGGCACTCTGGGCACCATTACCTGGATTCACCGCAACAAACCGCCCGAAACCAATTACTCCGATCACGCCAGTATTAAATACGGCATCCTGCTGGGATTTTTAAACCCTATGCAGGTACCATTTTGGATGGTTACCGGCACTTACCTCATCACTCACGAATGGATCATGACAGGGAAAGTGGCCCTGGTTATATTCAGCGTAGGCTCGGCAGCCGGCGCCTTTTTAGGCCTGTTCTTATACGCCGAGTTTGCCAAATTCATCAAAAGTAAATTCGCGCTTAGCACCCGGCTTATTAATACAAGTATCGCTATTTTGTTTTTCGCGTTTGCGGCTTATCATATTGTGAAGCAAGTGTATCTGACTTTTTTTAAGCACTAATTTTTTGATTTGAAAATTTGAGGATTTGAAAATTTGAAGATGAATGTCTGGTGACCGCTAAGTATTGACATAAAAAAAAGCCTCATCACTGAAGCCTTCTAACTTATATTACATTTGAGGATTTCATTTTCAAATTCCCAAATTTTCAAATCTTCAAATTCAAGATTACGCTATCTCCAGCTTGTTCTCTTTATAATATCCGGCTTTTAGTTTTTCGCCCATTTCGCTGTAGGCGTTTAGGGTGCGCTCCACATCCTCCAATGAGTGCATGGCGGTTGGGATAAGCCTTAATAATATCAATCCTTTAGGGATAACCGGGTAAATTACTATCGAGCAGAAGATGCCATAGTTTTCGCGCAGGTCGCGGGTTAGGCTTGTGGCCTCGTAAAGGTCGCCTTCCAAAAATACAGGGGTAACCATGGTATTGGTAACGCCCAGGTTAAAACCACGCTCTTTTAAGCCATTTTGCAATGTTGTTGCTACAGCCCAGAGTTTCTCGCGCAGGTCAGGCTGTGACACTAACAGTTCAAAACGCTTTTTTAAGCCCAATACCATTGGCATCGGCAAGGCTTTGGCAAATGTTTGCGAGCGCATGTTGTAACGCAAAAAGTGCACTATCTGCTCATCAGCCGCAACAAAAGCGCCTATGCCGGCCATTGACTTGGCAAAGGTGGCAAAGTATACATCCACACCTTCAATAACATCCTGCTCCTCGTGCGTACCTGCGCCTGTTTTGCCCATGGTACCAAAACCATGCGCGTCATCAACTAATAAGCGGAATTTGAAATCTTTCTTAAGCTCTACAATCTCTTTGAGTTTGCCTTGCGCACCCGACATACCAAAAACACCTTCGGTAATCAGTAATATACCACCACCCGTTTGCCCGGTTAATTTAGTAGCACGTTCCAGCTGTTTTTTGCAGCTTTCAATATCATTATGCTGGTATACAAAACGTTTGCCCATGTGCAAACGTACGCCGTCAATAATACAGGCATGCGATTCGGCATCATAAACAATAACATCGTTCCTGTCAACCAGGCTATCTATAATGGATACCATTCCCTGGTAACCATAGTTCAATAAAAATGCGGCTTCCTTACCTACAAACGCGGCCAGGTTATTTTCCAGTTCTTCGTGGTGAATGGAGTTACCCGACATCATACGGGCGCCCATTGGGTACGCCATACCGTAATCAGCAGCGGCTTTGGCATCAGCTTCCCTAACTTCGGGATGATTTGCCAGGCCAAGGTAGTTATTAAGGCTCCAAACCAAATGCGCTGCCCCATTGAACTGCATATGCGGCCCAATTTCCCCTTCCAGTTTGGGAAATGAAAAATAACCATGTGACCATTTTTGGTGCTGCCCCAGCGGCCCGCCCAAGCTTCTTGTTATTTTATCAAATAAATCCAAAATAATTTACCGTTAATCGTGAATAATGTGCAAATATAGCTGTAAAGATGCCTTGTCACAATAGCTATAACTTTTTAGAATAGCTTATAACCGAGAGGAGAGTAGTAAGTAGTAAGTATCAAGTAGTAAGTAGTAAGTATCAAGTAGTAAGATTTTTTTTCCTGGCACCAAGTTGATGACACTGAGGCATCAAGATAGATTTTCATTTAACCAAAAAAGCCATTATAAAGATGTTACTCTTTTATAATGGCTTTGCATTTTATCTTACTACTTGATACTTACTACTTGATACTAAAAATCAATCCGCATTGTCATGCAAAAACGAGTTATTTCTCCTTATCTCGGTATTGCCTTCATTATCGGGCATCAGGCTGAAACGGGAGATGGCGCTTTCGTCAGATTTTGGGGTATCCTGCAGGGCAACTTCTTTGCGTTTGTATGCAGGTACATTTTCCAGCTCCTGGATGTTGCCTGTACGTAGTTTCATACTCAAATCTTTAAGGCGCATGATACGCTCGCGCGATTTTTTCAGCTGCTCCTCTATCGATTCGTTTGTTTTATTATCATCGGCTCCTGCAAGGGCTACCGGTTCCGGCTCAGGAACAGGAGTTGGCACAGGCTCGGGCTTGCGTTGCTCCTGTACAGGTGCAGTGTAAGTTTCAGGCTCGCTCATTTTAAAAGTGAAACCAGCCATATCCGGTTCATTTTCTTCTTCCGGCTCTTCTTCGTGCAAGTTAAACTTAACTACATCGTCGTCCCTTTTCTCGGTGGCGCCAAACATATCAAACAAACCGGTTTGCTTTGGCTCTTCTTTGTGTTTAATATATGGCTGGGCAGGTGTATTGGCTTTAACCGGGTTTATAAATTCGTTTACAGGTTTTACCAACGGAGCGTTCTCGGGAACCAACATTGATACTATCTTTTTGTTGTTTTGCTCTTTTGCGCGCTCATCCTGTGTTTGGAAACCGGTTGCTATAATGGTAACCGAAAGTTTATCTTCCAGGTTTTCGTCAACACAGTTACCCCAAATCAGGTCGGCAGCCAAACCGGCTTCTTCCTGTATATAATCGGTAATAATGCTCACCTCATCCATGGTAACCTCTTTAAGGCCCGAACTGATATTAAGCAAAATATAACGTGCGCCTTCTATCTCATTATCTTTTAATAATGGCGATGCTAACGCTCCTTCAACTGCCTTTAAGGCGCGGCCTTCGCCTTCGGCGCTGCTGCTGCCCATGATACATACGCCGCTATCTTTCATTACGGTGCGCACATCCTTAAAGTCGACGTTGATATAGCCCGGTAAGGTTATAATCTCGGCAATGCCTTTAGCCGCTGTGGTTAATATATCATCTGCCTGGCCAAAAGCCGAGCTCATGGTAAGGTTACCAAAAATCTGGCGCAGCCTGTCGTTCGAGATCACCAGGAACGAGTCAACGTATTTACGCAGTTCTTCCATCCCGGCATCGGCCTGCATCTTACGGCGTTTACCTTCAAAAGAGAAAGGCGTAGTTATAATGCCCACGGTTAATATATCCATTTCGCGGGCGGCCTTGGCTATAATTGGGCTTGCACCAGTACCAGTACCACCGCCCATACCGGCGGTAATAAACAGCATTTTTGTATTAACGCCCAGCATTTGTTTTATATCGTCGATATTTTCGATAGCCGAGTTTTTACCAACTTCGGGAATTGAACCGGCACCCATACCTTCGGTAAGGCTGGCGCCCAATTGTACCTTGTTGGGTATAGGGCTAAGTTCCAGCGCCTGGGCATCTGTGTTACAAATTATAAAGTCGACACCGGTAATACCTTGCCTGTACATATGGTTCACCGCGTTGCCGCCACCACCGCCAACACCAATAACTTTGATGATTGACGATTTTTCTTTTAACATCTCAAACTGCATAATCTTCGTTTTCAGGTATATGTGATTTAACCACTATTTAGATTTTACCATCGTAATAATAATACTTTTTCAACAACAGTTTTCCACAAATGTCTACAATGTGGAAAAACTTAAGCGTTGTGTATAATTATTTCAAAAAGTCCTCATCATTTATATCATCCTTAATAAAAGTGATGCTTTTCTTTAACAACCTGTCAAATAAACCACCCTCTTTTCCTTTGCCCTCAAACTTGGGCTTCTGTGCTTTTTCGACAGGTACATCTACACTCATGTACTCCGTTTTCTGGATACCTTTTATCAAAAGGCCTATACCGGTAGCAAACGTTGGGCTTTGCAGCTCTTCGTAAATATTTTTTGGCAGCACTTCGTTCTTGGCCAAATGCTCGGTAGGGTAACCTACGCGGCAATCTAACCCGGTAACAAATTCTACCAATTGGCGCAGGTGTTTAAGCTGCGCGCCACCACCTGTAATTACTATACCGGCAATCAGTTTTTTCTCGTAGCCCGATGATTTAATCTCGTAATACACATGCTCCACAATTTCTTCCATGCGGGCCTGTATCACGTAAGCCAGGTTTTTAACGCTGATCTCTTTGGGCTCGCGGCCGCGTAAGCCGGGTACACAAACAATCTCGTTTTCCTTGTTCTCATCAGCCAGGGCCGATCCAAACCTAACCTTCAACTGCTCGGCTATGTTGCGCATTACCGAGCAGCCTTCACGAATATCTTCAGTTACGCTGTTACCCCCAAAAGGGATAACCGCAGTATGGCGGATTATGCCTTCATGGAAAATGGCAACATCGGTAGTACCACCGCCAATATCAACCAACACAACACCGGCTTCTTTTTCCTCTTCGCTCAAAACAGATTCAGAAGATGCCAATGGTTCCAATATCAAATCCTGGCTATCCAGGTTGGCCTTGTTAACACATTTTACAATATTTTTAATAGCCGTAACCTGGCCGGATATGATGTGGAAGTTGGCTTCCAAACGTACGCCTGCCATGCCAATGGGGTCTTTAATTCCCGGCTCGTTATCTACCGTAAACTCCTGCGGCAACACATGGATAATATCCTCGCCCGGAGGCATTACCAGGTTGTACATATCCTCAATCAATTTATCAATATCCTTGCGGCTTATCTCGGATTGTAAATCGCGACGGGTTATTAAGCCCCGGTGCTGCAAACTTTTAATATGCTGGCCGGCAATACCCACAAATACCACTTTGATATCAACATTTGATTGCGCACCGGCAATCTCAACCGCCTGGGTAATACCCTGTACGGTTTTATCTATATTTGAAACCATCCCACGGGTTACGCCCGCAGATTCTGCTTTACCAATTCCTAATACCTCAATCTTCCCATTTTTGCTCCTGCGACCAACGATGACGCATATTTTAGTAGTCCCGATATCCAATCCTACTACAATTGGTGAACTTTTTTCTTGTGTTGAGCTCTTGTCCATATTACATTTTTATTTGAGATGTATCCTTTTTCATTTTTAGCGAGTCCAGCTTCAATGCCCTCATTTTAGCCGAATCTGCTTTAGTAAGTTCGTTTTTTACACCAATTACCTGGTTGGTGTATTTAATATTAATGGTGCGATATTTATCCCAGCCCACATGTGGCAGCACCTGTTTGTAAAAGGCTTGCAGGTTCCTGAGTTTTACATTTAACGAGTCGGCATTACCTATCAAAATCCGCTGGCTGCCTACCCTTGGTATCAGTTCAATCTCGCGATCTGTGTTTACATATATCTGCGCTATTTGTGCATCCCATAATGAATCCCTGCGGATAAAATCGGCTGTTTTATATAAATCCTTTGCCAGCTGCGTATGCAATGAATCAACATGGTTGGTAAACAACTCATCGATATAACCATTGGCAACCAATACCCTTGCGGTAAAGTTTGACGACAGCGGGATTTTTAACCCATGCTGATCGATATAAAAATCCATATCGTAATGGTTCATTACCCTTAAAATTGGCTGGCGCTGGCTCACCTCAACCATCAGCACCCCATCCATTTCGGTGTATACCTTTGCAAACTCAATAAATGGATTTGCCCTTAGTTTGTTTTCCAGGTCCTGAATGTTAATATTTTCCAGCTTTTGGCCTATCAGGGTATGGCTGTTGGCCTGCAATATCTGGTCAACCTCCTGTTTATCTATAAAATACTGGTTACCCGGAATATTTACTTTTACCGCAGTGCAAACCACCGAGGCTTTTTTTGTTTGGATAAAACCCATAAGCACCACAAGGCCACCCAGGCAAATTACCCAGGCAAATCCTATTAAAAGGCGCTTCCAAATGAGTTTTTTATCCATGCTGCATTATCTCCTTTAAGGGATGTACCAGTGTATCTATATCACCCGCGCCTACTGTTAATAGCAATTCGGGTTTTTCATTTTTAATAGCATCCAGCGCTTCCTGCTTGCTTAGTATGCGTTTATTTATCAGCGACATTTTGTTAAGCAGCATATTTGAAGTAACTCCTTCAATAGGCAGTTCGCGGGCCGGGTAAATATCCAGCAGTATCAGCTCATCAACCATGCTCAGCACCCCGGCAAAACCATCCGCAAAATCGCGGGTGCGGGTGTACAGGTGAGGCTGAAAAATGGCGGTCAGCTTTTTATCAGGGTATAACCTTTTTACCGATGATATGGCAGCCCTCAACTCTTCGGGATGATGCGCGTAATCGTCGATATAGATATGCCCCGGCGTTTTTACAATATACTCAAACCTGCGTTTAACACCACGGAATGATCCAAGCGCATCTTTAATTGATTCGGCCGGGATATCCAATCTTAAAACAGCCTCGATAGCAGCTACGGCGTTTTCGATATTGTGCGTACCGGCAATACCCATTTTTATGCCGGGGATACTGATATCGGCGTTGATAAAATCAAAGTAAAAGTCGCCTCCCTCAATACGTATGTTTGCTGCATGCGCGTCGGCAGCGGCATCTTCCAGGGCATAGGTATAGCCGGTATCTAAAGGCAGGCCTTTTTTGTGTACCAGTGTGCCGCCGCTTTTTATCTGCGAGGCAAATAGCTTAAACGATTCTGTTAAATGTTCATGATCGCCATAAATATCCAAATGATCGGCATCCATGGATGTGATGATGGCCACATCCGGGAACAGTGTTAAAAACGACCGGTCGTACTCATCAGCCTCCACAACCATTACATCGTTTTTGCCATACAGCACATTGGTTTGGTAGTTTGACGATATGCCGCCCAAAAAAGCCGAACAATCGTTACCCGATGCTTTCAACAAATGCGCCACCATGGTTGATGTAGTGGTTTTGCCATGTGTACCGGCAACGGCTATGGTGAACAAGCTTTTGCTGATTAAACCTAAAACCTGCGAACGTTTAAATAACTCAAATCCTTTATTTTTAAAATAGTTAAGTACCGCCGAATCCTTAGGAATGGCCGGTGTATAAATAATGAGTGTATCTGCAGATGGCTCCTGGAAGCTGATTGGGATACAATCGGCATTATCCTCAAAACAAATCTGGATACCTTCGTTGTGTAAATCGTTGGTGAGGTCGGTAACTGTTTTATCGTAACCGCAAACAATACAACCCAAATGCTGGAAATAGCGGGCCAGGCCGCTCATCCCGATGCCGCCTATGCCCACCAGGTAAACCCTTTGTATGTCGCGTAATTCCATTTTAATGTTTTTAAAAAAGGCCCTCCCCTTTTTGGGAGAAGGAGGGCCATAACTTTAATTGTTATTTTATTATTTGTAAAAGTTCTTTAGCTATCACTTCATCGGCATTTGGCATAGCCATTTTACCTATGTTAGTGCTTAGCTTTTTTTGTAATAATTTGTCGTTCAATAACTCAATTGCCCTATCCACCAGTTTCGCTTCAGCATCCCTATCGGCTACAAAAATGGCGGCATCTTCCTGCACCAGGGCCAGCGCATTTTTCGTTTGGTGGTCTTCGGCCACGTTTGGCGATGGCACCAGAATAACCGGCTTTTTAACCACGCATAATTCGGCAATGGTGCCCGCGCCTGCTCTTGATATAATAACATCGGCAGCCGCGTAAGCCAAATCCATCCGGGTTAAAAACTCTCTTATCTTAACATCCGGGTGGTAATCTTCGCCCAGTTTTTCGATGATTGTTTTATAATAAAACTTACCGGTTTGCCAAATGATTTGCACATCGGCAGCTATCAGCTTATCCAAACCAGCCATAATACTGTTATTTAATGTACGCGCGCCAAGGCTGCCACCGGTTATCAGTATAGTTTTTTTAAAGGTTGATAACTTGTACAACTCCAAAGCCTGCATGTGCTTACCCGCTATATTTACCGAATCTTTACGGATAGGGTTACCGGTTTTGATAATTTTATCAGCAGGAAAAAACTGCTCCATATTATCAAAAGCCACACAAATTTTTTGAGCTCCTTTGCCCAGCCATTTATTGGTAATACCTGCATAGGAGTTTTGTTCCTGTATCAGGTATGGTATTTTTTTCATAGATGCCGCATACAACAACGGGCCAGAAGCATAGCCACCCACCCCAACAGCAGCATCTGGTTTAAAATCTTTTATAATTTGCAACGCCTTGCGTACGCTGCCTACCAGTTTAACCGGAAACATCACATTTTTCCAGATAGAGTCGCGCTGAATGCCGCGGATATCCAAGCCGATGATTTTATACCCGGCAGCGGGTACCTTTTCCATCTCCATACGACCAAGGGCTCCCACAAACAGGATCTCGGTTTTAGGGTCAATAGCCTTCAAAGCATTGGCAATAGCAATAGCCGGGAAGATGTGTCCTCCTGTTCCGCCACCACTTATGATGATGCGCGGCGAAGCCCCCCCCGCCCCCTGAAGGGGGAGCTTTTGATTGGGTGCTTTCATGTTTTTGCTATCGTTTTTCATTCCTGTTAACTTCTTTAACTTTCGTTCCCCCTTCAGGGGGTTAGGGGGCTACCACGCTTATCTCCCCAACCACAACTTTCTTTGGCTCCTCTATATCCCTGCTTACTGATAGTATAATGCCGAAGGCCACACTTGTGAACAACAGCGATGTACCACCCATACTTACAAAGGGCAACGGCACACCCGTTACCGGGCCCAAGCCTACTGCCACAGCCATATTGGCAAAGGCCTGTATAGCCAGGCTAAAACTTAAGCCACATGCCAGCAACGCGCCAAACGCTTTGGGCGCCTTGGCAATAATTTTTATACACCTGTACAACAAAAACAGGTAGATGCCCACCAACGCGAAACCGCCAACCAGGCCGTACTCTTCAACGATGATGGCATAAATTTCGTCCGAGTATGATTCGGGCAGGTAATTCCGTTCGGTACTGTTACCCGGGCCTTTACCAAAAAGGCCGCCGCTGGCGATAGCTATTTTGGCATGGTCGGCCTGGAATGATTTATCTGTTTTGGTTGAATCGGGATGCAGGAAGGTATTTACGCGCGAAACATAAGTATGCCGCCTTGGCCCCAAAAATATAACACCCAATAACAGTATAAACCCTGCACCGCACACTATAGCTATTTGTTTTATGCTGATACGGCCAATAATCAATAATAATATACTAACCCCAAACAGCATCAGCGCGGTTGATAAGTTGGCCAGCGCTATCAGGATAAAAACCAAACAAACCGAACCCATGATGGGCAAAAACGATTCTTTTACATCCTTGATATTTTCCTGCTTGCGCGATAAAGTGCGCGCCAGGTAAGTGATTAAAGCCAATTTGGCCAAATCTGATGTCTGGAAGCTTAAACCAACAAGCGGGATATTTATCCAGCGGCTTGCATTGTTGATGTGGCTACCAAATACCAGGGTATAGATGAGCAACGGAATAGTCACGATCATCATGATTTTGGACAAGCCTGCATAATACCGGTAATCCAGTTTGTGCGAAATATACATCAGCATAATGCCACCCACAACCATAGCCAGGTGCTTCATCAAAATCGACTCGACACCAACACCACGTTTATAAGCAAGCGTACCCGTTGAGCTGTATACAGCCAACAAGGATATAACAGAAAGCAATATGACTATAAGCCATATCCACCGGTCGCCTTTTGTGTTGTTTAATATCCTATGCATTGAGCCCCCTCTAAATCTCCCCCTAAAGGGTGAGACTTTTAATTTTTATATCCGTTAATAATCTTTTCTATAATTACTCAATTATCATCTGAAATCCTCCCCATCATTTTCAAATTTTCAAATCCTCAAATTTTCAAATTATAATTCCCTCACCGCTGCTTTAAACTGGTTTCCTCTGTCTTCGTAATTTTTAAACAAATCAAAGCTGGCGCAGGCTGGTGACAACAATACAGTATCTCCTTTTTCGGCCAGGTGAAATGCTACCTGGGCAGCCTCCTGGGCCGAGGATGTGTTTACTATAACATGTACATCATCTTCAAAAGCGTCGTGAATACTCTTGTTATCCTTACCCAAACACACTATCGATCGTACTTTACTTTTTACCAGGTCTTTGAGCATCCTATAATCGTTACCTTTATCAACGCCGCCGAGTATCAGCACTACATCACTGCTCATACTCTCCAATGCATACCAGGTTGAGTTAACGTTGGTGGCCTTTGAATCGTTGATAAAGCGAATTCCCGATATATTGGCTACAAATTCAAGCCGGTGTTCAATAGCTTTAAAGCTGCCCATGCTGTCCCTAATCGGTCCTTCGCGCAACTCCAGCACCTTTGCTACAATACCTGATGCCATGGAGTTGTAAATGTTGTGCTTGCCCTGTAAGGCCAGTTCTTGAATTGACATTGTAAAATGTTCTTGATTTGTGTTGATGACAATATTGTCGTTATCGAGATATGCTCCCGGTTCAATCTTCGTTTCAATACTAAATGGCAATAGCCGGGCGTCGAATTTCCGGCCGGCCATACCTTTAATGGTTTCCGGGTCATCGGCGCAGTAGATGAAATAGTCGGCCGCCGTCTGGTTCTGCGTAACCCTGAATTTGGATGCCGCGTAGTTTTCCAGCTTATAATCGTACCTGTCTAAATGGTCGGGTGTTATGTTGAGCAATACTGCTATATCCACCTTAAACTTAAACATATCATCCAGCATAAAGCTGCTTAGTTCCAGCACGTACAAAGCAAAGTTTTCGGTAGCCACCTGGTAAGCAAAGCTTTTACCTATATTGCCGGCCAGCCCAACATTTAAACCACCATTTTTTAAAATATGATAGGTTAAACTGCTGGTAGTAGTTTTACCGTTTGATCCGGTTATACCAATAATCTTCGCACTGCAATACCTGCCTGCAAATTCAATTTCGGATATTACCGGGATCCCTTTCTCTTTAAGTTTTTTGATGATAGGCGCTTTATCCGGAATTCCGGGGCTTTTGATCACCTCAACCGCGTTCAGGATCAAATCCTCGGTATGTTGTTTTTCCTCGAAGCCGATATTCCAGTCTTCCAGTTGTTTTTTGTACTTATCGGCAATAGCCCCAAAATCCGACACAAACACATCATACCCCTGCTGTTGCGCCAGGTATGCCGCACCAACACCACTTTCGCCGGCACCAAGCACAACAATAGCCCCCCCCGCCCCCTGAAGGTGGTGCTTTTGATTGGGTATGTTGTTGTTAGTACTCATTAACTCTTTATCCTTATTTGTTATCTTTATCCTTTTTCACTCTCCGCTATCGTTCCCCCTTCAGGGGGTTAGGGGGCTTCGCCTCTACCTCAGCTTCAACGTTATAATCGTCATTATCGCCAGTAGTATCCCGATAATCCAAAACCGGGTTACGATTTTGGCTTCGTGGAAACCTTTCTTTTGATAATGGTGGTGCAATGGCGCCATTAAAAACACCCTGCGGCCTTCGCCAAACTTCTTTTTGGTGTATTTAAACCAGCCCACCTGCATAATTACCGACATGTTCTCGATCACAAATACACCGCATAACACCGGCAGCAACAATTCTTTACGAATCATGATAGCAAAAACAGCTATGATACCGCCTATAGCCAAACTACCGGTATCGCCCATAAATACCTGAGCCGGGTAGGAGTTGTACCACAAAAAGCCAACACACGCACCAACAAAAGCACCCGCGAAGATCACGAGCTCGCCCGAGTTGGGGATGAACATGATGTTCAGGTAGTCGGCTATTTCGATATTACCGGATACATAGGCCAGTATGGCCAGTGTGATACCAATAATGGCCGAGGTACCCGTCGCCAGGCCATCTATACCATCCGTTATGTTTGCCCCGTTGGATATAAAAGTGATTATGATGATCACAAAAAACAGGAACACCACCAGCGAATAATACTCATACCCCGGACCAATAAACTTTAATACCTTACCATAATCAAACTCGTTGTTTTTATAAAAAGGCATGGTAGTTTTGGTAGAGTGTACGTCCTGCGTATAAACCGGCACATTCTTTTTCAGGTGAAAATCAACAGGTGCATTGGCTATTACCGGCAATTTTACTTCCTGGCGGATAACGATGTTGGTATTGAAATACATTGTCCAGCCTACTATAAGCGATAAACCCACCTGGCCTACAATTTTAAAACGGCCTGCTAATCCCTCCTTATTCTTTTTAAATACTTTAATATAATCATCTAAAAAACCAATAGCGCCCAGCCAAACGGTGGTAACAATCATCAGTATTATGTATACGTTACTTAATTTGGCAAATAACAACGTAGGCACCAGGATACCCAGCAAAATGATCAGTCCGCCCATAGTAGGTGTACCCGATTTTTGCATCTGGCCTTCCAAACCTAAATTCCTAACTGTTTCGCCCACCTGTTTAAAACGCAGGTAATCAATCAGCCTACGACCGTAAACGGTTGTAACCAGCAACGATGTTATTACAGCCAAAGCCGTACGAAACGTGATATACTGAAATACCCCGAGTCCCGGTATGTTGTAGTTTTTATTTAAGTAAGTAAACAAATAATATAACATGCTCTTTTTTGATTACGCCGATTTTTGTATTGATTACACTGATTTTATATTGATTTCACCGATTAAAAGGTGATTTCATGATTCTGCTAATTCTTTTGTCTGAACCGCGATTATCAAATACCGGAATTAGCGGAATTTCTATCGTTGTTCGGATTTTTATTTTCAAATTTTCAAATCCTCAAATTTTCAAATTTCTAAAGCATCAGTTTAAACTGCTCCTCCAACTCTTCCATATCGTCAAAGTGATTTTTCACTCCGTGGATATCCTGGTATTTCTCGTGCCCTTTACCCGCCACTAAAATGATATCTCCCGGATTCGCCAGCATGCAGGCTGTTTTAATTGCCTCTCTCCTGTCAACTATGCTCACTGTATGGCGTTTAAACGCCGGGTCAACGCCTTCAATCATGTCTTTGATGATCTGGGCCGGATCTTCCGAGCGTGGGTTGTCTGATGTCAGGATCACTTTATCGCTCCATTCGCTGGCTACGCGGGCCATAATGGGGCGTTTGGTTTTGTCGCGATCTCCGCCACAACCTATTACGGTAATTACTTTCTCGTTGCCCTTGCGTATGTCGTGAATGGTGCTTAGCACATTTTGCACGGCATCCGGCGTATGGGCGTAATCAACTATACCTATTACTTTATTTGGCGCTACTATATATTCAAACCGGCCTTCGGCACCCGTTAGTTTACTCAGGCTGGTTAGCGTTTTGGCTTTATCCTGCTCTAACAACATGGCGGTGGCGTACACGGCCAGCAGGTTGTAAGCGTTAAATGTGCCAACCATTTTAAACCATACTTCTTCGTTATCAATATGCAATAACAGGCCGCCAAACTGGTTCTCCAGGATGCGGGCCTTGTAATCGGCCATGCTTTTTAGCCCGTAGGTTTTACGGTGCGCCTGCGAGTTCTGCAGCATGATGTTACCATTCTTATCATCACTGTTGGTTAAAGCAAAGGCGCTTTTTGGCAAGCCATCAAAAAAGGCTTTTTTGGCCTTCAGATAACTGTCGAACGTTTTATGATAATCCAAATGATCGTGCGTGAGGTTCGTAAACACTCCACCCGAAAATTGCAGGTTGGCTACCCGGTGCTGTGCAACCGCGTGCGAACTAACTTCCATAAAGCAATAATCGCAACCCTGCGTTACCATCTCTTCCAGCAAACGGTTAAGTTCAATAGGATCAGGTGTGGTATGGGTTGATGGTATTACCTGGCCGTTAATCTGGTTTTCGACAGTTGATAACAAACCGGCTTTATACCCCAAATCGCGAAACAATTGATAAAGCAGTGTAACGATGGTGGTTTTGCCATTGGTGCCGGTAACGCCAACCAGTTTTAACTGTGCCGATGGGTTACCATAAAAATTGGCAGCCACCAAACTTAAAGCCTTAGCCGAATCGGCTACCATTAAAAAATCAACTTCGGCCGCGGTGTGGGCAGGTAAATCTTCGCATATAACAGCGATGGCGCCCTGTTTAATAGCCTGGTCAATATAGTCGTGCCCGTCAACCTGTGTGCCTTTTACGGCAACAAACATCGACCCCGGAATTACCTGGCGCGAATCAAAAACTACAGACGTAATTTCTACATCGGCGCTACCTTGTAACTCGGTAAATGCTAACCCATCTATTAAATCACTTAAATACCTCATTGCAGTTCAATTGTTATGCGTGATCCTTTTGGTATCGAGCTGCCGCCCGTAACCGATTGTGTGGTTACCACGCCGCTGCCGCGTACCGTTACTTTATAGCCTGCATTGCCTAAAACATACAGGGCGTCGCTCAGGCCCATTCCTGTTACAGTTGGAACTGTGCCTTCTTTATATCGTGTATCCTCAAATGGGATACCATTGCTGGTATCAACTCCGTTGCCGGCAGCATCTGCCGATGCGTATAGCGGCTTTACGCCCAATTTGGCATATACATGTTTTAGTGCCTTTAAATTACCCTGCTTTACCTTAGGCATTGATGTATTGCCTACAAGGCTTACAGGCGACGGCTGGTTTATCTCCATATCATTGGCATAAACCTTATCGGCAATCTCCCTGAAAATAGGTCCGGCAACTTTCGCAGCCAGGTACGATCCGCGGGTAGGGTTATTTACCACCACGATCATGGAATATTTAGGATGATCGGCCGGGAAATAACCGCAAAACGATGCCTGGTACTTTTTTACTTTATACCCTTTTGTACCATCGGCCACCTGGGCTGTACCTGTTTTGCCGGCTACCGTATAACGCGGGTTTTTAATTACACGCTTACAATTACCTTCCTGTACAACGCCTTCAAGCATGCTTTTTACTTTACCAAGCGTAGCATCCGAGCATACTTTTTCATTAATCACCCTGGCGTTAAACTGCTCAATGGTGCTGCCCATCCTCCTTATCTCGCGCACAAAAATCGGCGCTATCATTTTACCATTATTAGCTACCGAATTATAAAATGCCAGCATTTGCAATGGGGTAAGGTTCATTTCGTAACCGTAGGCCATTTCGGGCAGGGTATAATATTTATTCCAGCTGCGGTTGGCCGGGTTTTTAATAACAGGCCTTCCTTCACCAGGTATTTGCAGCTGCAGCCTATCGTTTAAATGATAGCTGTACAGCTTATTGATAAACTGCCATGGGTTATCTTTATAATGACCATATACTAACTTCGCAGCCGCCACGTTTGATGACTCTTCAAAAGCTTTTTTTACCGTCATTTCATAGTTATCATGCTCGGTATCGGTAATGGTTGGCCCCTTGGGGAATTTGTATTTACCACCCTCGGCATTTACTATAGTATTGGTATCAAGCTTATGCTGATCAAGCAGGGTCATATACGATACCAGCTTAAAGGTAGACCCCGGATCAATTGCGTTGCTGATGGCATAATTAAAACTCTCTTTAAAAGTATTTTCTTTTGAACGGGTAAAATTGGCTATTGCACGTACCTCGCCGGTAGCAACTTCCATCAGCACCACGCAGCCATGATCGGCGGCGCTTGAATCCAGCTGCCTTAACAAAGCCGCCTGCGCTATCTCCTGGAAGTTAACGTTAATGGTCGACATGATATCGGCGCCATCTTTTGCCGGTATCTCGTCTTCATCATTATTTACAGGCATCCAGGTACCGCCGGGAATACGCTGCATTAAGCGCCTGCCGTTTTCGCCGTTGATGTATGCCGAGTAAGCACCTTCCAACCCTACCGGGTTTTTAATATTTTCGTTTTTATAACCAATGGTACGTGCGGCCAAAGCATGAAAAGGCAAAATGCGTTTGTTTTGCTGCAATACAATCAGGCAGTTTTTAGTTTTCCTGTTTTTGAACACCGGGAACTCGCGGATCTTTTTCAACTCCTGGTAAGTTACCCTGTGGCGTAAAAGCTGGTAACGCGAGCCGTCTTTACGGGCATCGCGCAGTAACCTGGCATATTCGCGCGGGGTTCTATCGCCATATAATTGCGATAAACCTGCCGCCAGCACCTCTACGTTATCATTAAAAACACTATCAATGGCCAGCCCTGCACCCAACATATCCATGTGCAGTTCATACTCGGGTACCGATGTTGCCAACAGGCTGCCATCTACCGAAAAAATATTACCCCGTGCAGCCTCTACATCCCTGAACTGGGCTGTCATGTTTACCGCCTTGGCTTTCCATTTGGCACCCTGTACAAATTGTACCCGGCAAAGCTGCACCACAACCGCGAACGAAAAAAGCACAACAAGGCCGAAGGCAATATATACCCTCAGCAATATGTTAGTCCTAATTTTCATCATTATCCTCCTTCACCGTTATTTTTTTTGGCGGCTCAACGCTTTGCCTTACCCCAAGGGTATCGGCACGTTTGGCCACTTCAATTAATGTACTTTTAAAAGCCATATCGGCCTTTGTAGTTTTAAAATCCCAGCTGCGTTCTTTTACTTCTTTAGTAAGATCATCAATATCGCGGATGGTTTTTTCGGCCAGGTGCATATTGCCTATATACACCATACCCAAAAAAGCAATAAACAGCACAAAAGGCAGGGCGCTGGTAGCCTTCTCGCTTGTAATAAAGCGTTTGGTGAAAAATTGCGTGAAGAAATTATCGGGGATCTCCCTTTTCCGGGGTTTATCCTCAACAATAAGCTCTTCCTCCTCATCCTCCTCCTGAATTTCTGTACGTAAACGATTGCTCATATTTTTACAGCTATCCTTAATTTAGCGCTCCTTGCCCTGTTATTGTTACTTATCTCATCTGCCGATGCGGTTATAGCCCCACGGCTTACAGCATCAAGCGGCCTTTTATTATTGCCGTATAAATCCTTTTCTACCTCGCCGCTAAACTTGCCTTTGGCAATGAAGTTTTTTACCAGCCTGTCTTCCAGCGAGTGGTAACTCATTACTACCAACCTGCCCCCAACAGCCAGCACCTCGGCACTCTGTATCAAAAATTCCTTCAAAGCCTCCAGCTCCTGGTTAACTTCGATGCGCAGCGCCTGGAAAACCTGTGCCAGGTACTTATTTTCTTTCCCCTTCGGGATGCGGTTAATAATCGCGTTCTTCAAATCGGCTATGGTTACTATCGGGGCATTAAGCCTGGCGGTAACTATAGTTTCGGCCAATGATTTGGCGTTTTGAATTTCGCCGTAAACACCAAAAATGCGGTGCAGCTCGGCACCGGTATAATTGTTTACCACATCCTTTGCCGTAAGCTCGCCGCCCTGGTTCATGCGCATATCCAGCTCGGCATCAAAGCGAATTGAAAAACCACGCTCGGCCTGGTCAAACTGGTATGATGATACGCCCAAATCGGCCAGTATGCCATCAACCGGGATAGCACCGTGCAAACGGGCAAAGTTTTTCAGGTACCTGAAATTCTGATCTATAAAAACAAAGCGTTCATCGTCAATTATATTTTGCTGCGCATCGGTATCCTGGTCAAAGGCCAGCAAAGTACCTTCGGGCCCCAAATGTTTCATTATCTCTCGCGAATGCCCGCCGCCGCCAAAGGTTACATCCACATAGGTGCCATCCTTTTTTATAGCCAGGCCATCAATACATTCCTGCAGCATAACCGGTGTATGGTACTCACTCATCTATCCTCCTTGCTTTACTACCCATTACCGCTTCGGCCAATTCGGCAAAATTATCAGGCTCGTTATTTATCATTTCGGTATGGGCAGCCTTATCCCATACTTCAATTTTGTTTAATACACAGGTTAAAACAACATCGTTGCCAATGCCGGCAAAATCAAGCAAACTCTTTGGCAAAAGCACCCTGCCGGCCGAATCGGGCATCAAAGCCGTGGCGCCGCCGGTGAAATAGCGAATAAAACGCAGATTTTGCCGGTCGTATTCGTTAAGTTTGCTCAATTCGTCAAGTCTTTTGTCCCATTCGGATTTTGTGTAAATAACCAGATACTTCTCCAGGCCACGATTGATCATAAGGCCCTCGCCGTCAGCTTCAGGAAGCTGCTTTTTGAGGCCCGCAGGGATCATCATCCGCCCTTTGGCATCCAGTTTACATTCAAATTCTCCGGTTAAATGCGGCATTATCAGACTATGGCTTAATTTAATAGGTAAAAGTAATTTTCTTTTACCACAAATTACCACTTTTTACCACCAAAAAGTTTTCAACATTTTTGGTGGCTTTCGACGCTATGCGCAGGGATCGGTTTTAACCATCTCAAGTAAAAAAGGGAGTAAAAAGGATGGCTTATTTCACGCAAAGACGGTAAGAAGCAAAGGCGCAAAGAGATTTGCTTATTTTTCTTAGCGCCTAAATAAAAACATACAGGGATTATTCCTTCACTAACAACATCCCCAATAAATTCAACCGACTACATGTTAAAAGTATTGACTGTTAAAATTGCATACTGTATATTTACAATATACAGTATTGCTTAAGCAATGATAAAGTCGATTCAACATAAAGGCTTGAAATTATTTTGGACTAAAGGCGATTCCAGTAAACTTCAATCTGAATATATTCATAAAATTAAAAAGCTTTTAAACATTATTGAATATTTGGAAAGGGTGCCACAAGACCTGGAAGGCTTTAAAAACTTGCGGCCACATCCATTAAAGGGTGATTTGGACGGATTTTGGTCGCTTGATGTTTCAGGAAATTGGAGGATTATTTTCAGGTTTGAAAATGGAAACGCCTTTGACTTAGACTATTTAGATACACATTAAATTCAGGTAAAATGGAAAGAGCATTAAACACAAATATCCATCCGGGGATAATTTTAAAAGAAGATATCATAGAAGCAAACGGACTGAGCGTTAGTAAAGCTGCAGATTTATTAGACGTATCAAGGTTAACCCTATCTAAAATAACAAACGGTAAAGGATCTATTACGCCCAACATCGCATTAAGAATTGAAGGAGTTTTTGGAGGCAGTGCAGATTTTTGGCTTAGAATGCAAAGAGGGTATGATTTGATTGAAGAAAAAATAAAATTCCTAAACAATCCACCCAAGTTAACTCATTTTGAGTTGGCCTGATATTCGGGCTATGTTGCCCAAAGGAAATCGCGTTTAAAGTCGATAAGAATTATTTCGCGCGGAGATGCCGAGACGCAAAGTGATCTGCTTATTTTTTCTTTGCTTCTTAGCGTCTTTGCGCGAAAAACTAACCTACTTACCTTCAAAAGCGATTCCGTGAACAGCAATCATTCGATATAATCGCCAACGAAATTTTAAACGCGACGGTGATGTTGCTCAGCCTTAAACAAACCATCAGCCTCAATTTAAGTAAATGAGTCGAAATAACCTTCGCAAAAGCCCCCTCTAAATCTCCCCCGGTAGGGGAGACTTTAGCCTCGAGAATAGTAAATTCAGAAGCGCAAATTGATTGCCCCCAAATTAAAGTGTGGAGTTATTTTGAAAGTTTTACTAAACCAATTCCAGCTTTCTATGCACCTTAGTTTTTTTCCTTGTACGGTTAAGCCACATCATTACCCCTGTTACCGGGAATATGAGCGATAAAAGGCATACTATAAAACTGATTACCTTGGTGGGCAAGCCGTAAACCGAGCCGGTATGTACCGGTTTTACGTAAGCCCTTACCCGCTGGCCTAAGCTTTTGGCGACAAACAATTGGGCGCCTGCTATACCGCCGCTATACTGGTCAACGTAATACGTATCGGCGGTGGTTTCAACTGCGCCCTTAGGCAAAACGTTTATGCTGTAAACGGCCAGTGAGTCTTTAGGCACCCTTACGGTATAATAATCTGCCAATGCGGTTTGTGTTGCCACGGCCTGCAATGCGGCATCTACCTTTAAAGCTTCGGCCCCTGGCTGGTATTTTGATTGCGGTGCTTTAGGCTGCTCTTTTACCAGCTTTGAACCGGTTATGGCAAACAACACCTGGTTAGCCAGCTTAAACGTCATGATTAAACCTGTTAACGCAATCACAATTAAAAATATCGAAGTGTAAAAGCCGGTAACCAGGTGCAAATCATGTACCAGCCGTTTGGTACTGCCGCCCCATTTTATTTTTAACCGCTGCTTCATAACGTTTTTTGTTTTAGGCCACCACAGTATTACCCCGGTTATTAATATAAACAGGAAAAGCAATGTCGAGATTGATACCACCCAATCGCCCAGGCTATCCTTACCTGCCAGCAAAAACCGGTGAAACATCTCGGCCGAGTAAAGGAACGATTGCCTGCGGCTGTATTGCCCTGTTACCTGGCCGGTGTAAGGGTTTACAAACACGCTTAAATTTGCCCGGTCGGCCTCTTTAGCTTTTTTATCCTTATCGCCCTGTGGCATTGCGGGCCTGCTCTTTTCGGGTTGGACGGCATTACCTTTCTTTTCGGGTACAATTAAGCCAATCTCAACCGCTCTGGCAGCATCATTATAAACCATTGCCGAGACAAGCTTTGCTTTGGGCACCTGTTTAAGGGCTGCCTTAATCATTTGCTCCAGCGGCACCCGTGTAGCTGCAGCCTGCACATAATAAAGTTTAGGGTGCAGGGTATGCTCAATTTCTTTTTCAAAAACCAGCATAGTGCCCGTAAGGCATGAGCAAAAAATAACAATGCCTGCCGCAAGGCTCAAATAAAGATGTATGGTACGGAAAAATACTTTCATGGATTTCAGGGTATGCTAATAAGGAAATCGCGTTCAAACCTTTTTACTTCATATATAATAGCATTAAATGCTGAGATAGGTAGCCCTTACAAGGCATGAAAGAATTTTAGATAAATATTGCTACAAATAGGTAGCCTCTACGAGGCAATCTCCTTTATCAGTGTGGTATCCTGTCTCGTAGAGGCTACCTATTTGTAGAACAAAAATTCAAATTTATCTTTTGCCCCGTAGGGGTTACCTTTCTATATCAAATTTTTCAAACGCAATTTCCAAGGGTATACTAAAAGCACATCCCGGTTTGTTCATTAATATGTGTTAGTATATTAAAAACTATAGCTCACCGTAGTTAAAAACTGCCTTGGCGCTATTGGGTTAATACTGTAATTTTCGTGTACATTGTAATTAAGTACATTGCCTATATTAGAGATTTTACCAATAATAGAAATCTTTTTATAAGTGTAACCAACAGAGGCATCAACCGTGGTAAAGCCCGGTACATTAACCAGCCTTGATATGGTTTGGGTTTGCCCAACCGTGTTGGCATTACCCGCAGTGCGATTGCCCAGGTAATAAATGGATGCACCTACTTTAAAACCTTTAAGGTTACCATCATAAAAATTATAGAAAGCACTGGTGTTTGCTGTATGCTTTGGAACATTCAATAAGGGCTGCCCTGCTATGTTGCTGGTTATTGTGGTTGATGTTTTAGTATACCTTGCATTAGTATAACTATAACCGGCCAGCAGATCGAGTCCTTTAAACGGATGGCCGGCAATGTCCAGTTCCACACCATCGCTTTTAGTTTGACCAACCAACTCCTTAATATTAGTATCACTATTCTCTGTACCATCCAATTTAAATTGTGCCACTTGAGCAAGGTTATTGTTAATAATACGATATGCTGTTACATTCACAGATAAATTACCATTCAGGAAATCATTTTTAATACCCGCTTCGTACTGATCAACTAATGAAGGATCAAGGTTTTTGTTATAAATATCCTTACCTGTATTTGTTATAAAAGAATTAGAGTAGCTGGCAAAAAGCGCGGTGTTAGCCACAGGCTTATAAACTATACCTAATCTTGGCGAAAAAGCTTTATCTTCTTTACCGGCTGCTTGTGCGGCTAAAGCAGGCAAATAATAATTGGTGACCGACGTTGGGGCTACATATTGATACGACCAGCGGATACCGGCCAACACCTTAACTTTATCTGATATGCTGATTAAATCGTTAAAATAAGCTCCAAAGCGGTTTGTTTTTGTAAGGATACGGTATAAAGGGCTCATCTGCGGTTTATCTGTACGCAGGTTGTATTTGTTTACGTTAAAAATATTAATGCTATCATAAACCGCGGGTTTGATAGAAGTACCATTATCCCAGTAGCTCGAAACTTTATTAATGGTAGCCACATAAGTATAAGCAGTATTGTTATACCTATCCGCATCAATACCAACTAAAATATTATGCTTTATGGCACCTGTATTAAACTGACCTGTTACATTAAACTGGCCGGTGTAATAGTCTTCAAGTGTTTTTGCGCGGTTAAGGGTACGGCCCCAATCGCCGGCTGCATCTGGCAACACACGCTCGGTTGTTTGGTATTGCCTGTTAAAATGCTGGTAATTTATACCGCCGCTTACTTGCCACAAACTGTTAATTTGGTGGTTAACGGTAATAGTACCGGTTGACTGTTTGGTATTACCGGTAGACCATGAAGCACCCAAATACCGGTTGCGCGGCACATTGGCTATTACATTATTTATTTGCCCGGTTCCAAAATCGGGTGTAAAGTTGTAGTTCAGGTAATCGCCCTCTACAATAACAGTTGTTTTGTCGCTTATTTTATACAGGAACGATGGATTGATATACTGCCTTTCGGATTTTACATTGTCACGAAAGCTATTTGCTTTTTCGTAAGTACCGTTTAAGCGGTAAGCCAGTTTTGAGGTGATAGGGCCATAAACATCAAACGACGGGCGGTACAAATCATAACTGCCATACGTCATCGATACTTTGCCGCCTGCCTCAAACAATGGCTTTTTGGTTACCATGTTTAAAATACCACCGGGGGCTACGTTACCATATAATAACGCCGCGCTACCCTTTAATACTTCAATACGGTCAAGCGAACTTATCTCAGGCACAACGCCAGAGTTTACCCGAAAACCGTTTTTAAACATATTGGTGCTCGAAAAATTGTAGCCACGTGCACCAAATGTTTCCTGGGTATTGCCGCGGGCGCTATACAGGTAAACGCCATTAACATTCCTGATTACATCACTTAACCTGATTGATTGCTGCTGAGCAAGGGTATTGCTGCTGATGACCGTAACACTCTGCGGCAAATCCATAGGCGCCACATTCATTTTACCAATAGTAAGCTTTTTGGTGTTGATGGTTTTTGTAGACGAAATAAGCACCTCATCCAGTTGTGCCGAAGTTTCGCTTAAAGTAAAGTTTACCTGGGTAGTTTGATTAGCAACTACGGTAACCGTTTGCTGCTCGGCTTTAGTACCCATAAAGCTGGTAACTAAAGTATACACCCCCGGCTTAAGGTTAACAAAGGTAAATGAACCATCATCAATGGTAGTGGTACTTTTGTTTAAGCCTTTTATAGCTACGGTAACATATGCTGCAGGTTTGCCATCGGTTGTTTTTACAAAGCCGTTAATTTTGCCGCTATTGCCATCATCATCGGCTTTCAGGGTTAAAATATTTATAAATACGAATAGAATGAGGAGTGTAATTTTTTGCAGGTGGTTATATAGATGTTTTGGCATGCTATTTATATTAAGTCTAATTAAGCGCAAAAATAACAACTCAATTTTAATTCGCAACTTTTATTTAGAATTAGTTTAAATAAGGTAGAGAGCATGGAAGAATTACTATTTCGTTACAGAACCTCAGGGAGCAAGCGTCTGCATATATTAGCTTAAGCAACAACAAGTAATATGAATAAGGTTAGTTTTTGTTCATAATATCGATTTTAAGGTATTAAGGGTTAAGCCTCAAAAACGCTACATCAATAAAAAGCCATGCTGATTTTATTTCCAGCATGGCCTGTAAGATTTGATGGATTATTATTCTATCACCCTAACTTTCAAAAAGCTTGGCTCATCTTTAGATGTATAAACCTTGTGGGTTGCCTTTATAAAGTCGGTATCCTTAGCTTTCATAATATCCTGAAATTGCTGGGTATTCCTGTCAATCAGCGGAAACCAGCTGCTTTGCACCTGCACCATCAGGCGGTGGCCTTTTTTAAAGGTGTGCAGCACATCCTGTAATTCAAAATTAACAGGGACTACTTTGCCTGGTACAAAGGGCTCGGGCTTATCAAAACCATTGCGGAATTTGCCACGCATGGCCTCGCTGCGTACCATTTGCTGATAGCCGCCCAGGTACACATCCTTACCGGTAAACTTGTCGTTTTTGGTCGAATCGGGGTATACATCAATAACTTTGACTATCCAATCGGCATCTGTACCGGTGGTTGATACTTTAAGGTTGGCCCATATGTTGCCTGCAAGGGTTACATCTTTGTCAAGCACATCGGTTTCGTAAGTAAGCACATCCGGCCGTTGCGATGCAAAGCGCTGGTCGCCGGTCATGTACTCGCGTTTCATGTCGTTTTCAATCGTGCCGATAAATGGCACCGGTTTGTTGGGATCTGACACAAACTCGTCAAAACTCCCCCCTGCTGCGGGCGCATCAAATGAAAGTTTACCGCCGGGCAGCAGGTACAGGCTTTTATCAACAGCTTCTTTTGGAGGCCAGGTTTTATACGTTTTCCATTGGTTTACACCCGTTTCAAACGTCGAAATCGGTTCCAGGTTAAGGTTGGTACCTTTCAAGTAGTGGCTAAAAAAAGCAAATTCAATTTTCTCCCGGTAAAACGGACCGGTAGGGCCGCCAAAACCAATATCGCCTAAATGATCGCCGTCGCCACGGGCCCAGCCGCCATGTACCCACGGGCCCATCGTGAAGTAAACAGGGGTTTTAGGATTTTCCTTAACCAGTGTTTTGTATGTGTTGATAGCGCCATACAAATCTTCAGCATCGTACCAGCCACCGGTAACCAGTACAGCGGTTTTAATATCGTGCAGGTGGTAAAGTACATTACGATCTTTCCAGTGCTGATCATAGTTGGGATGATCCAGCATCTCGTTCCATAAACGGATGGTATCTTTGTAATACTTGTCGTTCGAGTTTTTTACCGATCCCATCCTCATAAAAAAAGCATACCCATCATTAGTGCCGGCATTAAATCCGTTGCCCCGGCGCTGTGTAGGTTTATCATCCTGGCGGTTAGTAAAAAACGGGTAGAAGCCAAAGTTGGCGGTAAGCATAAACGCGCCGTTATGAAAAGCGTCATCGCGGTACAAATCGGCCATTGGCGCCTGCGGCGATGCAGCTACCAATGCCGGGTGACGGCTTAACAAGGCTGCCGTTGTATAAAACCCGGGATAAGAAATGCCCCAAACACCTACTTTGCCGTTGTTGTTTTTAATGTTCATTAGCAACCAATCAATAGTATCATAGGTGTCAGTGCCTTCGTCAACATCGTTTTTGGTTTTGTGCACTTCCTTTTCGGGAGTCATCTCTTCAAAAACACCTTCGCTCATCCATCGGCCGCGCGCGTCCTGATAAACAAAAATATAACCATCGTGCACAAATAACGACGACGGACCAAGGCTGCCCTTGTAGGCATCAGCACCATAAGGAGCTACGCTGTAAGGCGTCCTATCCATCATGATGGGGTATTTTTTGGTTTGATCTTTTGGCACATAAACCGATGTAAACAGCTTTTTACCATCGCGCATGGGCACATTGTACTCGTACTTGGTATAATTTGCCTTTATATAATCAGCATCGGCGCCTTTTGGCTGGGCATGTGCGCAAAAAGCCGAAAGCACAAGGCAGAAAGTTATGAGGAGAATTTTTTTCATATCAATGTTAATAGTTCCCTAAAAGTAGTGAATAAAACAAAAATGGCAATCTGATTGGGTTGCCTATCGAAAACGTTACGGAGATTATTATTAACCTATCCTTCAAATAGAAATGGCCTTAAGTTACCAGTACAACAAGCGGTTTATTATTTTCAACAACATAGGTGGCAAATTTGCCGGCGGCATTATAAACGTATCAAAGTACGCGGATTATAACAAATAAAGGTATCCGTGTAGACGGCAAGAAGGAATACAGAGTTTTTGGCAATTAGCACTACAGAACATTCGGCAAGAATGCTGTCGGGAAATCGGCAAGAATGAATGCAGAGTCCGGTCAAAAGTATGGTATTAGTTTTTA
>Ga0307507_10000882_pt1 | contig 66742 bp, 31 predicted proteins | sample 7_EM_MG_FD_207223 | JGI IMG/M metagenome (GOLD analysis project Ga0307507, IMG submission 207223) | Populus trichocarpa ectomycorrhiza microbial communities from riparian zone in the Pacific Northwest, United States - 7_EM | ecosystem: Host-associated > Plants > Roots > Unclassified | place... | reverse complement strand
ATAAATACATTCTAAGCTAGCTGGGTAGTTGGATGCTGCCGGAGCTGCTGGGTGCTGGTTTTGCTGCTAGGTACTGGATTGCTGCTTTCGATCGAACGAAGCTGCTGGGGCGGCAGTGAACCTTGTTGCTCTATAGCCAACCGGTGAGGTTGACCATTGATCAATGTCGGTAACACCTAAGTGCACTTGATTGGCCTATTAACTGATGGATTGCTTCTTGTCTAATAGGTGTCGAAAGCAGAGGATCGTAAGGATCGCGGTGCCTAAGTAGGGGGCTGATGAGTCACCGTAAGGGTGACTAATCAGAGACACGCGACTACGTGATATACATTCCAACACAAACAGTTAAGCGTAATAGATAGAGCTATTAAGCTTCTATATCTATATAGCGGACGACCTAATCAAATTAAGGTGTTAAGACGGGTAATATATAGGCGGAGGGACTTGTTCCTAGCAGCAAAGACATTATAGGGTAAAAGCATAATAATGCAGGCAATTCTATTACTAATTTAAGCTTCCGTTGCTATTATTATATTGCCTCTAAACGCAATTAGAGAGGAGCAGCTATTAAAGATATAGGCTATCCCAGGAGCAAATCCTGTATTTATATATGCAGAGGTAATAAAAGTATATATAGATATCCTAAAACATATTAAGGCGGGTTGGTTTACGCATATTCTAGTATTGCCAGAGTTACTATTAAGTAAACGGTTCCACTATATCCTTACTTAGCCCGCTTTTTGCTTATATGTTTTCTTAGTTATAATTAATAAGTATTATCTAGTTGCTAACTAGGGTAAGAGCTTCTGGCCCCATTACGCACAGCTCTTTAAGGTCTGATCACTGCTTAATCTAATAGTGCCGTAGTTTGCATGTACTGCAACACTTAATAAAGAGACGTATATAAAGGTAATAAAGCTAGCGGGGTTTTATTGGAGTATAACAGATCTTAAATAAACGGATATTAATTAGCCTGACCTATCTATTATTAGGGGCTATATTAAGAGGAGGGATAAGAATAATTATAAGGCACTATTCTTTGTTATTAAAGAGGCATTTAAGGAGGTGGTAGTAGAGGAGGATTATATATCCGCGACCCTTAGCCAGATATCTGTAGGGTCTAATAAGATATCTATATTATCCAGCTAAACGCCTATAGCGCCTAGTAGGATATCCGCATCTTTTAGTTAAATATCCGCTACCCCTATTTATTAATTAGTTGGACGGATCCAAAATCCGGTAGGAGGTACTATACAGCTAAAGGAACAAAAGGTTCTAAGTCCCAAATTAATTCCTAAGATAATTATCTTTCTTTATACCAAAAATTATATCCGTAGATATATAAATACTATCCATTCGTGGCTTATAACTAAGGGCTATACTATTAAGCAGGCCAAAATAGCAGTGCGGAGTTATTATGCAATATTATCTAAATATAATAAAAGCAGGGAGTATTAAAATTTCTATACAGAAGACTTACCTACCTATATTCTTATTACATCAGACGCCCTGGCCTATAGTGCGGATATTCTAAATATTGTCTATTCTATTATATACGGTTATCATCCCAATAAAAGCCTAAACATAATACTATAGCGATTTGGACAGGCTGCCTAACGCAATAGTATTACCAGATATGCAATTATCCTTATTAAAGACTGGTATAAGGGCGCTCTTACAGATATTACACTGCTAAAGCGAAAGTCTTAAAAACCTATAGCCCCTTTGTCTACCCAACTCGGTCGTGACTTTATTACTACTAGGATGGCGATATAGGAAAATAGGGTAGCGGATTTTGCCAGCAATTTAGCTTTATTTATTACAATTAACAGTAATATTATCTTGTAGGTATCTGCTTGGGAGGAGGAGGATTAAATACTTAATAAGAATATAACATTATTAGCCCTGCCAATTAAGTATATAGAAAAATAGAAAAGGGTGAAGACTAATATAGAGAAACGGGCGGCACTTTTAGATATATTATATAAGCTCGCAAATAAAGCTACTAGATATCTACGCAATATTCTATTTAAGCTATATAAGGAGACAAGTCCGTTATCTAGAGGTCCACGCTGTTGCTCTAATTGCAATAATTTATTGCAGGCTTATAAGGAGTATAATATTATCGCACTATATACTAGGAATATTACAAAGAGTAAGTACTTAAAGGATCTATTTATAAGTGTTAAGAAGTAGATTAAAGGATGGCTTAATATAATATACTAGGATATAGTTTGGAGTCCAATTTCCAGTTATATTATATCCAATAATTAAATCCGCATGCTCTGTATCCAACCTCCACTAACTTGTAAGGGCCTTAAGCGGATATTGCCCAAATAGAATCACAGCTTGCTAGGAGATAAAATGGACGCGTTTATCCACTTTATTTATAAGGAAGAAACATAATACTCTAGTACTAGTGTCTTATAGGTTGCGTTGCAATCTAGTAGACATGTTGCCGTATCTAAAAGCTTGTTATAGACGCCTCTACTATTAATAGGTTAATGGGGACCTATTAGTGCATTAACTATAAGAAGTGCTGGCCTTAATTAACCATTATAAACCGAAGTACTACCGCCCTTATAGCTATTATTAGCATCTAGCTTGTAAATGGATATAATTAAGTCTTAAATATCTTAGCTTATATTAACCTAAGACTTACAGGCAAACTGGTCTTAGACTACGCATACCACTCTATTACAGTTATCTTAACAGCTGGATATTTAATATCCACATGCTCTAGATATATGGCTACCCACTTAAAAATCGTCTGGTGTATATCTATAGTACCCTTAACTTAACCTTTAGCATCCTAATAACTCCCTATAGCACCTCTATTATTTTTAACAGCTTCTTAATATAGCCCTATACCATCCTTATAATTCTCCGCTGCCTTAGTTTATATCTTATAACAACCTAGGTATTAGTCCGCGGTATAGCCTTTAAGCTCCACAGCAGAAGTCTAATAGTATTATTAGCTTAAATATAGGTGGCGCTAGTCCACAGCGTAGTGTTTAATCTCCGTAGCAATCTCTATGTGCGGTTATTGCAAATTAATGTGGCCTTGTTAATACTTAATCTCTACCCTCTAAATGTAACGGAACCTTGTAGCAGGAACTACGGTGGGTCCTATTATTAGGCTAGGTATGTAGGTAAGAATAAATCAACAACATAATAATAACTGGTGGAGTGGTTGCCTAACAGATTAACTCCAATTATATTCTAAGATTCACTACAAGGAGAGAACTATCTACGGTAGGGACTGAGGTCCTTTAAATACACAACTATACTCCTAAGAAATCCTCTCTTATACGTAAGGTACGTGTTATACGTGTTATACATAAATATATACTATGTATACTTTGTATACTATATATAACATTATATAACTCACTTACCATTTCTTATTATATAGTTCTACTAGATCCATCCTAGACCGTACCTATATTAACTAACTAGCTTCCTACAACTCTTCCCCAAGTAGTTATAACACCGTACTTAAAGCGTCTGTAATACTATCTCCCTTTTCTTTATTTTTGTCCTTAAAGATTTTTAACATCTCTAAGTCGTCTACTAGAGGTGTAATGTCTATTTAATTAGTTTAGTTAATATCCTTGCTTATTATACCTAAAGCTCCTTCTTCTTTATAAGCGTAATGTTGTGCTCACACCGTAGCTGCCATACTATTGCTTAGTAAGATAATGTCGTCTCCATATTCTTGTTATGCAAAAGCGGGGTTAGTGTATGTTATAATAGCGAGTCCCTTATCTTAACAACCCTTATCTTGCTTAGAGTGCACTAAAGTAAACATTTAATTGTCCTGTGATGTTCGCTCTATCTCTAACGCTAAGTATATGCGTCCTATAACTCTTAACAGTCTTTAAGTTCCCTAAGTAACTTATTATAGGGTCTTATATTTAATCTACTACTATAAAGCTTAAGTCCGAGTTGGCCGCCATATGTGCCAAACTCCACCATTCTGCTAAAGAGACCGCTTGGGCCCTTAAGGCTTAACGTCGCTCCTTTAAGTCTTAGTAGGTTACGTTCACTCAGTTAACCTATCTTAAGAAGGTTTATAAAAAGGTTTATTCTAAGGAGTAGAAACTTATTTAATAGGGTCTTAATAAGCTAGGTAATAAAAGAACTAGCTCTCCTTCTATAAGGGAAACAACTCTAAGTAGCTTAGTAATCGCTCCTCTTGGGTCCCCCTTAGGTAACTTGTTTTTTAGCGATCCTTTTTTGTTAATATTACCTAACCTGCTCTCTTCTAATACTCCTATACCTTTCCTATAGCGTTCTCTAGGTTGCTTAGTGGTTCCTAAGTAGTCTCACTATAGCCTATCCACTTTACTTTATACTACGTTTCGTCCTCTACGTCCTCGTAACTAATAATCTTCAAAATTTGCTATTTGTCTTCTTCTTGCCCTCTATATATATCTGCCTTGTAAACTAGTGGCTTAATATTTCCGTATACTAGTTCTAGCATCACAATATATTATATAGGGTAGATCTTTATTTTAGCTAGTAGGTTTAACTTATACGTAACCAATAAAATCCTTTACTTAATTTTAAAGGGTTCTAGTCTAATGTAGTCTAACTTCTTACTTAGTTATTAACTTTTAAAATTTTTGTGTAGTAGCTATACTTTATCTCCCTCCTTAAGATCTGGTCCCTTAGATCTCTTAGCATTGTAGTACCTTTTTATTTATTCTTGTACTAGTTTAGCTGTTCCTATAAGGTCTATATAAAGATTTATTAACGTCTCCATTCTTTATTTAGCTGTGCTACTCGTCTTCTTTGCTTAATATAGCGATAATAATGTTCTTAGTTTGTACCCGTAATTCGCCTTAAATGGTAATATCCCCATTCCTTCTTATAGTGTTGCATTGTAGGCAAACTGTGTAACTGGTAATAACAATACCTAATTATTCTATACGTAATTAATATAATGCCTTAAATACTACTCTAGTGTCTAGTTTAGTCTTTCTATTTGTCCATCCGTCTGCGGATAATACGCTATAGATATTGCTGCGCGAACTCCTTATTCTGCCAAAAACACTTCCTAAAATGCTACTATAAATCTTAGATCTTTATCTAATATAATCTTATCTAGTGCTCTATGTCTTGCAAATACTTCCTTTATATAGATTCTAGCGACATCTTCTGCTAATATCCCTTTAGTGCATGCTATGAAGTATCCCCACTTTATTAGCTTATCCACTATTACTAAAATCGCGTTATGATCTCGTCCTATAATAGGATCTCTTAACTTTGGTAACTTAATAATAAAGTCCTATAATATAACTTCCTATAGTCTTCCTAGTGTTTTGATAGGTTATAGCCCTCTATATAGCTTATGTCTTGTTAGTTTGTTCCTTTAGCAATTTAGATATTCTTTTATAACTTGTTTTACTAGCCCCCGGATTCCTTAAATAATATACTTCTCTTAAAGCCTTAATACTAGTCCTATAGACCCGTTGTGTCCTTATATTATTCCCTTATGGAATTCCTTAATAAATTCTTCTGTAATAGACTTAGGTATATATATTGCTTCTCTGTTTTTATATTGCTTTAAGTTTAGATTCTCTGCCTGTGCTTCTTAGATCTTTTATATTTAATTACTCTTTAGTAACTTGTGGATCTGACTTTCCTTAGTTGTTATAATCTTTGGATAATTATATCTAATCAATCCATCTTAATCCTTTTGTAATAAAGCTCCTGATAGCTTCTTACTACTTTATAGTTCAGCCTTTCTGCTTAGAGCGTCTGCTCGTGCATTGTCTGTACTCTTAGTATACTGAATTTTAAAATAGTATTTTATAAGTATTTCCGCCTATTTAACCTGTCTTTGGTTAAGTTCCTTTATTGTTAGGAATCCTGTAAAGTTCTTATAGTCTATCTTAACTATAAATGGTTTCTCTGTGCCTTGTAAGAATGCTCTCTATTTCTTAAGTACTGTAACTATACCTAACAACTCCTTGTTGTAGATGTTATAGTTTAACTCTAGTAGTGTTATTTTCTAACTATAGTATGCTACTGGATGCCATGCGTCTTAATACTTCTGTAGTAAATATACTCCTAGTGCGAAGTCTAATGCGTTTGTCTTAACAACTGTTTTTAACTTTGGTTGATAGATCTTAAGGATTGGTTCTTAGGTAAACAACTTTTTAAGTTCCTAGAATAGCTCCTTTTATTTACTACCCTAAACCCACAGTTCCTCTTTCTTTGTTAGTTTTGTAAATGGCTTAATACTCTTTAACTATTGTGCTATAAACCTCCTATAGTAGTTACAAAACCCTAGAAACAACCTTAACTATATAATATTCTCTAGTTCTTGCCAACTTACTATAGCTTTAACTTTCTTTAGGTCCATATTAATCTTTTCTAGTTTAATAATAAATCCTATAAAATCGGTTTTTCTTATAAAGAACTTATATTTCTTAATTACTACTAGTATCTGTTCTTTCTGTAGTCTTTTTAAGACCTATTTAACGTGTTCTCTATATTCTTCCTTATTCTCTAAGTAGATGATAATATTGTTAAGGTATACTATAATAAACTTATTTAGGTGTTCTTTTAACACACTATTAATTTGCTTCTAGAACGTTGCTAATACGTTTATAAGCCTGAATTATATAACTAATAGTTTATATAGTCCTTCCTTTGACCTAAAGGCTGCCTTCTATTTATTGCCTTTATTAATCCTAATCTAATGGTACGCCTATCTTAGATCTATCTTCGTAAAGATCTTTACGTTGCCTATCCTATCTTGGATTTCGCTAATTAAGGGTAAAGGATATCTATCCTTTCTAGTAATGCTGTTTAACTGTCTATAGTCTATACACATCCTAAGTTTTCCGTTTTTCTTTGGGATAAATAGTACTGGATATCCTGCTAATAACTATAACGGTCTAATATATCCCTTATGTAAGTTCTCCTAGACAAACTCCTTAAGCGCTACTAACTCCGTTTTAGTAAGCTTATAGACTGGAAAGAACTTTAGACTTATTCCTTCTTCTAATTCTATCTCGTGGTCCTATACTGCATGCTTTAACAGCTTTTCACTTTCTAGTGACTATAACTTTTTACCATACTTGTAGTATCTTTTTGGTATATAACTTAAGCCTCGCTTAGTCTCTTTATATATCGCTCTAACCTAGTACTATACCAACTTGGTTTACTATCGCACTTTACGCCATTAAGTATTTTTAATATTAACCTAACCTGTAACCTAATTAATCTTTAGACTGTACTCCTGTAACTAAGGTATTCCTAATATTGCCTCGTCCTATCCTAACGGTAGGATATTAAAAAACATTCTAACTGGTCTTCCTTTAATAGTTAACTAAATAGGTCCTATTTTGAGATTAATAATGCCTCCTTTATAGACTATCTAATCTCCTAAAATTGTTATAAGTGGATATGGGTGTTTCTTTTATCTATATAGTAACCCTATTCTTTCCACTGCCTTTGGTAATATGTGGTTCCTAGTTACTCCACTATCTACTAATACTTTAAACTGCTGATTTTGCCATTTAGCTTATAAATTTAGATATCGCCCTTAAATTCCTTTAAGGGTCTAAGGCTCTAATACTAGTTCCCTCTAGTCCTGTGCGCCTCCCCTTTTCTTAACTGTTGGCTACTAGATCCTGCCTATACTTAGTCTAACCTTAGCCAATACTTAGTTTATTTCTTTTCCTCTATATGCTATGGATAAGTGTTCTCTAGGCACTCCTACCACTATTATCCATCTAGGCACTCTTCTGTAAGGAATCTTCCTAGTTAAAGTATTAAGTCCCCTTAACCCTATACTTCTACTAGGTGCCATCTATGTATATACTTAGCGTTTCTGAACCGCTTTTCCTCTGGTGCCTAATATATCCTTACTAGGTACTTCCGGTTCTTATTTTTTAGTGCTCTATGCATATTGCATATATTATCCACATAAGCTATCCACAATAGTGTATAATACGCTGCATGTTTTAGGTTAACTCTTAGTTTATTTTTATCCTTAAGTTTAAACTTATACCTAGTTGACCTAACTACTAGTATTTCTGCTGTGGGTACTAAGATTTATCGTTCACTTCTTTAGTCCCTAGATCCTTCTTCTAGGTTCCTTAACATTATAATTAACGCTCCCTTAATATAACTTATGCGTTTTTCTGTAATAGGTTAGTTTTAGACAACTTTTTTGTCTAGCTATATATAAAAGTCTTTCCATTTGTTGTTGTGTCGTTGCCTATACCACTTTCCGTATAACTGGTTTAGTGTATATAGTTTATCTATTAGAAAGTACCTTGTTATCACTATATTATAACATCCTTTGGTATATCTTTCTTTAAACCTGGTTAGGATATCTAGATCCTCTTCTTGTTCCAATTTATCTAACTATTTTACCCTAGGTGTCCTTACACTTGGTCTATTAGTAACTCTTTATATAGGTGCTCTGTCCCTTATACAACCTAGCATAGCTGACCTTTTATCTAGCTTTTGCTCTTGCTATGTGATAATTCTTGTTCTAAACTTATCCATAGTTTCTTGTTTTCTGCGTCTTGCAGCTAGATCTTTATAGTCGTCTTATTTTTTAATCCTAGTATTAACTGTTCAATCTTTAGGCTAAACACTATGTTTACCTAGGATTGCTAACATTCTTATTTGTTCCCTAAACTTGTAGTTCTTAAACTTGCGTCCTATACTTATTCGTTTACCACTAAACTAAGTCACTGCCCTTTCCCATCAGTTTTCGTCTGTTATGGGTCCTTGGGTGTGTCTTATCTTGTTTTAAAAATCTTAAGCCTCTTATATCTCTTTTTAAGAGTCTTGAGCCTATGGCCTTTTGCCTTTATTAAGTAATGAGCTAGCACTAGCAGTTGTCTACTTACTTGGTTTCTTCTAAATATTACTCCTATTATCTTATAAAGCGACGGAAATTGTATCTAATAGTGTTATAATATCCGTTACTAAACCCTATTCTATAATAGTCTTAGTTTCTGCTTCTATTTTAACTTCTCTAAGGTCTATATGCTCCTAGTAAGCTGCCCTTATTGCCTTATTATTGGTAAATGCTTTGCCTATATTAAACTTATTGTCTTTAATATCCAATCTATGAGCTGGTTTGTTGGTTCCTCTAAACTTAGATAATAATAGCTCCTATAGCTAATAGCTTACGCCATACTTAGCGTCCTTATAAATTCGGCATATGTTGTTGTAACAATACGCAAAACTATTAATTAAACACTCTTTTATTTCTTACAGTGCACTATCGTCCCTCTATATATATGTGCCGTCTGCTAGCCTGGTTCCCTTTACTGCGTAGTTACTTTAACCACCTCTATAGTCTCTAGCGAAATAACCTTGTTTTCTATAATTTATATAAGCCCTATCTTTAAACTATTTTTCTTGCTATGGAGTCCGCCTAAACGTCTTCTGCTGCTAAGATCCCTGGTTTAGCCTCTACTCCTAGGTCCTTTAATTACTAGATCCTTAACCCCTGGATTTCTATAGTTTTCTTTCCCATCTTTAGGTTTCTTTGGTACCACTTAGGTCTATTAGCTCTATGCCATTCCATAGTTTTTAACTCTATGTCTGTCGTTGTGTACTCTGCGCCTTATATAACTATAGAACTCTATCTTACCCTTTCTTAGCTTGTTCCCTTTAATAAATCCTATTATTAATCTTTATTAACTAGTTTATTAACTCTCTTAGAGTATCCGCATCTTCTATTAGGATAATTGCGTCCTAGACTTTAGCCTTAAGTCCCTGTTTATACTATGCCATAAGCGCCCTATTATTCCACTTAACCTGCGTGGCTAGTATTTAAAACTATGTTATATACTCAATTACTAAAGTGCGTTATACTAAGTTCTAAAGCTTTTATTCCGCTATAGTTATGGCCTCCAGATCTCCAAATATCTGTATTAGTTGTTCTGTAAACCCGTTCTAACTAGTAAATATATACCGTACGTCCTAGTTAGTAGTTGTTATGCCATTAGCCTGTATTTCCGTAAGATATAGTTTAAACCACTTAAGTACCCTCCCTGTTAGGAATAATCCTGCATAGGTTACTTAATCCAATAATATTACTAACTTCGCTCCTTCCTGTATTACCTTAAAGTATATCTGTGTAAGAAACCCCTTAAGCTTTAACTTCTCTCCTAAGAACCGTTTAATTGAAGGTAGTTTAATTTTTGCTACTTTAATTCCATTAATGCGTTTTTTAAGTATCCTATTATTATCTTATAAGTGATTAACCATTTCCTATAACTAACCTCGCGTTACTACTTAAGAATCTATATCTGCTATACTAGTATCTCCTGGTCCTAAGGTTGTGGCTGCTATTAATGCCGTTGTAACTGGTGCTTTAGGTGGCATGTTGTTTAATCCTGTTCAATACTATAACCTTAGTAGTAAATGTGTAACGGAACCTTGTAGCAAAAACTACGGTGGGTCCTATTATTAGGCTAGGTATATAGGTAAGAATAAATTAACAACATAATAATAACTAGTGGAGTAGTTGCCTAATAGATTAACTCTAATTGTATTCTAAAATTTATTACAAGGAGAGAACTATCTACGGTAGGGACTAAGGTCCTTTAAATATATAACTATACTCCTAAGAAATCCTCTCTTATACGTAAGGTACGTGTTATACGTATTATACATAGACATACACTGCGTACACTTTATACACTGCGTATAATATTATATAACTCGCTTACCATTCCTCGTTACATGGTTCCACCAGATCCATTCTAGACTGTGCCTATATCAACTAACTAGCTTCCTGCGACTCTTCCCTAAGTAGTCGTAATACCGTACTTAAAGCGTCCGTAACACTAAACCAGGCGTAGTTTAGGATTCGCGTGCTAATGCTTAATCCCCGCCTTCTAAATTGGGTATGGCTTAGGATTTGCAGCCTAATATTTAATCTCCACTTTTTAAACTAAGCGCAGCTTAGAACCTGCAGCCTAGCGCTTAATCTCCGCCCTTAGGTTTAGATATAACGCAGCCAATACCAGATCCGCCTTATAGTAAAAGAAAACAAAAGGACATATCTACGCACTTTAAAAGTAAGAAATCCGCTTACTAAATAAACCTAATATCTGCTTATAACCCTTCTCCAGCACCTTAGCCAAGCGGTAATTCTATATTAATGTCACTTTATAAGTCAACTAGACGGCGCCCACTTACTTTAATTAGTAGTAACTTAACTATAAAGGATTTGCGCGTTACAAATAAGCGTGTATAAGGTAGTTAATATTTACTAAGGTAAGTTACAATAACAGTAAATATTTATTAGTAAGCTAATTCAATAAAATCTATAGCGTGGATATTTACCTTTAATTAACCTCTGTACCTCTTCTTTTACTAATCTTCTACCTCATAACAATGCATCGCAAACTTTATTATTGTTGTTTTATCTACTGTTAGTTAGCATACTACTATCTATAATGCTTTCTTTTACACCTCTAAATACGCCTGATAGCTATTTAATTAAGGAACTTAATATGCACAGCGTTAATAATAAAATAATTAAGGACGCTTCTAAAGACGCTCTTTCTTTTACTAATCCTTTAGAATCTCTGCCTAGAGAGTAAGCTTTCTAATACTAAATTATACCTATAGCTAATAAATTTTAGGAAATATATACTAAAGCACTCTTTGTCAGATCTAGCAGAGTACTATAATAAGGTTATTGCGAAATCCGCTAGAAATCCGCTTACCTCTTTACTATCTGCCTCTTTGCCACCTACTTCTTTACCGCTTGTGACGGCTCGAACCATTGAACAAATGTCTTAACGAAGACTTGAACAAATGCTTCTAACACGAAGCGAACGAATGCTGTATTACGAAGATATCAAGGTGAGGAGTAAGAGAAGTGGTGAGGCCACGTCTAAATACACAAGCCAAGCCCTAAGCGAACCCCTGACTAGGTGACGCGCCCCAGCGCCGTCACACCGCTTGCCTTTTTGCCACCTGCCTTTAAGCTGCTTATTTCTTCGTCGCCTACTACTTCTAAAAAGTTTAATTCTTGTTATACTTCTACTTCTTTTAAAAGGCAGGCTAATAGAATTACTGCGTAAAATGTTTAGTATAAGATAGCCTTTAAATTGTATATATTAACTATACTCTTTTGGTATCTTATCTATTAATTTACCTCTTATAGTAATTTTAATGACGCTAACTCTCCTAAAAGCCCTCCTCTATTCTCTTACAATCTCCGCAGCCCTTACAAGCTCCGTAGTACGCAGATGGCCCAAGCTATAATATCGGATATTAATATAAACGAGCGCCTTCCTATTTAAGTCCTATTAGCAAATAAATGGTACACCCTAAAAGCTAGCGTTTGGGAGAATATAAAGGAAAGTTGCTAGCGGATATTAACACACGTCCAGAATATTAAGGGTAGCTTTAGTAAGCTACGCAATCCGCTATATACTCTATACGAGAAGCATAGCTATGAATATTACGTTTATAAGCAGAACTCTAGGCCATATTTTAGAGGTACGTGCTTAAGATATCGCTTAAGTAGCAGGTCGTGTAAAAAGGTATATGCCAATAGTATACTATTATTCTATCAGCTAACACATATATAGGATAGTTTGTTAAGACTAGAGCCGGTTACACCTTAGCGCAAAAAATATACGCAATTAGCTTCTGCTAGTAGTCCAGCTAGAACGCCTATTAAGAAGGTATAATATCCGCATCTTAATAATACGGATATTGCTGATATCTGTATAGCTTTATACCCGCACTATCCCCCCTCTAAAGACCTCCCCTCTCCCTAAGACTCTCACTTGCAGTAATATACGTAGCTATAGGGGTACCCATTCTACCACCACTCCTCCCACTCTTTTACTAATTCCTAGCACGCCTAGTGCTGCTTCTAGTACTACTACCGCTCCTACTAGCACGGAAAATGTTGGGGTATATTTAGTAATTACTATTTCCGCACGCGTTAATATAGTTTATAAACAGGTAACTAAGATAGTAAAAGATATTTGGGCTATAGATCGCCGGTTTAGTAAGCTTAAAGATTCTCTAAGTAAGATAAAGAATAAGCTTGCGTTTATAAGGCGTGGTATTACAGCACTTATACGCAACGCCGGGTTACTAGATATAGAATTTAAATAGATATAGGTTAGCTATTGCTACGGGTTAGCTGTTACTGCGGGTTAACTGTTATTATGGGTTTAGAGTAATAAAATAGTAGCTCTTACCTCTCTACTACTACGTATATAGGAATTAAGTCTCTACCTTATATTTAATTAATATACTTAATTAATATTATAATATCCGTATAAGCTAAAATAAGGATATCCATATAAGCTAAGATAAAGATATTTATATATCCGCACCGTTAATGATTACTAAGGTAAGTCACTATAGTAGCAATTATTTGTTAGTAAGCTAATTTAATAAAATCAGTAGTGTGGATATTTACCTTTAATTAACCTCCGTACCTCTTCTTCCTCTATTAACCTTTTACCTTATAGCACCGCATCGCGAACTTTATTATTGTTGTTTCGTATACTGTCCCTTAGTATACTACGCCTATGATGCCTCCATTTAGATCTATAAACAATGTTAATACAAATAACAGCAACCTAGTAGTTGAGGAACTTAATATACGCGACGTTAACGATAAAGAGTTTAATGCTGTTAAGCACACTATAGCTGCTCTTATTAAGCCTTTAGACTCTGTTCCTAAAGAGTAAGCTTTCTTATACTAAATTGTGCCTATAGCTAATGTAATTTTAGGAAATATATACCAAAGCGCTCTTTATAGGGTTTAGTAGATAACAATAATAAGAATAGGGCAAAATCTGCTAAAAACCCGCTTACCTTTTTACTGCCTGCCTTTCCGCTACCTGTATCTTTGCCGTGGGCTACCCTACCGTCCACTACTCTACTATCCGCCTCCCCGCCACCACCGCTCAATGCTTCTAAAAAGAGGCTTAATAAGGCTTATTTATCTTCTTTCCTTATAAAGCGGGCTAAAAAGGTTGTTAATACAAATCTAAAGCTTAAGATAGCCATTAAATCGTATATGTTAGTTATACCGTTTTAATATCTTATCTACTAATTTACCTCTTATAGTAACCCAAGTATTGTTTGTAAGGTTTCTTCAGATAGCGAATCTTTAGACAGCAATAAAGATAAAGATTTTAATAACGGTAACTCTCGCAATCTCCGCAGCCCTTATAATCTCTATAGTCCTCTTAGTATAAACGAGCGCCTTCCTATCTAAGTACCATTAGCGAATAAATGGTACACTCCAAAAGCTAGCGTTTGAGAGAATATAAAAGAAAGTCGCCAGCGGATATTAACACACGTTTAGAATATTAAGGGTAGCTTTAATAAGCTGCGCAATCCGCTATACGCTCTATGCGAGAAGCATAGCCATAAATGTCGCGTTTACAAGAAGGACTCTAGGCCTCATTTTAGGGGTATATACTTAAGATATTGTGTGGGTAGCAAATCGTGCGGAAAGGTATATGCTAATAGTATACTATTATTCTATCAGCTAACACGCGTATAAAAAGGTTTACTAAATCCAGAGCTGGTTATACCTTAAAGTAAAAAGCGTGCGAAATTAGCTTCTGCTAATAATCCAGCTAAAACGCCTACTAAGAAGGTATAATATCCGTATAGCTTTATTTTTATACCATCCCCGCCCGCGCCACTACGCCTCCCCTCCCTACTAAGACCTCCCCCCCCATTAAGACTCCCACTTACAGTAGTACGCGTGGCCGTAGAGGCACCTACTCTACCGCTGCTCCTTTAACTCTTTTACTAATTGCTAGCACGCTGGGTGCTGCTATTACTACTACTACTTCCGCTGGCATAGAATCTGTTGGGGTATATTTAGCAATTGCTATTTCTACGCGTATTAATATAGTTTGTAAATGGGTAACTAATATAGCAAAAGATATTTAAGCTATAGATCGCCGGTTTAATAAGTTTAAAGATTCTTTAAGTAAAATAAAGAATAAGCTTACGTTCCTAAGGCATGGTATTATTGCACTTATATGCAATACTGGGCTACCGGATATCGAATATGGGTAGATACAAGTTAGCTATTACTATAGGTTGGCTATTATTACTGGTTTATAATAATAAAATAGTAGCTCTTACCTTTTTACTACTATATACATAGGAATCAAGTCTCTGCCTTATATTTAATAGATATACTTAATTAATATTATGATATCCGTATAAGCTAAGATAACGATATCCATATAAGCTAATATAAAGATATCCGCACAAGCTAAGATAAAGGTATTTAAATAGAGAGTTTATTCTAAAGGTAAGTCTCTAGAGTACAAGGTATTAGTTTTGCTATATTTTTATTTAGAAGATTATATATTGCAATACCATTTTTAATTCTTGTAATATCCGCATAGAGCTGTTATATAAAATTAGAATATCCGTAAACACCCCGCTTATATTAGAAGTATATTCGCGATTAAAACAATATATTACTATTACTCTCAGCATTTATCAAGCAACTTATATACTAACTATTATACATATTAGCAGAGGTATAGGTGTAATATTAGGACAATAAACCATATAAATATATTTAGCAGCTTCTCCTAGTACCTCTATATTCTTGTCGGTATCACCAAAGCTACATATAAGGGGATTAAATGGCAAACCGGCTGCAGTTAATAGGAAGGCGTTAAATATATTTACGCCGTCCTTTATAAGCCTCTTATATCTGCGCTGTAGAAGCAAAGGAGCCTTAAAATCCGCTAAGCGCCGCGTATATTATATAATTAAATCCTTCCTAATCTAATTTATAAGATAGTGGATATCCAGCGCTGGAGACTTAGTTATATATTTGCTGTTTATACGCTCGCCAAATACACGCTTAAAAATATTGCGGAGCGTACTAGTATAACCTATTATAAGAACACTCTACTTAAACAGCTTATCTATGCTAAATATTAAATTCCTACACGTCTAGAGCAACTCCTTAAGTTAAAGATTTAGCAGCTTATTAAGGCAATCTATCTTAAAGAAGCTATCTAGCCGCCCTTGGAGGTTAACCAAACTATTGGCAAGGATAGCCCGTTAAAGCACCAGATCGCAAGCGCTTATTCCAACTAGTCACTATAGGAGCAGCATATTATATATATAGTTTTTTAACAAGCTTCTAGCGAAGTATAAGCAAAGGTAGGGTATTATACGCTTTAGTAGTTTAATATCCGCATACTTAATGGCGTATTTTAGAAGCTTGTAAGTATTAACAACCTATAAAAACCGGATATAATTAAAGAACTCCATATTGCCACTCCAAGGAACTTGGTTATTAGTGGTAGAACTTAATATATCTATAGAGGATAATGTCGCTGCTAGCTAATATCCGTTGGCAGGTAGCTCTGAATAATCCAATATACGCTAATTTGCATCGCGGCATACATCTCTTAAGAAAGCCGCTGTATAGATATCCTTAACGTGTTCCAGAAATTGCTGCGGAGATAGGTTTCGTATATATTGCTTAGCCTTGCCATCTACTTTAATATTGCACTTATTACAGATATAGAGCAGGAATAACGCAATAACACAAGCGTCAAAGCTATAGAGGATTAGCTCTTCCATATAATAAAACAGGGCCTTTTCCCTAGGAATATTACGCCGTCCTAGGTAGTTTATATAGGTATAGAGCGCTAAAAACTGCTACGCGGCTTGCTCACCCCTATAGAACGTATGCATAACTATATACAGGAAGTTTAATCGCATATACTATAGCCCTAGAATAGGCAATACCTACTTATAGCTATTATACACACCTTCCGCCTTAACCCGCTCCTCTTTATATAATTAGATAAGCTTTACGGTCTTCTAATCTCCGTATACTAGGAATAGCCGGTTATTAAAAGTGGTTTTATAATTATACTGCAGTTGGTTTAGGAAGATATTCTCTATTACGCAATAATTACTGTTAATAGAAGCCTTGCTATCTAGAATAGGTCCTAGAGTTATATACTCTGTCTTTCTATAAGGGAGAATATTAACTGCTGGTATACACGGATATTTAATATCCGCATTAGAGTCAAATATACCATTAACCGCAGTAGGATACGCGCATTAGATAGCGTCCGCAATAAAACTTATAGATATTCGCTTCTAGAGGTTGTTAAATTTATTCCCAGCTGCATTAACAACCTTATCTAGCTTAAGTTGATGGGTGTTGTTTAACATTAACTGCTTAAGGCCCCTTTTAGGCATATATACTCCGCACAAAATCTTTCCCGTAGTATGCGAATTAAACTTACTAATCTCGCCAATAACCTAATATTAAGTCTTTTGGCAATAGTCAAAGTTATTATAGACAATGTAGATATTATTATAAATAGATAAAGACTTAATTAGTTTCTTAAGGGTTATTAGCGCTAGAAGGGCTAGTAGAATTAATAGGACCTTCTTTAGAACGTTTAGCTAGCCTAAGCTTTTTAGCATTAAGAGCCTTATAACCATTAATTAGACCAAGGCCATATAGGAAAAATAGTATATGGCGCTTTACACTAAGCGCCTAAAGATATAGACCAAGTAGACAGGTAAAACTATTTGCGGAGTTTTAAGCAAACCCTAGGAGGAATATAGAGGTAACTATAACTATACGTCTGCCGTATGGATCTTAACTGCGTTCCTCTCTATTTAGTGCGGATATCCCCTTAATAAGCCAGAATAGCAGCGGACCGTGCTACTAAACAAACTTGGCTATATTCTTAAGGTTAATATCCTAAAACCCTATATCTAGAGTCCATATGTTAAAGGGGCCGCGTTATAATTATAGTTAGCAAAGCTCTTTCTAGATACAGCGGATAGTACAGGTTATTAGCGTTGTATAAATATTAGCCCTATTAACAAGTTCTTCTTATATTTCCTTATCCTCTAGCAAAGGAATAAGCAGGTCCCCTACTTTCTTCTTCTTCCTGTTACCTCTGTGCCTGTTCTCGCTTTCTAAGTACTTAGAGACCAGCCTATAAAAAGACCAGCCCCATTAATGTAGAAGGCTCTTAATAATGTTAACCTTCTCTTCCTTTAATGTCTTTGTCTGACTAGCAGATAGAATATCCGCTAAAATATCCGCTAGAATATCCACTAAAATATCCGCTGGAATATCTACTGGCTGTAGAGAGGGCTGGCGGCGTGGGCGTAAGCGTTTAGCGTTAGTGTTTACTGCGCGGCTCGGCGGTGTAGAGGTAGAATTAGGGCCTCTATGGTAACAAATTCCTCTTAACGTCGCGCATGTATAAGGAGCTAAAGATCTCATAACTTATAGAGTAGGCTTTTCTCTATAATTTGGTGTAATTTTTATGTTAACAGGTATTATAGGAAGGTAGATTAATTTCGTTAAAGTTAATAAGGTCTTCTCATATAAACTATATTTAGGTTTCCTGCAAATCTCGCCAAAGTCCCTCAGACCAAGAAAACGATTGCCGTCCTAAATCAGCTTAGCGGACGGTGCGGATATTCCTATATCCGCACAATCGATTTCTTGGTCTGAGCTTCTGAGGTAAGCAAAAGGTACTGGTGTACAGTCCTTACAAAGCGCGCCCATTTCCTCTCAGACCCTCTGTGAGGAATTGACCTCGCACGTGAAGTGGGCTGCATAAGCGCTGCATAAGTGCTGCATAAAGGTAGATTCCTCACCGAGGGTCTGAGGCACCTGAGATAACAATCAACGGTTTTTCTGCCGCACTTCCTAATGCGGTAATCACCTAAGATTACTAGTGCCATCTCTGGGACAGTTGGGCGGGAGCACGAGACAGTAGGGGACGGCGAAAGCCCTTTAGAGTCGAAAATGCCAGCGCGGAGTGCTCTGCAATCAACACTTTTTCTGCAAGTTTCCTAATGCGTTAATCGCATCAGATCGCTAGCGCTGCTTCGGTGAGGGATCTAGATCCCTTACACGTGACCTAGTAATCCACTCGTGTACGCTAAGATTGCAGTGCTACATAGTATGGTTACCCGCTCTTGGCAATCTATACTCTTTGCTACACTTTTTTCCCTCAACCCCAGTAATCACATAAGCTTCCCAGTGCAACTTTGAGCACGGCGCTTACGACGACGAGTCTGGCCAGACAGACCACCTGACATGCGGTTAAGGCAGTTTAATAGGGATTACTGGGATCTTCCATGTCTATAGCACAGCCAGCTGGGAACGGCTCGAGCCTCAGTGTATTGTAACCCCATTTACGGACACCGGAACGACTCCTATGCAATCAACACTTTTTCTGCTTGATTCCCTAACCTGGTAATCGCGTCACACCACTAGCGCTGATTTGGACCGGGATTTAGGATAGCGCGATGCTTTGGTGCATTGTGATTCTCCTTACGGTTTCCTATCCCCTAACCCGTCAAAATGGGTCGTACGGTTACTGATAACGGCCAGCCAATTAAATTAATAGAACACGACCCGTGCTTAGGAATATGCAGCTAGTGATATTGCTTAATTTCTCATACAAAAGTAATATATAAGCTTATGCTTTAGAGTTAAGTCGCTCAATATAAGGTAGCTAGCAGTCATCTTTCCTACAGAACAGTATTTTACACACATTGTAGAGTACTAGCGCCTTCTTCTTCCTCTACTAGTCCTTACTATTGGGTAGAGGCTATGGCTTAGGAGGAAGTTTTTTCGCGGTCTTATTTAATAGAATTATATTAAGTCTTCTAAACAAGATCTGCACTAATTCTACCGCGATTGCGAGGTATGGTGGTGGTATAGTTAATAATTAAATTCTACATAGATATACGTGGTGCTCGTGCACGGTCCTTTCTCTATTAGGTTCTGCGGGTTAAGGGATACGAGCCATCGGGACTCCTTATAAGATATTAGGATACGTAGAAGAACTAGGTATTCGACACTTTTTGTAGATTTTTCTAATTGGGTAATCGCATCAGATTGCTAGCGCGGTTCTAGAGTGATGATCGAGTCTGCTGCAAAGTATGTTTGCATGGGGGGCTGCTAGGTGCAAGTGATCTAACTTATCGAGGAAAGTTAGAGGCTGGAACATTTAATAGGTTGAGCTAGGGGTTATAGTGATGACCTTGAAGAATAGAAGCGTATATATAACTGTGGCTGCTGATCTTTCCTAGAGTCATAGATGTATGAGTAGCGTTACTTTTCAAAGATATAAAAGGAAAGGATACACAACATTGAACTGAACTGAACTGAACTGAACAACGCTATCATTGCTATGCGTCCGTTCGTATGCTTTAATATATGTACTCCACATCTCCAGCCTTCCAATGCGCCTTTCCAACCCCAAGAATCGCAAACATCATGGGCAATATCCCCTATGGCGTTGGCGGCACCCCGTCTTCTGCCATCCCCATTAACCCTCCCGTCAGCCCCTTCATCCTGCGCCCGAGCAAATCATCCTCACTCGCCAAACTGACGATGCTCTTTCTCCTATCCTTCGTGCCCTTCGCCGCGCGCCTCCCCCTCGTGCTCACGCTCCCATTCCCCACAACCTCCTCCCCAGCCTCATCCCGCCTCCGCCTCCCCTTCCCCACACTCCCACGCACCGTCATTTCGAGCGGCCTATCCTCATCCGCCGACGACGTTCCCGACCTCCGATGGTGCCGCCAACCCCCCTTCCCCTCCTTCGCCAGCCCACCGATAGCAGCATCCAACCCCGCCGTCGCACCAAAATAGTCCACCCGCCCCCTCCTTACACCCTTCCCACCCCCCAGCACCCTCACCGCCGCGGCGCGCGCCTCCTCCTCCTCCGCCTCCGCCCGCGCAAAACACTCGCCCATCCAGCGCGCACACCGGAAAATATGCGTCCAGCCCTCCGGAAACACACCCACGAACTGCAAGAAGCCGTGGCTGATCCCCGGCACCAGCGCGATCTCGACGGCGTCCTCCTCGCGGAACTCGGCCTGCCGCCGCGCCCACTCGAGCCCCAGCTCGCGCGCATCGAGCCACGCCGCGCGCTTCGCCTGCCGCAGCCGCCCCGCGAAGATGACCGTGTCGTCGACGAGCGGGTCGCGCTCGCCGGTCAGGAAATACGTCTTGGGGAACTTGGCGAGGAGGGATTCGGGGGCGAGTAAGGGGGAGAGAAGGAAGTCGGTTGAGAAGTCGGGGCGGTTGTGTGGGCCGATGTAGAGGATTATCATGGCGCGCATCATTTCGGGGCTTAGGATTCGGTCGTTGAAGTATGAGATCATGGAGGACATGGCTAGGCGTGTTTTCAGCGCGTGGGCGGGAGGTGCGGGGGCGGTTATGGCGTCTGCGGGAGACATGGTGGTGGGGGATAGGGCGGTTGTGGTGATGCTGGGTGCTTCGGCTGGAGCGACCGTGCTGTCTTTGCCTGCGTGGACGGCGGAGAGGCGGATCATGGTCTCGGTGGATTTGAGCACCATTGTGCTTGTGGCGGGTGTCCCGCGTCGGAGAGTTGGAGGGGAATCGGTGTTTGGACTGGATATCGTGCGCTCGTCCTCGCCTTCATCTTCGTCATCAGAAACTCGTGGTGTATTAGGCGCGAGGTGGCGGTAATCGTCACTTTTACGTCGTAAGATTCCTTGGTTTGTTTTACGAGAGCGTCGATCCCGGATCAATGCCATCTGCTCGTCTGTCATCCAGTTTCCTATATTCATGTCTAGCGCTGGGTAGATGAGGACTACGCCTGTAGGAGGCGGGAGCTCTCGCTCGCCTTGCCAGCGACGGGTATCCGTTGATCCAGACTGTAGGATCATGAGGACCATTCCAACAGCTAGGTTACCTCCAGCGGAGTCTCCAGAGACTACAATCTTAGGGACGTGCTCCCCAGAGAGGCCAATGCAGCGACCACGCGAAGCCACCAGCGTGTGATAGACGTCATAACATTCGTTGAGCGCGTAAGGATAAGGGTACTCCGGAGCTTTCTTGTAGTCAAGACTCAAGACTGGAAGGCTAGTCTTCCCAGCCCAACCAAGGAGCTTATCATCATGATTCCTCGGGTCCATAGCCACGAATCCTCCACCCGGAATATCTAATACGACTTTTGTATGCTTCTTCAATGCCGACAACGGCCCGTCAAAATATAGCCAAGCATGTACAGGCTCTTTATACGAGCTCTCCCGCGGCCTTGGAATCCTGATCGCGCGCGGCGGATACCTCATGAGCCGTGGCCGCATCAGACTTGTGAAGAACGCCAAGTACGGCGTGGTTCCCTTATTCCAGCTTACCCGCAGGTGATCTACCGTCAACGTGCCCCTAACCTTCCGGACCTTCTCATCTGCCTGCTCAGCACAGATCATGTAGTATACGCTGAAGACAATGGAGAGGAAATCTCGCATCCACTTGCACCGGATCCGCATCGCGGACCAGAACCCGGCGTCCAGCGCCGTCGTCACCCATGTGGCACGGAAGTATGAGCGGCTGTAGAGATTGGCGAGCGGCTCGGGACACTCGAGGCCTACAAGCTTACCAAAGTTACGTGCTACGTAAAACCAAAGGAGGGTAACGACGAGGGTCTGCCAGACGGTGAGACGTTTGGAGAGGAGGGCGGAGAGGCGGCGGATTATGGGCGGGCCATTGCGGTCGCCTCTGTAACGACGTTAGGACTCAGACCATATTGTGAAGGTGGGTAATAGCTGGGGAGGCGTTACGCACCTGTATAGGTAGAATGACCAGAAGGAGACAACGGCCAAGACTTGGATCTTACGAAACTTGACAGAGGGCCTCCCAAGGACGTGATCTATCTCCACCATTTAGCATTCGCACAAAGGAAATTGAAATTTATTGCTGTAATACCAATCATGATGACTGATTCAAAGACTCCACAGCGCTCGTCAAGCGAAGGCTGTGGAAGAGAGAGCACAAGGTGGTGAAGGTCTGGATGGGTAGCTGCGGCATAAAGAGAGCAGGTTTGTTAGGTAGGAGGTATGACTTTAGGTGAGAAGCATTAAGGCCTCCTGATCAGCCGTAGTCACTCATGGTGTGAAGCTCTTGGAGGATCTAGAGCAGCGTTAGTAGCGGTTAGACGGGCTGTCACGTTGTGGAGCAAGGAAGTCCGAACTCTGACATGTGATGCATTTCGTCTCCATGTGAAAACGGCTAAGCCGGAGGCTAACCTCGCTTTCATCGCCGTAGGGCTGAATATCGACAGCATGAGAATACAGTTCCTCACTGAATAACCCGAATTTTTGACTATCATTTCATAATATACCATTCCAATGTTAATAATATATACTCCACAATAAATCGTAAAGGAACCCTAACGGACTAAGCAGTGATCCGACTTCCCACTCAACGCCCTCCACACTTCTCCCAGCTACATCCAGTAAGAAGACATAGATTTCTCGAATCCTTCCCAGTGATTACGCTCAATGTCACTCCTTCCCTGAACCAACCGCCTGAATCCATTCGCTAACCTCAAAGCCCACCCTCCTCAACGCGCCGTCGCTCAGCTTCGTCGACCCTTTCTCCTTTCTGACAGTAAGACACCTTACATCCTCGCTCAGCTCTACCAACTTCTCTCTCGCCAACTCCTCGGCTTTCGCCTCCTTGATATATATCGTCAGGTCGGGCCCGACAATGCCGCGCCACAGCGTCGCCATCCACTGCCAGTGATCCGTCGGTGAGTACGCGTCCGAGATCGGTATACGCGACGCATAGGCGTCCGAAGCGCGCAGCTGGTACGTAGGTAAGATCAAGACTGGCTTTGCAGTTGTAGTGCTAGCCTTGTCATTGCCTTCCATTTCTTTATCATTGCTATTGCTCTCCGTCATGGGAACAGCAGTAGTTATGAACTCGATCATTTCTTTGCTCTTCTCATGCCACTCCCTGATCACGTCAAGGTAATCGGAGAAAACTATATCAGACTTGTCCGCATCGGGGCCCTTAGGTGGGTCGGCGACTTTGGTATGGTATTCTTTATCCTTGCCTAAGAACTCTTCCAGCCAGCGAGAAAGCTCTTGCACGGCTGCTGTATCTTCGCCTTCGATGGCGACAATGGCGCCCCTAACAGCTTTGGTTGGGCTTGTTAGGCCGGGAGTTTTTAAAGGGGGCGTGATGCGCCCAAGAACTTTAATCTTGACCAGATAAGGCACACTCATTACCATGGCTTCCATGCTTCTGCTCTGGTCACCCAGATCTGAGAGAGTGAGGCTAATATCGTGCTTGATCCTGCGAGGGGTTCTTGGTGGTGGCATTGCCCCCGTATTGGGTGGTGAGTGTCCAATTGGAGGCAGAGAATCGCGGCGAGCATGTGATGGGTAGGGATATGGTCCCCCGTCGACTCCTGTTGCACTTCCAGGTGCGTGCCTACCGATATTGTAACGACGCCGTTTGGAGTCTGGCGAAAGCGGGCTGTGCATCGCTGTATCCGCTGGACTGGCAGGCACCTGAATGTTGCTCAGATTCGACGGTCCAGGTCGACCTCGGCGTTCTTGTAGGGATTCAAGACTCAAATTATTCATCATAGGTAAGTACTGCGTTGTAGAAGTGGAATTTGGCGACTGTCTTGGTGGAGGAAGCAACGGCGTTGAATATGGAGTTTGAAAAGGACTTGTGGGAGTTTTGATGCTCCGACCTCCACACCGGGGACAACGGTACTTAACAGTGGTATGCTCACCGGACGGGTTTTCTGGAAGAGCACCAGATTTCCCGTTCCGCCGAGGCTGGTAGCGATATTCAGGATATTGTCGCTGATGTCGAGCTTTCTCTTCCTAATAATCACGTTAAATACAGACTTGGACGGAGCAGGACCACATCTTACGTCTGCAAGAGCTTTCCACTCGTTCTTCACAGTGTTGGATTCAGCCTGCCACTGCTCGCCTATGATCTTGGAAATCTCTGGGTTGGCAAGTCCCGGATGATGGGCTACGACGGCCTGTTGATGGTGCTGCCGATAAAGGATGAACGCTACAAAGAATCAGCAACTGTCAATAAATTACACCATTCCATGAAACAAAGAAAATCCTTTATCAAGAATAAGGAGTGCTCCTCAGCTATATTGCTTCCGGACAAAGAGAAGACAAAACTCACCATTTCTTGGACGTGGAATCTTTGGTTCAGGCTGGCAAAGACAGATATGCCCTGAAAATTCCCCAGAACCTGTTGATGGCGCGCTATTACTACTCCTCTGGTATGTTGGATCATTGTCCTCCGACTTCGGTTTGTCTTCCTCGATGTGGACGAGCGAGGCTGCTCTCTTTCGTGTTAGACGACGCACAAAAGTCGGCTCTTCAGTTGTCACTTCATCACTCGCCTTTGAACGACGAGCAGGGATTGGAGAAGAGGTGGACCGGGCTAGCATTGTATGCGAAGGCTCCCGAAGGCTGGCCGAGTTGTCTTGCGCCTTCTCAGATGTCTTTCGGGGACTATCTCGACCCATAATCGTCAGTAGAGCGCTCTGGTCCTGCGCAAGAGCGCTGCTGAGAAGCTGAACTGATAATGGCTGCATACGAGGTGACCGAAGTATCGGCGGCAGAACTCGAGTGGTAAGCATCGAGAAGTGCGAATTATTTGACGACGATTTAGTAAGCTTTGAGGAAGAATTTTATTGTATTGTACATGAGAAGAATGAGGCTGTACCGTGGACATGGTCATCGTAGAGGCGGCTTTGTGCCTATTATTTTCCGCACCTTTCAACGCTGGTTGTCTTTGACCCTTACTTAGCCAAGAAATCTTGCATGCGATTGTCTTAGACATTTGCGGGAATAATACTGTTCACGACGTTGTCCGCGGGGAATTTCTTTGTTCTCGTTCGACCTAAAAAGGGCCAAGACATCTATGGCCACACACCGAGACATTCCAGCTCAGATGTAATGCAAGGAAGCGACAATAGCCCACGTAGACCACAATGCATCCAAGCAAGTTGTGCGCTCGGAGAACCTGACATCTTTGGAATGTACACCCTCTTTTTAAGTCCCTGTGGCCATACTAAGCGTTCCTTTTGACTGAAGTGCACAGCAAGTGGTTGAGTTAATGGTTTATTTTTCAGGAGGGAAGTGTAATCCGAAGTTCAAAGAATCGACAGTGTGGCCATTGCCGTTTACCGCTGCCTTGGACAATTCTTGTTCCCGAGCATAAGCGTTGGCGGTCTTGTTGCCATTTACCAGTCCAGCGGCTTCTCGTCCTATAATCTCATGCGCAGTGCCACCAAGGTGCATGTCGTCCCTGTACCCATGGTTAGAATGAAACGGTGCGGCCGTACGATTAAATATAGTTACCAGAACAAGTGGCAAGTCGGTTTGTCGCATATGATGACAGTGGTTTCCTGTGTGTCTTGCGTGAACTCCGACTCTGATACAGGTGCAAGGCAAGGTGTTTCAACTTCGTCAAACAGAGGAACCTGTTTCCCGGCATTGGATGCGTCCATGATTCCCATCGCATAGAGCTGCGTTGCACGTACTTCATTTACTAAGACCGCATTGATGTCTGGCAGGAAGAGATCGCCAGCCGTCCAACGGAATGCAGCCTGAGACATTGCAGTATTCCAGTATGTTAAAAGGAAGACAGCTTGATGCTGATCCTGTGCAAATTGCCAAGCTGAGCTGTCTTTCCGCATCTGAAACCTCGGAAGAAAGGTTACGTCAAATAGTAGCGGTAAGACGACTCGGATAGGACCGTCCGAGTGCTCCGCTATAGTATTGAGTTGGTGGAATAGTTCTTCGATGCTACGCTCAATTGCATACACAGCCCTAGCTTTTTCCAAAGCAGCATATTGCCAAAGATCCCAGACGCCAAACATAACTGTAAAGACCGTCCATTCATTACTCCCTTGTCGCCCTGGCATAAGCCTCTTCTGTTTTTCGAAATTGATCCACTGTTGGACCTGCATTTTAAGGTCCGCGAGAGGCTTTATATCGGTCTTGTTATGCGATGTGGCATTGGCGTATACGTCGTTATCAATAAGAGCACCGGCGACTCCACCGCATTTAGGTAGTGACGACCGTGCGAAGTTGTCAATGTAATCACAAATAAGCTAGATAAGTTAGCATATGGATATGGAAGTGTTAATACATCATTCTCACTTCTTTACACAATACTTCAGTCCAGAGTTTTCCTTGGTCAGCATCTCGTACGGGAGTGGAGGCCTCGTCTGGCGGAGAAATGCGATATTCTCCGATGTCTGACCAAGAGTCTCCGAAAACCACCAACTGATGAGATGAGCCTGTCCATGCTTTGTTTATCCGTGTCGTAATGTGAAGCGAAGGTAGTATCCAGCCAAAATAAAGGATAAAGCAAATCCCCAGGACGCTCAAAATGCGAACACGAGTAAGGAACCTCATGTTAGAGAGGTGAAATAAGTCTCCAAATACGCGCCTACAAAGAAAGGTCTACAAAAGAGCGAAAAGAGGGATGATTTAGCAAGCAATGCTAAGAAAAATAAGACAAAACGACTAAAGGAGAGATGCTCAAGATCTGATATGATACGCACACAGATGGAGTGTGGAAGAGTAGAATCATGTGTGAGAAAAGTAGCAGGGACATGACGGAGTATACGTACCCCAGAAACGAGGTCTCGCGGCCCAGGTAAGACATGACGACGCAGGATACGAGGACGCCTAGCGCCCGAGAAAAGCTTTTGCGTATGCTCAATGGGCGCCAACCCGCCTGAGTGGATCGCTCGGCATGCTCGCCTTCGTCCTTACGGCTGTCGCTACTTTTAAGAGCTGTAGGTCCACTCTTCGGGACGTCATTATTGTCAATTCATTTCTCATTTCCAACTTGCCATAGAGATTCCTGAACCAATTTGCCGAAGAAATGGGTGGTGGTGATCAAAGCGCAGGGGGCCAGGAGCTGAGGCTAACGAGAAACTGAAAGCGTGACGCCATGCCCTTGGCTCAAAGCTTGACCTTCGGCAACGGCGCTCTGCTAAAAGTCCCGGCCAAACCCCGGAAATTAGGGCGACGTGGACATCACTTTCGTTTTAGGCTCGGACTATAAGAAGCGGAGCTGGAGTACGCAACCACTGCATGATTCTCTCGTGGTGGAATCACGCTATGTAGTATGATAACAGCGCTATCCGCAATTAGCCCACCCTGGACCGCTAAACTCCTTAGGCCAAATCCCCACCAATTGTACAATCGTATTATCCCTTAACACGTCAACTTGGGCACCCGTGTTATCGATAAGAGCCTACCAATCAGATTAATAGAATTTAATGCTTGTTCTGGTTCTCCTCTGGGCGCCCTAAGGGATAGTCTTGATACTCTCTTAACGCCATCCAATATTCCAGTCTGCCCCATACTGCCTGAACTCCTAAAAAGTCCAAGACACGCGAATGCCGCGTGGGCTTTTACAATAGACCGATATTACTCTAAGCACCGCCAAAAAGACTCGACGAAGTTACAGCAGTTCTTTGGGGCACATTGACCTCCATCTGCTCGTAGCTATCTCCTGGAAGTTCTACGGGTGCATCATCCTTGACCTTAACTTTGGTAGATTTCCGTTGTCGTTTCTTAGGTTTAGCAGCCGAGTTATCCCCTTCAGGACCAACAGCTCGAAATTTCGCGCGTCCTGGGCGACCAAATACTTGCTGCGGCGTCTGGAGTCTTGCCATCTGAGAGTATCCCAGCGCTTCTCCTCGACCAACAGGAATAATCTTAGCGTTTTGGATGATATTTGTTATCTTATCATCATCTTCGAGAGTTTTTGCCTCTAAATGTTCGTCTCTTGACATCTTCTTTGCTCGTTCGAAGATGGCTTCCTCGATCGTTCCTTTCAAAACTATGGTCTCGACCAGAACTTCCCTCGTCTGTCCGATTCGATGAGCCCGCTTGATGGCCTGTGCCTCAATGCTTGGTCGATTGATTGGGTTGATAATGAGAACAACACTTGCTACGTTGAGATTCAGACCGAGAGCACCGCACGCGACGTCGATGAGCAGTACTCGAATGGTGGGATCCTCGTTGAACGCGACAACATATTTAGAGCGAGTAGCGTTGTCTAGAGTTCTCGCGTAGATTCGGTGCTCCACGTGGAGCAACTCTAGGCATTGCGCAATGTAGTACGCGGCATTGTCACCGTCGTAGAAAATAAGAATCTTCTCTTCCTCCTGATGCTTCATCACCTTTTCGACCACATAGCTTAGCTTCGAAGAAGTGGTGCCGACCACGCAAACCTTCCGCAGCGGAGACTCTTCAGGAAGCTCCTTCAGCTGATCTGTCAAGGTAAGCTTTCGCTTCTTCGGGCGAGTTGGTGAAACAGGAGTATCGATATCTTTTACCTCAGTCACGGCTGCTGCTGTACTCTCTTTGTTCTTAACGGTTGCGGGGATCTTCTTTGACTTCTTAGGGCTGCTTTTCGCTCCTGCAGAGACCGAGAACCTCTTGCCAGCAACAGGCTCTCCAGCGACGCAAGATGAAGGTACGCCAGTCTTAGCCAATGTTTCCTGCGCAGGCTGGGATTCCTTCCGCTTTTTCGCACCTTCTTCGTCCTCAAGCTGCTCGATTTGCGCCCGAGCTTGTTCTCCGACCAACTTCAGACCCTCTGTAGGATCGGCAGCAGAAATTTGCCCATTGACGTGGGCCTGCCCTTGAAGTAACTGTGTAATGCCAATCATCAGAGGCTTCTCCGTTCCACCGAGTGCCCAGCTTTCAGTCAAGTCTTCAGGCCATTCTTCGACGAAAAGGCCGACTTCATGCGTCTTACTTAGCGCCATCCAGCTCAGGGAATCCAGTACGCGAGCAACAAGCTGGGTACTCTGAGCAAGCATATCGTAATCTTTTTTGGAGCAACTTTTGTCCTCCTTTTGCAAATAGCTCAGACTAGTCTTTATAGTATTGCAGACATCTTGCCAACTGAAACCAGTCCAAGTGAAATTACTCTGTCTGAGATTCTTTATCAGATCATGCCGAGCCTTTTGATTGTTCTTATTGAAGAGGTAATCAGCGCCGGTTCGTTCACTAGTGATAGCATTTGACCTAAGAACTTGGATAAATAAGTTCGCTGTCATCTTGTCATAGAATGAAGGCTCCAGATACACAACACGATGTACCATTGGAGGAAGGACGATATCCCTTTCCACATCTTCTGGTCGAGTCTTAACAATCATTCCTTCTAGTGTTTGCTTCAGACAAGCCGAGAATCCAGAATAGGTGCGGCGATCATGATGCTCGTGTCGATAGAAATAATCTTCCCAGTTCGACTTCCCTTCCGTCGTGGAGTTACACCAGGGTCGGACCTTCAGGAAGTGGGTTGCAAGAGTACCAAGACTCTTCACAGCCCCTGTAGTATCTTCTTGTGCACTGAAGAGCTTCCGCTGCTCTACGGCTAGCTCACGCATTAATCCAGGGTCAATTCCCTCCGTATCATCAGCTGTAGATAAGTCTACTTCAACACCAACTAAGTCTTTAGCAGGGGTACCGGAGACAACCCATCGGCGTTCAGCTTGAAGCTGTTTGGCGACAAGCACTGCATTTGCGTTGGAAGAGGAGAAATTGTGCCCTTCATCGATAATGATACGAAGCCAGTGGAGATCTCGAAGCGGGGAATGATAGAGGCCATCTTGTGAGCAACTACAGTCCCGCATCCGGGTCGCACCAACGTAGGGACACTGGCACTGGTTGGCTGGGCCTCTAGACGGACGACGTCCATGCTTATCTGCCCCATCTAGAATTTCTTGTTCGAACCGGCTGCGACTGAATAAGACAATATCATATTTCGCCAACTCAGTCGCCCGAGGTAGCTCTGCCTTAGAATCCATAACTAGAACATTGAGGCCTCCTTCTGCCACATGTTTCTTGATCTCTAACTGCCACTGATGAAGCTGGCCCGTACAGTCAGACTTGTCTTCTATACCAAAAGTCACGAGTACTTACAAGATTCCGTGGAACCACAATAATTGTGCCGCTGCATATAACGAGCTTCCGAGGTGGAGATGTGAATGCAGTACGACTATTTCGAGACGGTTCGATATAGATGAAGTAACGTGGGACAGCGTTTTTAAGTTCAGTTTCACATCGCTCCATGTAATCCCCCGTTTCCTCTTCACGCCTCCTAAAGTAGGCTTTCCAAGGAATAGCATTCCGAGTAATCGTGGCAGCGGCCATACTTGATAATGTTCCGATCTTCTTTCGTACGGGTGGCGGTTCCTCATACTCCGGTGGGATTTGAGGGAGATGAAATCTAGTTGTCAGAATGACAGCTAGGCAAATAACGGTTTTTCCCAAGCCCTGCCAAGTCAGCTTCAATTAACATCACCACCACATACTCTACATACCATAGTCTCAGAGAGTATACCGCCACGATTTGACTCGTAGTACCGTGGCATTTTAAGAAAGTAACTGTCCCTGGCTCCATAGTAGAATTTTTGGCCGTCTGGTGAACGCCTTGCCTCAAGGCGTGGATCAAGCTGAAGTTGCGGAGCCGCTTCCCGCTGAATCATCAGGGCAGCAGACCGAGCTTGGTAAGGATAGAGCTTCGTTTTCAGACCCATCAGAGGTTCGGGAGCATCTGAAGCGATAGAAGAGGCAGAATCTAGTAACTCCTGGACAGCTTGGCGCGTGTATCGGTTTCTTATATTCTCCGGGGATGGATCTGGAGACGGAAGTTTATTAAAAAGGTAGAAGAGAGAGTATTCTTCGGCGCTTGCCCATTGGTCGAACTTTTGCTGTTTTCCTTGATCGCAGCGGCCGTACCACGTCACCGGATTAACGTCGATATTCCTTAGTAGCTCTTGTAAGGCTGCTTTAAGACGTTTGCTGCGGCGGTCGATGAAGAGTCGTCCTACATCATGGGCAAGTAGATATATCCTGAAAATGCTACCATTAGGCGCGCTAGGAATCTGGGTTCGAAATAAGAACATCCGAATCCACCCTGCATGTAATAGTTCGACGACATTATTTCCAAGGGCAGATTCTTGTTCAGTAGTTAGAGGAGGATAGCACACCTCGGCCCAACTCCATTCCGAAGCCCAAGCGAGCGAGTAGTAGGTTTCAAAGGAATAGCCTTCAAAAGAGTCATCAAGACAAAGACATCCTAAACCGATATAGTTCAAAAGGCTTAGTCTGATTGCTGAGCAAGCTGATGTTGCAGGGGTGGATGGCTGCGTCGCAGAGGCAGATGCGCATGACGATGTGAGTTCATTAGACGAAATTGGAAGGTCTTGTTCATACTGCTCTGAATGAGAATCCCGAAAGTGGCTTGGAACCTCAGCTGATGCCCACGGTGAGGTTGTCACCTGAGGTTGAACGCAGGTCATGATATCAAGGGGCAATAAATACTGAACAGCGAGAGTATTCTTATATAGAAGGAACGGATGGATGAATCGACCCAGTGGAGGTGAGGCAACAGGACCAGTGCGTCTCGAGTTTCTGCAGATTGTTCGGAGATAAAATTCTTGGCACCACAACATTCACCTGCCTTGGTCGTTTCTGCCAACGACTCGAAAGAATTAAGCTGCCAAGCTATTGACAAGTGACCAACATGACTTCCACCGCAAGTCGACAGATGAAGCATGAACCGGAGTTGTTGAGCAGCTCGATCGTGATCCCTACACCAAAAGACCCTTGGTCGTTCATGACTTTGATGGCAGATATCTTGCGGCTGTAAGAGCTATTTGCGTCCATACATCAATTTCATCTGACTCTTTTTTAACGATGGGACCAGTCCGGATGAGACTCTTGCTATGGCATTTATTTATGTTAACCGCTTCCACAAATTTACACGCTCTACGGAAGCAGCCCCAGCTTTAGACTTTAACGTTAGTTGTCCTTTAAGCGAACGTATGCAGCACTAACTATCAACATACGCGTACTAGACTCTTGCGCTAGCATCTCTCTCCCTCGCTTCGAAGAGTTCTGAAGCACCTCGCCGATTGCGTGAATTTCTGCTTTCTGCATGGCGTCTCGTTCAGTCAAACAACCCTTCCGCAAAACCGTTGGCCTTTCCCTCTTCTCTCTACGATAGTCTCCGTGCCACTCTTGTCCAAGCTGAGTTAATACTTCTTCGTATTTTGAAATTTGAGTTGCGCCTTGCGCTCCCATTAGACTTCCTTTCGCGCTACCTTGACCGGACGATCGGCGAGGTCAATGCGGGCGGAGGAGGTTGGGGTGGTACGGAAGATTATGATGGACATAGGAAGGAATATAGAGATGAGTACCAGATGATAGATCTAATGGATACTCGGCTAGGTAGATCGTGCAGGCTGAAAGCTATAGATGCGTACGTTATCCATTTATAACACATGGCTGTAGTGAGCTGATCCGTACTATTAGATGTAAAAACTATCAGCTGTCTAATTTTTTCCCTGCCAGAGTGCTTGCTGTGGCTTGTACGTATGTCACCTTCCAAGACTACGGACTTGATATTGGGAGTGATAAGAGCATTTGGCTGGATGAAGTGACAAGCGGGAAAGTCGATATGGAAGATTTTGACGAAGTGGTAAATATTTTAGGTTCATAAAAAAGGTGCCGCTGGAAAGCTTGCTCTTATGAGTGAGTTTTTACATTTCATCTCATGCACTCGTCACCCGCTTAGTATCTTTCTCGCCTTGTATTACAGCAATACTTAGACATCTAAACAACCAAGCAGGTTTAGGGATGCTGCAGCCACTTCCTAAATACTAGGGTCTGACCAAATGTTTCGGATTTACCCAGTCAACATTCCCAAACGTACCAAGAGCTCAACTCAACCCCGAAAAGTGTACCTCGGAGGCCTCTTTTCCTTTCCACTCTTATTCTAGGGGTTTTGGCTTTATATTTTATCATTCGTACTTTTTGGTAAATGCTAAAGTAGAAGACCTGCTGCACATCGGATCTTAATTTGCCGACCGAGTGAGCCTAAATACCACCAGCAGGTTCGGTAAGCTGGGGCGATTTTCAGGCGACAACGACCAACCAGTAAATCAGCCCTACAACTGTTTCTTTGGGCGATGAACTGCGCTGCCGCCCCGGGATACCATTCGTGACGGAAGGAATAATAAAATAAGTCTTCGAGGCACAGCACTTACATGCGTCAGCCTCCTTCCCCCGCCTATCACCCAAGAGGAAAAGTTAGTGCAGACCTCAAACACGCATTTCCACGTCAAGTCAGCTTTCCATTGTCGGCAAGCATCTTTTCACCACATCAGCCACATCAGCATAGTTTCTTGATTCTTTCACTTTCCAATGTCTCAAGTGCGCTATTATCCTTCTTGTCCCTAGTATCTGACGTAATATCTCATTTCTAGTTTCATCAGATGCTGTGAAGCAATTTCTAAACATCATTCGTTCTTTTCTTCCTCAAGGGCCACATTTAGTTTACCACGGACCTGACGATCTTGCTTATTGAGCTACTAAACAGTAGGATCTTTCTTTTTACAAACATTCTATCTTTAACATCCCAAAGGCAGCTTGGCGCCATCATATTCGGCAACCACAGCCATGCCGTCTATAGCCTAATACGATTATTTTGCTATGTATAAAAGTTAGCCTTCCTCCCAACCCGCAGCAAGAACCATCAAAGCCGTTTATTCTATATCTCCTCCCTCCTACATCCCTTATATCCTCTATATAATCTTTCAAAATCTCTCGCAATGTATCTCACTACGACTCTCTTCTCCGCTCTCACTCTATCCCTTACAGCCAGCTCCTCGCTCCTCCCCGCCGACACCCACAAACGCGCGACCGACTACTCGGGCCAGGAAACACAACTAACCTTCTTCGGCTACCCCGATAACTGCGACTCGACTGGGTGCTACTACTCAGAAACGGCATACCAATGCAGCAACCCTGACGGGTCATCGCGCAACGGTGCCCAAGGCGACGGCTCGTATAACAACCCGCTCTCGGTAGCCTTCCAGCCGGGCGGCAACTTCCAGCAATGCGGGATTATCTATATTGCGTATTTGCAGAAGTTCGGGATTTTGGATGGCCTGTGCGCCAGCTGTGATACGAACCATTTGGATATCTGGATCGACAGTAGCTGTAGTGATGATGCAAGCAATGTGTGTAGTTGCGAGGATTCATTGACGCCGGGTTCGGATCAGTACGTTCCCCCTTCACCCCTCGTACCTTCTCTTATTCCCTATCCTCCACACTCTCTCCTTTTCTGAATCTCTCTACGCGAAGCTTGACATACTATCCGTCCTTCCTATACCTTGATGCTAATGCGATGACTTAGATACATCTACTACGGTATTGCAACCAACGACCCAAGCGTCCTCAACGTCGACTCCTCCCCGCTCTACGACAGCAGCTCGCAGACGTGTACCGGTCATGTGTACAACCAGAAGCGGGAGAAGCGCGACGAGGCGGGCGAGGCGCAAAGCCTGGTGCTGAAGAGCAACGGCTTGATTCCACGCGAGCTGCTTAGGAAGCGCCAGACGGGAGCTTGTGCGGAGAATAGCTGCCAGTGTCCGTCATGTTAGTGGAATGGAAGGTGCAGAGGGTTTAGACTGGGTAGAAGTTATTTGCAGGCGATGGTGGAGCCAGAAAGCTGTTCAAGTTCTGTTTTCACACCTCTTTAGCACCAGTCACAAAGCTGTCGTCCCTTAGACTTCAAAGTAATTCAAGATTCCGCTAGGTACATTGTCTCCTCTTCATACCTGCAGTTCCAAGTATACTACCACATTTCTTACTAAATAAAAAGCCCTTCAAATCTTCTGCGAGTATTCCGGTTACCTTCCAGGCCTCGTCCACTCCGTAGTTTGCTCCGCAGTCACACAGTCAACATATAAAAGCTTGGCACACTGATGTTTATGAGCTTTGGTCAGGGATCGTCCTGCGGACTATCCTGTAGACCTATAGAGACAAGGAGTTAGTCAACGATTAAGATGCGAATATGATTCGTGACTAAAGATTCCCTAGGGATAATGGTGTGAATAGGGGACGATCAACCAAATTACTTGACACTTGCCGAAAAAGTCAACCACTCCATTATATTCTTTAATTATAGTCCTGCTGCTCTTGTTGTAACTTGAGTATTTACCTTTGGTCTGCGCCTGATCATCCCTGAGACACCAATATCGGTCGTCGTGTAGGCCGCTGAGATCCGTTATCCAGGGGTCGACCAGCTGATGGCACGCAATTACTTCTAGTCTGAAAGTACATCTGAGAAACTATGACGACCTAAGCCAGTCCAGGATTGAGCTTTGTGTCTAAGCTAAAGCCTCAATGTTCTAGCTGAATGCCGTGTGGCCACAGATAACGGTGTGTTGAGGGGCTGCAATATGGTCGACATTTACGTCATTAATGCCTCTTAGCCCCTGCCATTGCGATCCCAAGATTAATTGACTTATTCGCGCCTCCCAATTCGATTTCTGCAGATTATGGCCTTCATACACCGCATCTATGAACATGTTATCAGTGATCTTTTTGGACTGGAGTGGAGTGAATTTGACCTTAAATCCCTTGTAGTTTAGCTCATTCCTAAACAGGACTAACGCTTGCCTATCAAGGCTAGCAGTTCAGTCCAATCCAACTTTAACCCAGTCCAAAAAGATCACTCCAGACGAGACCAGATACAGTTTGTCAGTGGATCCCTCTGTCGGGGCATAGATAACACATGACGGAATGAAGATTATGTAGGTAGTGTAGAATGAATAAGACGGTAGACAAAGAATGGGTAGCTATTCCGAAATGATGCCGCTGCAGCAGCAAGCTGTTAGATTGTTGCAGCCGAAGTAGGTAACAAAAGTAAGTGATAGAACCGCACTATCGGAGAGAAAACGCGAGTGAGGATAATATATGTCCAGGGCTGGCTAGTCTCGTGTGCACAGCTACGCAATGGTGAATCAACTAACCTCGCCTAAAATTGGCTAATGTCTGAACTAGCAGGGCTCTAAGGCTGATGTGGAATGTAGAGTATAAAACCATGATTGCTTTAAAACTGACCTAAAGAATGGAAAGATATGATGATGGGCCCGAATGCTGTATAATGAATGTCTAGATCAATGAACACAATTAGCAAGAAGAGATGACCAAAAAGCATAAGACATCTAAACGGCTAAAAAATAATACATCCTGAGGAGATCAACAACTAGCCAAACCGACGGGTATAAATGACCCAAAGCCCCTCAAACAAAACTCCCTCTAGTTGTACAATTATGAAACTATCACCACGAGCCGCAAAGAGCCCAGCTTAGCAACCACCTCCAACAGCAGCACCAGCTGAAGCCCCAGCAGAAGCCGCATTATTCCTCCTCTGCCTCCTCTCCTTCTCCGCCACCGCTATGAAGCTCACCACAATCTGATTGACAAACCGCTGATCCAGCCCATCTATCAGAATACTCAGCCGGCCCTCCTTTGACATGGACGCTAATCGCGTGTACGCAGCATACACGTTCCCAGCCGTATCCTCGAGCTTCAGACTCCCGCCTGCCATCAGCGATGCGCCGTAGTCGTGCGTGCCATTCCAGAAAAACTGCTTGACGGGTTGGTGCACCCCGACGGCGACTTGCTCCGCGCTGCCAGCGAGTTCGGGGCCCGCGGGCAGCACGACGGCATGCCGCCGCGTGAACAAGCCGTCGCGCGTCATCTCGACGCGCTGGTTCCCTTCGAAGACTAGCTCGATGTAGTTGGGCCACCGGTGGAAGACTATCGTACCGACGGTCGGGCCTGAGGCGCCGCCGCGCCGCACGACTAGGTCCGCGAAGCCGGTGCGGTAGTCGACGAAGTAGGCGTCGGTGCGTTTGTCGGGGAACTTGAATGTCACGCTTTTGCGGCCTGTGAAGCCACTTTCGGCGTATAGATGGAATTGGGTTGCGACGGTTTTGGGACCCTGGTTAGTGGATACTGTAGGGCCGGCTTGCTTGGGGTAGCCAGACTGAGGGTTGGCTTGTGTGGACGATGGACCTATGGTAGAATATGAAGGTGGCCTAGATAGGCCAGCTTTCGCAGGATATGGCGGTGCTGCTGCCATAGTTGTAGGTGTATGATTTTCAAATCAAAGAGAATAATATTATTTATACTTCCGTCACGCAAAATTTCGAGGGATTTAGTCAGTCGGTCTAGTTAGTAATGAGAAAGTGTCCTCTTCTTAAATGTGAGTGCCCTCACGGTCCGTTGTCTGGGGTGCGCTACGTTCAAATGTCATACTTGTGCGCATAGCCATTTGTCTGGCGCTCTGATCTCGAGTTAGCCTTGCTATGGTCAGCCTTGTCTAGTCAGCCTTGCCATTTTTAGGCGCATCCTGCGACCGTAGCACTAGCAGGATGGTATTTAAGTGCTGTGCCGGGGTGGCAGCTTGGTGGCAGTGTTTTCGAAGGGTTCAGGCAGAGTCGATCGTTTAGAACCATGGGCTAGGTCTAATTGGGTTAGATTGTATAGCGACAGCTAAGCATTCGAATCTATCACAGTGAATTCAGTAACTTTAGCAAAATCCGGTTTATTATTGGAGATCTACTAAAAGGCTTCCTAGTAGATTCAAGTTTCTTGGAAAGGCACAGTCAATCCGACCCACGCGTAGCGGTAGGCTTAAAAACAGCAGGTAAGTAAGTTTTAGAGAAAATGCTTCTGAACAGACCGCTTTGTCAAGGCTCAATTCAACTGCGAAGGATCTATGAAAAATTTCCCCACCTCTGTGCTAATCCAATTTCTTCTTTTCAACAACTCTAGATGGAATCATATTCCGGATTCACCCATCCGGGTAGCCCGGCCCATGCTCTCGACTTGGGACCAAAACAATGAATACACACTAGCGTCGGTACGCAAAACCTGAACGTAATGATCCCCTGGACGGCAAACGTCCATGTGTAGCCTTTTGAGCTTAACCAAGGGGTAATGAAGAATGGATTAGTGAAAGCACTTAAATTTAACGTGACAGCGTAAAAAGTGACTATTGACATTGACTGCAAGGGGTAGCAGTCTACAATATAGCTTACGATTGCTGTTTCCCATCTGTATTCTGGCAGAAAAGAGGAAAAAAAGCAACTTGGCCTACAATCCAGTGGTATGCCCTATCAATGCTTATCCCCCAAAGTATCAAGCCAATGGCGCTGAGAGTTGCCGCTGGATATGTGAGCCATAATCTCATCGCAGGTAACCTTGCTCCCTTGTTTTTCTTAGTGAACTTGAGGGTAAGCCAGTCGACCGGAGAAAAGCAACTCGGAAAACAACGTCCCTAGGGTAAGGCCGATGAATAGCGGGCCTTGTATTTGCAGCGAATACTGAGTGTAGGCAGAGGGTATGAAGGTGATGATCGAGAGGAACCACCAATACTATCCGAAGCAGAAGGTCCATACTGCGAAAAAGACAGTAAGAAATTTAAAAGTTTGGATAAAGCGAAGGATAGAGTCTCAGGGTTTTGGATGTCGCATGCCTGGGGCGGGCTTTATATTTAGGAATGCGAGCATTTCCGCACGCTTCAAGGCCACTTCCGTTGCGACGCTTGGTCGACGAGCCGTCTTCTCAATATCTGCTGCGCCAGCAATGATGCCGTCCGCATAGGGAAATAGCCGAAGAATTCTGTTACGTGAGTGAAGTGTCTTCCGAAGGAAGAATACTTCTACGATGAGAATAGCAAAGAGAATAGCCGTCAGCCAACTAATCCAGAAATGATTCACCAAGTCCAGGAATCCTCCGATCAGCAGTCCAACCAGAAGACCCATATCAATTGCTAATACCCACAAGCCCACCTTCAGTCCACGCTGATGTTCATAAAATGTGTCGCTAATGATAGCTAGGCCCACTGTGGCTCCTGGGCTCACGCCCAAACCTTGGAAAAATCGCGCCGCCACGTACCCGCCGTAGTTAGGCACTTTGGTTGTGCCTACTATAGCGACGAAGGCGATGACCGTCCCAATCATGAATATTATACGGCGCCCGTATATGTCGGACAGAAACGACCATATCAAAGGGCCTACTGCGAGGCCAAGAGCGGGAATGGCGACGGTCCAATTGACTTCACCAACACTGATACCGTATTGTTCTTGGATCTCCGGGAAGGAAGGAAGGTGGTGGTGGTAATATGGGTGAACATAAAATAGCTGGCCTAGGTAAGTTTATGTCGTGTGATGGGTCAAGGAAGGTGTGCTATGGAGCTTACAGAGCCATTGCTGTCGACAGAACCCCATTTTTCCTTCCGGTACTCCAGTTTAAAGGATCAGGCGGATCGTTCGTAGGTTGCGGATGTAGTTTGACCCCATCCTTTAGGAGCACGAGGATATCTTCGGATTCTAGTATTTGAGGGGTGCTGTTGCCATGATTATACGTTCCCTGAGCACCTGTTCTCCTGGCCTGTTCTTCTCGTCGAAAGTCTACTCCTGTTTAATATCTAATACAAGCTCATTAAGAGGGTCCTGCCTGCTAAGTCTTTCATCTTAACAAACCTCCGGTCACAGGCCGGAACAGGTAGTAACGGACGATACAAACAAATGAAAAGGAGCAGGTATACTGGACCATTTAAAAGGCTCCATCCTGATTTGCGAAACTAGGATTCCTGCAAATGTAAGTTATGCTAAAATCCTTTGAGGCATTGCTCATAGGAAAAGAAACTTGGGCACGCAGCAGATAGTGATGAACCGCTTGTTGAAAGAAGTTCTGGCTCGCTATGTTTTGGAGGTTCCATCAAGTGTCTATGCCGAGCTAGGCAGCGGTCCATATAGCGAGAGCATAGAAAGATACAGTCGCTTGCACAATCGGCTTCCGGTTTTTTGCACACCGCTGAACTTTGTCTCTGCATACGACCTGCAGCGCTTGGCATACGCTTTACCTAATTGACCTTGGCTTGAGCAGTGTAACGTTGCCTACGCCCTTATAGCCTCCAGTCGACACCACTTCCCTGATTTGCTGATGCGCTGGCCAGCTGACCACGTTATCGATTGTTCTGTGCCGTCAAGCCAGGTACTTGACATGTTGGCAAGCTCTGTTCAGGTTGTCTTTCAAGTTACCTTTGGATTCCGACACGTTTGTTGCCTCTTCATCCACGCACGCGCAATAAGATCAGCATAGCCACCTCAGCTTGCTCACCTTCAACAGGTGCTATTGCTGACATCCCGCTTAGTTGTGTCCGAAACAAGATTCGTATCTCAAACTCTCCCCTTGCGAGTGAATATTCGGGAGGAATTTGACACCTTTGTCGCTCTCAGTCATTCCACAAGCCTGCTTCCCCACTGGCCAACGGACGGGCTTTCCTCAATTTCTAAGGAGTGAAGAACAGCTGAAGAGCAGCGTCTTGCCCTTCCACTCTGTTCTTGATTGCTGTAGCGACACTCCTCGTAATTTCGAAGTTAGTGAACTGTAGGATCTACTAGAAGCTGCTGCGATGTCCAGTCTTCAGACACGGTCGCACGGTGACTACACGGTGGGATGGATTTGCGCCTTGCCGACGGAGATGGCGGCAGCTCAGGGTATGCTGGACGAACGTCATGCGGTTCTGCCACCTCGCACACAAGATAACAACAACTACGCCTTCGGTCGCATTGGAGATCACAATGTTGTTGTCGCATGTCTACCATCAGGAGTGATGGGTACAATATCAGCGGCTAGAGTGGCTAATCAGATGCTCTCCACTTTCACTGGACTGAGATTCGGGCTAATGGTGGGGATTGGAGGTGGGGTACCTAGCGAGGAACATGACATTCGGCTTGGGGATGTTGTGGTCAGTAAACCGACTGGGAGTTATGGAGGTGTGATCCAGTATGATTTTGGGAAGACTGTGCAAGAAGGGAAATTCATACGGATGGGCTCATTGAACAGACCCCCAGATGTTCTACTCACCGCATTGGCCAACTTAGAGGCGAAACACATGATGGAAGGTCACAAGCTGGCAAGGCATCTACGGGAGATGATGAAGAAGTATCCCAGGATGAATGCTCAGTTTACACACCCAGGCATACAGTATGATACGTTATATAAGGCGGAATACGATCACCCAAGTGGTCGGGTGACATGTGAGCAATGCGAAGGGACCCAATTGGTAGATCGAGAGCCACGTCCTTCAGTGGATCCGTTCATCCATTACGGTCTAATCGCGTCGGGAGATCAGGTGATGAGGCATGGAGCTACTAGGAATAGGCTAAGGGGGGAGCTTAATGTACTCTGCTTTGAAATGGAAGCAGCGGGATTGATGGACAGTTTCCCGTGTCTCGTCATCCGAGGGGTATGCGACTATGCGGATTCGCACAAAAATAAACGCTGGCAACGGTATGCTGCAGCTACAGCGGCTGCTTATGCGAAGGATCTTCTTAATATTATCCCGGGAAATCAAGTTGCGAGCACACGTACTGCGATAGAAGCGACGGAGAAGAATAAGTCAAACTCGAGAGACAAGCCCGACGGCCAGAACTTACATCAGCACCAAAAGTCTAATCAGCATCAGCAAATTAATCATTTTTCGGGCAATTTCAACACATCCGGCGGGAAAGCTTTCTACGGCGGCACATTCAACTCTGGAGGAGGACCGATGAGTTTCTAACGTTGATGCTCTTGGGAATCTGTGAAGTCGTGGTTGCTGCACCACAAGAAATGAGTGCTCGCTTCTGCCCATTTAAAAATTACAAAAATATGTAAATTAATGCTTTCTATATATGCCTATGCCGTGCTAGATTACGAGTAGCCTCCTACATGATACTGTGCCCGACTTCATCGAAACTGGAAACTGATCCCGATGACCAACAACTTAATAAAACGTTCATAATGACATCCCAGACCCCTGGCAGCGTGATTCACGTGAGTTCTAACGTGATCGGGGCTGGGCACGCCGAGATTATTAACCGCCCGCTAGTGAAAAGGTAAAGCCGGCGCCGCAATGTGATAGATCTCGTCTCACTTCGCCCGTTGGAATTAAGGCATGCTAGACCTCTAAATATGAGCCAGCAGAGGAACGACTATGGCTCTATTCAAGGGGGGACAGTCCTAGCTGGCGTGGTCCTCAACACGGACGGAGGACCTGTAATCATCGGCGGTACGCAACCCCCGAGCTATTTAAGGGATGGGCCTCACTTTCCTCCGAAACTGACTAATAGCGAAGGCTCCAGCCACTCTAGGGACGATCAATGTCTGCGCGATCTAAGGGGGATCACCGATCCTGAGACGACAAGGTCAGAATTGAGTGGAGTAAAGATGATCTCCTCAGAGAGCAAATAAGCAGGATATGGTGATAACGTTAAGCACAGAAGCTAAGTTGTTAGCCCTATTACAGACAGCAAAGGAAACTATCTTTATTAGTAGGCTGTTTAAAGTAATAACGTTACACCTAAACAAGCCCTTAATTATTAACTGCGATAATACTTAGATACTCCAACTAATTATAGAAGATACGGCAAAGCTAATTATAAAGCTCCAATACATCAACATTTATTAACACTGGCTACGTCAGGAATACATAATAAGACAAGTACTATTTTAATAGATAGTAACGAAGGAGATAATCGCCAATAGACTTATAAAGGCCCTGCCTAAGCAGAGGTTTTAAAGCTTCGTTAATATAATCGGAATGGTGGATATTAAGGAGCAGCTAAATAAGAAGAAGTAACTGGAGGACCTAAGGGACAATATTAGAGTAAGACGGAAGGATTTAGATGAGATTACGGTTCAATTAACTCATTAACGGACACGAGAAGGTAGTTAGCTTTAACCTTAAAGAGCTTAAAGCTAAGGGAGTATGTTAGATAATCTGTATTCTCTAAAGGCGTGGGTCACGTGCACGAGTCATATGCACGGAGCCCGTGCACTGTAAAGTCTCTTCATAGCTTAAAGCCCTAGGGGCTTATTAAGAACGATTAAGTTAAGATTATTAATCAATCAACCTATTTTATTAATGAACTGCTTAATACGCACTTTGTGACAAACTTACTATACCGTTTAGTAACTAGAGAAATAGTATGCTATATAAGACAACTAGGGGGCTATTAGGTACTAATGTATAGAGAGCCTATAAAGACCCTAGATTTAACTAATTAATCAACCTTCTTAATAGGAAGATATTAGCTAAGCTAAATGGCCCGTAAACCAGTCGGAGCTATAGCTATAAAATGGTATAAAATACTCGGCCATGTAGGACCTACTGCTATTAAGCAGCTTCCTAAGCACGTTATTGGCGTAGAGCTGACTAAATTAACTACTAAACGAGCACCGCTTAAAATTGAATATAAAACTTGCTTACTAGCAAAGTATACGCAGCAGATCTCTTAAAGACGAGAGCATAAATATCTAGCTACTTAACCATTAAACGGCTAGTATTTAATATTATTAATATTAGAGAACGAGGATATAACGGCGATAGATATATTATGCATTTCTACTATATATATTCTAAATTTAACTTTATCTATACCTCTAAGAATAAGGATAAAGCTACTATCATACCTACTATTTATAAGACCCACTAATTAATCAAAATACAATTCTACTAAGACGCTGTCTTCTTCTGGAGCGATAATAAACGAGCTTTTAGACAGATAGGAGACACCCTATAAGTATGGTGTGCAGATAAGGGCATTACCTTTAAATGTCGAGCACCATATACTAATAAACAAAATAGTAAAGTAGAAAGATCTAGATAAACCCTAATAGAACAATTAAGGTCTATATAGCTAGAAGTATTCTTACCCCCTTTTTTAGGACTAGAGGCTTTCCTTACTACTAAATATGCTCTTAATCGAACACTAAATAAGCAACTAGGGTGGAAAATTCCGTACGAGATTACCTACGGCAAGATACTATTACTTACCTATATACACAAATACGGTTATAAGACCTATATACTAAACAAATAGGTTAAAAAGGGAGACAAGCTAGCTCCTTATGCATTAATTGGACACCTAGTTGGCTATAATTTAACTAATATCTACCAAATCTGGATTCTAAGCCTCTATAAAGTTATTTAAACTAGAGACGTCATATTTAACAAGACCTTATTCTATAACCCTAAGGGTTAGAATATTAACTACCTACTAAGGGATGTATTAAAAGACACTATACAGGAGATTAGTCTACTAGAACCTCTTAAAGATAAATTTAAGAACAAATATATCCTATATAGACCTACCTTAAATATAGATTAAACGACTACCCCTATATTAAACGATTCAGCAGAGCTTCCTATAAAGGATATTAAGCAGTTACCAACTCTAGGTAGGACGGTATTACTAGAAAAAAGCACTATACTAGGAGGACTTTAAGACGATATCTTAGATATAATTAAAACAGGTCCTACCTAGCCAAGCAGTTTACTAGAACTGTTAAATACAGCACTACGAGCTAATAAAGTCTTGGCTAAACCTTCTACCAACCTTATCCTACTAGAAGGATTAAAACGAGCTCGACGTTAAGTATATGTAACAGCACTAGCCAATCTATCTACCCTATTTGGTTACTACGCTAGCTTTACTATAGGACTAGTAAAGGACATTAGCTAAACTAGATCCTTATCTCTATATTAGGACAATCTTCCTCCTAAACTAAAGAACTTTAAAGAGTTAAGGAAGTATCCTTTAACTACTAGTTTTTAAAAAGCTATAGAAAAAGAATATAACAACCTTAAACGCTAAGGGATATTCAAATCTATACTAAAAGAAGAAGCAAGCAATAAGTAGATCCTTCTACTAAAATGGGTCTTCAAATATAAGTTTAACAGCGACGGTTATCTTTAAAAGCTAAAGGCTTAACTATGCTCCGCGGAGACCTATAGATCACCAAGAAAGAGACCTATGCAGCTACCCTAGCTGCTTAAATATTCCGTGCCCTTATAGCTATAGCAGCTGCATTTAATTTAGAAATTCAACAGTATAACGCCGTAAACGTATTTATAAATGCTAAGCTAGCTAAGCTAATCTACTGCTACTACCTAGAAGGATTTAATTAAAATGGACAAGTTCTAAAGCTACTTATGGCGCTCTACGGATTAAAAATCTTACCACTACTTTAGTATAAAGAGCTTACTAGTACTCTAGCTAAATTTGGATTAAAACCTATCCTAGGCACTAACTGCCTATACACCAATAGACGACTTATTATATTCTTTTACGTAGATAATATTGCCGTTCTATTTACTAAAAAGGACCTTCTATAACTTAAAGAATTTAAAGCTAAGCTTCTACAACGATATAAGATCCGTACACTAGGAGACCTGTAGTAGTTCCTAGGAATTCAAATCGAACGAGACCGAGTAAGTAGAAAGCTCTGGCTTTGCTAAGATTCCTATATTAAAAAGATAGCTAATTAATTTAATATTTAACTACTAGAAAGATTTCCTAAATTACCCCTTTCTACCAAAGAACTAGTTCCGTCTAACTAGCAGATAAATCCTTAAAGGACACTAGCCTACTAGCAGCGGGTTAGTTCTCTTACATACCTTACCGCATTTAGAAGACCTAATACTACCAAGTCGCATTCTAAACTGGCCGAATTTCTCACTAATCTAAATTAAAAGCACCTTAATATAGCAAACCAAGCAATTACCTATTGCCTTAGAACAAAATCTACAGCTATTAAATACTCTAGCGAAGTATTTGGAGCCCGCGTCTACTTTAGAAACCCTAAAGGAGAAGATATTACCTTTTATAGAGCATCTAACGCAGTATTTGCGGACAATAGAGAGACTAGACGGAGCTTTTAAGGATACCTATTTATGCTATTTGGAGGACTAATCAACTAGAAGGCGACCTTATAGCGATCTATTACTTAATTAACTACTAAAGCGGAGCTTCTCTCCCTATCTACGGCTGCTGTTAAGATTATTTAGTGGTAGCGTTTCTTTAAGGCAATTGGCTTCAATTTAGAGCGCGAATTTACCCTACTCTACGACAATATATAGACTATCCGATTACTAAGACAGGATACACTAAAACTGGACACTAAGCTTCGATATATCAATGTCTATTAGCACTGGCTGAGATAGGAAGTCCAAGACAAAAAGATTAACGTCCGGTGGGTCCCTATAGACAAGATGCTTGCCAACGGCCTTACTAAGATCCTACCCCGTTAAAGGCACGAGGTATAGATTAAGTAGTTAAATTTGGTAGATATTCGATATTAAATTGCTACTACATTATCTAGCAAAGACTCTTAAATATTACACTATCCGTTTACTAAATTTTATATAATATTTCCTATTCTGGTATAGCTTCTACCTTTATTTTATATTCTACAGCTTTAACTACACCGTTAAATCTAGGGGGGTGTATAATAGTCTACTAGCACTGTGCTAAGACACAAAATCGCCGCTTAGAAGGCTCTAAGACATTATTAACGCCATCCTATATATTGCTTGCAGATTAATATTACTTGCAGATTACTATTACCCCATTATATCTTATTACCTTTACCTTCTTCGTGTATATATAGAGGCTCTAGAGCTATATTTATAATCAAGTCGCTTATTTAATTCCCTATACTGTAAAGCTTATAATATTGCTAATATCCTTATAGCTTTATCCCCGCACTATCTCCCCTACTAAGACCCTTCCTCCCCCTAGAACTCCCACTTATAGTAATATACGTAGCCATAAAGGCACCTACTCTATTGCTGCTCCTCCTACTCTTTTACTAATTCCTAGTACGCCTAGTGCTACTTCTAATACTACTATTACTCCTACTAGCACAGAAAATATTAGAGTATATTTAGCAATTGCTATTTCTATACGCGTTAATATAGTTTATAAACGGGTAGCTAAGGTAGTAAAAGATGTTTAGGCTATAGATTACTAGTTAAGTAAGCTTAAAGGTTCTCTAAGTAAGATAAAGGATAAGCTTATATTTATAAGGCGTAGTATTACTACACTTATATATAATACTAGGTTACTAGATATAGAACTTAAGTAGATATAGGTTAGCTGTTGCTATAGATTAGCTATTATTATAGGTTTAGAGTAATAAAATAGTAACTCTTATCTCTTTACTACTATATATATAGGAATTAAGTCTCTGCTTTATATTTAATAAATATACTTAATTAATATTATAATATCCGCATAAGCTAAAATAATAATATCTATATAAACTAAGATAAAGATATTTATATCCACGTACCGTTAATACTTACTGGGGTGAGTTACTATAGCAGCATTTATTTATTAGTAAGCTAATTTAATAAAATCGGTAGTATAGATATTTACCTTTAATTAACCTCTATACCTCTTCTTCCTCTACTAACCTTCTATCTTATAGTACCGCACTATAAACTTTATTATTATTATTTTATATACTATCCTTTAGAAAGCTACTATCTATAATGCCTATATTTATATCTATAAACGATATTAATGCGAATAATAGTAACTAGGTAGTTAAGGAACTTAATATACGTAACGTTAATAATAAGGAGTTTAATACTATTAAGCACGCTATAGCTATTATTACTAGGCCTTTAGATTCTATTCCTAAAGAGTAAGCCTTTTAATACTAAATTGTACCTATAGCTAATATAATTTTAGTAAATATATACTAAAGCGCTCTTTATAGGGTTTAGTAGATGATAATAATAAGGATAGAGCGAAATCCGCTAAAAACCCGCTCACCTTTTTACTAGATACCTTTCTACTACCTATATCTTTACCGTAGGCTACTTTACTATCTGCTACTTTACTATCCGTCTCCCTACTACTACTACCTAATACTTCTAAAAAGAGGCTTAATAAGGGTCGTTTACCTTCTTTTCTTAGAAAGCGGGCTAAAAAGGCTACTAATATAAATATAAAGCTTAAGATAGCTATTAAATTATATATATTAGCTATACTATTTTAGCGTCTTATCTACTAATTTACCTCTTATAGTAACCTAAATACTATATATAAAGTTCCTTTAAATAGCGAATCTTTAGATAGCGATAAAGATAAAGACCTTAATAACCCTAACTCTCGCAATCTTTACAGCCCTTATAATCTCCGCAGCTCTTATAATATCTATAGTACTATAAATATAAACAAGCGCCTTCCTATCTAAGTGCCGTTAGTAAATAAATAGTATATTTTAAAGGCTAGTGTTTAGGAGAATATAAAGGAAAGTCGCTAGTGGATATTAATATACGTCTAGAATATTAAGGGTAGCTTTAGTAAGCTGCGTAATCCGCTATATACTCTATATAAGAAGTATAGCTATAAATATCGCGTTTATAAGAAGGACTCTAGGCCTTATTTTAGGGGTATATACTTAAGATATTATATAGGTGGTAGGTTATATAGAAAGGTACGTGCTAATAGTATACTATTACTCTATTAGCTAATATATATATAGAATAGTTTACTAAATCCGGAGCCGGTTATACCTTAGAGCAGAAAATATACGAAATTAGCTTTTACTAATAATCTAGCTAAAACGCCTATTAAGAAGGTATAGTATCTACGTATTAATAATACGGATATTTCTAATATCTGCATAGCTTTATTCTCGCACTATCTCCGCCTATACTACTACGCCTCCCCCTATTAAGACCTCCCCCCCCATTAAAACTCCTACTTATAGTAGTACGCACAGCCATAGAGGCACCCGCTCTACCGCCGCTCCTCTAATCCTTTCGCCAATTACTAGCACGCTAGGTGCTGCTATTGCTGCTACCGCTTCTACTAGCACTAGGTCTATTAGGGTATATTTAGTAATCGCTATTTCTATATATATTAATATATTTTATAAACGGGTAACTAATATAGTAAAAGATGTCTAAGCTATAGATTGCCAGTTTAATAAGTTTAAAGATTCTCTAAGTAAGATAAAGGATAAGCTTGCGTTCCTAAGGCGTAGTATTATTGCACTTATATATAATGCTAGGCTACCGGATATCGAATATAGGTAGATATAAGTTAGTTATTACTGCGGGTTAGCTATTATTACTAGTTTATAATAACAAAATAGTAGCTCTTACCTTTTTACTACTATATATATAGGAATTAAGTCTCTACCTTATATTTAATAGATATACTTAATTAATATTATAATATCTATATAAGCTAATATAAAGATATCCGCACAAGCTAAGATAAAGATATTTATATATCTGCACTATAAAATAGCTTACTACTACGTTATATACTACGCACTAAGAAGATTATACGCTAGCTAGAGTTAATATTAATAAAAGGAACTTAATTAATATAAAGATAGAAACGTACTATAAGCCTAAGTATTTAAAGGTCCTTTAGTATATTATCTATAGCCTTATTAAATCCGTCCTTATAAGGGTTATATAGTAAACCGCTAATATAGGATATCTATATATTAAAATCGGTAATACCGCCTTATAAGAGCCGCTCTAATCTAAGTTAAAGAATAGTGGGTGCCTTAAACCTAACGTCTTATATACGCTAACGTATAATCGAATCCTTAGTAATTATATCTATAAGGGACTAGATATTAACTATAGAAGACTTAATTATATAATTAGATATTATCCGCTTACTAAACGCATCCTTAAACTTAGTATAAAGAGGTCTAGTATAGCTTATAGTAAGAACACTCTACCTAAATAGAGAGTCTACTCTAAAGGTCGAGTTTCCGCGTAATTAGAGTAACTCCTTTAGCTAAAGATTTAGTAGTTTATTAAGTCGACCAGCTTTAAAAAAGCTATTTAGCTCTCCGCGATTATTAATTAGCCTATTTATAAGTATAGCCCGCTAAAGTACTAGATTATACGCCTCCGTTATAATTAACCTCTAGAAGTACATTATCTTAGATATATAGTTATTACTCCTTAATCCGGTAAAGTAAAGGTAAAGGCGGGTAATTATACGCTTTAAAAGTTTAATATCCGCATGCTTAATAGCGTATTTTAATACTTTATATATTTTAACCACCTATAGATACTAAATATAATTAAAGAACTCCACGATAATAATCTAAGTAGGCTAGTTTATAGTAGCGGAGCTAGATACTATAAGCAATTAATCTATAATCTAAGAACCTCTGTAAGCGGAGGGGTACAGAGGAATTAATTTATTAGCCTCTTAGCCAACTTTAGAGCTAAAACCCACTATATAGATATCCTTAATATGCTATAGAAACTACTTAGGCGTTAAGGATCCAATATATCTTTTAGCCGCACCTTCTTTATAAATATTAAGCCTACTATAGATATATATTAAGAAGAGCGCAATAATACGGGCATTAAATCTATACAGTACTAGCTCCTTAAGATAGTAAAAGGGAGGACGCTCTATAGGAATATTTCGTCGCCTAAGGTAATTTATATAAGTATAGAGCGTAGAGTACTGCTATATATATTGCTTACCACTAAAGAAAGTCCTTATAATTATATATAGGAAGTTTAACTAAAGGTGCTAGAGACCTAGAATAGGTAGTATCTAACAGTAGCTATTATATATAAGAGTGTAGCCTCCGCCTACTTCTGCTTATAGGTATAGATAAGCTTTATAGTTTTCTGGTTACTATATGCTAGATATAATTAGTCCTAGAAATTGTTATTATAATTAAGCCGTAGTTGCTCTAGGAAGATTGTCTTAAGTATATAGTAGTTACTATTTATAGAAGCCTCGCTCTCTATAATAGGGCCTAGGTTTATATAGGTTATCTTTATAGATAGTAGAATATTAATCTCTAGTATACACGGATATTTAAGCTTAGTGTTAGATCTAAAAATACTATTTATAGCGGCCGGATACGCGCTTTAGAGAGTATCTGCGATTATAAAAATTAATATCCGATTTTAAACGCTATTATATATATTACCTAGCGCCTTAGCAATATTCTTAATTTAAAGCTATACCTAGTTATATAGTATACTTTAAAGAAGGCTACTAAGGGGAATATAAGATCTATAGATAAGCTTTCTAATAGTATAGGAATAGAAAACACTAGTATCTCCAATTAATTAATGTCGCGTTCGTTTAAGGTAGTTAAAATTATTATATATAATATAGATATTATTAAGGGCGGGCATTAATTAGAGGTAGGTCTTTAATAACGTTAGCGCTAGTATATCCATTACTAGTATTATAACCTTCCTTAGAGCGTTTAGCTAATCCTATCTTTTAGTAGTTAAGTGTTATATATCTATTAACAAGCCCTAGTCTATAAAGCAGTAATAGAACCTAATGCTTTATACCTATACCTTAAAGATAAAAACTAAGAAGCTAAGTAAAATAGTTAGTAGAGCTTTAAGCGCGGCCTAATAAGAGGATGGACGTAAGAAGAATAACCCGCCCTAGGCGCGGATTTCGCGATTTATTAGTTCTTAATTATGCTAATAATCCTTCTATTAGTTAGTAGAATAGAGGGTAATATTAGCTAATTACTTTATAGCCCTATAAAAGTTAAACGTCTTTAAACTCTAGATCTGACTTCTATAGGCTAAAGATAACTGTCTTCTACTAAAGATTATAAAGCTCTTTACGAAGGATATTTATAACTACTATTATAATAAAGATAATAGATGTTGCGTTATATGTTAAAGGTGTACTTATATAGACTAGAGCTAACACCAGTATAGCTCTATAGGCAATATTATATTTACTAAAGAATACCTTAAGGAATATAAAGAGCTTATTAAAGACACTTAGTCTACTATCCTTAAAGAACTAGAAAGTAAGGTTTATTAGTTAGGTAAAATAAAATAGTAGCTTAGTAAATTAATTTTTCTATTATACTATAGGTTAATATATAGTCATTTATTAAACTAGTCTAGGCTATCTATTAGTGGCTGCTGCTAGTATATATTTTCTTAATATAGCTATAGGGGCCGTTTACCTAGGGTGGAATACTGGCACTATTAATACTAAAGATTTTTAGTTTAACACTATTAATAAAGAGCTTATATATACTAGTCGGTATACAGATAACAAGTTAGTGGCTTCTTATGTTATAGTTATACCTATCTAATTCCTATTATTAGCTGCGCCTATATTATTCTTTAAGGCTACGCACTATATCTTGTCCTTAGTATACCTAAATAGCGCCTCGTCTCGCCTAAGCTAATGCTCTATATTATTATACTCTCCTTATAAAAGCTAAAATTCTATCTATAGGTATTCCTTAATATATATTCTAGCTTTAATATCTTTAAAAAGCGCAATAAGTTGGGGAGCTTAGGTAAAGGCTTTCTTATTAGTTGGCGGAGGTGTTAAAGGCGCGCTTACAAAGCTTAAAGGCGGTGTAATATGCTAATTATCTTTTATAGGAGTCTGCGACGTAGATATAGCCGTATATTATACCATAAGTTAGGCTATATCGCGAAGTTAAACAGTAACCGTCGCGAAAACTGGTTAAGGTTTAGCGGTTCTATACGCTTTAGTTAACTTAGTAACCATGCTACTAAATAGCCAAGTAGCACACAAAAGCGTTAGTGGGGACTGTGGCGTGTAAATGCGGCAGTGCTTTACCGCTATAACGCTACGCCTAAGACACTTTAGTTCTAACGCTAACTATAGTTGCCCTTCCTCTATATCCTCTATTTTTTAACCTTAAAAAGTAGACCCTTATAAAGGTGTAGCCTAAGTAGGTTAGCACCCTCCCTACTAGTGCCAGCAGGATCCTACTTAATAGTCTATATAGGAATTCCCGTTATCGTGTAATAGGTAGCAGCGCGTAACTTATTAGACGATTATTAGTAAGATATTAGGCTGCCTTACTACGCAATTTACTCTCCCGCTAATCTTTATTATAACTATAATAAGGATTATAATAGATTTATCCTTTAATAAATTTCACCCGCACGTTTTAGTATATATAACTGTCTCCTTGTAAGTTTTATTAATACGGTTAAAGCGTATAGGCTTATTATATAGGCGGAGGGGTTTATTAATACTACTAGCTTAGCGTCGCTACTTAAAGCTACTTTTCCTCATTAGAAATATAATAATATATCTATTAAATTTTATATACTATAAAAGGCGTTAGGATCTTACTAATATCTTATAGTATTAAATTTTAGTTAAAAAAGAAGATTAGTAGTATCTATAGTAATAGAAGATATGAGGAGGTAGAAAAAGCTTTTATATAAGTAATAGAGACTTAAGAAAAGGAGCTTAGAGCAGAGTATCCTTTAATACTAAGTAACATAGCTAACCTAGCGTTAACGTATAGGAATTAAGGGCGGTAGAAGGAGGCTGAAGAGCTAAAGGTATAAGTAATAAAGATAAGAAAGAGGGTGCTTAGGACGGAGTATCCTTCTATACTAGCTAGTATGGCTAACCTAGTGTTAATATTTTAGAATTAAGGGCGGTAGGAGGCTAAAGAGCTAGAGGTATAAGTAATAGAGACGAGTTTAAGGGTGCTTAGGGTAGAGTATCTAGATATGCTGGCTAGTATAGCTAACCTAGTATCAACGTATAGTAATTAAGGGCGGTAGAAGGAGGCTAAAGAGCTATTTATATAAGTAATAGAGATAAAAAAGAGGGTGCTTAAGGCGGAGTATCTAGATACGCTAACCAGTATAGCTAACCTAGCGTTAATATATAGAAATTAAGGGCGGTAGAAGGAGGCTAAAGAGCTAGAGGTATAAGTAATGGAGATAAGAAAGAGAGTACTTGGGGTAGAGTATCTAGATACGCTAACTAGTATAGCTAACCTAGCGTTAATATATAGGAATTAAGGGCAGTAGAAGGAGGCTAAAGAACTATTTATATAAGTGATAGAGACGAGTTTAAGGGTTCTTAGAGCGGAGTATCCTTCTATACTAACTAGTATAGCTAACCTCACCTTTATATAGAAGTTCCAAAGTTATAATAAAGCGGCTATCTTACTAATAAAAAATTGCTTTAAGCGACAAAAAAAGATCCTTAGCCCTTAGTATCCTAATATAGAGGAGTTGCTTAAAGCTCTAAATAAGTAGTAGAGGGAGAATATAGAGGCTGGACTTTAAAACTACTTTATTTAGTAGATTATATAGGTACTTTCTTATATCTAAAGTGGCAAGTCTAGACTCTAAAACTAGTGTAAATGTAAAATAATTAAGCTGTGTAAGTATACTTATAAGAAATACCTAATGGTAATTGTCGGTATCACTTCCGGTGATACGTAATGCTATTGCAATAGTATAGGTGGTAACTGATTTTAATTGATGCTTATTGATTCTCCTATTCTACAGGTGGAATTTGGTGGAATTCTTGAGCTCGCTTAGCTCACGTAATCAACCCCTTTTAACTCGCGTTCATAGGCAAGTTGCCGCAAATTACCCTAGATTGCCGTCACGTAATAGCAATTTGTGGTTACATGACTGCAAGGACGCAACCTTAATTAGATACTAGGAGTATTTAGTTTTTAACGGTGCTTAAGCACGCCGCCTGCCAAATTCTACTACTTTCCACCTATTAAATTCCACCAAATTCTGCCAAATGGCTGAAGTAACCAATCACGATTTTCTATACCCAGCATAGAAAATCGCCATTGGCTCGCTTAGTACTAGCGCCTTAGCTACTGGCTTAACATCTTTACACTCTCTATTCCTGTCTTTCTATCTTCTCCTCTCTTTACCCACTCGGTAACCTATAGCTTAATTATATTCGTATTAATTAGGTCCTTTAACGCTTGGCAAGGTTTTAATTTTGTTATAGCGTCTACAGGGTTACTGCCTCCGTTAATCTATTTAATCTCTGCTATTTCTCTTCTCTCGTACAATTATTATAAACACATTAGGTCAACTATAAGTTGTTTCTCTTATATTGTCCCGAGTTTAACTAGGCAGTTATATAGAGATTTTAAATTGGTATAAAGGGTAAGCGGTAGTCGTTCAAGTTATAGGATCTTCTCAATAGTTGCTTTAATCGCAGCTCCGGTATCAAATCCGTAGGCCATACTATATAGTTTAGATACTAAGACGCTTTGTATAACTTGCTTGCATTTAATAGATAACCAATAGAGGATATTAGCCCTATTATTCTTGTCTATAAGTGTAATAACAAAGCCAATCTAAGAAGAGAGGTCGTAGTTATTAGCAAAGGACAAGTCCGTAAATATCATCAGTTTAAGAGTGCTTGTATTGAGTTATACGAAGCAAAGTCCTTAGGAGGGATTATTAATTTACCATTACAGCCGCTTGTTAAGCTGCTTCGCATATTCTTCCTCTAGGTTAATAACTTATACTATAAAGGAGAGGTTAAAGGCAGCTTCTAGTTAATAGACTGTGGCGATATAGGCTCCTCTTGCTCTCTGGGTAATATACTAGTCCTTTAGTATAACTGCCTTATGGACTTCCCCTCTAGAGCTAGTTAGGTCTATAGCCTTTATAGTAACCAACTTTAGGTTCTAGCATTAACGTTTCTAGGTAAGGGCTATTAAGTCCTTTTCTTGCCTAATACAGCTGTGACGGTGCTAGAGCGCGTCACCTGCCAAATTCTGCCATGCTGCTGCCATATTCTGCCAACCTACGATTGGCTCGCTTACCGCTAGCGCCTTGGCGGCTGCCCCTTCATATATGTTTACTATGGTCCTTGCGACCCCCTTCTTTTCTTCTCCTTAGCTTAGTATCTTCATTAAATAGCAATCCACAAGCTTCGGTTTAGAGGCATTTGTGCAAGCCGTTACATTATACTAAGCTCTCCATACACTGCCTGGGAAGGCCTTAATAATATCCCCATATCTTAAAAGAAACTTTGTCTGCAATAACGCGTTAACGCGCTATACTCAGACACCAGAATAACTTTATACTGCCTAGGAAGGCCTTAATAATATCCCACTTTATAAGCTAGGCAGGACTAGACCTGTACCCCCAGAATTAAAACCGAAGCGTATGAGACCGACGAACCCTAGGAAGCTAATGATGGCACCTAAAGCGAGCTTATCTAAAAGACCTGCCTCCACCTAAGAGGAATATGAGATCTAATTAGGATCAGAAATTAAAGACAATAACAACGTTATAGATGTACGCGAACAGATTCGCGCCCTTGCGGCTAATTAGAAGGTTAATTATCTTCAAGCCTAAAGTACACAAGAGACTCTAAAGGAGATCCTAGAAAGCCTTGCTGCCTTATAAAGCAGCCTAGCCTCCCCTTTACGAAGCCTTAGTTAACCCATTCGCTCAACCAAATGCGATATACTAGGGAGTACGGACATAATAATAAAGTAATTAAAATCCGTCAAGCTTCCTAACCCTTAACTACTGTCCGATAGGATAGACTCTACCTTTAAGAACTGGAGGATCTAAGTACAAGGAAAACTCTAAATTAACTATAATTATTTCCCCTCCAAAGAGGCCAAAATGCTCTACCTCTTTGGCCAAACTATGGGGGACGCCTAACGTCACCTTTAAGCCAAGTTTGAAGATAACTCTCCTGTCCAATTTGTATCTGTTAACGAGATGCTATAGTACCTAGTAGCTATCTATGTTAACCCGAACAAAGTACGGGACGCTTAGTACGACTATAACCGCCTAATAATAAAGCTAAACCAACCCTTTGCCGAATTCTAGACTCAATTCTTATACCTTATAGGAGAAGGCCAGGTCCCCCTTAAAAACTACCAATTGGACCTTTACAACAAACTAATAATTAGGCTACAAGAGAAGATCGCTATAACTTTAGACAACCTACTAACCTATAAAAGACTCGCAGCTTATTGCCTATTATTGGACTTAGAGCTAAAGCGGATTAACGCCCGCCTGGATTAGCAGAAGCAACCCTATAGCGATCAAAGCTTACCCGCCACCCCTATAGGAGCTGGAGTAGGAAGACAAGCTACAACCGCTGCTACACCAAAAGCGGTCATAACTATGCACTGGCGAGCCTCGCCTAACCAGCTATATACCACAACCTCGACTAGTACTTATCGTAATACCCTAATTAACCCTGCCACAGCCACTTGCTACAACTGTAATAAGGAGGGTTACTTTACCTTATCTTGCCCAGAACTAAAGGATATTAAGGAGATAGAGGAAGGAGAAACGTCTAATAAGTCGGGAAAAAAAGAACCCTAGGGAAAGACTCCCCCCTAGGGTATCCTATTAATCTTAAAGAGATTAATCTAAGTTAGTTAATAGGTGGAAAACACTTTACGGTTCCATATACAGTATCTTAAAATGGATATAGAGTTAACTCAACTGCCCTTATTAACACTAGAGTAAATGGCTTTGCCTTTATAAATACTGCCTGTATAATTAACGTTGCCAAGTTTCTAAATGTAAAAGCCATCCTACTAGAGAAGCCTGTCTAGGTAAAAGGCTATAACGGCTAAGCCAATAAGCCGGTTACCCACGTCCTAAAGTTATATATCTCCCTTAATAGATAATGTTAATATAGCATCCCCTTCTGCATCTTAGACCTAGGGTCCTACAATATAATCCTTAGCCAAAAATAGATGTCCTACTTTAATATTTGGCTAAATATACGATAAAGACAGTTCGTCTAGCTAGAGGATAGGCTAAAATTACCCTCCTTTGTTAGAGAAATCCAAACCAACTACAAGACACTAGCCGCGAAGTCTAACCCTATATACTAGTAGGATATCCGGGCCCGTAACCTAGCCTTCGCCTAAGAAGACGCCCGCCGTAAAGCTAGAAAGAACTCTGTACCGATAAAGATACTCTCCCGAAGCGCTATACTTGAGGAGGACTCTACATACGGAAGCGGGATAGATAGTAATATAGACAACAGCCAAATCGCGCAGATCCGACTGGTGTAGAAAAAAACATACTAATAAGATATAAGGGATAGCCTCCAAAAGATACAATAGGAGTTAAAAGGAGGAACAACAACGCTAATACCCTAGAGGGCCCTAAGGTTACGCACGCCCCTAGTGTCATGTAACCCCCCTATAGTAGACATTGCCGTAATTAGCGCTATAGCGTTCCACTTCAATATATACTAGAAGGATAATAAGGTCTTTATAATAAGCCTATATAAGATTAACCGGATTATTAATAAGAGGGAAGAAAAGCTAATTAAGGAAACTAATAAGGAACTAGTTAAACGTCTCCTTTCTACCGTCTATACTAAGTATAAGGACGCATTCTTAAGGGCGGCTTCGGACAAGTTACCCCCTTACCGGATGTACGATTATAAGATTTAATTAAAAGCCAATAACTCGCTAGGCTATAGCCCCCTCTACTAACAATTAATGGACAAGCTAAAAGTAATAAAGCAGTACTTAATTAATAACCTTAATAAAGGGTTTATTAAGCCAAGTTAAGCCCCTTTTGCTTCCCCTATCCTATTTGTAAAAAAGCCTAGTGGAGGCCTTTGTTTTTGTATTGACTATTAGAAGCTAAATGCTATCACTTAAAAGGATCGGTATTCTATTCCTTTAATTAACGAAACCCTCGCATGTCTAAGCCGGGCAAAGATCTTTACTAAACTTAATATCCGCCAAGCTTTCTACCGAATTAGGATAGACCCTATATCTGAAGATTTAATAACGTTCCGTACCTATTACGGGTCCTATAAATGCAAAGTTCTTCCTTTTGGACTAATAAACGGACCGGCTACGTACCAAAGGTATATAAATGACGTTCTTTTTAATTACCTTAACGAATTCTGCATGGCATACCTAGACAACATCCTTATATACTTAGACAACGAACTTAAGCACTAAGTTCATATTAAGAAGGTCCTAGAGAGATTATAGAACGCGGGCTTACAAGTTAATATTAAGAAATGTAAATTTAGGGTAAAACGCACAAAGTACCTTAGGTTTATAGTGAGTACGGATAGGATTAAAGTTAACCCTAAGAAGGTTAACGTAATCCGCAACTGGCAGCCCCCTTATACTATAAAGGGTATCCAGTCCTTCCTGGGTTTTTATAATTTCTACCGCCAATTTATCTGTAACTACAGAGTTATGGCAACGCCTCTTATATAACTTACCCGGAAAGACACGCCTTTTGTCTTTAATAACGACTGTATGGAAGCCTTCGGAGAGTTAAAAGATCGGCTTATCTCTTCTCTAATCCTTTGTTACTATAATCTGGACCTTAAATCAATGCTAGAGACGGACACTTCTAACAGAGTTATAGCGGGAATCCTATTATAGTTACATCTAGACGGCGAATGGTACCCTATTACCTTCTTCTTAAAAACAATGGACCTAGCCGAGTGTAACTACAAGGTATATGATAAAGAAATGCTAGCTATTATCCAATCGTTGTCCTAATAGCGCGTAGAGCTTAAAGGCACGAACTCCTAGATTAAGATATATACGGATTATAAAGCCCTAGCGTACTTTATAACTATAAAGCAGCTTACTAGATAATAAGCCCGCTAGGCTAAAATACTCTCCAAATTCTTCTTTACGATTATATATTGTTCTGGCAAGCAAAATACTAAAGCTAATGCACTAACCCGAAGGGAATAAGACGTAGGACCCTAGGATAAGCTAAAGACCCAATACTGGACGCGCGCCCTCCTCTATCCCAAACAGCTCGACCCGTAAATTCTTAAAGAACTAGACTCCAAACGGAATAAGCTAGCACCCTTAGAGGGAGCAGTCTTAGATAAACTAATAGGGCTAGTTAACCGCATCCTAACTGCGAACCACATGGCTGACTTCCTAAAAGCCCTCCGCGACTAAGCCGCGAAGGAGGACCCTAATTTAGAAATAAAAGAAGGACTGCTTCTATACTAAGAACGGCTTATAGTTCTAGATGTTAACAACCTACGGACAGAGTTAATCCGCGAAGCCCACTGTTAAGTCTCTATGGTATACCCTAGTTGCGACAAGACCCACCAACTACTAGCGCCCTATTACTACTGGCGAGGACTTCTATCTAATATAGATCGATTTGTTAGAAACTACCACGCCTATAGACGCGCAAATGCCCCTAGGGATTAAACTCCTGGGTAGCTACAACCGCTGCCAGTTCCAAAACACCCTTAGCAATATATTACTATAGACTTTAAGTCATTTCCGAAGGACGCCTACGGCCATAATGCAGCCTTTGTAGTGGTTGACCGACTATGCAAGCAATCTGTCTCCCTCCCTTATTTTAAGACTATGACTGCGAAGGATATAGCCCGCCTCTACATTAACAACATTTATCGATTCTACGGCGCCCCTAAATTAATTATCTCTGACCGTGGCCCCTAGTTTATATTAGATTTCTAGAATAAACTCTGCTGTATCCTTGGGATTAAGATTAAGCTCTCTACTACATTCTACCCTTAGACTAACGGCTAAACCGAGATTATAAACCAGTACCTTAACCAGCGACTACGGCCATTTGTAGACTACTATTAGGATAACTGGTCGGAATTACTGCCTATAATAGACTACGCGCAGCTTACACTCCCCCACGACAGCATAGGGATGTCCCCATTTAAACTACTCTACGGGTATGCACCACGAACGTCCTTTAATTAGGATAGGCCTACTAAACCCACTACGGCCCGCGAACGCCTTAGCCACGAAGAGGCCCAGGCATTTGCTAAGAGAATGTATAGAGCCTAGGAGACTGCTTAAACAATTATAAGAAAGGCGTAAGAAAAAAAGGAGTCTAATGTAAACCAATATTGTCGCAAGAAAGACTTCTAAGTAGGAGATAAGGTATGGGTGTTAACAAAGAACTGGAAAACCCAGAGGCCGAGCCACAAGTTAGACCACCAAATGGCTGGCCCATACGAGACTCTTTAAAAGGTAGGACACTCTTTTAAGGTTAAGCTACCAGAGTTAATAAGGATCCACCCCATCTTCTCTCCGGACTGGCTATAAAAGGCTGCGGATAATCCACTACCTGGACAGTATAATAACCCCCCGCCACTAATCCAGATTGCTAAGGACGAAGAATGGGAAGTTAAAGAAATCCTAGCAGTAAAAAAGGTCCATAATGTCTTAAAATACCGTGCAAGCTGGGTAGGCCATAACGACGACCTAGAGTGGTACCCCGCATCTAATTTTAAGTACTCCCCCTATAAGCTACGGGACTTCCACCTAGCCCACCCTAACCTCCCTAGACCACCATGTAAATTAGACAACTGGATTAAATGCTAGGAAGAAGGGTTAGATAATTACAATAATTTGGACAATAATAGGGAGCTCGGACAACGCCTAAGGGCAGGCTTTTTCAGGAGGGGGGGGTGATGTGACGGTGCTAGAGCGCGTTACCTGCCAAATTCTGCCATGCTGCTGCCATATTCTGCCAACCTACGATTGGCTCGCTTACCGCTAGCGCCTTGGCGGCTGCCCCTTTATATATGTTTACTATGGTCCTTGCGACCCCCTTCTTTTCTTCTCCTTAGCTTAGTATCTTCATTAGATAGCAATCCACAAGCTTTGGTTCAGAGGCATTTATGCGAGCCGTCACAACAGCCTCCATTAAACTTAATTGGGGTATTTAGTATAAGCTTCTCTCTCTCCTTTACTAGAAACTTTACTTCCTAAAGCCTAGCTTCTTCAGCCTCCGCAAAGGTTTCATTAGTAAGAAATAGTGTATTATTAGTCTATAGTCCTATAATTCCAAAGCCGTTGCTATTTGTATATAATAAGCAGGGGTTATATGTTAACTAGTTCATCTATAGCTTATTAAGGTAGTAGCGGTGGTATATATTAAACTAATAGTTGCCGGCTTCTGGGACACCATAGAGTGGTTTAATAACTCTTAGAATTAATCTATTCTTTAGTTTAAGTTCTAGTAGTAGGCGTATAAAAAAGTCTTTGTTTAGGTGGGTACTGGACTATATATAAGCTTGTAAGATATCGCGTAGGTATAAAGAGGCTGGTCTTCTTTCGTTTCCTTATAGGGTTGCTGTAAGTGCTAGGATAATTCTCTGGCTAACACGTTAAATAGTTAGTAATTATGTTAAGACCAGATCTTTGCCATAGTTGTTATAGGCTTATACAACTAGTCTAGACTCCTTAAAGGCCTTATCTATTCTAGCGTTCTTAATCTTATTAATAAACCGGGAGTTAAAGATTCTAACTCCCTTTGGGACGTCTACTGTATTAATAAACTTAAAGACGCTTTTCTTAAGTAAACTGTTTATCTCCTTGCGTCGAGACTCTGTAAATAACGGTAAGGTGCACTTGAGGGTTGTAGTATTAGGTTTCGTCAGGCTGTCGTTAATGAATATTAATACGTCCGCGATGTTTTGCTGGGACTTTATCGGCGATTATCGTGTCCGTTTTAATCTTTGGAGGGGTGCAGTAGTTATTAGTTCCTCGGTTAGTTCCTTAGTCGGTTCTTTAAATGGCTCCTCCTCTAGTTCCTCGTTGGGTTCTTCTGGTTTAGGTTATAGGTATAGCTTTACTATTGTGGTCCTAAAGTTAGTAGGTCCACTAGGGAGTTATACCTTATATATTTCTCCGTCAATTCTAAGTAACTTAAATAGGCCAGTCTATTTGCCGCTTTATCCAGTATTGCCTTCACGCTATACAAGCACGTCTAAGTTGAGGGGGAGGTTGTGGATTGTGGTGACAGATAGACTATTTTGTTAGTTTAGTGTATTATTAACTTGCTTCTTTGCCCTAATTCTTGCAATCTTCTCTATTACCTTCTTTATAGCTACCGCTCGCTGTATAATAGAGGGTACTAGTAGGTCGAGTTCGCTTATATAAGGGTAGGCACTAAAGACAAAAAGTGTTAGGACTAAGCCATCTAGGCCAGCTGTGTTATTAGCGGCCTTTACCGCCATTTATAAGGCTAGTTCTTTGGTTATTCCTAAGTCCTATAGCTCCTCTATAATTATCTAGTATGCTCGGCGTAGTATTAAATAAGCTCTTTCTACTATTCCAATGGACTAGTAAGCTTCCACTGGGATGCTCTTGGTTAATATAGCTATTACTATAACATGCTATCAAAACTCCTTGCTTGCAAAGTTCTTCCCGGCATTATAGGTAATATAGTTAGGTGGTCCAATATAGGTGTTAATCCAATATAGTTGTAGGATGTCCCAGGTATGTTTTGCGAAGATATTATATAGCTATCTTACAGCTTAAAATCTGGTAGCTTTATTAATTACGTGGAGAATAGGACTCCCATTAATATATATAATATTAACAAAAATAGAATAGTTGAAATCGGAATCTTGGTCTTTTTATAGTGTGAATTTAAACCATCTAGGAGACTTGCCGTGTTTCTAGCAGTGGGAATAGTACTTAGTAAGGTAGTCGATGGCCTGCTTATTAATGTTATTGTAGCTAGAGCGTTCTAGTACCTTATATAGCTTATCTACTGATAGATATCCAAAGCGACGATAGAGTTGGCGGAGTTTAATGGTAGTTAGGTAGTAAGGGTTTTAATTAAACAAGTAGGTTATAAATGACTATAGTGACTCTTCCTATAATAGGAAGGGGTGACCAAATCGGCGAACCACTGGCACTGATTTTATTAGGGTAACTAGGACGTTCTTAGGGTTATTATAATAGACCTTTAGTATATCCATATCTGCAAGGTATAGTAGGAAGGGTATGTCAGCCTTTATAATATAAAACTCAACGTTACCAACTGGTGTATTAACTGTAACGGAGCTAATAGAAGAGGTAAAACCGATACCAAACTAGACGTTAATAGCGCCAGCCTTTAAGGTATCGATAACGGTATTATAGGTCTTTCTATATGCGAGGTATTGTCCGTAACCTACTATTAATCTCTTTAAAGCTCTAGTGTTAATTATTACTCCGTAGAACTCGTTAGATATATACCAGCTAGTAGCAACATAGGCAAATAGGTCTAGGTTATTATGGTAAGCAATTAAATTAGTGCCGGTAATCGCATAGGTAAAGGATCAGTCTACTAAGTTAGTTATAGTATTAATAGCTCCTTTGTGCTGTATTATTCCAAAAGAGGTAAGGAACAGTTCAGTCTATTCTTAGGTTGGAGATGCTGTTAATAACTTAATATTAATTATAAGAGCTTCTATTGCCTTATTAATAGATTCTAAGTTAAGTTTATTACCATTATTATCTGTTCCTTTGTACTTAGCAATGTACTATTAGGCATATCTATTAAAGCGGCGGTTAAATCTATCCTTAAACTTCTTCTTTAATTTATTACGTTCTTCTCTAGAGTGTTTGGATAACTAATAACCTTCTTTATTACAGATAAAGCAGCGCTTCTTTAGTAATACATATTAGCCGGATAAGGATAATTGTGTTCTATAAGGTAATTAAGGGTATTATCTATGGTAGCGGCGGTTGGTAAAGAAGGCTTAGGGGCTCTTACTATTTAACTTTTTGAATGTTATAATGGAGGATTGTAAGTTATTAATTAGGCCAGTTAAGCTGTTAGAAGGTTTAAAGTAGGTATATTAACACACTAGTAACTCCTAGTAGGCGTTAATAAGCTTATTATAAAGGAACTTATCTATACGTAAATTTGGGTTAAGACCATACTGGAGGTGTTTTAGTTCTTTAATAAGTAACTATAGGCAGTCTAAGGTTAATTTTCCAGCATTCTCGCTCTTGCCTATTATGGACTTTAGAGTTATCAAGTTCCATCGTCCTAATATACCGCGTCTATATTTAGGTCCCTTAAAGTAATTACATATAGCGTCGCAGATTTGGTTAAATAAAAGGGTTAGGGTAACATTTTTAAGGTTAGTATAGTAGTGGTTAAGTGCTAGACCACGTAGCATTATAGGATAGGCTTTAACCTTGGCTTCTTAGGGTACGTCAGCTCTGCTACAGAGGTTATAGAAAATAGTAAGTTTAAAGTCAAAGTTGTTATCTTCTCCGCTGTACTTATTGTCTTCCGTGTATATCTTTATAAGGTTTGTTAACTCCTTGCTAAAACCCTAGTTTTAACTCTGTCCCCTAGGTGGTTCTAGTTATAGGGTTAAGTTAATATAATTAGGTTCCTGTTATAGGGGTAGTATAGGGGTAGGTTAGGGTATAGTGGGTAGTATTGTAAGTAGGGTAGGGTTTATAGCTGGTAAGATTAAGATTGGGGTTTTAATGGTACTAGTGCTGGCGAAGTTGTTCTTAAGGAGGTAGTTAATTCATCCTAAGGTAAACTTTCCTCTAGTTGCTATGTGCTCCTTAATTTTAGGCTTGGTCTATTCTATAGGGTCTTCTTCTTACAAGGTATTAAATAGCAATTTGGGGACTATAGTATTCCTATACTTCCTTATCTATACACCATTAGTCTATAGAAATATTCGGAGCTTTTAGATACCAATTTGGTTGCAATCCTTAAAGATTTATATTATAAAGTTTTAGAAATCTTCCTTATAGACCTCCTATAGTTTATTATCCTTAAGGTTATACGCTTTGTATTCTAGGATCTTAAACTTCACAAATTTATTAATATCCTTTATAGTGGTTTCGTCGGACTATAAGTCAATACCTTTAGGCTATTTCTCCTGTCCTATGTTAACTTGTGCCCTAATATCTAACATGTTAATTCTTATCTCGTAACTCCTGTTAAGTTCAATTTTAGGTTCTGGATAAAAAATGCGTAATAGACGCAAACCAAGGGCCTATTAAAAGGGTTAGTTCCTTAAGTACCTAACGCGTTTAAAATGCGTAATAGACGCAAACTAAGGGCCTATTAGATAGGGGTCGGTTCTTTAAGTACCTAAAGGCTATGTATAAAAAATTAAGGGCCTATTAAATAGGGGTTAACTTTTTAAGTATACGTTGACTAATGCTCCTTAATGTGATCTAGGTAGTACGAAATGCGTAATAGACGCGAACTAAGGGCCTATTAAAAGGGGTTGGTTCCTTAAATACCTAAGGGCTGTATATAAAAAATTAAGGGCCTATTAGATAGGGGTTGACTTTTCAAATACACGTCAACTAATGCTCCTTAGCAGGCGAGATTGGTAGAGGCCTTTAGTAGGGACTGATTGAGCTCGTCTCTCTTTATAGATAATACGTCTCCTAATCTATAATCACTAATTAGTATTGGTATCACTTCCGGTAATATATAATGCTATTACAATAGTATAGGTGGTAACTGATTTTAATTAATGCTTATTAATTCTCCTATTCTATAGGTGGAATTTGGTGGATTTCTTGAGCTCGCTTAGCTCACGTAATCAACCCCTTTTGACTCGCGTTCGTAGGCAAGTTGCCGCAAATTGCCCTAGATTGCCGTCACGTGATGGCAATTTGCGGTCAC